>ERZ761610.1288-NODE-1288-length-14386-cov-53.116461_pt1 | contig 14386 bp, 13 predicted proteins | sample MGYA00512164_ERZ761610 | MGnify/ENA primary metagenome ERZ761610 (study PRJEB28899, sample SAMN02850038) | bioreactor sludge metagenome | biome: EBPR Sludge; feature: EBPR Bioreactor; material: flocular biomat | place: Australia: Thorneside Wastwater Treatment... | reverse complement strand
TATTTTTTTGCCGGATTATCTGCAATTCTGCCCAATGGGTTTAGTTTTTTTCCGACTGAGGACTGGTTGTGTTAATGAGTGAATCATATTGGATCTTGTTCCCATGTGCCGCATGTGTGCTGACTCAATGGGAATCGAAAAAACGAACACTAATTTATCTTAGGTATAATTTTTTTTTAGTACCCAAAATCATCACTTTTACTCAATGAAAAGAAATTCTTACAAATTCTTATTTTTGTAAAAAAATAATTGCTCAATTGACCTATATCGTAGAGACTTCCGAGCACGCTTAGGGGGGCTCCTTGAAAACATTTATTACTACACTTTTATTTGCGGTTGCATTTTTTAATGTCAACCCAGCATCAGCTCAAAACCAAGTTAAAGAATGGACGATTTTAGTTTATCTAAATGCGGACAATGATCTTTACCGTTTTGGTTTTTTAAATATGGCTCAAATGGAAGCTATCGGTTCAACGGCGGGAATGAATATCGTTGTTCAATTTGATCCAGAACCACAAGGCCAGCCAACAACTCGATATTTCGTGACTAAAAATCCAAATCCAGTGAACGGTAAAATTACCTCTCAAGTTCTTGAGCAATTACCAGAAACGGATATGGGAAATCCAAAAACGCTTTCTGAGTTCTTAGTTTGGGGTGTTCAAAAATATCCAGCTAAGAAATATGCGGTTATTGTTTGGAATCATGGAAATGGCTGGCAGGGCGTATCTTATGATGACAACCCACGTTCTAATTTATCAATGCCGGAACTAAGAGCTGGTTTTGAAACGATGAACGCAGCGATTTCACAGCAACGTCAAGTTCGTAGCCGTGGGCCGCAAATTGATTTAGTTAATTTCGATGCGTGTATCATGTCGGCGCTTGAAGTTGGTTACGAATTAAAAGACGTAGCTAAATACATGGTTGGTTCTCAATTTAACGAACCAGGTGAAGGTGAAAACTACACTCTGTTCTTAACACCAATGGCGGCAAAGCCAACAATCACTCCACGGGAACTGGCGGAAGTTATGGTTTACAACTACACCATGAACTACAAAGGTCGTTCAGACATAAATTATGCGGCAGTTGATTTATCTCGCATCAACACATTCGTTTCTAATTTCAATCAAATGGTGGGCGTAACAAATGCGTCTCCAAATAAAGCTAAAATTAAAAATTCATACGGTGCGGGCAGCTTTGACTTAGTAACTGGTTTAAACAATGCGCGTGCGGCTGCTGGGACAGACACTAACTCGACAAATGCATTAGACGCTTTGATCACGGCGTACGGATATCCTAAGGAAGGCGTAGAGCGCCTAGTCCCTAGTCGTCGTGAAAGTTTTCAGTCTGGTTTAACGGTATCTCGTTTTAAACCAAGCCAGGTGTTTTTCAAAACTCAAATGAATGGTCAATGGCAACAGGCCCCTATGCAACAAAGTTCTAGTGGCCAGTACGAATACAAATTCGCAAAACGCCCAGTGCAATATTATGTAGTATCTGCGGGCGGCGTACGTGGACGCGAAGTTGTGACTCGTGACGCGTTAACAACTGTATTGCGTGATGATTCCAACCCAATCGTGTTTCATAATCAATTCCCTGAAACAAGTCCATTAATCGCTGATTCGTACTCTCTGTACACTAGGGGTGCTCACGGTATGACATTGTACTCGCTCGCGGGAATGATGAGTGCGCGTAATCCATCGACTCAACGTTTTGGTACAGACATGCTAGGCCTTTATAAAGAGCTTCTATTTGCTCGTAACGGCGCGCCTAACTGGACAATGTTCTTCGGTCTGTAGACCGCATTCCTGGCACAGTAAGCCATTTTAAATGCTAACAAATTTCTAATTCGACAAGCGATACCTGGAAAAGGTATCGCTTAATCCTACTAATTCATTTAGGGGGAACGAATGATTAGAATCCATTTTATTTTACTTTCACTTTTCACTGTCCTTTCAGTTTCGGCTGCCACCTTTCAGTTTGATTTTCGTAATCCACGTGCCGTTAGAAATTGGGAAACGTACGCCATCGTAGGCGATGCGGGAATTCGCAATTCTACAACAGAGGCTCTTCGTCGAAATCTTGCGGCTAATAAGATGTTTAATTTAATTATGCCTGGAGATAATTTATATCTTCCGACCAGCAGTTATGCGGCGACCTGGGATATTTGGAAACAAGAAGGTTTTAAATTTCCTTTAGTGGCAATTGGAAATCATCATAAAGGTTACTCTAATGAAGTTGCTTATTTCGGAATGCCGGGCGAGTTCTACGCCGTTGAAAGCAAAGGTGCTTTGTTTTTAGTTTTGAACTCAGACAATACAAAAAATTATACTCAGCAATTGGCGTGGCTAGATCAGGCGCTGACTCAATCCAACTATCCTTTAAATTTCGTGATGTATCATCATCCAAGTATAACCTTAACAGGTATGCACGAATGGGAAGAGCGTCGCGGTTTCCAAGACGGTATGCGCGCTTTAATTAAAAAACATGCGAAGAAAATCACATCATTGATTAACGGACATGATCATGCGGCGGGAATGTACGCGATGGATGAAGTTCCACTTATTCTAAGTGGTGCCAGCTGGGAAAGTCGCAAGATTTCTCTTCCGGTGAAAAAAGATCCGATGTTTGCGGCCACAGGTATGTGGGCGACAACTCAAGGTGGATTTTGGTGGGCTAAGTTAGATTACAATGCTTTGACAAAAGAAGTGTATGTTCACTTCAATCGATTCGATAAACAACAAGGCGTTTGCACGTTCCGCGTATCTCCAAAACCAATTGCAAAATCACAAGGCTGTAAATAGTTACCAAGACTAGTTTAGCAAGAGGGACCGAGTCCCTCTTGTGGCCCCAGTTAGTATATTTATCTAAATACTAAGCTCGTGCTGATTTCTTTTTCTTCTTAGGCTTTGATTTTTTCTTTTCGCTAGCTACCGAACGATCTTTCTTTTTCTTTTCTGCCTTAGCTACTTTTTGTTTCTTTTTCTTTTTGTCTTTTTTAGCAAGTTTTTTGCTCTTCTTTTCAGACTTAGAAATGCTCGCTTTTTTGCCGCTTTTCTTTTTGGCCTCGGCCATGTTTGAGAACGCAAATGTGAACACTAACATTACGGCTAGTACGATATTTTTTAACTGCATAGACTGCATTGGGCCTCCCTATAGACTAGCTATCGGTCTAAGTCCGTTGGACTTAAGTCATTTCTAAAATCTAATGGTCTAGTGTGTGATCATCACAACATGCGCGAAGGGTCATTCAGCGGTTTGTCTCAGTTTGAAACAGATTTAATCAAGGACGGTGACTTTATCGCCCAAAACTTCGAGCAAGTCTTGATGATAGAATGCGCCCTTGGTGTGGCAGACTAGGCGCCACTGTTCATTGAATGATGTGTGTGTGAACACCACCCGATTCTTGTTTGGAATGGTGACATCCACCTTGTACATCTCATTTTGTAGTTCGCCCGAGTAGCGTAGTTTAGCGCTTTCAAAATAGCAGTAATTTTGACTCGAGCTAATTTGACTGAAATCTAATAATTGACCATCGACAACATAGTTGTCTTTGATTTTTGCTTTGGCTGTATAAAAAGGAACTAAAGAATCTTCGAAGTGAAATTTCAAATTAACGTTCGTCAGCGTCTTTAATTCCTGAGGTGAATATTTTTTAGAATTCTTGCTTTTTAATGTGTGAAGTTGGGTTTGGAAAACATCGCAAAATGGCTTCAGTAAATGAAACGAATAGGCTTTTCCATCGCGCGAGCATTCAAGATATTTGTAATTGAAGAAGTACTGGTTACAGGCCTTTTTAGCCGACAAAGCATTTTCAAACAAAAAGTCATCCGTTACACCATCGTTCTCGGTTGATTTCAGAATCGTGTGAAACTCTGCTTGTTTCCCAATAATAAAATCAATCAATTCATTACTGCATGTAGATTGATTTTTAGGATTTGGAGAGGGTTCCTTTGCTTCGGTCTCGGAATTTGATTTGTTAGATGATATGCCGCGCTTACATTTGTTATCAAAATCGCTTGTATGAATTCGCAGTTCTGTACCATCGACATGAGAAAAACATTTTACACCCGCAAAGCGTGCATAGAAATCGTTGCACACATCAAAAAGTTCCGGTGCGGCTTTGGATAGGTTTAAAATTTTCTCATATTCACGCGAGTATTCTTCGCTGCACGCACCACCGTATTGTACTGGCTGACCCTTCGGTGCGGCGACTTTAGTGCAAGCTACTAGGCTGAGACCTAAACTGGCGAATAGTAATGCGAAGCGGACGCTGAACGACATATAGAATTTGTCTTAACTACCTTAGTTGATAGGGTCAAGAAACCGACCCTAAATACTGTTTTTAAAGCCAAAAAAGGGCCTACTTTCCTATATTTATTTCAAACCCTTACGTGGCCATAAATGTAACCTGACGTCGCAAATTTGGCAGAAACACGAGGGGGCCCAGGACCATTAGAGTTTTAGTGTTACCGGGCTATTTTTTTATATGGCACAGCCTTTGTTAATTATGTTTAACAGAAACCTTCCAATTTTTACGGGTAAGAGAATATGATCAAAATTTTTACAGTTGTTTTAGTTGCCACCTCTAGCGTATTCGCTTTGAATTTGCCTGGGAAGTCCCTGGCTTTTGGATCGGCTCAGGCTCCGTCCGCAAATCCGATGATTCAACCCGTAATTAAAGCGGCCCTTCCTTTGGCGCCGACATTGGTAAATTCTAATAATAATGTAAAAAGCTATAAAGAGTGGAAGAACGAAAAAGTTCAAATCGCTATCAAAAAAGTTACTATTACTAAGGCACAGATTGAGTACAGAAAACTTAATAAACAGTTCCTCCAAAAGGATGAACCCACTAACGCTAAAGACCCCGAAGCTGATCGACTAGAGGCTCAATTAAAGAATGACCTATATTCCCTAGAGGTAGCCCAAGAACTAAGCGTAACGGACTATTTTGCTATTTATTTAACCAAACAGGACAATAAAACGGATGCCTATAAAGAGGCGGCTGAGAAAATGACCCCGGATGAAGTCGGTCAGCTGATCAAAGCCTACGCGGATTCGATGTTTTCCGCTAATGGTGGCGGAGCGCCGACTGGCAAAGTCGGCCCCACGGCGATGGAAAAACCAGACTCTACAAAGAACCAATAAAATCACCACGAAACCCTTGTCCCACAAGACATTTGCGCTATCCTAGCCTGCGACAACACGTGCGGTCATACCCTATCATAAGAAATCTTTAGTCCTTTACCTTGACACATTTTCCGGGCAAACCATATTACAATTGCATATCCAAAATCTATTAGGAGGACTCTATGAGCAAAGAAATCGGTGTAAGACCATTACATGATCGTATTTTAGTTAAACGTGTTGCAGAAGAAGAAAAAACTGCTGGCGGATTATTTATCCCAGATACAGCTAAAGAAAAACCACAGCGTGGACAAATCGTAGCGACTGGTAAAGGTCGTGTGACTGAAGACGGAAAAGTTCTGCCTCTTGAAGTTAAAACTGGCGACAAAATTCTTTTCAGCAAATACGCAGGTACAGAATTGAAGCTGGATGGCGCTGAGTACTTGATGATGCGTGAAGAAGACATCTTGGGAATTATTAATTAAGTCGCACCAAAGGTGTGCTAAAAAAATATACTAAATTTTAAAAATCTGAGGAGATTATTATGAGTAAAGAATTACGTTTTGCGGAAGATGCTAGACATCTAATTTTAAAGGGTGTGAACACTCTTGCTAATGCAGTTAAAGTAACTTTGGGACCTAAAGGTCGCAACGTTGTTATCGAAAAATCATTCGGTGCACCTTTAATCACTAAAGACGGTGTGACCGTTGCTAAAGAAATCGATTTAGAAAACAAATTTGAAAACATGGGCGCGCAAATGGTTAAAGAAGTTGCTTCTAAAACCAACGACGAAGCTGGTGATGGAACAACAACAGCAACTGTATTAGCACAAGCTATCTACCGTGAAGGTGCTAAAATCGTTACTGCTGGTCACAATCCAATGGCAGTTAAACGTGGTATTGATAAAGCAGTAGCAACAATCGTTACTGAGCTTAAATCGATGGCTAAAACTGTTAAGAGCTCAAACGAAGTAGCTCAAGTTGGCGCGATCTCTGCGAACAACGATAAAGAAATCGGTCAAATGTTGGCTGATGCTATGGAAAAAGTAACTAAAGAAGGCGTAATCACAATTGAAGAATCTAAAACAGCTAAAACTGAAGTTACAGTTGTTGAAGGTATGCAATTTGACCGTGGTTACTTATCTCCTTATTTCGTAACTAACTCTGAAAGAATGGAAGCTGTTCTTGAGAACACATACGTTCTTATCTACGACAAAAAAATCTCTACAATGAAAGACATGATCCCACTGCTTGAGCCAGTAGCTAAGCAAGGTCGTCAATTATTGATCATCGCTGAAGATGTTGATGGCGAAGCATTAGCAACTCTTGTTGTTAACCGTTTACGTGGCACTCTTCACATCTGTGCAGTTAAAGCTCCTGGCTTTGGCGACAGACGTAAAGCAATGCTTGAAGATATCGCTGCTTTAACTGGCGCGACTCTAATCTCTGAAGATATGGGCCGTAAGTTAGAACAAGCTACTATCGCTGATCTTGGTGTGGCTAAACGTGTAGTTGTTGATAAAGACAACACAACAATCATTGATGGCGCTGGTAAAAAAGCAGAAATCAATGCACGTACGGCTCAAATCAAAGCTCAAATCGAAGAAACTACTTCTGATTACGACAAAGAAAAATTGAAAGAGCGTCTTGCTAAAATCTCTGGCGGTGTTGCTGTTATCCACGTGGGTGCTCCAACTGAAGTTGAGATGAAAGAAAAGAAAGCTCGTGTTGAAGATGCATTGAATGCAACTCGCGCAGCTGTTGAAGAAGGTATCGTAGCGGGCGGCGGAACTGCTCTATTACGTGCTGCTCAAAAAGTTGATAAATCAAAATACTCTGAAGAAGAATCTTGGGGTGCTCAAATCATCAAACGTGCGTGCGAAGAGCCTTTACGTCAAATCGCTCACAACGCAGGTCTTGATGGCGCGATCGTTCTAGACAAAGTTCTACAAAATAAATCGACTTCTTTCGGTTACAATGCATTCAGCGATGAATACACTGACCTAATTAAAGAAGGCGTTATCGATCCAGTTAAAGTAGTTCGTTGCGCATTAGAGAACGCAGCTTCTGTTGCTTCATTAATGTTAACTACTGAAACAATGATCGCTGAAGCTCCTAAAAAAGAAGCCCCTGCAATGCCAGGTGGCGACCACGGTATGGGTGGCATGGGAGGCATGGGCGGCATGATGTAATTCCTTAGGGAGTACATGATAACGTTCATCGCGGAAAGGTCGGCCAAAAGCCGGCCTTTTTGTTTTTGTAGAGTCTTTTGTTCTCCGTCGTTGGCTTCGAAGCGGATCGCGGCGAGTGCATACCTTTTATAGAAAAGACTTTGTTATTTTGGAGGGCGCCCTCCATGGGCTCTGCCACCGGTTGCCTTCGGCAACAATACCGCATCCATGCGGCGGTGGAGCCTCCAAAATAACAAAGTCTTTTCTATAAAAGGATGTTCAGTGAATGTTTCAAATCCAACGATGGAGAACAAAAGACTCTACAAAAACAAAAAGGTACTTAGAAAAGTATTCCAGAGTCTTTTTTGAAATTCAGGAGGTCAATATCGGTACGACTTGGAAATAGGAACTTACAAAGAATTTATCTCGTGACTTTGTATATTTTAAATCGGCCGGCGACGCTGTCGAATTTGTGATAGTAAAGATTTTTTCCGTCTTGGGTAAGGGATGGCCCTTCCGTGTATGTTCCGGTTATGGCCTGGATAACTTGTGGTTTACCGAAAGGTTCAGTTATAGTTGCTCTTTTAGCCACGAGAATTCTAAAGTCGCTCCCTGCAATCGACGTCGACGGGATGATAGTAAAATAGAGTTCCTTCTTATCGTTTGAAAGTGTCCCGGCATATGTACGACATAGAGTAGAGTTGACGTTTGCTAGTGTTTCATTGCTATTTGAGATATTGGAAGCTTGTCGCGCAGATACACTAAATAGTTTTAATTCGCTTGTTTCTGGATATGGATTCCCTGCAAACAGTGCTCGTGAGACTACCATGAGAGTGCCATCCCAACTGACATCTAGGTCCATATCTAGAAATCCTGATTGAGTGTTCTTGATTGCGGTATCAGCTGCAGCCACGGAGCTTACACCTAAAGAATTTACCCCGAGTACACTTAACAGTCCTGAGTAAATTGTTTGTTGGTTTGTTGCATATGAGCGAGTGGAGATAAAATAGAAATTTAAAGAGGAATCAAGAGCCGGAACACCATCAAGATTTGAATTATCTACGGTTCCAGGCACCGTACCAATATACAGCCATGACTGATCAACTTGTTTCACGGCATAGTGTATATTCATCAGAGTATCGCCGCCAGCTGGTTTGTCGTTCCAGAGAAGCACTCCCCCGTCCGCAGCCACCTTTGGTTCCATTGCAGATTGGGAATAGCCAGAAATTTGAATTTCCTGCTCGTTAGACCACTCGGAGTTTAAGTCCCACTGATTCAAGCAAGTTTTTGCTGCTTGTTCTGCATTTTCGGGGTTGGCAGATTCAGAACTGCCGCCTGAACAGGAAACTAAAAGAAAGTTCAGTAAACCGGCTATGAGGGGTAAAAATATAAAATTCATTTTTTCCTTTCAGCTCTCAGTTCTTGAACTAAATTTTTCAAAAGATCTTCTAGAACGAGTACTCAATCCCCGCAAGTGTTGACGTCAATTTGTGAGTGATGCTGTTCACTGGGTCGGTGCGCGAGCCCGTTGCGAAATCAAAGTCTGAGCCGTAGGATTCAAATGATAATTCGAATGTGTAGGCGAGATTCATTGTCTTCATGTATCTGACGATCATGCCGAAATCCGTGATTTGTACGCCGGATGAAGCCGCATCACCAGAATCTTTTGCTGTCTTTGATAGGAAGTAATTGAAATATAATCCCAAATCAATGGGGCTTTCTTCAGAGACTGCGAAAGTTCCCTTGAACCCTATCAGTGCGCCTCCGTAGCTGAGATCACCTGTGCCTAGTGGTGTGGCTTTATCTGCAAGAGCTTGGAATGAACCGATTCCGAAAGCTACTTGAAATTGCGGAGCGCGGGCTGAGCTATCTACTTCGTAATTATACTTTGCTTTGATTTGGTATTGGCTCAGGCTCATGTTCAAACTTCCTGGCTCTGAACCTGGGAGCGGGTTTGAAGCCTTGAACGAGCTTTGTCTGATAAATAATTCTAAATGCAGATTTGGATTTAACCATAGTTCTGCTATACCCTTGATGGTTGGCGTAAACCACTGCGATAAGCTTCTGTTTCCCGCCGTTAAGAAATTCAGATTTTGCGTATACTGCACTAAACCGCCACTCACGGAAACTCGTCCGTACTGTGGTGGCTGTCTTGGCACCCATTCACCTTGTGGTACGGCTGTTGCTCCTGGCTCGAGCGGGATAGTTGGTACCGCTAAGTTTGGTCGATCTAGGCGCGAGAACTCCACTTTAGTTTCTTTTTTCAGAATTTGTGGTTCCCGTTCAAACTCAATTTTGCCGAAACTTAAAAACTCATCTACTTTTGTCAGAATGATTTTTCCCAGTACGATTTTTTCCGAAGACAAATACGCTTGAGTTTTTGGGTGCAAGTTTAGTTTAGCAATGTGGATGGCTAGAACCTCTTGATTAGTAACTACCCCGTGAGCGGCTCCAATATTGATTGTTACTTGATCTTGCGTGCGACTAAGTATCATTCCTTGGTATGGAATTCTAGATTTTAAATTTTGAAATAGGTTTTCGTAGTGTCCTAGGATTTTTTCGGTTTCGAAAATATTGTCGATCTCTTTACTGTCCTGAATTACGATCCCGCTTTTAAATAGTAGTCCCATTTTCAGCGTGTAGGATTTTGGATTTTTCGTTAAGCGTGATTCGATCACTAGGTCCGCGTCTTTTTTTCCGACGACCACATCCCACTGGTTATCATTTTCTATCAAATTTTTAATTTTGATTTCCGCTTTTGAAGCGTAAATTAAATTTACGTTATCCGAGAAGGGTTCAAGAAAAACAGTTTTGATTTTTAGTGCGGCATCTTCGTTATTTATGTACGCCGGAGTTTTTGCCAGTATTGAAAAACTCAATACGTTTACTAATAAAAATGCGAGCCAAAAACTGGACCAACGGGAAATTGCTAATGCCTTCATGAATTAATGTTCGTATGTATGCGATTTTCGGTCAACGGACCAAGTTATTTGTACTGCTTTTGTCTAGATTAAACAGAAGAAAATAGGAATCGCGGCTGTCCTAGGTCAAAATAGAAATATGGTTAGATATATCATTGCAGACGATGCTCCGTTCATCCACGAGATCATAAAGAACGTTCTCCCTGAAAGCGAATTTGAACACGTTGGTTCTGCCTACAATGGCCTAGAGGCCGTAGATCTTATTAAGCGTACCCTGCCAGATTTAGCCTTTTTAGATTTCGTAATGCCTTTAAAATCAGGTGTAGAAGCTATTTCCGAGATGAAGCAAATCTGGCCCGACTTAAAGATTATTGGAATTTCGACAATTGATAACACTGGTATTATCCAAATGGCGGAACGTAATGGTATGAATACATTTCTAGAAAAGCCGTTTACCAAGGATACTCTATTTGAGGCTTTAAGCCTAGTTGGGTACTCATTAGGATCACATCAAAAAATGAAAGAGTCAGTTTAAAGGAAGCTAAGGATAAATTATGATCGGAGATTTTTTTATTGTCGTACGCTACTTCGTAATTTCCATAATTATTGTGGGAGCGCTACAAGTTGAGATGAGGGGAAAAAGTCTGGAAGGTCATGTGACCGATTGGTTCTATACATCGCAAGTGCCACAGCACATCCGGACAGCCGCTAAGGGTGGGGCGTTGTTGATTGAAAACGGTGCTCATTCGACAAAACGATTCTTTAAAGATATTTTCAATAGCGGTTCAAACGCTGTTGATCGCGCTAGTCGCTAATACTCGAATACACTGAGCGATACTTTAGATCGCCCAGGTTTCAAATATTCCTAAGATTACTTAGTTTGACCGCCGTAAACTACTTGTTGTGTGCGCACGTTGTTTTGATGAACGGGAGCTGATTTCATAGAGCGAGTTAATTTACCTTGGTTGCTGTTGAATGAAGCATCCGCTAGAGGGCAGTTTGCTAATGCGAAAGAGCTAGAGAATGCAATTACTAGTGATAGGATTAAAGCTTTCATAAATGTCTCCTTATGAAGTATCGTTCTGCTTTTTTATCATTGCGATACATGTGCCAGAGACATTCAATTTGAGACCGAAATTTCGACATAGTTTCAATCACTTAACTGCGGCTCAGAATGAGACACTGTCTAAAGTCTATACATGTGTAGGATTGAAATGGTCAAAATGAGATAGGCACCTATTTCAAAATTTCTGAAACGGTTTGCATGTCCTTCTGAAACTGAACGGATAATTCAGTTACTTTTTTTGATTTTTCATCTGGAGCTAGTGAACTTGCCATGATTTTAGTGACTTCGATCTGATATTGGCTTTGAAGTTCAGTCAGCTTTATTTGGTATCGAGCGGATTTATCTTTTACTTCCTGGATGATTCGATTTCTTTCATCGGCTATTTTTTGCTGCTGTTCCATCTGTGCCATTTTTATTTTTAGCTCGGCTAACTCGTCTAGTGCCGCTTTGGCTTTAGCTTCGGCCTCCGTTTGCATTGGTTCCGCTTTTACGGCGGCTGGTGGTGGCAGTTTTTCTTTTACACGATATTCGAGTTGTACCCGGTGCTCGTTATCCATCATTGGCAAGTCTGCCCATAAGACTTTTAACTCTTCAGTCGAAAGACGATCCTGCTGCATCAATTCAAAAATAAAAGTATACGCAATGGACCGAGGGCCTCTTAGTTTTGAGTTTACTAAAATAACTCTAAATAACTTAAAGATGTCTTGGTCGCTATAATTGGATTCCACCGATCCCAGTCGCGTACCTCTAATGTCTACATGCGAATCTATAAATTCCTCGGCTAAGCTTGATACGTGCCCATCGGTTGATGTCCAAAGAGCTAACAAATTTTTTCTAAAGTCGGCCTCTTTAAAATCCAAGGAAAAAATATTTTTTGATTCCATAAATGCAGGTAAGGAGTCAAAATATTTAGAAGAGAGATTAGGCACATTTTGCGTCCTGCTTTCTATCCACAAATTGAAAAGTTTCGGAAATAAATTTGATTTATTGCTAGAGTCTTTTCTTAAAATTTGAAGACACGTAGTAACCAAACGTTCACTGGTTGGTCGTTCTTTTAGTAGTTGGATAATTGCTGACGATGCCCAAGTGTAGTTTGCAGAGGTTTTCTCTAGCAACAATAGTAAAGTTTCCGAGTCTTTTTTATACAATTCGACAAGATTTACACTTTGCAATTCGTTGTCCCAATCCTTAGAGACATTTAAAGTCAGACTAATCTTCTTTTTTGAGCCACTTTCTATAGCCGGTTTAAGTAGAAATTTTAAAAGACTTCGATGAATAAGGCCGATAGCATTAGCGTATTCCTCATCAGAAACCTCGTTTATAATTTTAGCGGCTAACTCCGAAGGCAACGGAAACATCGAAAAATCATAAAAATGCAATGCGCGAATCCAAGCCTCTCGATTTGAAGAGTTCAAAAAATAATCTTTTATGTAAGATTCATCTCGATAAAGCGAAATTAGAGGTGCAAAATAGGAATCTCTTTTACTTGGAAACTCTAGAATAGTTTCAGAAGCCTGATTGGAAATCATAGCTAGTGAAAATAGGAAGTTGAAATCTCTCTCGTCAAATTCCTGCGCGATCTGTTGATCGCGATACTCACGGATGACTTCGCAAAGCTCCCCTTGAGCATTTTGACAGAAATAAATTCCTAACTCTTTCCAGGCTTGATGAGACTTCGTTTTTGGAATCCATCGTTCTAAAGCAGCTTGGTAGCGCGGTTTGCTGACCATGGGCTTTACATTTATCTTAAATTTTTCTTCGGCTAAAAACTTCCAGTGTAAAGGAAACAACAATACTTCGATATTTAGTTTTGTTGGCTCAAATGCCTGAATATTTTCAATCGCTTTGTCGACATGGACAGGGTTTTTTTCATCAATATAGATGTCCTGTCCGTTATAATCTTTATAGGATCCATAGCGAACATTAATCCAGTTCAGGTTTTTATAGATGAACGGACTTTCTGTCTCGTCCAAAAAGACCCAGCTCCAACTTGCAAAGTCTGCGTAGAAACCAAAGTTATCTCGATGTTCGATTTCCATTAGCTTTTTCTTTATATCGCTAGAGTTCTGCTTTGAAAGTTGTAAATTAATTGGATTAACTTGAAGTGCTTCTATCATTTTTTCGGTCAGCGGGAAATGCGATAAAAACGAGCGTGCATATTCTAACGGATCTATTCTTGATAGTGTGTAGGAACGTAGGAATTTGGCAATTAGAACAACTTGGTCCCAAAGATCATATTGAGTATTGAATTTATTTTTTTCACGATTTAGTTTTTCGTTTCCTGCGCCAATGCCTATTTCTTCTATATCTGAAATTCTTTTAATACGTTCAAAGATAAATTTTTCTTCGTCATAATTAGTGATGTCTTCACCGCAATAAGAACAACTAGAGGTTTCTATATTATTTTCTTTTAGGCATTCTGGGCATAAGCGAAATTGGGTATTAGTGAGTTCGTGCGCTCTAAACAACAACTTTGATAGCGGGTAGATTGCCATTAAAACCTTTTATTGCTTAACTTCTTGTTTTAGATCCCGCCAAGATTTACCTTCGCGAGCTTTAGGATCTAGTTGAGTCTCTTGAACGTTCTTGTTGTGCTCACTTAAAGACTCTGTAAATCGGGTCGTCCCGTCATTTTGACTTACAAAGAATAGAAACGGGGTCTGAGCGGGCTCGATTGCGGCCATCAAAGAATCACGGCCAGGATTCGAAATCGGGCCGGGTGGTAAAAAAGCAATAACATATGTATTATATAGATTATCCGTTGCTAATAGATCTTTACGGGTAATATTGTTTTCTAATTTCCTAGATAGTAGGGACTTTCCATAAAGAGTCGTAGGATCGGTCTGTAGTTTCATTTTTTTTTGAATGCGATTGTGAAATACAGATGAAATCAAAGGACGTTCTTTAGCATTGCCAGTTTCTTTTTCAATAATGCTGGCAAGAACTAGAATCTGTTCTTTAGTTAAGTAAGAAATTTTATTTAATTTTAGAACATCATCAAAATTTCTGCGGAACTGTTTTACTTGGGCTCTAATTATATCTTTTAGGCCCATGTATTTTGTAACCTGATATGTTTCTGGATACAGGTAACCCTCTAAGCTCAAG
>ERZ761610.1287-NODE-1287-length-14394-cov-213.814631_pt1 | contig 14394 bp, 13 predicted proteins | sample MGYA00512164_ERZ761610 | MGnify/ENA primary metagenome ERZ761610 (study PRJEB28899, sample SAMN02850038) | bioreactor sludge metagenome | biome: EBPR Sludge; feature: EBPR Bioreactor; material: flocular biomat | place: Australia: Thorneside Wastwater Treatment... | reverse complement strand
ACGAGATATTGGCGTGACTGGAGTTCAGACGTGTGCTCTTCCGATCTCGGCGCTCTGGGCGGCCGTCTGCGCCGCCAGGCTGGCCGTCTCGTCGCCAGCGCTGACACCCTCCTGCGTCGGAACCAGCAGCGTCAGTCCCGGTGCCACCTTGATGCTGCCGGTGATGCCATTCACCGCCTTCAGGTTGGCGACGGTGAGGCCAAAGCGCGGGGCGACCTGCTCGAGCCTTTCGCCGGGGCGCAGCGTATAGGCCTGCCATGACGACAACGGCTTGTCGCTTTCCTCGTGCGCCTCGAGGTTGCTGACGAAGGCGTCGAGCTTGTGTGCCGGGATGACCAGCGGTTTGTCGGACTTGATCACCGGGCGATTGTGTGCCGGGTTCAGGGCGACGAACTCGCGTACCGGCATCTCGGCAAGTCGGGCTGCGAGTTCGACGTCGATGTCGGCCGACTTGGTGACGGTGGCAAAGTAGGGCCGGTTGGGAACGCCGCGGATGTTGAGGCTGGCGAGGGCGTTCGGGTTGCTGAAGATGTTCTTCAGCGCCTGCAGCTTCGGGACGTAGTTCCGGGTCTCCTCGGGCATCGTCAGGCTGAGGTAGTCGGTCGGCAGACCGTTGGCGCGGTTCCTGTTGATCGCCCTGCCAACGGCGCCTTCGCCCCAGTTGTATGATGCCAGGGCAAGGTGCCAGTCGCCGTGCAGATCATAGATGTACTGCAGGTATTCGAGCGCGGCCGCTGTCGAGGCGACGATGTCGCGGCGTTCGTCGACCCACCAGTTCTGCTCCAGCTTGTACTGCCTGCCGGTCGCCGGGACGAACTGCCAGAGGCCGGAAGCATGGCTGCGCGAATAGGCGGTCGGGTTGTAGGCGCTCTCGACCATCGGCAGCAGGGCGAGCTCCATCGGCATGCCGCGCTTCTCGATCTCTTCGACGATGTGATGCAGGTAGCGGCTGCTCCGCTCGACCATGCGGCGCAGCGACTCGGGGCGGTTGCTGAACCACTGCTGGTGGTGCAGGACCAGCGAGTTGTTGATGTTCGGCATCGCAAAACCGCGCCGGATGCGCTGGAAGAGTTCGTCCGGTTCAGCGGTCAGGTCGATGGTTTCGGGCAGTTGCCCGGGAGCGCGGAGTTCGACCACCGGCAAGGCATCGGCTACCGCCGGCTGGCCGTCTGGCGCCAGGCCCGGTGTTTGCTGGGACGCACTGCTGGCGGTCGGGCGATCGGCCGCCAGGGTGTCCGGGTTGGTTGAATCGCCGGCCGCAGCAGCGCCGGAGGACAGGACAAGAGCAAGAGCAAATGCGATTCGTGGCGTCATCCGTACTTCCTGTTCTCTTTTCGGGTGGGCGCCAGTTCATCCCCGCTGCGTGGGATCACCTGGTCGAATGGTGAAACTTCAAGCGCATGATTATAGACCAAAGCTCAGGCGCGGGTGGACAGGCGCCGAGGAGAAAAGTTCAGCATCGGCCGTGTGCCGGACGGCTGCGATGCGAGGCAGCTGCCGACTGGTGGGCGGTGCCCGGCGGGCGTTCGCCGCAGAAAGGAAAAAGCCCAGGCTGGCTGGGCTTTTGCGTGCTGGGTGCTGGCGGAGTGGACGGGGCTCGAACCCGCGACCCCCGGCGTGACAGGCCGGTATTCTGACCAACTGAACTACCACTCCTTGCGTCGTTCGACGGTGCCGGCGAGGCTGGCCGGAACCGGCGGCGCCAACTGCTGCAGCGCCGTTCGAGCTGCGCATTATAGCGAATTTGCACCGGCAAGCAAGAGCTTCACAAGCTCCTTCAGGGGAGGAGGCACTGAAAACGGATCAGGCAGGGGTCACCATCGCGCACGGCCTCGCCGAGGCAGATGGCTCCCTCCTCGTGCAGTACGAATTCCTCGCGCTGGACGAAGAAGCGCGCACCGTTGTCGAGACGCAGGTACGTGCCGTTCGTGCTGCCGTCGACGAGGATGAACTTGCCCTGACGAAACTGGATGTCGGCGTGGTTGCGGGATACCTGATCCTGGTCCACGACCAGCATGTTCCTGTCCCCGCGCCCGATGGTAAAGGGCGGTGAATCGTCGCGCACTTCGTAGTGGGTGCCGCGGAAGGCGAGAAGCAGTCGGGTGCACAGCAGCTGCTGCAGTTCCTTCTGTGGCCCGGGGCCGATGAGCTGGGTGACGGAGCCGGGCTCCTGCCAGATCATCTCGACGATCTCCACCGCACGCTGGCGGCCGCGGACGCGTGACGGACCGAGGCTGCGCGTCATCTGCTGCAGTTCGTCGGGCAGGCGACGAACGGTGTCGAGCGTGGTGATGATCTGGTCGGCCCTCGCCAGCGAGACCATGCGTGCCGCGACGTTGACCGCATCGCCGAAGAGGTCGCCCGGCTCGACGAGCACCGGACCGTGCTGCAGGCCGATCTTGACGGCGATGTTGAAGTCGAGCAGCGAAAGATCGTCCCGCAGCGCCCGGTGCATTTCGCAGGCTGCGTTGATGGCCCGCTCGGCGTCCGGGAAGTGGCTCATGATCTCGTCGCCGATGGTCTTGATGACGGTTCCGTCGAAGTCGCCGGTCTTCGCCATCAGGGTATCGAGGATGCTGCTCTCGATCTGCCGTGCCTGCCAGTCGCCATATTCCTCGAACAGACGGCTGCTGCCGCAGATGTCGGCGAACAGCACCGTCGCCGACACCGGTTCCGGCGAATGCGTCGTGGACGGGCGGTCCGACGCAGACAGCACCGGGCGGCGCACTTTCATGACCCGTCCTTCGCTTCGTCGACGAGCGGAGCGCTCAGCCGAAACGGCGCTTGTACTGCTCGCGGCGTTCCTGCGCTTCGAGGCACAGCGCCGCCGTCGGGCGGGCGAGCAGGCGGGCGATACCGATCGGCTCGCCGGTCTCCTCGCACCAGCCGTAGTTGCCCTCGTCGATGCGCTTGAGCGCGTCGCGGATCTTGCGCAGCAGCTTTCTCTCGCGGTCTCTGACGCGCAGTTCGAGCGTGTGCTCCTCCTCGGCGCTCGCGCGGTCGTTCCAGTCCGGGCTGCTTTCGGCTTCCTGCAGGTGGCCGGCAGTCGCCTTGACGGCCGACAGCAGGCTCTGCTCCTCGGCGAGAAGCAGGCGGCGGAAGAAGGCGATCTGCTCGGGCGACATGTACTGGTCCTCCGGCGCAGACAGTAATGCCGTCTCGGTCAGCTCGTTCGCTTGCCCTGTCGACTCGTCCATGCTGTGACTCCTTTGCTTGCTGACAGACCACCGATGATGCGCCACGGGAGGGGCCCCTGCCGGAGCCGCCCGCCAGAGTGGCAAACGGGGCAGAAAACCGCCATCACCCGCCTCCCTACACCACAGGCTCGTCCCCGGAGGGGCGTCGCCAACCGACAGCGGCGCGTGAAGGCTGCCTGACGACAGGTGATGGTAGCGCATTGTCTACCGTCGACACACACAAAAAAAAACCGCCACGAGGCGGTTTGACCACTTTTCAGTGCGACTCCTGCCGAGTCAGGACTTCCCGCCAGCTGTCTGGACCCGGAAGTGCCTGGTAGGCGCGATTGGACTCGAACCAACGACCCCCACCATGTCAAGGTGGTGCTCTAACCAGCTGAGCTACGCGCCTTCATCAACGTCCGGATTGCACGTGATTTCAGGAAAGAGCGCATTATACGGGGCGGCAACTTCAAGTCAAGCGGGATCGGTGACGAAAGTCGGCCGCCCGCCCGGCTCAGTCGCCGATCACGTCCGTGTTGGCGGGGGGCGTGAAGCGGAACAGCGAGGGTGCGAGGCGGGGGTTGATCTCGACCCTTGAGAAGAGCAGCATCGTCGTCTGGCCCAGGTTGTCGAACAGTTCCATGGCGCGCAGCTCGTTGCCCGAGAAGCCGATGCGCACCTTGTCGAAGCCGCTGTCCGCTGCCTTGGGCGTTGCCTCGAGCCACTCGATTCCGTTCTGCTCGCCCGCTTCGCGCAGGCTGAAGTCGCGGTCGATCGTCCGGTCGCCCGCAAGCAGCGCGGCGGGTGTACCTCCGAGCGCGATGCCGGTCTTCCTGACGGTCACCTGGCGCAGCTCCGGGTCATGGATCGAGATCTTCTCGCCATCGCCGACGACCAGCTGGCTGTAGGGCCTGTCGATCTGCCAGCGAAACTTGCCGGGACGCGAGAACATCATGACACCGCTCGACTTCTGCGGCAGGCGACCGTTGCGCGCGACGACGGTCTGCGCGAAGTCGGCGCGCAGCGTGCGGGTCGTGTCGAGAAAGTGCTGCAGCCTGTCGATCGCTCCAGCACGGGCCGTGCCGACCGTCGACAGCAAACAGAACACGACGCAGACAGATTGGCGCCAGTTCATTCGTCTTCCTTTCGGGCCAGGACTTCGCGACCGCCACGCGCATCCATTGCGGAAACCAGACCCGCCTTCTCCATCGCCTCGATCAGGCGCGCGGAACGGTTGTAGCCGATGCGCAGGTGTCGCTGCACGAGCGAGATCGAGGCGCGCCGGTTCTTCAGCACCACCTCGACGGCCTGGTCGTAGACGGGATCGGCCTCGCCATCGGTGTCCAGGCCACCGTTCTCGCCGCCGACCTCCGCGTCGTCGTCGCTGCCGGCGCCAATGAGGACGGCCTCGACGTAATCCGGCGCACCGGTCTTCTTCAGGTGGTCGACCACCCGGTGCACCTCGTCGTCGGCGACGAAGGCACCATGGACACGCGTCGGATAGCCGGTGCCTGGGGCCAGATAGAGCATGTCACCCTGGCCGAGCAGGGTCTCGGCACCCATCTGGTCGAGGATCGTGCGCGAGTCGATCTTCGACGAGACCTGGAACGAGATGCGGGTCGGGATGTTGGCCTTGATCAGCCCGGTGATGACATCGACCGATGGTCGCTGCGTCGCGAGAATCAGGTGGATTCCCGAGGCGCGGGCCTTCTGGGCGAGGCGGGCGATGAGCTGTTCGACGGTCTTGCCGGCGACCATCATCAGGTCCGCCAGTTCGTCGATGACGACGACGATGTAGGGCAGGGTGCGCAGTGGCTCGGGTGAGTCGGGAGTCAGCGACACCGGATTGGCGATCTTTTCACCATTTCGCGCGGCATCGCGGATGCGCTGGTTGAGACCGGCGATGTTGCGCACTCCCATGGCCGACATCAGCTTGTAGCGCTTGTCCATCTCGCCGACGCACCAGTTGAGCGCGTTGGCAGCCTGCTTCATGTCAACCACGACTGGCGCCAGCAGGTGCGGGATGCCCTCGTAGATCGACAGTTCGAGCATCTTGGGGTCGACCAGGATGAGCCGCACCTGGTCGGGCTCCGACTTGTAGAGCAGCGACAGGATCATCGCGTTGATGCCCACCGACTTGCCCGAGCCGGTCGTTCCGGCGACCAGCAGGTGCGGCATTTTCGCCAGATCGACGACCAGCGGCTGGCCGCCGATGTCCTTGCCGAGCGTCATCGTCAGCGGCGAGTTCATGTCGCTGTATTCCTTGCTGGAGATGATCTCCAGCAGGCGGACCGTCTGCCGCTTCGGGTTCGGGAGTTCGAGCGCCATCGACGACTTGCCGGGTACCGTCTCGACCACGCGCACCGAGACCAAGGACAGCGAGCGCGCCAGGTCCTTGGCCAGATTGAGGATCTGGGCGCCCTTGACGCCCACCGCCGGTTCGATTTCGTAGCGCGTGACGACCGGCCCAGGGTAGGCAGCAGTCACCGCGACCTGGACGCCGAAGTCGGCAAGCTTGCGCTCGATCAGTCGCGAGGTGTATTCGACGGTCTCCGGGCTGACGCGGCCACTCTGTGGCGGCGCCGGCTCGAGCAGGTGCAGCGGTGGCAGCATGCCGCCCTCGACGGCTTCCGGGAACAGGGGCGGCTGCCGTTCGCGGTCGATCCGCTTCTCGACCTTCGGTGGCAGCGCGCGTGGGGCGGGTGCTGCCGGTTCGCGGTGGGCAACGGGCCCGACCGGCTCGTCGCTCGGCAAGGCTTCGATCACCGCGTCGCCGAGGAAGGGCTCGCCTGTCGTCCTGTCGCCGACGGGATCGCCGGCGGCCTTGCCGAGGACCGGTTCGACTGCCGCGTCGCGGTCGCTGCCCCTGGCCGGCCGCGACGCCGCGCGAGTGGCGCCCGCTGCCGGCGTCTCCGGCGGTGCTGGCTCATGGCTGTCGCCACGCTTCTTCTCGAGTTCGACGACGGCTTCGCGCTCGCGCGCCACCTCGCGACCGATGCGGCGATCCTGCCAGCGCCCGTAGAGGCCATACACCGCCATCACCAGCCGCTCGAACAGGGTGCCGACGCGTTCGGCGGCGGTGATCCACGACATGCCGGAAAAGATGCTCCAGCCGAGCAGGAGCATGGCGAAGAGCGCCAGGGTGGCACCCGTGTAGCCGAGATAGCGAATGGCGAAAGTGCCGAGTTCGATGCCGATGACGCCACCGGGACCGGCCGGCAGGCTTGCCTTGATGGTATAGAAGCGCAGGGTCTCGAGTGCGCTGCTGGCAACGATCAGGACGACGAAACCGGCCAGCGAGATGAGTAACGGCCGCCGGTCGCCGGCATGCTGGCCCTCCAGTCGGCGGTAGCCCCAGCCGACGGTGATCAGCAGGAGGAGGATCCACCACCATGCCGACAGGCCGAAGATGTACAGCAGGACGTCAGCCAGCCAGGCGCCGCTGCGACCGGCCGGGTTGTGCAGCATGCCGGCGTGGACGGCGTGCGACCAGCCGGGATCGCTGCGGTCGTAACCCCACAGTGAGAGGGCGATGAAGCTGGCGACAACGATCAGGACGAGCCAGCGGGATTCACGCAGCAGTACGGCGATCTTCTCCGGCAGCGGGCTCGCTGTTCGGGACGGGTAGGGAATCCTGCTGCCGAGTTTGCTCAACAATGCCATCGCTGGGTTCTGCAGAAGGTGGGTCAGGAGCGCTGGGCGCTGATCGATGAGGGCGATCGCTTCTCGAGGATGACGGTGCGACCTTCCTCGACGCGAAAGTAGCCACGGTTCTCGAGATCCTTCATGACGCGGCTGACCATCTCGCGCGAGGCACCGATCATCTTGGCGATGTCCTGCTTCGTCACCCGTCGCCGGATGACGCGCTGCCCGCGCTCTTCCTCGGAGAAATCCAGCAGCAGTTTGGCGACCCGGCCATAGACGTCGAGCAGGGCCAGGCTCTCGATGTTGCGGTCGGCTTCGCGCAGTCGCTGCACGAGGCTCTTCATGATGTTCAGGCAGAGGTCGAAGTTCTCGGCCAGGCAGCGCTTGAAGTCGCCCTTGGTGATCACCAGCAGCTCGCAGGTCTCGGTGGCGACGACGTCTGCGGAACGTGGGCTGCCATCGATCAATCCCATTTCGCCGAAGAACTCCCCGGGGCCGAGCAGGGTCAGAATCACTTCGCGTCCCTCTTCGTCACTGTTGAGAACCTTGGCGCCGCCGCTGATCAGGACGTAGAGCGAATCGGTGCTGTCGCCGGCGCGAACGATTGTCGTCTGGCGTGCGACCCGACGATGAAAGGCAACCTTGGCAATCTGTTCGAGCTGCGAATCGGGGACACCGGCAAAAATCGGGATGCTGTGCAGCAGGGTGAGACTGGGGCCTCTTCTGGGCTGCTCGGCCTGAGTGTTCATGGGCGATTCTTCCGTCAAGTGAAATGATTTCTATCAAGAGCTTGCACGCCGATTATAAGGCACTTTGCAGGTTTTCGATCGGCAGCGGTGGTCGCGGTCGGCGGCGGCAGGCCGGCGATGACGGTTATAATTTTTTTCCAACCCATCAGGAGAGTGACTGACCATGAGCCAAGCAACCCGCCACTGCCGCCTGCTGATCCTCGGATCCGGCCCTGCCGGCTACACCGCTGCCGTCTACGCGGCACGTGCCAACCTGAAGCCGGTCCTGATCACCGGCATGGCGCAGGGGGGGCAGTTGATGACCACCACCGATGTCGACAACTGGCCGGCGGATGCGCAGGGGGTCCAGGGACCCGAACTGATGCAGCGCTTCGAAGAGCACGCGCGCCGCTTCGAGACCGAGATCATCTTCGACCATATCCACACGGCGCGCGTCAGCGAGCGCCCCTTCATGTTGGTCGGCGACATGGCCACCTACACCTGCGATGCGCTGATCATCGCCACTGGCGCGTCGGCGCAGTACCTCGGTCTGCCCTCCGAGGAGGCTTTCGCCGGGCGCGGTGTCTCGGCCTGCGCCACCTGCGACGGCTTCTTCTACCGCGAACAGCCGGTGGCAGTCATCGGCGGCGGCAACACCGCGGTCGAGGAAGCGCTGTACCTGGCCAACATTGCCAGCCACGTGACGCTGGTGCACCGGCGCGACAAGCTGCGCAGCGAGAAGATCCTGCAGGACAAGCTGTTCGCCCGGGAAAAAGCCGGCAAGGTGACGATTCGCTGGAACTGCACCCTCGAAGAAGTGCTCGGCGACCAGTCCGGGGTGACCGGAATCCGCATCCGCAGCAAGCTGACGAACGCGAGCGAAGACCTCTCGCTGATGGGGGTTTTCATCGCCATCGGTCACAAGCCCAACACCGACCTCTTTGTCGGTCAACTGGCGATGGAAGGGGGCTATCTGCTGACCCAGGGCGGCCACCAGGGCAACGCGACGGCGACTTCGATCGCCGGCATCTTTGCTGCGGGTGACGTGCAGGATCACGTCTACCGCCAAGCCTGCACCTCGGCCGGCAGCGGTTGCATGGCAGCGCTCGATGCCGAGCGCTATCTCGACAGCCTCGGGCTGGCGGGCTGAGCATTCGCCAGCGCCGATGCCGGGTGGCGTGCGCACGTTCGCCAGAGGCATCAGCAGCGAGGCAGGCGATGAGTCAGCGCAGCCACTACAGCCCCGAGGACCTGGCGGCGTTCCTCGCCGCTGTGGACGGGGCGCGGCCGTTGCGCAAGCTTGATCGCGTCAGCCTCGATCGGCCAAAGCCGAGTCCGCAGCCGCGGCAGCGCGAGATCGACGAAGCGGCGGTGCTCGGCGAACTGCTGCATGGCTCGCTGGCGATCGATGACTGGCTCGATCTCGGTGGCGCCGACTCCTTCCTGCGTTGCGGCGTGCCGCGCAGCGTGCTGCGCGACCTGCGTCGGGGCCGCTGGAGCATTCAGGACCACATCGACCTGCACGGGCTGAACCGGCAGCAGGCGCATGCAGAGGTCGCGCAGTTCGTCGCCGATGCGCAGCTCTCCGGCAAGCGCTGCCTGCGCATCGTGCACGGCCGCGGTCACGGATCGCCGGGGCGCGAAGCAATCCTGCGGCAGCTGGTGAAGGCGTGGCTGGGTCGCCACCGCGAGGTGCTGGCCTTCTGTCACGCGCCGCCGAGCGATGGCGGCGACGGCGCCCTGTGGGTGTTGCTGAAATCGCGCAGCCAGCCGCGCCGTGTGCCCTGAAGGCGACGGCAGCGAGGGGTCGGTGACGTCTGCCACCAGGGTGCCGGCCACGCCGCTGCGCTGCGGCAACTCAGGGTTGGCGGTGGCCGGGACGGTGCCCCGGGCAGCGCGCCGGTCGCTCGTTGCCGCCGGTCAGATCGCCGACTCGTCGAGTTCGCCGGTACGGATGCGCACGACCTGTTCGATGCTGCTGACGAAAATCTTGCCGTCGCCGATCTTGCCGGTGCGCGCGGCCTTGACGATGGCGTCGATGGCGCCGTCGGCGGCGGCATCCGTGACGACGATCTCGATCTTCACCTTCGGCAGGAAATCAACCACATACTCCGCTCCGCGATAGAGCTCGGTGTGGCCCTTCTGGCGCCCGAAGCCCTTGACCTCGGTGACGGTCAGGCCGGTAACGCCGATTTCGGAGAGCGCCTCGCGCACCTCGTCGAGCTTGAACGGCTTGATGATCGCTTCTATTTTCTTCATGGTCTCGGCTCCTGGAAAGATCGTAAGGAAATCGTATCAGAAATCGCGCATCCGTAACTGATCAGTAGGGGTCGCGGTAGCGATTGGTGATCGGATAACGCCAGTCCTTGCCAAAACCGCGTTGCGTGACACGGATTCCGACCGGTGCCTGGCGGCGCTTGTACTCGCTGATCTTCAGCAGATGAACGACACGTCGCACGTCGGCCGCAGCAAAGCCCAGGGCAATGATCTGGCGCGGACTGAGATCCCTCTCCATGTAGGCTTCAACGATCGCGTCGAGGACTTCGTAGGGCGGCAGGCTGTCCTGGTCGGTCTGGTCGGGCTTCAGTTCGGCCGATGGCGGGCGGCTGATGATTCGTTCGGGAATGGCATGCGAACAGGTGTTGCGCCAGCGCGAGATGCGGTAGACCAGCGTCTTGAAGATGTCCTTGATGACCGCGAATCCGCCGGCCATGTCGCCATAGAGGGTGCAGTAGCCGACAGCCATCTCCGATTTGTTGCCGGTCGTCAGCACCAGCGAGCCGGTTTTGTTCGAGATGGCCATCAGGATCATGCCGCGGATCCGTGCCTGCAGGTTCTCTTCGGTCGTATCGGCCGGCAGGCCGGCGAACTGTGCGTCGAGCATGTCGGCGAGGGTGCGCATCGCCGGTTCGATGGCGATCTCGTCGTAACGCACGCCCAGCAGGCGCACCATCTCGCGCGATTCGCTGAGGCTCAGTTGGGCCGTGTAGGGGGAGGGCATCATCACTGCCCGGACCTTGTCCGCACCGAGCGCGTCGACGGCGACGCAGAGCGTCAGCGCCGAATCGATGCCGCCGGAAAGACCGATGATCGCCCCGGGGAAACCGTTCTTGCCGAGGTAATCACGAACGCCGAGGACCAGTGCCTGGTAGATCTCGGCCTCCTGGCAGGGCGGTGTCGCGATGGTCGTCGGCTGCGGCTCGCCGTCGACGAAGTCGACGATGCCCAGCGCCTCCTCGAACTGCGGCAGCTGGCAGCAGAGGATGCCGCGTGAGTCGAGGGCGAAGGAAGCGCCGTCGAAGACGAGTTCGTCCTGGCCGCCGGCGAGGTTGGCGTAGACCACAGGCAGCCCGGTGCTGCTGATCCGCTGCCGCAGAACCTGGGTGCGTCGTTCGCGCTTGCCGATGTGGTAGGGCGAGGCATTGAGGACCAGCAGGATGTCGGCGCCGGCCCGTCGGGCGAGGTCGGCAGCGCCGGCCTCCCAGACGTCGGCACAGATATTGACGCCGCAGCGAAGTCCGCCGATCGTCAGCACGCAGGGGGCATCACCGCTATCGAAATAGCGCTCCTCGTCGAAGACCTCGTAGCTCGGCAGCCGCTGCTTGTGGTAAGTGGCGACGCGGCGGCCGCCGCTGAGGAGCGTCGCGGCGTTGTAGCGACGTCCATCGCGCTGCTCGGGGTGGCCGACCAGAACGGCGATGTCGGGCAGCTCGTCGGCCAGCAGCTTCAGTTCTGTCTCGCAGGCGCTGCAGAAGTCGTCGCGCAGCAGGAGGTCTTCGGGCGGGTAGCCGCAGAGCGCCAGTTCAGGCGTCAGCAGGAGGTCGGCGTTCTGCTCCCGTGCGCGGCGGGCGAATTCGACGATGCGCGCGCGGTTGCCGCTGAAGTCGCCGACCGTGGCGTTGATCTGGGCAATGGCGATTCGTACTGACATCTGGCTGGCTCCCGGCAAAAGGGGCGCTCGCGCGCCCCTCCAGCGAACAGGCGGAGTGGAGAGGTCTAGAAGGCCGGCTTTTCCTTCGCCTCGGCATACGCCCGCACGCCCTCCATGATCTCCTTCTTGGCCTCGTCAGTGCCCAGCCAGCCGATCACCTTGACGAACTTGCCACGCTCGAGATCCTTGTAATGGGCAAAGAAGTGGGCGATCTGGTCGAGGACCATCTGCGGAAAATCACGTGGCGACTCGATGTCGCGATACATCGGCGTCAGGCTGTCTACGGGAACGGCGAGCAGCTTGCCGTCGGGGCCGCCCTCGTCCTCCATCGCCAGCAGGCCGATCGGCCGGCAGCGGACGACGACCCCTGGCGGCAGGGCAAACTGCGTCACCACCAGCACGTCGACCGGGTCACCGTCGCCCGCAATGGTGTGCGGAATGTAGCCATAGTTGCACGGGTAGTGCATGGCTGCGGACATGAAGCGGTCGACGAAGACCGCACCGCTCTCCTTGTCCACTTCGTACTTCACCGGATCGGCATGCATCGGAATCTCGATGATGACGTTGAAATCATTGGGAAGCGACTTGCCGGAGGGCACGCGATCGAGGCCCATGGTGGTGATCTCTCTACTGTTGGTCGGAGCCCCGATTATACTCCGCTAGCCTGCACGCGCGTCGTTCAGCCTGGCGGGATGCCCGCTCCTGCCGGCTTCCGCTGCCGCCGTCGGATACGCCGCGGTCAATCGCTGCAGCCAGCCGAGGATGCGCACGGCACAGTCCTGCCAGTGGTGGTCGAGGATCATCGCGTGGCCGGCGGCGGGAATGATCTCGAGATCGGCGCGCCAGCGCCGGGCGACGCGGCGGACCTGGTGCGGCGGAAAGACCGCGTCCAGCTCGCCGCCGAGCACCAGCACGGGTCGCCTGCGGGGCGGCGGCGGCCAGCGCCAGCCGAGCATGGTCATTTCGGCGATCGCTCGTGCCGACTCCGGCTGCACCAGCCGCACGAGTTGCAGGAGTTCGTCGGGTTGCGTGGCCGGCGTGAAGTAGATGTCGCGCAGGAGGCGCAGTCCATCCTCGTCGAAGGCGCCGCTGGCCATCCGGGTCACTGCACTGACGAATCCCGGGCGGCGCAGGAAAAGGCTGAGGGACGACTCGAGCGTGCCGTTCGGCGGCACCGGCGAAATCAGGATCGCTGCCTCGGCGAGTGACTCCTCGAGCAGTCGTTCGGCGAGAAGGGCGCCCATCGAGTGGCCGATGAGCACCGGTTTGCTGCGCAGCCCGGCGACCACCGGCCGGAGGTCGCCTAGGTAGTCGTCGAGGCCGAGCAGGTCGAGGTCGTCATGGCCTTCGCTGCGGCCGTGCCCGGGCAGGTCGGCGGCGTGACACTCGTAGCCGTGGTTGGCGAAGTACGGCAGGAAACGGGGCTGCCAGCATCTCGAATCGACATAGCCACCATGCAGGAAGAGCAGCGGCGGCCAGCGCGAGGGCGTGGCCGCTGACTGCCGGAGGATGTGTATGCTGCGTTGCGTCATCTGTACGCTCCGGAGATCGGGAGGAGCCGCAATGTGGCCGGGTTCGCCCGGCCGGCACGAAGGGTGGTGGGCGGCCGCTCTTCAGGATTCTCAGGCGCTGGCGCTGGGTCGCTCGGCGATGCGGTCGCGCCAGGCCTGCAGGTGCGGCAAGCCTTCCCGGCCAGGCTGGAAGCGCATCAGGCCGCGCGCAAAGTCGAGCGCGCAGAAGGCGGTGATGTCGGCGATCGTGAAGCGGGCGCCGGCAACGAAGGGCTGGCGCTCGAGCTCGCCATCGAGCCAGCGCGCGATCTCCCGCAGCTTCTCGCCCTGCGAACGGCCAAAGTCGGGAAACTGCGGTTGCTCCAGCGGCGCCAGGCCGGGGTGGCAGTGGCGGATCCAGTTGGCGATGCAGCCGAACAGGTACAGTTCGACGCGCCGGTCAGCCATCTCGATGAAGGCTCGTTCGGCGAAATCATTTCCCATCAGGTTCGGTTCCGGCGCCAGGCCCTCGAGGTAGGTGCAGATCGCCCGGGACTCGCCGAGCGTGCGGCCGTCGTCGAGTTCCAGGGCCGGCACCTTCGCCAGCGGGCTGCGGGTACGGAAGGCTGCTCCGCGATGCTCGCCCCGGGTCAGATCGACGACTTCGGTCTCGATTCCCTGCAGCCCCTTCTCGGCAATGAACATCAGCACGCGGCGCGGGTTGGGCGCCCTCGGTGAGACGAAAAGCTTCATGGGTTCCTCGCAGCATGTCCGGCGGATGGTGTGGAAGGGAAGCTACTGGCTGCGTCCCGGTTGTTCGGTATCAGTTGCCGATCCGCCGAAACTGGCCCGTCTCGACCATCCGGCGTGCTTCCTCGACGAACTTCCGGGCCTCGTCGTCGCAGGCGTCGCGCTCGAGCGCCGACGGCGGGGCGTTGATGCCCTTCTGCACTGCCGGCCGCGCGCGAAGCTGCTCGAGCCAGCGCCGCAGGTGCGGCAGCTCGTCGATTCCGATGCCCGACCAGCGATGCGTTCGCACCCAGGCCCAGTTGGCGATGTCGGCGATCGAATAGTCGCCGGCAAGGAACTCGTTGTCGCGCAGGCGGCCGTCGAGAACCTCGAACAGTCGACGGCATTCGCCCTGGTAGCGGTCGATTGCCGGCTGGATCTTCTCCGGATAGTAACGGAAGAAGACGTTCGCCTGGCCCATCATCGGGCCGATGCCGCCCATCTGGAACATGAGCCACTGCAGCACGCACGAGCGTCCGCGGATGTCCTGCGGCAGCAGGCGGCCGGTCATCTCTGCAAGGTAGATCAGGATCGCGCCTGACTCGAAGACTGCGAAGTCGTCCGCCGCGCGATCGATGATCGCCGGAATCCTGCCATTCGGGTTGATCGCCAGGAACCAGGGCTGTTTCTGC
>ERZ761610.1280-NODE-1280-length-14427-cov-219.748539_pt1 | contig 14427 bp, 9 predicted proteins | sample MGYA00512164_ERZ761610 | MGnify/ENA primary metagenome ERZ761610 (study PRJEB28899, sample SAMN02850038) | bioreactor sludge metagenome | biome: EBPR Sludge; feature: EBPR Bioreactor; material: flocular biomat | place: Australia: Thorneside Wastwater Treatment... | reverse complement strand
ACAGCGCGTCGGCGGCAACCGTGATCTTGTCACCCGTCGGCTTCGCCGTCGGAGCGGCGGCAGCCCGCGGTGCCGGTGGCTCGCAGACTTCCTTCGGCAGCAGATCCTTGTCGCACTTGCAGCCCGCCGGATCCTTGGCCGCGGCAGCCGGGGTCCAGAAGCCCGTACGCCAGCACAGGCCGGTACCGCTGAGTACCACTTCACCGCGTTGATCGATCACGTAAACGCGATCACCGGCGGTCTGCGCCTGTACAGCGCCAGCCGCCGCGAAGAGGCCTATTGAGGCCAGCATGCTAATGATGATTTTCGATTTCAAGATGTTCCTCCTCGATTAATCTCTGTTACGTCCGAATGCGTGAAACGCGATGCGATTTTTGCGCAGTCAGGAATTTTAAGCATACAAACTTGATTTTCTTCAAGCATCGCCCTGGAATTGTGTAGTATTTATGCAACGAATCAGGGTCACCGGAGGTACGCCAGCACTGCTGGCCGCTCGCCGGGAGTTCAGCATCAGGAGGAGAACATGCAAGCAGCCAGCCTCGACTCAGTCGCATCGATGCTGCAGGCGGCACGCCGGGTCGTCGTCTTTTCCGGTGCCGGCCTGTCCGCCGACAGCGGCATCCCGACCTTCCGCGACGGCGCCACCGGTCTCTGGAACAACGTCGACCCCGACGAGGTGGCCAGCATCCAGGGCTTCCTGCGCAATCCGCGGCGTGTCTGGAGCTGGCTGCTGCAACTGAAGGCGCTGGTCGACGACCGGCGCCCAAACCCGGGACATCTGGCGATCGCCCGGCTGGAAGAAATCTGCGTGGCGAAGCAGTTCACGGTCATCACGCAGAACATCGACGGCTACCACGCACTCGCCGGCAACGACGACGTGCTCGAGGTGCACGGCACCATCCACCGCGTGCGTTGCCATCGACATTGCGGCTACGTCGCCGGCTGGGACCAGACCGCCAGCGAACCCTTTGCCTGCCCCGACTGCGGCGCACCGGTGCGGCCTGACCTGGTCATGTTCGGCGAAATGCTCGACGAAGAGGTCTTCGCGGCGGCCGAAGCGCGCAGCGTCAGTGCCGACGTCTTCTTCTGTGTCGGCACCTCGTTCACTGTCCAGCCCGCGGCACGCCTGCCGGTCTGGGCCAAGTACTCCGGCGCAACGGTGGTCGAAGTCAATCCGCACCCGACTCCGCTCAGCGAGGCAGCCGACTACTCGATCCGCAACGGTGCCTCGCAGTTCTTCTCGGCACTCTGCACCCGACTCGCCGCCGACTGAAGGAAAGGCGAAGCGCACCCCGCTGGCCGGCGGCACCGGGGCTTCGTCTATAATGCCGGCCTTTCGCTGCCCGGACCCTGCATTGCCTTGCAGGCCGGGCAGATGCCCTTCGCCACCCGAGTCCAGAGCCCCCTTCCTTGTCATCGCAGCTTCCCCCATTGCCCTTGCCCACCGCCGGCGAGCGGCTGCAGTGGCCGGCATTCGCCGGCTCGGCCGACGCGCTGCTGCTCGCGCACGCGGCGAATACCGCCCGCGGCAAAACCGGGCGAGGACTGATGGCCGTCGTCACCGGCAGCGCGAGCGATGCGCAGCGACTGCTGCAGGAGATTCCCTGGTTTGACGGCAGCCTGCGGGTACGCCTGCTGCCCGACTGGGAAACGCTGCCCTACGACGGCTTCTCGCCGCATCTCGACCTCGTTTCGGAGCGGCTGGCGACGCTCTACGCGGTGATGCGTGGCGAGTGCGACATTCTCCTGCTGCCGGCGAGCACCGCCGTCTGTCGTCTCGCGCCGCCCGCCTACCTTGCCGCCTACACCTTCTTCCTCAAACAGGGCGAGCGATTCGATGGCGAGCAGTTCCGCGCGCAGATGACACTCGCCGGCTATGCACACGTGACACAGGTGGTCGCGCCGGGCGAGTACTCGATCCGCGGCGGGCTGATCGACCTCTTTCCGATGGGCTCGCAGTTGCCTTACCGCCTCGATCTCTTTGACGACGAGATCGAGAACATCAAGACCTTCGACGTCGATAGCCAGCGCACACTGTATCCGGTTGCCGAGGTGCGTCTGCTGCCGGCGCGCGAGTTTCCCCTCGACAATGCCGGACGTAGCCGCTTCCGGCAGCGCTTTCGCGAAGCCTTCGAGGGGGATCCGGGTCGCTCGTCGATCTACCGCGACGTGTCGAACGGCGTCGCCACCGCCGGTATCGAGTACTGGCTGCCACTGTTCTTCGAGGAAACCGCGACCTTTTTCGACTATCTGCCGGCCAGTTCGCTGCTCTGCCTGCACAACCATGTCGCCGAGGCCGTCCGCGCCTTCTGGCGCGAAGCGCAGTCACGCTACACGATGCTTTCCGGCGAGCGCAGCCGGCCGCTGCTGCCGCCGACCGAACTGTTCCTCGGCGAGGAACAGTTCTTCGTCGCCACGCGAGCCTACGCCCGCCTCGGCCTGACGGCGGGCAGCGACGGGCCGGCACGCAACCTGCCGGTACTGGCGATCGACCGGCGCGCCGATGATCCCCTGCGCCGCCTGAAAAGCTTCATCGAGGAATTCCCCGGCCGCTCGCTGCTGCTCACCGAGACGGCAGGGCGACGCGAGACACTCGCCACGCTGCTCGCCGACTACGGCCTGCAGCCGCGGGCCTGTGGCAGCTACGACGAGTTTCGCACAGGTGACGCGATGCTCGCGCTGGGCGTCGGGCCGCTGCACGACGGCTTCCTGCTCGACGGTCTGGCAATCATCACCGAAGCCGAGCTCTACGCCGACAGCCCGTCGCGTCGCGCCCGCCACGTCGCAGCGCGCCGGACCTCGATCGACAACTGGCTGCGCGACCTGACCGAGCTGAAGGTCGGCTCACCGGTGGTGCATGAACAGCATGGCATCGGCCGCTATCAGGGACTGATCCATCTCGATCTCGGTGAAGGCGACACCGAGTTCCTCGAACTGCATTACGCCAACGATGCCCGACTCTATGTTCCGGTGTCGCAGTTGCACGTCATCGCCCGGTACTCGGGAGCCGATCCCGACAGCGCACCGCTGCACACCCTCGGCTCGCAGCAATGGGAGAAGGCGAAACGCCGGGCAGCCCTGCAGGCGCGCGATACGGCCGCCGAACTGCTTGCCCTCTACGCCCTGCGTGCGGCGCGGCAGGGACACGCCTGCGACTTCAAGGCACACGACTACGACGCCTTTGCCGACGGCTTCGGCTTCGAGGAAACACCGGACCAGGCGGGCGCGATTGCCGCCGTGATCGCCGACATGCGTTCCGGACGGCCGATGGATCGTCTGGTCTGTGGCGATGTCGGCTTCGGCAAGACCGAGGTGGCGCTGCGCGCGGCCTTCTGCGCCGTCGCCGGCGGCCGGCAGGTGGCCGTGCTCTGCCCGACGACACTGCTCTGCGAACAGCACTTCCAGACTTTCGGCGACCGCTTTGCCGATTGGCCGGTGCGGATTGCCGAGCTGTCCCGCTTCAGGACTGCGCGTGAGGCCGCGCAGGCGCTGCAGGAACTGGCCGACGGCCGTCTGGACATCGTCATCGGCACCCATCGCCTGTTGCAGAAGGACGTGCATTTCAAGCGTCTCGGCCTGGTGGTGATCGACGAGGAGCATCGCTTCGGCGTCCGGCAGAAGGAAGCGCTGAAGGCACTGCGCGCCGAGGTCGATGTCCTGACGCTGACCGCGACACCGATCCCGCGCACGCTCGCCATGTCGCTCGAGGGACTGCGCGACTTCTCGGTCATCGCCACCGCACCGCAGAAGCGGCTGGCCATCCGGACTTTCGTCAGCCGCTTCTCCGACGGCATCATCCGCGAGGCGCTGCTGCGCGAGTTCAAGCGCGGCGGCCAGGTTTACTTCCTGCACAACGAAGTCGAGACGATCGAAAACATGCGCGACCGCCTCGGCAAACTGTTGCCCGAGGCACGCATCGTCGTTGGCCACGGGCAGATGAAGGAGCGCGATCTCGAGCGCGTGATGCGCGAGTTCACGCAGCAGAGGGCCAACCTGCTGCTGTGCACGACGATCATCGAGACCGGCATCGACAATCCGCACGCCAACACGATCATCATCAACCGCGCCGAGAAGTTCGGACTGGCGCAGTTGCACCAGCTCCGCGGCCGCGTCGGACGCTCGCACCACCAGGCTTACGCCTACCTCCTGACGCACGACGAAGCAGCACTCAACAAGCAGGCCCGGCAACGCCTCGAGGCGATCCAGATGATGGACGAGCTCGGCGCCGGCTTCTACCTGGCGATGCACGACCTCGAAATCCGCGGTGCCGGTGAGGTGCTCGGTGCCAGCCAGTCAGGAGAGATGCAGGAAGTCGGCTTCAATATGTACAGCGAGATGCTCAACCGCGCCGTCGCGGCACTGAAGCAGGGCAAGGATCCGGACCCGTCACAGCCGTTGGCGATCACCACCGAGATCAAGCTGCACACGCCCGCCCTGCTCCCCAGCGACTATGCGCCCGATGTGCATCAGCGCCTGACACTCTACAAGCGCCTCGCCGACTGCACGCGTGACGACGAACTGCGCGAACTGCAGGAGGAACTGGTCGATCGCTTCGGCGACCTGCCGCCACAGGCTCGAGCCCTGCTCGAAAGTCACCGGCTGCGCCTGCTGTGCAAGCCGATCGGCATCAGCCGGCTCGACGCCGGTGGCGAACAGATCGTCCTGCAGTTCGAAGCCAATCCACCGATCGACCCGCTGCGGATCATCGCGCTGGTCCAGAAGGACCGCAGCTATCGTCTGGCGGGGCAGGACCGCCTGGTCGTCAGGCGCGAGTGCCTGACGCTTGCCGACCGTGTCGCCGCGGTCAGGGAAATCATTCATCAACTCACCGCCGAGCGCCAACCATGACCACCCTCGATATCGACAACATCAACGTCAGTGCCTTCGACCCGATGCCCACGCCGGAAGAGATCCTCGCCCGGTTGCCACTCTCGCCACGCGCCGCTGAACTCGTCAGGCATGGCCGCGACGTCCTGCGCCGAATCCTCGACGGCGACGATCGCCGGCTGTTTGTCGTCGTCGGCCCGTGCTCGATCCACGACCCGGTGGCCGGCCTTGACTACGCCAAACGGCTGCGCGCACTCGCTGAGGAAGTCAGCGAAACGCTCTACCTGGTGATGCGCGTCTACTTCGAGAAACCACGGACGACGACCGGCTGGAAGGGTTACATCAACGATCCGGACATGGACGACTCCTTTCACGTCGACCAGGGAATGACCAAGGCCCGCCGCTTTCTCCTCGAACTCGCCGAACTTGGGCTGCCCGCAGGCACCGAAGCCCTCGACCCGATTGCGCCGCAGTATCTCGGCGATCTCATCTCCTGGACGGCCATCGGTGCCCGCACCACCGAATCGCAGACACACCGCGAGATATCCTCCGGCCTGTCAACCCCGGTCGGTTTCAAGAATGGCACCACCGGTGACGTCGGCATTGCCGTCAACGCGATTGTCTCGGCGTCGCGACCGCACAGTTTCCTCGGCATCAACGGCCAGGGGCGTACGGCAATCGTGCGCACGCGCGGCAACCGCTATGGGCATCTCGTCCTGCGCGGTGGCGACGGACGACCGAACTACGATACGGTGAGCGTGCAGATCGCCGAACAGGCCCTGCACAAGGCCGGCTTGCCGGCCAACATCGTCATCGACTGCTCGCACGCCAACAGCTACAAGAAGCACGAATGGCAGCCGCTGGTGATGGCCGACGTGGTCAACCAGGTCCGGCTCGGCAACCGGTCGCTGGTCGGAATGATGATCGAGTCGAACCTTGTCGAGGGCAATCAGGCGATTCCCGAGGACCTCTCGCAGCTCAGGTATGGCTGCTCGGTCACCGACGCCTGCGTCGACTGGCAAACCACCGAGCAGATGATCCGCAACGCGGCCACCCTGCTGCACGACGTGCTGCCGGGCCGCCGCCGCTGATGCCGCCGGGCAGCGGACACGATCACCATCCTGTAGCGGGCGGCTTTGCGCTCACCGCCTGGCGGACACGCCCCGCTCCGCGGGCGTGACTGCAACAGCCTGGTCTCGCTCGAAAGTCTCGACCGCTTTCTTGACCGAAACAAAGAAGTCCATCTTGCCGATCTCCTCCGACAGGCCGACCTTGGCCAGCTCTTCGAGGAAGGGTCGCGGGGCATCGGCGATCTTGACGTCGACCCCCTCGTCGGCCAGTTCGCGATGCAGCTCCGCGAAGCGCTGGGCAGCGGTCACATCCATGTCATGGATCGCCTGCGCGTCGATGACCAGCCAGCGCACCGGTGAATCGGCCGCATCGACCAGCGTCCGGATGCGATTCATGACGTGCCGGGCGTTGGCAAACATCAGCGGCGCGTAGAGCCGGTAGACGAGCAGACCAGGGACGGTTTCAACGCCCTCCTCATCGTCGCGGCAGTCATGGAACTTGCCGTCGATCAGGCGCCTGCGGAGCACCGCGTCATCCGGCCGCGAGATCTCGACCAGCACCGAAATCAGAGACAGCAGCAGGCCAAGAATGATTCCCGGCACGACGCCGGCGACCAGGATCGCCACCGTCACCCCCGTCGCAATGCCGCACTCGACCCGATCGACCTTGTACAGCCCGCGCAGCGACGCCAGTTCGAGCATGCCGATGGCGGTGACGATCAGGATCGCGCCCAGGGCAACCTTCGGCAGCAGCGCGATCAGCCCGGTGAGGAAGAACAGGAAGAGCAGCAGCCCAACCGCCAGAATCAGTTGCGCCACCTGCGTCCGGCCACCGGCCGAATCGACGATCGACGTGCGTGACTGGCTGGCGGAAACAGGAAAGCCCTGCCAGAGGCCGGCGAGGATGTTCGCCGAGCCGAGGGCGACGAGTTCGCGATTCGGCTTCACCTCGTAGCCGTTCTTCTCGGCGAAGGTCTGCGCCAGCAGGATGCCGTCGGAGAAGGCGAGGAAGGCAATCGCCACCGCCGCCGGTGCCAGCGCCGCGAGATCTGCCCAGCGCACGGCGGGAATCGTCAGGCTTGGCACGCCGGAAGGCACTTCACCGACCAGCGCAATGCCGTAGCTGCCGAGGTCGAGAACAAAGGTCGCGACGATCGCCACCGCGCATACGGCCAGCGCTCCGGGAATTCGCGGCGCCCAGCGCGCCAGCCCGACGAGCAGGAGAACCAGCAGCACGCCGAGGATGAAGGTCGGAACCTGCGTCTGCGGCAACTTCTCGATGACCGTGAAGATGATCTGGAAGAACTCCTCGCCCTCGGTCTTGATGCCGAACATCTTGCCGAGCTGGGTTGAGATGAGGACCAGCGAGGCCCCGTTCAGGTAGCCGATGAGGACCGGTCTCGACAGCAGGTCGGCGATGACTCCGAGCTTCAGGCGAGCGGCGAGCAGCAGGACGAATCCCGAAAGGATGCTGAGTATCGCCGCCAGGACGACGATGCGCGCCGGATCGCCGCCCGAGAGCGGCAGGATCGCCGAGCCCGCAAGCAGGCCGATCGCCGCATCCGGCCCGGCGATGACATGGCGGGAACTGGAGAACAGCGCATAGCCAATGGCTGCCGCCAGCGCCGCGTAGAGGCCGGCGATCGGCGGCAGATGAACGAGCTCGGCGTAGGCGATCACCGAGGGAATCGAAACGATGCACGCCGAAATGCCGGCGATCGAATCCTTGCTCAGCCAGGCCAGGCGATATTCGCGCAGCGTCGCGAGCAATGGCAGACCGGCGTTCAGGTATCTCGAGAAAAAAGCAGCATTCATGTGCATGGCTCCGAAAGAGTGTGCTCCGACCAGCGGCTCCGCTCTGTCGCGCCGCGTCAGGGCGTCGCACAGCGCCTGCATGTCTCCCGCGCGCGCTGACGGGCAATGACGAAGTCTTCAAACCAAGCAAAGCATGCATCAAAACTCCACGCCAAGGCAAGCGACTCACAAACCCGTTCTTGGCGCAATCGGCAGACGGCCCGTCGACCGCCACGGCCCCGAACGCCGCCTGGCAATGCCGCGGCCGCAGCCGTACCGGCACATCAGCGATGGACCGCCACCGTCCTAACGAGTCAACTTGCCGGCCGACGACCGAACCGACCACCAGCCCCGAGGAGAATTTGTCATGCAGATCAACGTTGAAACCAAGCCGGTCGGGTCCGCCGCCTACGACGTCCGCAAGAAGCGTCTGGTGGAAACCATCGACCGGCTGTACCTGCGCGACGCCAAGGCGCCGTTACAGAAGATGATCTCCCGCATCCACCCGGCGGACATGGCGGCGATCCTCGACGACCTACCCCCTGCGCATGTAGTCGACATTTTTCATGCCATTGCCGACACCGCCATGGCAGCCGAGGTTTTCAACCAGTTGCCAGCCGACCGGCGGACCCAGTTGCTGACCGAGTCGTCGATCGACAAGCTCGCCGGCGTGCTCGAGCATCTGCCGCCGGACGACCTCGCCGACCTCATCGGCGACCTCCCCGAGGACCAGCGTGGGCAACTGATGGCCCTGCTCGGCCGCGACAGCAAGGACGAGGTCGAGAGCCTCCTGCAGTACGATCCGAACAGCGCCGGCGGCATCATGACCACCGACTTCTTCTCGCTGCCGCACAGTCTGACCGTCGAGGAGGCGATCGAGAACATCCGCAGCCGCGAGGACGTCGAGATGGTGTTCTATCTCTACCTCACCGACGAGACGGGCCGACTGGTGGGTGTCGTCTCGCTGCGACAGTTGCTGCTCACGCGCGCCGGCACCCCGCTGTACAAGATCATGAACCGGCGGGTCATGAAGGTGACCACGGATGCCGACCAGACCACCGTCGCCATGCTCGTCGATAAATATCGACTCCTCGCGATTCCGGTGGTCGGCGAAGAGAACGTCCTCGTCGGCATGGTCACCGTCGATGACGTGATCGATGTCATCGAGGAAGAAACGACGCGCGACATGCTGAAGATGGCAGGTACCAGCGAGTCGGAGACGCTCACCCATTCGGCGCTGAAGATCGCGACCATCCGCCTGCCCTGGTTGCTGGCGGCCTTCATCGGCGGCCTGGCGGCGACCGCGGTGATCGGACGCTACGAAGAGATCCTTGGCCAGGTGCTGGTCCTCAGCGCCTTCCTGCCGGTCGTCATGGGCATGGCGGGCAACGTCGGGGTGCAGTCGGCAACCGTCGCCGTGCGTGGCCTGGCTACCGGCGCGATCGACGTCAAGGACACGCTGCCGCTGGTCCTCAAGGAACTGCGTGTCGGCCTCGCGCTCGGTGGCTTCTACGGCGTCATCCTTGGCATCTATGGGTATTTCATGCACCACAGCCTGCAACTTGGGCAGGTGGTCGGCCTGACGATCCTCGGCAACATGACCGGCGCCGCGTTGCTGGCGGTGCTGCTGCCGATGATGTTTCAGCGCCTGAAGGTCGATCCGGCGGTGGCGACTGGCCCGTTCGTCACCACCGCCATCGACATCCTTGGCGTTCTCAACTACTTCGTCATCGCCAGCTGGATCTACAAGCTGTGAGCGAGCTCTCGCGAACCATCGCCAGCGGGCCGCGCCGGCGATTGCCACGGCGGCGATCGGTGCTGAAAATCGTCGAGCAGCCGCATGAACTCCGGCAAGAGCGATTCGGTCTGTGCCGCCAGCCACGCCTGAGCAGCGGCACCACTGCCTGCGGGCAAAGCAGCAGCCACCAGTTCTGTCGCCACCGCGAGGTCGTTGAGCCTGCCAAGCATCTCCTGCAGCGCGGTGGCCGACTGATGGTAATCGGTCAGCAGCGGACCAGCGAGCAGTGGCGAAAAGAACTCGAGCCCGTAGCGAAGCTGCTTGAACGCGACGCGCAGGCGATGACGGGCGGCAACGTCGGCTTGTAGCGGCACGGCAGCGCGCTCATTGACGCGCCGCGCACGCTTGCTCAGGCAGCGTGGAACGAAATCGGCCAGCCGTCCCGCCGGCCGATCGGGCAGGGCGACGAGCGCGGCGGTGAAGTCGAGCAACAGGCGCGAGTAGTCTTCCGACCGCAGGGCTCTGCGGCTCGCCCGGCGGCTGCTGGCGCAGCGAAGAAGCACACGACGCGCGAGGCGCTCGCAGTCGAGCTGGCCGGCAAAGGCCTCGGCCAGCAAGGGCAGGGTCTCGATGCGAAAGACGTCCCAGTTCCGGTTGTCGCCGAGCTCCGCTGCCAACGCCTGCCACAGCGGATCGAAGCGGGCGACAAAGGGCTCGGGCAGCAAGGGCTCCCAGAGACGGATCGCCGATCGGAGGCGACGCATCGCCACCCGTGCCTGGTGTACGAACTCCGGCTCATCGCTGCGACAAACGCCCTGCTCGTTGCTCTGCAGGTGGCTGATGCACGCCAGTGCGATCAGGCGAAAGGCAGCGATCGTCGGCATCTCGGGCTCGACGGCGACCGGCTGCGCCTTGACGGCCAGCAGGGGCGAGGCATCGAGCAGGCGGTACGCACGTTCCGACTTGCTGCTCGCCTCGGGATGCATCGGTACGCTGGCCTGGAGATCCATCGCAACGGCGAAGAGATCATTCAGCGTCCCCGACAGCAGTTCCAGTTCGACCTCGCGGATGCTCCGACGCATCCCGCCAGCTTCGATGCGGCCGCAGTCGAGAGCGACTTCGATGGACACACCGCGGCGTGGCACGAGGACATGCACGTCACGCCGGAAACGGGTGGTGAACACCGGCAGCAGTTCCGCGCGCAGCGATTCGAGGAGTTCGCGGACAGCGATATTGTCCACATGCCCGAAGTCGAACTCGCCCGGCCGGCCGGGTGCCTCCCATTCAGCCCGCTGCGCCAGCCCGGCAGCGATCGGCGGTGCCGTCTTGACCCCCAGCAGCCACTGGCGACCCTGCTGCCGGTAGCGGACGACCATCCGCTCGCGCCGCAGGCGGTGGTCTGGCGTGTCATAGTAGGTGTTGACGAGCAGCTTCGTGCTGCGCTCGGTTGCCGCCAGCAGCGGCAACTCCGCCAGTTGTCGGGCGGCAGTCGCCGACAGCGACAGCTTGATTTCCGTTTCTGTGGCCATCGACAACCTCGTGCTGGCGAAGACCGGGCCCCCCCGGTATTGTTGAGTCTTTTCCCCTGGCGCCATGCTGCCCGACTCGCGCTGCAGCATGCCATGGCGCCAGAATCGACTTTAGCACAAGAATGGCAAAGCCCTCACGCAAGCATCAGCCAATATCGACTGACACGAAGATGCGCGCATTGTCGCGCTCGATCAGCAGCGCAACGAGCTTGCCCGCCTTGTCGAGAGGAAGAGGTCGACCCAAACCTGACTCAAGGTGGCGGCAGGCGCGGAAACTCGACGCGCGCCCGCAGGCCGCCGAGCCCTGCCTCAGCGAGCAGAACGCGCGCGTGATGACGCTCGGCGATGGCCCTGACGATCGCCAGCCCGAGGCCGCTGCCCATCTCGCCGGCCCGCGCGCGACGGTAGAAGCGATCGAAAACCCGCTCGCGTTCGGCGGGCGGGATTCCTTCTCCCGAATCGCAGACTTCGACGAACGACACCGCGTCGGCGCTGCCGCTGACGACGTCCACGCGTCCGCCGCGCGGCGTGCAGCGCAGTGCATTGCTGACCAGGTTGGCAAGCAGGATGCGCAGGGCATCGGCTTCACCGCTGACGATGCAGGGCTGTTGCTGCGGCGGCGCACCGAGATCGATCTCGCGCGCCTCGGCCAGCGGCAAATGATCGGCAATCACCTGCGCCGCGAGCTGCCGCAGGTCGACCGGCTGCAGCACCGGCTCGCTGGCGCCGGGCTCGAGTCGTGCCAGCGTCAGCAGCTGCTGCACCGAGTGAGTGGCCCGCTGCAGGCCGCCCCTGACTTCGGCGAAGGCTTCGGCGCGTGCCTCGGCATCGGCGGCGCGCTCGGCCAGCTGTACCTGCAACGTCAGCGCTGCGAGTGGCGTCCGCAGTTCGTGGGCCGCGTCGGCAACGAACTCGCGCTGCTGCTCGAGCGCTCGCTGCAACCGCATCAGGAGGTCGTTCAGCGCCACGACCAGTGGCAGCACCTCAGCCGGCACGTGCCGGACCGGCAACGGGTCGAGCGCAACTGCAGTACGCGTGCCAACGGCCTGCGCCACGTCGTCCAGCGGCCGCAGTCCGCGACCGATGACCACCCAGATCAGCACCCCGAGTACCGGCAGCAACAGCAGGAACGGCGCGACGATGCGCAGCGCCGCCGCCAGCGCCAGTTGGTCGCGCAACTGCATCGGCTGCGCTACCTGGATCACCTGCCCGGCCTGCTGCAGACCGAAAACCCGCCACTTGCCGAGGCCGGTATCGACCGTCGCGTAACCCAGGGACACCTGATGCGGCAACTCGTGCCGCGGATGCGACAGGTAGATGCGGGTGCCGTCGGCCGCCCAGATCTGCACCGAAAACTCCTCCACATCCTCGTCGCTACCAGGCTCACGCCGCATCGTGCCGTACCGCGCCGGATCGCGAAACGACAGCGCCAGTTGCCGCAACTGGTAATCGAGCAAAGCGCCGGCTTCGTCGCGCGCCGTCCGGTACGTCGCCAGCGCACCCGCCAGGGTGGCCAGGGTGATCACCGCCAGAAGTGCCAGCAGCAACTGGCGACGGATCGATCTCATGGCGCAGGCGGCACCAGATAGCCGACGCCGCGGATGTTCCGGATCCGTTCGGCGCCCAGCTTGCGACGCAACGAGTGGATATGCACCTCGACGGCATTGCTGCCGATCTCCTCGCCCCAGCCGTAGAGACGTTCCTCGAGGTCGGCGCGTGACAGCGGGGTCCCCGGCCGTTCGAGCAGCGCCTGCAGCAGCGCAAACTCGCGTGCCGAGAGCAGCACCGGCTGACCGTTCTGCGTCAGCTCGTGGGTCGCCGGATTGAGCTGCAGATCGCCGACGACGAGCAGTGGCGCGGCTCGCCCGGCATGCCGACGCAGCACGGCGCGGATTCGCGCCGACAGTTCGTCGAGATCGAAAGGTTTGACCAGATAGTCGTCGGCGCCGGTGTCGAGCCCCCTGATGCGGTCGGCAACCGAATCGCGGGCGGTGATGACCAGCACCGGGATCGCGTTGGCGGCGCGCCGCAAACTGGCCAGCAGGTCGAGACCGGATGCCCCCGGCAGACCAAGGTCAAGCAGCAGCAACTCGTACGGCGCCGTCGCCAGGGCCAGTTCGCCGGCGCGCGCATCACGCACCCAGTCGACCGCGCAGCCATCCTGCCGCAGCCCCTGCTGGACGCTCCTGCCGATCATCGGGTCATCTTCAACCAGAAGCACGCGCATCGTCGTGACCTGCCGCGAGAAGTGTCGTCGGACTCGCCACAGAGCTGCCGGCGGCGAGCGATCCGGGCGACCAGACAGAGTCTAGCGCCTTTCCACGGCGCCGTGGGCCGCTCCTGGCACCGGCCGGACCGACCGCCTGGCGCGGCGTGCCGGTGGTCGCGCGCGGCCGTGGCGGCATCACGGCACCCGCCGCGACAGCAAGTCATGGGAGAATGAGCGCCTGGTGGCAACCCTGAGACTGCCGATGACTCCCGACGAATACTGCCAACAGAAGGCCGCCCGCAGCGGTTCGAGCTTCTACTACAGTTTCCTCTTCCTGCCGGCCGCGCAGCGGCGCGCGATCACCGCCCTCTACGCCTTCTGCCGCGAGGTCGATGACGTCGTTGACGAGTGCCAGGACCCGCAGCTCGCGGCGACCAAACTCGCCTGGTGGCGCCAGGAACTGACGCGGGTGGCGACCGGCCAGGCGCAGCATCCGGTGTCACAGGCGCTGCAGGCGGCGAGTGCCGAGTACAACCTGCCGCAGGAACAGCTGCAGGAGATCATCGACGGCATGGAGATGGACCTGCAGCAGTCACGCTATCTCGACTTTCGCGCGCTGTCGCTCTACTGTCACCGCGTCGCCGGCGTCGTCGGCCTGCTCGCGGCGGAGATCTTCGGCTACCAGGATCGCCGGACGCGCAAGTACGCGCACGATCTCGGGCTCGCGTTCCAACTCACCAACATCATCCGCGATGTCGGCGAGGATGCCCGCCGTGGCCGCATCTATCTGCCGATCGACGAACTGCAACGCTTCGAGGTGCCCGCTGCCGACATCCTCAACGCCCGCCATTCAGAGAACTTCCGCCGGCTGATGGATTTCCAGATCGAGCGCGCCGAGAGCTACTACGCGCAGGCAATCGCGCAACTGCCGGCGGCGGACCGCCGGCAGCAACGTCCCGGTCTGGTGATGGCGGCCATCTATCGCACGCTGCTCGACGAGATCAAGCGCGACGGCTGCCAGGTGCTGCGCCAGCGAACTTCGCTGACGCCGCTGCGCAAGCTCTGGATCGCCTGGCGAACCTGGGTGCGGGGATGAAGGCCGCCGTCGTCGGTGGCGGCTGGGCAGGACTGACGGCAGCAGTCGAACTGGCGCAGGCGGGCTTCCGGGTCACCGTCTTCGAGGCCGCCAGACAACTCGGCGGTCGCGCACGCAGCGTCGAGCTGCGGGGACATTGCCTCGACAACGGGCAGCACATACTG
>ERZ761610.1268-NODE-1268-length-14533-cov-22.044205_pt1 | contig 14533 bp, 12 predicted proteins | sample MGYA00512164_ERZ761610 | MGnify/ENA primary metagenome ERZ761610 (study PRJEB28899, sample SAMN02850038) | bioreactor sludge metagenome | biome: EBPR Sludge; feature: EBPR Bioreactor; material: flocular biomat | place: Australia: Thorneside Wastwater Treatment... | reverse complement strand
GATGGATTGACTAGACTATTGAGAATAAGAGTATGTCTCCTGAAGAAATTGTTGAAAATGTTTTAAAAGCCTTCAGTCAAACCGTCATTATCGCCGGAAGCCTTGATAACGGGATTCCGGAGAATGCACTCTTTAAACATATTCAAGTGTTATTAAAAGGGATGCCTTCTGAGCATGTACTCTGGGAGAGTTCTGTAAAGGTTCGGTTTAATCTTCAACGAGAGCTTGACTTTAGACTAGGTCACATTGCTGTTTTTGTAGATGCTGTTCCTAGATTCTTTGGGCATTGGGAAAGTTCAATAATTATTGATAAACGTTCTTTATCTGTTGCAGCACTTGCAGCAGTCTTAGATCGTTTGCCACCTTTCTTTAATCAGTGGGAACTTTCTGATGAAACCGGATGGACAGTAGCGCATGTCTATGCAACCTATCGAGACATGCCTATTGGCTTCTTAGGCTGGGAATTGAAGAATAAGAAAGGAGTCAGTGTTCGAGATGTTCAAGAATATCGTAATAACCCAGAAAGGCCTAAGCTCGGATAAATAATGGAACAGATCGCTATAGCGTTAACAGGGGTTGTTGCAATTTGGCTTAGTCAAGATCATCGTGACAACTATCGAAAGTGGGCTTCTGTCTTTGGTTTAATTGGTCAACCCTTTTGGTTCTATTCGGCCTATAGTGCTGAACAGTGGGGAATCTTTGCATTGTGTTTCTTCTATACCTATGCTTGGTTTAAAGGATTTAAGAATAACTGGCTGGTCTCGTTTAATAAGAGGATGAATGATGTTTGATAAAGAATTGGAAATTGAAGACGCGGAATACGTGGAAATTCCGAAAGATGTTCTGGAAATGATGCCGAAGGTTGATCCTTCTACTCTAGCGCAACAGCTTCCAGTTGAAAAGAAACCTGCACTTACAGTTGCTTTTGATAACCGTTCTCCCTTTACCCCGCCGGGTGCGATTTTCATCGGTATTGGGAATGTTCAGAAGAAGTATGAAGACTGGTTGAATAAAGCTTTCCAAGAACACATGGACGCTTTGGGTAAGCGTGAAAATAAGAAAGGAAATGTTTCAACCAAGTTTGTCCAAGCTATTAACTTTATCCGTACTTTGATCTATATTGCAAAGGCGAGTAATGAACATGAAGCCTTGATCTATAAGTATCAAGGCGTGAAGTTTCCTCGTCCTCTGAATATGGGTGAAGGGGTTAAGAAGCTCATGGAGTCAAATAAGGATCTGCTAATTGCGCTAGCGCCTTACTATCTGCCTTCTGAGACACCTTCCGTACCTCAAGAAGACCAAGGTCAGTCAAACTAATTTAAACGTCACAGAGAGGGCTCTAGAGCCCTCTCTGTGTATTGTCTGTTTATAAGCAAACTATGGCAACTTAAATCTAAATTGAAAGCACATTCCAAATTGGAGGTTTGCCATGATTAAAAGCAATAACCAAGACGTTCCTTCTTATAGCCAGCAAGATTCTTCTCTATCTATCGATGCGCAAGATATTCGAAAGATGCAAAAGAATATCATTAAGCTCAATCCTGGTTATCGTGACGACATTCAATATCAACCTAGGTCTACGGGTGCTTTGACAATCGGTATTGAATATACAAACTTCACTGAAAGGAATCTCTGGATCAAAACTCAGAATAATATCCCTTTCATGATTGAGCCAAATCGCCATACTGTCAGTGAATTTGAACCTCATGCGCACCTTGAGATTAAGATCACGTATTATATCCGAACCAATGATACGATTCTAGGTACGCGTCAAGCACTTCAAACACTGATGGCAAATGGCTATACAGTCAGTCAAGCTGCACGTAAACTGAGTGAGAAGTTTGATAATCTTTACAGCCAGGACGCAGGTCGTCGAAATAAACAGAATTTTCAGTTTACTGTGATCCATACAATCTTTGATGCCGTGGTCGACAGCAAAAGCTGTTACCATATTGAAGAAGCAGATATTCTTCTATCAGCTAACAAAGCCGCAATCACGATCCCGCACCCGCATAGTAATGAAGGAATCTATCAAGCTGAAGTATTGAAGAATAGTGCAGAGCACCATACGGGAATTTCTGTTAAAGTTGTGGATAATGAACATCTTGCACGAGTTCGTTATTATCATGCTGGTAAACAACTAATCGAAGTACCTTCAGTAGAAGATCACAGTCTGCAGTCGGGTGTGTATTATTCGATCAGTAGTCGTGATGTCGACGGCTTTGTAACACCTAAAACTAACTTCATCTCGTTTAAAGATGCAGAAGAAGTCCTAGGTCTTTATCGGAGTCGAGAAGAAGCGCTGACTCATGGTGATCCTGCATTGATCATGAAAGCACAAGAAAGCGAAAATAAAGCATACTCGGTTGAAACTGAAAAAGACCTTTTGATGCTCCGTAGAGAACTTGAAAAATCAAAAGCGGAAAATGCTATACTTAAAGATAGCCTGGATCTTAAGAAAACACTAAGGGATGAGCAGTATGAAGCGATGAAGAAACAACGTGACGATTACTTTGACATGATCGAAAAAGCACGTAAAGCTGAAGCTGAACAACATAAAGCTGATTTGGATCGTGTTGAACGTGAACGCAGAGACTATTATGAAGAGCGTAGCACTAAGCGCAAAGACTGGACCGATTGGTTTAAGTTTGTTCCGGCTATGATTGCAGGTGTGTTAAGTCTCTTTGCTATTTTCAGGACACGATAAAAAGTTTTCCATATCTTAGAAAAAACTATACTTCTCTTAAATCCTTTAGCACGCTAGCTGATGTGCTATTTTTGGAGATCAACTCATACCTTTCTCTTGTTTAGTATCAAGAGAATTTTCCACGCATAAAAAAGGGCATTTTACTAATGAATCCTTTATTCTCAAGAATGACAAAACGCTATACGCCGCCCATGAATCGAGAAGTCATGGAAGGGATGGCTGTTTCTGTCATGGAGTATGTCGAAGAGTATCTCGATGCTCAAATACGTTCGGTCTGCGTGGGACTACCGGACAATGTACGTTATATCGGCTATGAACGGTGTACTTCTCAAGAGGAGTATGAAGAAATCACTAAAGCTAGAGGCAATCGCCGAACGTTTGATCTGGCTAAAAGTAGTGTTTACATGGTCAAATACTTTATCTCGTTTATTGACGAGATGGGGACAGAACATTTGATCACCCGTTATGTCTATCTGCCATTTGTCAATACTGGCGGAATTATGCATATTGGCGGAACTCCATATCACATTGTTCCGGTGTTGTCTGATAAAGTCTTTACACCTGAACAAGACAGTATCTTTGTTCGGCTGATGCAAGATCGAAACAACATGTACCGCATGTATCACACTGCTATCATCAATGGTAAGCGTGAAGCGCGGTACGTGATTTGGGCTGTCATCTACAGAAACCAAACGGACAGTAGAACATCTGCCACGACTAAAGCTAAAACACTTCTCACCCATTACCTTTTTGGTAAGTACGGTTTTACAGGTGCTTTTACACGCTATGCAGGAAGTTTTCCTGAATTTGGAACAGATAACGTCACAACAGAAACCCATCCTCCAGATGAATGGATTATCTGTCAATCAACCGGTGTCAAGCCTGCAACGTGTCTAGATCGTGTTTATCAAAGAACACAGATTCGTTTAGCTGTTCGTAAGGAGAATTGGAATCCTGCGATGGAATCGCTCATTATGGGATTCTTCTATATTGTTGACCATTTCCCGGATCGTTTTAAAGCAGACTTAAGTTATTTAGACGATACCGCACTCTGGATGATCTTGATTGGACACATTCGTCTGTCTGGTGTGTATGGTGAGCATAAACTTCACACTAAGATCGCTGAACACTTCGAGAGCTTAGATGGCTATCTTGATACGGTTGTAAAGGAGAAACTTGCAGAACGTGGCATCCTCCTTGAGAACTACTATGACTTACTGAATTATATCCAGGTCAACTTTAACAAGATGATCAGGGAAAACGAAAGTAGTGGTCTGTGCGTCTATGGTAAAAACATGGAAGTATTGTCGTATTTGCTCTACGACATCCTCTATGGGTTTGTGATGGTGAAATTTAGATTGAATAAAATCTTAAGCCGTCGGCCGCTTACCTTGAAAGACGTCACAGAAAACTATCATCGCCAAGTCCGTATGGGCGCGATCTTCAGTTTGTCAAGTGGTAAGATCATTACTGAAGCGGTTTCTTACAGTGGAGACAGTCTCTATCCTAAGATCACCGCGGTGATCGCTGAGCAAAAGAATCGAGCAGGTGCTAACCGAGGTCAGTCTGATCGCGTTGTGGTTGGTCCGCATTATTGGATCGATCTCTCGATGGTGACGGTTGGTTCGGTCTTGAATCTGCCTAAGAGTAATCCAACTCCTGTAGCACGTGTGAATCCCTGGATCACAATTGACCAACGAACAGGCACTGTGTTACCCAATCCTAAGTTTGAAAAACTCATTGAAGACAATCGTCCTCAGTTCAAACTGTCGTAGTGTTTTAAACCCTCATCTTTTATCTACTATCTAGGAGCACCCACATGCTTCCCTTTTCACCGGACCACCCCCATACACCCCCGGTCCAGTATAGTCAACATAACCCGCCGTATGTTCCTCAGGTTGAAATGTTGCCTGAAGGACAGCCGATGTTGGTGTTGGCTTCTTCAATTGTTGCTAATGAAGCTGGATTTAGTGCAGGCCAATCGCCTGCTCGGATGTATGTTTATAACATGCTCTCCTCTAATGCTTGGGCAAACACGGCCTTTGCAGAAGTGGTAAAGCTAGCGTGTGATTATTCGATCGTGAAACAGCGTATGGGACAAGCCCATACGCCTTCATCGATTCTAATCGAAACTGCTCGAGAAGCCCTTTCGCTTTATGTCAGTAAAGTGATCATGAAGACCCCTCCACTTCAGCAGCTGATGAGTCAGGACCATATTGCAGCCGCCGCTAATAATCATCGTATCTATTACGACGTTATCAGTGCGGTCTCGGCTATGTATGCTCAATCGGCGCCTTATCAACCGCCTCAAGCACGTTTTGGTGCGAGAGTGTCGGGTACTATGGCGCAAACGGGCTCTATGCGTGGGATGAGTAATCCCGCAGCGCAAGCTGCAGTCTCTAATCCTGCAGCGCAAGGAGTGATCATGGGACGCAATCAAGTACCAACTCAACCGGTTCAGCCGAGTAATCTTGGATCACGCTATCCAATTCCGGGCACTCGTTCAATTAAGATTGATCCGAGCTCTTCGACTCAAAAGATCGAAGAAAAGCCTAAAGCGGTTGAAGTTATCCAACCTACCTCCCCTATCTCTTCACCTACCATTAATAAAGGAATTGAAACCATGGACCGTGATCAACACGCTATTGCCTATTTTGGAAAAACCTACGAAGCACCTGTTGAAAAGCTTCGTGTAAACATGGAAGAAGCGATTGCAAAGACTGAAATTGCAATCGAGAAAATGCCGACGTTTGAAGAGGCTTTCAAACGTGAAGAGACTTGGGTTTCAGGTTCTTGCCTAGATGACCTTATTTATAATGTCTTGGCCAAGCAGGTCATGCCGGATAACTATAGTGTCGAGATCTATCAGTGCACTGGCGTGGTCTTTTATCCGATCTTCTCGTCTTTGCCGATGGGTGTTCTTGATAAACTCAAGGGCAGTGAGACCTTTGCTAATATGTCAAGGATCCTGACGGACTATCTTGATGAAATCAACGATGTCAATGAAAAACGGAAAGCGTTGGTCTTTGTGTCCCAGATCGATCGGATCTTGACCAAAGTCGTTTCGATCTTCTTGAAGACAACATTGGCAAATTCCAAACTGGAGATCACCTCTTTTATTGAAGACGCGATTGATCTTGGAAAATACTTGTCTGATAAATTCGGACCCAAGTACAACGTTGCTTACAATAACTTTCAGCGCATTTGTGCACGTGTATTGTTCAAATATCCAAATGAGCTTCAGAAAACGACTGAAGTCATCAATGAACAATGGAGCGACATCACCAATGTTGGCAGTGTGGCCTCGCTCTACACCGTGACCATGCTGAGTATGTCATCTGCTGAGCTGAGTTACGATGTCAGCAGTAAACAAAAACGCGTGACTGTGCAACAGACACCGATGCTATATCGACTCCTTGAAACCATCTCGGCTTATGAAAACAAAGCAGCCGCGGCAATGCACCATGTTCTTTTGACCAGTGACGGCGTTCGTTATTGTATTGCACGTGTCGCTGATGAAGACGGTGTATTTGTGATCTCGGAGGTCTAATATGACCGAAACTGGCGTGGTGCCGTACCATCGCTATAAGGTACGGACCAAGCCAGAGCAAAGTGAGACGGTCATGCAATATCTTCACCGTTCCACCTTGTTCTGGAACTTTATCTGTCAGCATCTGAAAGACGACGTACAGCGCTATCTTCATGAAGCAGACACCGCAGAATCCACACTCTACTTCTCAGATGCACTCTACGGACTATTTGAAAAGATCGTCAATGGAAGTGATCTTAGTGAAGATACGGAGATCAGCGATGCATGGAAAAGTTATATCCCTAAAATAAGAGAACTTCCTCGAAATCTGCTCACAAATCGTTTTGTCGATATGGCTAACGCGTATCGCTTAGCGAAACAAAATCTACTGGAGAAGAGTGAGCGACCAACGGGTGTTCCGAAGAGAAAGAATAACCATAGTAGTCAGAGTATTCGATTCAGTCCATCCGACTTTAAAGTAGAAAAGGGAAGAGTCATCGTTGATTCAGTTTACCCTTTGACATTGGAAATCGATGGAATTGAACCGAAGGAGTTTGAAGGTAAGAATTATTACCTCTCAATCACTAAGCGGCCTGCTTCAAAGTCTATGAATGAATACGGACCTGAAGATCCGCTTGATCCTGCCTATGTGGTGACTTTGAAAGAAGAACATCAATAATCTCTTTGAGGTAGTGGTCGGTTAATCCCGACCACTACCTGCTCACTTTTTAACTATGTTCTTTTTCATTGAGATAAAAGTGAGTATTGAAGAAATCAATTATCGACGATTCCTAATTTCAACCTACATTAACCGTTCAGTTTTTGAAAAAGAACCTATGGGAAATTTAAGTAGTGAGTATAAAAAACAACTCTTAATTGCTTTAAGTGAACGCAATGAGTTAGTCCATCCAGATGAAGAACTTATTGAAGATTGGTTAAGAGTCGATTTAAATGAACTGATTCGACTTTGTAACCACGGTCGAGCTTTTGATTTAAATCGTGTTAATGTTCTTAATGTTAATAGTCCAATTGAGAATGAATGCCATGCGGTCACGGCTTTGAACTGGATACTAAATCCTGAATTAAAAATTTACACAGGGTTTTCAGATCGCACTCATTATCATAGTTGGCTCTATGATCCTGAAACACAGATTATCTATGAACCAACGCCTTATAAACGAGAACATTATTTTGGATTCCATTATACGCAAAGTATCGACTTTGTAATTGATGAAATGGAAGCCGTTTACCGCTTTTATAAAAGCGGTAAAGTCGATGAAGAAACTTTCATGACTTTTAAGTCTAGAATGAATCGCGTTATCAATCAAGTCACTAGTACATCTTAAACACAGACAGCGAGCCTTTTTAGGCTCGCTGTCTGTGTCAGTACTATTTCTTTTTAACCTTTACTTCTGATCTTCAGACTCTGTACCAATATTCCCTTTTTCGGATCCAGTGTCTTCGGTCCCAGGTTCCAATTCGAATCCTGAGTCTTCTGCTCCAAGTTCAGGGTTGTCAAAGGGGTTATCTTGCCCCAAATCATTTTGTCCACCATTCTCATCTTCATAAGTTTGCTCGCTCGATGAACCACCACTGGAATCTCCAACATTGAGTTTATCAATGTCCTTGTTGGTCGCTTCCTTAGAAGCTTTCATCTTATTCAAGAAACTTACAATGTTGAGCATGATGTTTTCCGTATAGGACTTTGTCGTCTCAAGTAAGTTAGCCATCGGCTGACCATCTTCACTTCGATTTGTAATATCGAAAAGTTCAGGAGCGTAGTTATTATCTGCCATCCAGCGACGCATCAGTGCTGCCTTCCATGCAGATTTAACGGCTTCGACATACTCATTTGCCGCACCACCAAATTCCTGAGGCAGAACATCACTACTGAAGATGTAGTTCAGACCCTTATCAACCATTTCTTCATACGCATCAATAGCGGTCTTCTGATTCGCATTACGCGTCGAATCTGGTTTCGGAAGATCGACTTCAAAAGCTTCAACAAAACTCTGAATCAGATACGTTGTAAAAGAAGCTGGGTTTTGATTGAAGAGTTCTTTCTCTTCATCGGTCAGGATAGATTCAATATCTGCCTTATGTTCTTGAAGAATCGAAGTCAAACCTTCAAGAATGGTTTCATCGTTCGAGATGATCTTACGGGCATAGTCAGTGATGTCTGCTGTAAATGTATTACTTAGCATCAAGATACGTCGAGCAAAGAGAATGCTGTTTTGTTCAATGGTCGTTGCGAAGTCAGCACGCGCAGCACTATCGACTGTCTCAGGGGATAGACCAAAGTGCATGTAAGTCTGATGTCGGAAGATCTCTTCAAGATCATCGTCAGGCATTGCGTGTTGCGTATTACGAGATTCAAAGTTAAACTTGGTCTCAGGTAAACGTGGGTGACCTTCAAAAGTGATCTCAATACCAGCCCGCTGAATCCAATCCGTCAGATCCACAACACGATTAAGACCATGTGGGAAATATTGCTGTCGGGCTTTAGCGACAAGATGTTTAGCCATCTCAATCGTTTTAACCGGATCGTGGTCACGTTGATCAAGTGTGACGTTTACATGGGTTGTCGCAATAGAAGACTTAACCTTTGCCATCACCTTAGAGAACAACACCATTGCTCTCAAACTGGTAATATTGGAAAGATCATCCAGATAGGACTTGCCAACGCCATTTCGATGGAAGTTAAAAGCAAAATACGTGATATATTCAGCAGGGATATAGACCAATCGGGTCATCTGGGACTTCAAGGTTCGCATTAACATAATGCGATAGATCTCGTTATTACGACTGATCTGAAGCTGCTTTCCATACGCGCCTTTAATCAGACGCTCCATCAAGTCCCGTTCAACGATATCGGCGTAAAGTTCACCCAGATGTTCAATAGTAGGAACAATCCCGTCATTACCTAAATTACGACGTGCTTTTTCAGTCAGAAGAGAAGATAAAGACGTATTTGATTTATCAGACTGAAGCATTGAAGACAGCCCTTGCCCGCTATCGTAAGCTGCACTGTCCACTGTAACAGGGTTTCCGTCAATATCAACGGGGATAAAATAGCCAATGTGTTTACTGACGTCACCAGGGACATGAACCGGGATAGCGGCCTCAGAAGGTAACGTCATCACTAGAGGACGACCGATACTTTTCCGTCTAAGGTTAGACTGTGTTGGAACATTTAAAAAGGGCGTGTAGTCCGTGTTTGCACCCTTATAAAGCATATTGGTGAGTTCACCCGGCGTAGGCTTTGCACTCTTTTGTGCTTCGTACTGATAGTACTGCTCTGCAGCCATTACACGTTGAGTCAGTTTTGAACCAGTAAGACGAGTAACAGATTGTTGATTAACTGTTTCAATTAACTTAGGGACTTTAAGAAACTGGAAATTATCCGTGACTTCAATAACTTTAGCCATGGCTTCTTTGAGTCGATCAATCTGAACAAAGTCCGTTTTATTTTCAAAACCTGAAGTATAAAGTGCGGCATTATAAGATGCTTGAGCGCGTGCATGCATCGCGGATTCAAATACTAATCCATGCTTACTTTCTTTTTTGTCATGTGGGTCACCTAGAAGACCTAAGTGACGCACCTTCGAGCCATCTTTAGAAATAAAGATATCTTCAGAATACATCGATTCTGTTGTCAATGTTGTTTTGCTATTGATAAGTTGATCAACGGCAGATTCAGGAAGAATAGCTTTGACATGACTGCCCGATTTAAAGAGAGCATCTCGTAAAATGGTCGGAAGTTCATCTTCAAGTTTGTAATATTTTTCGATCTCTTCACGAACATATTGAACCATCTTAGAGACCATCTGGGCCGGAAGTGCGGAGTCTTTTGCCCGGTAGATAAGCTCCGACTTGACCATATCCTTTGGCGACAGGATCGAGCTAATAATGATCTGAATAGCCAATTCGATGTCAGGGAAAAGCTTGAAGATATTTTCATTATCTTCAATACGACCCATAATCGTTTTGGAGATCTGCTCAATACCTGAATTAATCATCCCTACGTCAGCATTAGGTTCACTAGGGCGAAATAGACTTTGCTCACGCGGTTTGACAAACTTACTGACCACAGCAGCTACATCCATATTCTTCACAATAGAAGAAGCTGGACGTTGTGCACCTGGGCGATTGATGATTGCTTGAACTTCAGTAATAAAGTCAGACTGGTTTTGCTTAGACGGCATAGGAGCACCTCAAGAAAATGAATTCAATTCAAAATGGATACATGATGCGGTATCTCGAGCAAAACATACTGTTCTCTAGAACAGTTGTCGTTAAGCTTAAAGAAGCCGCTGATTTGATTAATGAAGGTTTGATCTTAAAGCATGGGGGTCAGAGTGTTAATAGCCACGATCCCTATACTTGGAAATATTATCTAAATCTCTCCGGGCAATATCATCCGACCGATAAAGTCATGTCGGTCGTTTCAATAGATACACTCGAGACGATTGATTTTACACTCGAGAATTTGAAAATCCACACAGCAACCGCAAAAGCCCATCGCTTTGGGACACGGCAGTATTATAGTCTTGTTTCTCAATATCCCGATCAAGAGATGTTAATCAATGGGATTTTGAATCCGGTTGATATTGAGTATGCGGTCTCAAGTGAATCAGGAACGATCTTAACGTACCCTGATGGACTCATTGAACCCAATGAAGTTAGTTTGATTGCTGAGCTTGAACATTACATCAAAAACCAGTTTCATCGTTGGTATAATGTTCAATTTGCAATGTCAGATAACTTGTTCTGTGCAGCCTTCTTTACCGTTTTACACACTTTTATCTTACCGAAACTTTTGAACTTACGGTTAGCGCGCTGTAAAACGAACGAAGCGCATAGTTTTCATGTACGAATGTATCTAGCAAGCCATGGTGAACTTGACCGCTATTTACCTTATTTAACACTTAAACAGGCTTTATGGCTTTATCGAAACATCAGTTATCTTGAGAGGAATCCTGGTAAGATGGGTCAGTTTATCAAACTGATTCAACGTATCTTGACTGAACGAGGGATTCCGTTAGGGGAATACAGTATTCGTCATCTGGATGCTTTTGATGAAAACTATTGGCCTGAACAAATTGCACGTATTCGACTTTTAAATGCTGATCTTAATAGCCTTACTAAAGACTATCACAGCGTTGAGGCTTTATATCTGAAAGAAATCAATGAAGCACCCGATAATACTTGGTATATGGGAGCTGAAGTTGATAATGATTTGATGCGGTTTAAAACAGCCAATAGTGCTATTACTCAAACTAAAGTTCTTCATTCTTCAATGGTGGACTATAGTAATGCCGTTCCTGAGCCCTTTGAAGTCGTTGCTTTAAGACAGTGGTGCTTCATGGCTAATAACGGTCTTTACGATGTCGTAATTACCTTTAAAGACCCAAAGACTTCTGAACCCTATAGTCTTTTTGCTAAAGATGCTTTTGTTTATCTTCAGTATATCCTGATGAATGCTGAAGGGCTGCGATTTGATGTCTTCTTTGAATACTTGAATATGCAACAGCGTATTCATCCAAAGCCCACAATTGAAGATCTTTTATCAGTTGTTGACTACCATGAACGAGATCTTAGTCAGATTGCTGAATTAATTTTATCACGGCAACCCAACATTACACCGTGTTATTCGGTTTCTTCGTTTTATGAATTAGTTCAACATTTAACAGATGAGGCTTATTGGCACTGGTATTTAATCTCTTCAACACAAGACTACTATGAGCGTGCCTTAGTTGAAAACATGATTCGACGTCTTTATGAAGATGTCCGTGTTCAATTTGAGATGAGTTCGCCCTATGTCGGCACTTGGCTTAATCTAAATAATCTTCCCGAATATAACCTTGACTACACTGAAGCTCAGTTGCTTGCTAAAGAAATCTTTGAAGCTGCAACAGGACTAAAGATTGATAATGCACGCATGTTGAAGAATATTCAAAAAGCGATGATCGATCTAGTGACAGAGTTAAGTAGTTATAGTGTTCAGTATACGCGTGAAATCAATGATAGTGATATCACACCCATTAACTGGCCAGCGATTCGTTTTGGAAATCAAAGACAGAGTCAAATCAATACACGAAATCTTCCTAATGGAAGTTTAGTCTTGGATGGACGAAGTCATCAAGAAGATCGAACTTATGTTCCAGTAAGTACTGAATTTGGGATTGAGCCTAAAAGCTGTGACACCTGTTATCGTAAAGTGATCGAGGTTGATCCTTCTTCAACGATCATCACCAAAGCAGGCTTTAGTACCTCCATCGAAAACTATAGCCCTCCAAGCTTTGTAGCTATGACATATCCAGGTCAAGATGAAACACTTGAAGAAATGACAGGGTTACCGGGCTATACTTCTTTTGATAGATTGCCTGAATCTGCTCGAATGAATCTGAAATCAAAATATCATTAATCCTTTTCTTGTTTTGGAGTGTTTGCATGTCCAATAGTAATGTGGTTCGCACAGCCATTGCGTCAGTGACTCAAACGAGTCAGTATATTGGAAAGAAACTCAGGAAGCTTCCCAATTCAACACTGAATCAGAAATTGAATATTCATCCGGATATCGATATTGCTGAGTCAGATATTCCTGTTGTAAAGTATGTTGCCATTGGTAATGGGGGACATAACTTTATTGTGGGTGGTAATGGTCGAGTTAAATGGCGCGCTGTTCATCACACCGTTCGACACACAGCACTCTATAATCAACTGCCCTTCGTACTGCGTCGCCCTAATGAAGATCTGACACCTGAACAACGAATGCGTTATCGCTTGCGACGTCTAGAGACACACCACGGCGTTACATATGTTGCGTATTATCTTCGTGTACTGGATCTTTCAATGACTGAAGTTGATCTTGAACTTCGTCATGTTGAAGATGGTGTTACCGTTAGCACACCGTATGCACCTAGTCTGGAAGATCTTAATCCTGTTCCTCCTACGCTCTTGACAGGTCAAGCTGTTACAACGACTGGAGACTATGTTGCTTCAACAGCCAAGATTCCTTTTGTAATGTCTGCAGAAGATGTTCAAGAGTTTGTCAATGCTGTTAAAATCATTGAAGGTGATGACGGTTACGCAGTCATTAGCGAAATGGCGACAGTTTCAGGTGTTGATCGTGCAGTTTTGGGTGACTTCAATGGTGCACAGTCTTCTTATACTGATGCGATCTATACACAAGTCACTTCGTTCATCTCTACAGCTTGGGTGATGGAGTATCAAACTGATGGTGTCACGCTCACGATTGATGTGGGTAACGTTGAACCGCTTCTGTCTGTTACGACTTAATTAAGTATTCATCTAGAAGCGTTAACAAGGCTCCACTACAGCCTTTAGGGGCTGTAGTGGAGTATGTCAAGGAACTCTTATGCTTATTCATGATAAATCGCTAGAAGAGTTTTGTTTTATAGCGATTGACCCTGGTTTGAATAACACAGGCATTGCGATCTTCTATGTTAAAGTTAATCCCTTTGAAATTCTCTCAATCACGGCTTCTACATTAAAGTCAGATCGTCTTATTGATGATAGTGGTTTAGATGATGAGGATTTCACGGAGCGTCTTCACAAACGCTACAAAATGGGCAATGCTTTAAAACGTATCTTAGAAGAAACCAATCCTTGTGTTGTAGTGAGTGAATCTCCGTTCTTTGATCGACGTAAGCCTGGTAGTTTTGCCGTATTAACAGAAGTCTTGACAACCCTTTTTGATACTGTTATCAACTATAACCCCCTCATTCGTTTTTCAATGGTTGAACCTTTACTTGTAAAGAAGGTTTTAGGGGTTGCAGGTCAAAAAGGTAAAGAAGTCGTTCGTGAAGCCATGTCTAAAGAGACGCTGTTAATTCAGGCTCTATCTTCTCCTTTAGAGCATCTTGATGAACATGCTGTTGATGCAGTAGGTGTTGGCTATACTTATCTTTTAAAGAAATCTGGACTTGTTCAAGAAAAACCTAGTACCAAAAAGGAAAAACATGTTAAGTAAAGTTAAAGGGTATTTAATTCTTTTATGCGTGATCATTGTTGTTTCAGGGGCTGTCTATGCCAAAATTAATAATGATCAAAAAACCATTGAGAAGCTTGAAACTGATCTTAAGGTTATCAATTTAGAAAAAGGTCGACTTGAAGACACAATTGAGCAAATGCATACGCTCCATGAATCTCTTCTTCGAGAAAATCAACTTGCTCAAGATCTCGTGCAAGCTTCTAAAGAAGAAGTCTTTCTTCATTTGGCTGAACTTGAAGTATTGAGAGAAAATCTTTTTAAAAAGACAGAGAAGCTTCCT
>ERZ761610.1266-NODE-1266-length-14550-cov-18.308934_pt1 | contig 14550 bp, 11 predicted proteins | sample MGYA00512164_ERZ761610 | MGnify/ENA primary metagenome ERZ761610 (study PRJEB28899, sample SAMN02850038) | bioreactor sludge metagenome | biome: EBPR Sludge; feature: EBPR Bioreactor; material: flocular biomat | place: Australia: Thorneside Wastwater Treatment... | reverse complement strand
ATTTATTATGACTATACTATATAGAAATGATAAATAAATTTTTATTTATCAAAAGGAGAATTGATGATGACAACTATGGAAACACTTGCAATTAGAACTGAAAACAAATTCAGAACATTGATTACAAAACAAGCCTACAAAAAAGGTGATGTGATTTGTGCTATGCCCAGTGAAAATATCACAGAAAAACCAAATCGCTTTACAGTACAAATCGCACGCAACAAACATACACATGTTGGCAAATTGGCGGCATTGAATCATTCCTGTAGCCCAAATGTAATTTTGGATACAGATAAAATGCAAGTGGTCGCTTGCAAAGATATTGAAAAAGGTGAAGACCTTTACTTCTTCTACCCTTCCACTGAATGGGAAATGGATGCTCCCTTCATTTGTTTATGTGGCGCATCGAATTGTATTCATGTCGTCGCAGGCGCACGCTTTCTTCCGCTCTCTACTTTAGAGAATCATTATCTCAATCCCCACATCCGCGATTTGATGATTGAACTGTTGAAGAATACGAAAAATATTCTGAAAAATTTGAAGGGCTAAAAAAGAAAAAGACCGAGTTCGTTATGAACTCGATCTTTTTCTATATCTTCTGATGCAACGCCAACAACTTATACGCACTCGACCACGGCGCGCCTAAGCGATGATTATCTGAAACTTCAATCTTATTAAACTTCTCAGCAAGCTTAGGCATCAAGGTTGCAATCGTTGCCCAATCATCGGTAAGCACGGCTTCCTTCATCTTAACAGCATACTGCCCCGACCACATCCACTCCATCCGAAACTTATCAGCCTTCACCCAATAATCGCGTTTTTCCCATGCCGCTACAGAAGCGTCAATCCCGTCGGCAATCGCTTGTAACGCTAAGGCAATATATGCCGCTTGGTCTTTGGCATCTTGTGTTACTTGTTTTTGTTTTGCCAATTCTCGAATACACAACACAATCGCTTTCGATAAACGTGTACGTTCTTTTCCAACAGAGTCAGGGTTAATCAAACGGCTCAATGTCAATTCTCCAAAATAAAAATTTACAATCGCGCGATTATACAACAAACCCATATCATCATGTAAAATATTGAAGATGCCTATCCGTGCCGCAATCTTTGATTTTGGAAACGTCCTCGTCAAATGGGATGCTCGAAATTTATACAAACGCTTCTTCTCTGACCTTCAATCTGTTGACTCTTTCCTCAACCAGATTCAATTCCTCGACTGGAATGCAAAACAAGATGCAGGTCGTTTATTTTGCGAAGGCGTAGCAGAATTATCAAAACAATTTCCGCAATATGCAGATTTAATTCAAGCGTATGATACCTATTGGCAAGAAAGCCTAGTAGAAGTATTTGAAGAGACAGTAAATATAGCCAGACAATTAAAACAAAATGGATTATTGCTTTACATCCTCACCAATTCTTCTGCAGAAAAATTCCCAATTGCCAAACAAAAATATCCATTTTTAGAAGAATTATTCAACGATTTTATTGTCTCAGGCGAAGTCAAACTGCTCAAACCAGACCCTGCCATTTATCACCTTACTTTGAAGCGGATTAATCTCAAAGCCGAAGAATGTATTTTTATTGATGACTCATTACCAAACATTGAATCGGCTCGTACACTTGGCTTTCATGCTATTCATTACCAATCCCCTACTCAGTTAAAAGAAGAAATTGAAAAAATATCTATAAAGGTATAGGAATGATGACTTCAAACTTACAACAAACTATGCTCTCAGCCATTGAAACAGAATTAAAAAATCAAGTAGCAAGGTTAGACCAAGCACATACAAAACCTTTCCAGGAAATGCTGACCTATCACATGGGTTGGACGGGTGAAGGTGCAGGTTCAAATGCTACTGGCAAAAGAATTCGCCCGTTGATTACACTTTTATCTACTGCTTCTATTAATAGGAATGAACAAGATAACAAAGGTAATGAAATAAATTGGCTACACGCAGTTTCAGCCGCCAGTGCTATTGAATTGATTCATAACTTTTCACTTGTGCATGATGACATTCAAGATAATTCTGAACTACGCCGTGGCAGAAAAACTGTGTGGACGAAATGGGGTCAACCGATGGCAATTAATGCTGGTGATGCTTTGTTCGTGATTGCTTATCAGTCTATTTTAGATTTATCCAAACATTATCCGAGTGACATGGTCGTACAAGCATCACAAATTTTGAGTGAGGTTTGTTTGAAGTTGACGCAAGGTCAATATTTAGATATGGCCTACGAAAATCGTCACGACTTATCAATAGAAGACTACTGGCATGTCATAGGTGGCAAAACCGCTTCCCTGCTCTCTGCTTGTACCCATATCGGTTCCCTTCTTGGCTACGCGAAGCCTGAAATTGTCGAGGCATATCGCCTGTTTGGCTACCATGTAGGCTTGGCATTTCAAGTGCAAGATGATGTTTTGGGAATCTGGGGTGATGAAGCCGTCACGGGTAAATCTGCTGCGAGTGATTTGGTAGAAGGTAAAAACTCTTTGCCAGTTTTATTCGCCTTAGAAAAAAATGGAGAATTTGCAAAACGCTGGAAGCAATCCCCCATCAAGCCAGAAGAAGTACATGAAATTGCAAATTTGCTTGAAAAAGAAGGCGCGAAAGAATATGCAGAAAAAATTTCAGCCGAACAGACTCAAAAAGCGATGAGTTATGCTGAGCAAGCAAAACCAGATGGCGAAGCAGGTCAACTTTTGCTTGGGCTAGCAAACATGTTACTTAAACGGAATCAGTAATCCCCGAAGAAAGAATCGGATAAGTCGCTGCGAAATTGCCGAGATTGCTTCGTCGTGCTAAAGCACTCCTCGCAATGACATTAAATCGCATGATATAATTTAATCTACATCGTAGAACATCATTGATGCGGGTGTAGTTCAGTGGTAGAACATTTGCTTCCCAAGCAAAATACGCGAGTTCGATTCTCGCCACCCGCTCTGCAGCTGAGTACTTATTTGCTCGGCTGTTTTTGTAATATAGTTGTTATTTTATTTGTAAGGTACCTGTTATGCCAGCATCGTGACATTAAAAGTAAAATTCTGGCTGGAGTTTTAATGAGAAATGTCAGATTTTAATAAAGGTACGGTTCTGTACGTGGAAGATAATCCGGATAACAGAAATTTGATTCGGAGAGTTTTAAGTGCAGATGGCTACGATATGATTGAAGCATCGAAAGCCGAGCAGGCATTTGAAAAACTTGAAAACGAAAAAGTTGATTTGATTTTGATGGATATCAATATGCCTGATATGGACGGCTATACCTTAACTGCAAAGATTAAAAAAATTGAAAAGTTTGCAAAAATTCCGATTATTGCAGTAACTGCAAATGTAATGCGCGGAGACCGTGAGAAATCACTGGAAGCTGGATGCGATGGTTATATTCAAAAACCAATCGATATTGACACCCTCACCCAGCAAATCGAGCGCTTCATTATAAGGAGCACAAATGGCTGACAACGAACAAACCCCCGCAGTTTCGGATACACAACCGATTCGCAAACCGAACATCCCGAAAGATGCGGCAGTGCTGGTGGTTGAAGATAATGTATCAAATTTCGTTTTAATTGCCCGCATGTTGGGTTACTTAGGCATTCATTGTGAATGGAAAACTTCGGGCTACGAAGTTGTAGAGTATGCCGACACATTGCCACGCCTCGATTTAATTTTGATGGATATTCGTTTGCCGTATGAAGATGGTTATGGCGCCTTGAAAAAAATTCGCGCGTCTGACCGCTTCAAGTCGGTGCCGATTATTGCTGTCACTGCTGAAGCCAGCATGGAACAAATGAAGAAAGCCCAAGATTCAGGCTTTGATGGATTCTTAGGCAAGCCGCTTGACCCAGACCGATTCCCTGACCAAATCCGCCGCATTCTTAACGGGGAACCTGTTTGGGAATTTACATAGTTTTATCTACGCCTCAACATGACCAAATCAACACTGCCCGCTATGGATACGAAAGACACTCAAGGAAGCCTTACAAAAACACTTGTAAGAACCTTCCTTCTTGTTGTTTTTATTCCAGTTGCAGTATTGGCTGGTTTATTATATTTTCGCATTCGGGCATTGTTAATTGAAATCAATGCCCCTACCCTTTCTACTCAACTCACTGAATTAACAATCTTTACAGTATTAGTAGTTTTAGGCGTATTGGGTCTTTTGTATGCACTCCTCAATTGGGTTGCAAAAAGATTCATTGAACCTATCCAATCATTAGCAAGTGCTTCTCGTCGCTTTACCGATGGAGATTGGACTCAACGCGCAGATACATCAAGCAATGATGAGGTGGGAATAATTGCAAGTTCGTTCAACCACATGGCAGAGCAATTGGGTGAAGTGTATCAATCACTTGAAAAGAAAGTAGATGAACGCGCACGTCAAATTCGCACAGCGGCAGAAGTAGCCCAAAACGTCACTACGTCTCTCAATTTAGATGATATGCTCAACAAAACAACTGAACTGCTTGTTCAGGAGTTTGGTTTTTATCAAGCCAGCATATTTCTGATTGACCGCGGGGGTAAGTATGCTGATTTTAAGTCAGGCAGTGGACCTGCCACGAGAGAATTAATCAATAAAAAATATAGGCTTGAAGTTGGGTCTGCATCAATTGTTGGTTGGGTGGCGGCGAAAAATCAAGCGCGTATTACTTCCAATGTGTTTGAAGACCCGCTTCATTTAAGAAATGAATTACTCCCAGAAACCAAAGCCGAAGCCACAGTTCCAATTTCTTTAGGGAATCTGGTTTTAGGTGTGTTAGATGTACAAAGCACACAAGCGGCTGAATTTAGCCCCGACACCATTGTGATGTTGCAGACCCTAGCAAGTCAGATTGCGGCGGCGATTCAAACCACAGGTTTGATTGAAGCGAGTCAAATCAACTTTCAAGAAATGGAGCGTTTATATCGCTCTAGCCGTTTGATTGCGGAAGCAAATAATGAATCAGAAATTTTGAGCGGTGGTGGTCAAATTCTTAAAAACGCACCCTACCCCATCGTCATGTTTAAAGTTGAGAAAGATTTACTGAGAGTAATTGCTTCAGCAGATACGACAAGAAATTTATCTGAAATTGAAGGCTTGCCTACCCCAATCAAAGTAAATATGGAAGAAATCAATGACTATTTATTGCGTGGTGCCACAAGTGCTACATTGATTGATTCGCATACGCCAAAAGTATTCAAAGATTTGATTCACAATTTAGATTTAATGGGTGCAGTATTTTTACCCGTGCACAGACGTAATTCTCTCGCCGCCATTATGATGATTGGCTCAAGGCAACAAACGCTTTCAAATACTTCTATTCAACCATATATCAATCTCGCCGATTTAATGTCGGTTGCATTGGAAAGAGCCGATGCAGTTGAAGAAACCAATAAACATTTGCATGAAGTTGAAGCGTTGGCTTCTATCAATGATTTGATTTCTTCTGCGGCGGATATGCAAAGTTTTTATCACGACCTTTTGGAAAAAATCAAACAAATCATTGGTGATTACAATTTAATTGTAGCTTTGTATGATGAAAGAAGCAATTCGATTAGCATTCCGTTTAGCTACGAAAATGGTCAAGTAATTTCAATTGATTCATTTCCATTAGGTGAAGGTTTAACATCAATTTTGATTCGCACACGCCAACCGTTGATGATTGTAGAAGATACAGAAAATAGAGTTATGCAATTAGGTGCAAAAATCGTTGGTAAACCGCCAAAGTCATGGATGGGTGCGCCAATGTTGATACAAAATAACCCAATCGGTGCGTTGATTATTCAAGACCTTGATAGAGAGCATGTTTTTAATGAAGACGATTTGAAGTTTTTTAATACGCTCGCTGGGCAAGTTGCCGGTGTGATTCATAATGCCGCATTGTTAGATGAAAGTCATCAAAGGGCATTACAACTTGAAACGGCGGCTGAAATTGCGCGTGACATCAGTGGTTCGCTAAATTTAGATGAGTTGCTGATGAAAGCCGTAGGATTAATCCGCGAACGTTTTGATTTTTATCATGCGGCTATATTCTTATTAGATTTGCCTGGTGAGTTCGCCGTGATTCGTGAAGCCACTGGTGAAGCCGGCGTGCAAATGAAACGTGCAGGTCATAAAATTGGTGTCGGCTCTAAATCTATTGTCGGTTTTGTAACTGGACGTGGTGAGTCTTTAATTGTGAATGACACTGGCAAGGATGCCACATATTATGCCAATCCCCTATTGCCTGATACACGTGCCGAAGCCGCTATTCCATTAAGAGTCGGCGATAGAATCCTCGGCGCATTAGATGTACAAAGTACGAAACCATATTCATTTTCAGAAGATAACTTAAGAAGTTTGCAAATCTTAGCTGACCAATTGGCAGTGGCAGTTGCCAATACCGAATTGTTTGCTGAAACACAAGAACATTTATCACAACATCGTTTGTTACACCATATTACGTCCACCGCCGCATCTGGAACGACATTAGAAGAAGCATTAGAAAGTGCGGTGAAAGGCTTGCAAGTAACTCTTGGTGGTGACCGTGTCGTGATTATGTTGTTAGACCGTGAAAAGAAAATGCTAGAAGTAAAAGCCTCAGTTGGATATGCGGATGATGTGATGGTAGCAAACGTAGAAGTCGGAAGAGGAGTCACAGGTTGGGTTGCGGCACACAAGCGTCCCTTAAGAATCAGAGACGTGAGTGAAGATCCACGCTATATCCAATTTAGTCCAAACACACGCTCCGAATTGGCTGTTCCATTGATTTATCGAAATGAAGTGTTAGGTGTATTAAATGTAGAGAGCGAACAAGTGGATGCTTACACCGAAAATGATGAAGAAATGCTTGGCACACTTGGCGGAAGTTTGGCGGCGGTGATTGCGAATGCGCGTTTGTTTGAACAAATTCGCGCACAATCGGAACGCGAACGTTTGGTATATGATGTGACCAGTAAGATTCGTCGCTCAACCGACATTCAATCTATTTTGATGACAACTGCCAGTGAAATTACACGAGTGACCGGTGCAAGGTTTACAAAGATTGAAGTAAAGCCATCACAAAATGGTGAAGCGAAAGATATACAATGAACAATAATCTCTTCGATAAACCTGTGATTGACCCTCAAGATGTGACTCGCCAACTTTATACCAATTGGCGAGAACGCTTCGCTCTGCCATTGCTAATTGGTGTGTTGATATTTGGGCTGGGAGCCTTAATTCCAGCACTGATCTCATCCACCAACATGGTTTTGAATTCATTCTTTATCATCAGTTATCTTTTTACTCTCGTTGTAACAATCATTCGCTTTTCTTATTTTATTCGGATGCTTGTGTTTCTTCTCAGTATTTATATGCTGGGGGTTAGCACTTTACTAACGTACAACGCCTTAGGGGTGAGTTTATTTTATTTCTTAGCACTTATTATTTTTTCAACAATGATGCTTTCAATTCGGGCAGGCATTATTGCCATTGCAATTGATGTAGTAACGTATACATTTTTTGGCTGGTTGATATTAAGTGGACGATTTGCTCCCTTAAACCCACTCTCAATACCTGCCAACCTTCAGGATTGGCTTAGTGTAGCGGTAGCAACGGTCATGTTCGGAGTAGTCATTATTCTTGGTTTTCGTAGTTTAGAACGAGAGTTTTTTGAGGCACAAAAGCAAATTGATAGCACGTTGAATACATTAAAAGAAGAACGTAATAATCTTGAAACAAGAGTACAAGAGCGTACTCAACAATTAAGAAAAATCAATGAAATTGGACGAAATGTTATTGAAATTCTTGATCCCGATCAACTATTTTTACGTGCCTCAAAATTTATTGAAGATGAATTCAATTTTTACTACACTGCATTTTACTTAATTGATACGACAGGAAAATGGGCAGAACTTCGCTATGCAAGTGGTGAAGCAGGGAAAGTATTACGAGAAAACAAACATCGTGTTGACCTTGATGGTAGAAACATTATCGCCAAAGCCATACGCTTGAAAACTGGACAAATTGCCACAGAGGTAAATCAGATAAGGCTTGAAAACCCACTTTTGCCTTACACACGTTCGCAATTGGCATTGCCTTTATTAATTGGTGATACAGTACTCGGCGTAATTGATATGCACTCTACAAAAGATAATACTTTTACCTCTCAAGATGTAGATGCGTATCAAAACATGGCAAATGGAATTGCTACGGCAATTGAAAACTCGCGTTTATTTCAAGAAGCACAACAAAGTTTGGCAGAAATGCGCGCTACACAACGCCAATATTTACAAAGTGCATGGGACTCGCTGACAATTGAAAAACCGCTAGAGTATGAATTGGGTGAAAATGACCCATCAAACCAAAACGCACTTGAAATTCCACTCTCATTACGAGACCAAGTGATAGGTCAAATTCACATGGCAAATACCTCTGAGTGGACGCCAGAACAGAAAAACTTAGTGGAAGCGATTGTGGCACAAGCCACACTAGCGTTAGAAAATGCTCGCTTAGTAGAAGAAAGCCAATACACGGCGGCACAAGAAAGACTCACCAACGAAATCATTGCCAAAATTTGGTCATCATCAAATATGGACAATATTCTTCAAACAGCAGTTCGAGAGTTAGGTCGTAGCTTAGAAGCCACCGAAGTAGAAATTGAAATATCAATGGATGAGCAAGATGATAGATAGAAGCAACTCTCCAGTTAATAATGAAGCGCAAAAGCCTTTCAACGTCTCTGAATGGCGTGAAAGTTTTATCCTAGCGATATTGCGAATCGGCTGTTTACTCGGTATTGCTTTAATTAGTGTCTCATTCCCCAATGCCACACCCAGTGACCGTGTTTTATTTATTGGTTTATATCTTGTTTTATTAGCCATCACACTATTACGTGTGTCCTATTCAGTTCGTGCTTATGCTATTTTGTTAGCAACCTTCTTGATTGGAGTCAATGCAATTTTGGCATGGGGTCCATGGCTAGATGGCAGTGCTTTTTTGATAGCCAGCGTTGTAATTGGTGCATTGTTATTTGACAAGCGTGTTGACATTGTGATGCTTGCAATCAGTATCATATTCTTAACCACAATTGCTGTATTGCAATCGCTTGGAATGTATCAACTTCGAGCCGAAGCCGCACCAGCACCACAAACAATTCCATTAAATTGGCTAGGCTATATATTTGATTTCGCTGTCATCGGCGGTGTGCTAGTTGCCGCAATGGGTCAATTCAAAAACGCTTTTACACGCATCATTGAAGAAACACAATCCGCATTGAAAGCATTGGCTGTGGAACGCGCTCGCCTAGAAGAAAAAGTGATAGAACGAACGGAAGCGCTCGAAAGCAGAATGAATCAATTGCGTAGCTCAACAAATACAGCCCGGGCAATTGCTGAAATTCAAAACATCGTTGAGTTATTAGAATCAACAGCGCAGTTAATTTCAGAAAGATTTGGTTATTACCACACTGCTTTATTTATATTAGATGACCAAAAGAAAACAGCATTTTTACAAGCCTCTGCTTCTGCCAGAGGAAAAGAATTAATTGGTCAGGCGTTTAGTGTTGAGGTAGATAGAAAAAATCCATTGGCAACTGCTGTTGAACAAAACCGTGCCATTATCACATTAGATGTAGACCAAAGGAATTTTATATCAGACGAAAACTTCCCGCTCACCCGTTCACGCATGATTTTGCCCTTGGCGGTACGTGGTAATGTGGTTGGGCTTTTAGATTTACACTCAGACCAGCCACGCGCTTTTGGTGCTGAAGATGCAGAGATTTTACAAACGCTTGCTGACCTGACAGCCATTTCATTTGATAACGTCCGCCTCATTAATGAGACGCGAAGCCTGGTCAGCCAATTGGAAGCAAATACCTCCATTCAAACACAACGAACGTGGAGAAAACTCACCACTCGTCAAATGCCTGCATTTCAGTACACACCCGCAGGTGTACGTCCCATTTTTACCCGTGATAAAAGAAGCGATAATGGCGAAGGTTTACATATCCCGCTGACGCTGTATGGTCAAAAAATTGGCAACATCAAATTGAAAAGAAAAAATAATCAAGCCGATTGGTCTGAAAGAGAAAAAGCATTGGTTGAAAAAATTGCTGAGCAAGTTTCACTGGCGTTAGAAAACAGTCGCTTGGTAGAAGAGGCGCAAAAAAGTGCGGCACGTGACCAAATGATTGCTAATATTTCAACGCGCATTCGTGAAACGCTAGATATTGAATCAGTTGCTCGTACAGCGGCGGTTGAACTACAGCGTGTGTTTGATTTGAAAGAAGCCGAAATTGTGATTGGCTCTGCACAATTTGAAAAACAAGATGGAAAATCGTAACTCGATGAACGTATCATCCACTTCCCCAACCATGCAAAGTGACTGGCGCGAAAGTTTCTTACGCACCACGCTTATGCTTGCGTGTGCCTTTGGTTTGGTAGCGTTAATATCATCTTATTTCAGCAGTGAACTGATTTATTTTGTTATCTATTGCGTTGTATACATTATTGTTGTGTTTATCACTGTTTTACCTGTAACGTATCACGTACGCGCTATGACACTGATAGGGTTATTAATTGGACTGTCGATTTCTGGATTAACCGAAACAGGTTTAGTTGGAGAAGCGCGTATCTTTATGCTAACTGCAATTGCGATGGCATCTCTGCTGTTTTCATGGAGAACTGGTTGGTATATCACCATATTCGCTATGGTTTTGTACACGATTTTCGGTTGGCTAATTTTAGGTGGTTTGCTAACTATTTCAAACACTACGATTGACCCGGGTAATTTAGTGTTATGGATTACAAGAGCATTGGTTTTATTATTGGTTGCTGTACTTGTTGTAAACGCCATTCGTTTAACGCAAACGGAGTTTACAAAGTCAGAAGAGCGTTCCCAATCTCTTTTGAGTGATTTACAAAAGGAAAGAGCTTTACAAGAAGACCGCATTCAAGAAAGAACAGAATTACTTGACAAACGTACGAATCAGTTACGCGCCGTGGCGGATGTAGGAAAATCCATTACATCGTATCGTAATCTCTCTGAACTGTTGCAACAAACCACGCGCTTGATAAATGAAAACTTTGGCTACTATCATGTTGGTATTTTCTTATTAGATGAACGTCGTCAATTTGCTGTCTTAACTGCCGCCAATAGCGATGGCGGAAAGCGCATGTTGGAAAGAGGTCACCAACTAAAAATTGGTGAGACTGGTATTGTAGGATATGTAGCTGAATCTCTAAAAGCACGTATCGCTTTGGATGTAGGTGCAGATGCGGTCTTTTTCAATAATCCAGACTTGCCTGCTACACGTTCAGAAATGGCACTTCCACTCGTTGTAGGTGGTCAAATTCTAGGTGTGTTAGATGTACAAAGTACGGAACCGAACGCCTTTAGTGAAGAAGATATTGCTACCTTACAAATTTTGGCAGAACAACTAGCAGTTGCTATTCAGAATGCAAATCTATTTAGTGATACAGAAAAAGCGTTAGAAGCCTCTCGCCTTGCTTATGGTGAAATCAGCCGCGAAGCATGGATTAAGATTTTAAGAAACCGTCCAAACATTGGCTACATTGCTACTACACCCGGCATTTCAGAAGCAAAGTCAGATACAGTGGAACCAAGTATAGCAAAAGCAATTGATACGGGCGACTTAATTCTCGGCAATGACGGTCTGACGATTAGTGTGCCAATCAAGATACGTGGTCAATCTATCGGTGCAATTCGCTTGAAAAAGTCTGATATTTCAGAAGCGTGGACGCAAGAAGAAACAAATCTTGCGGTTACATTATCTGACCAATTAAGCAGTGCTTTAGAAAGCGCACGTTTATATCAAGACTCTCAAAAACGCGCCGCACGCGAATCATTAGTATCTGATATTTCAGCTCGTTTAAGTGCTGTAACTCAAATGGACTTAATCATACGTGAAACTGTGCAAGAGTTAGGTGAAACACTCGGCAATGCCTCAGTTACATTCCAATTGTTAGACCCATCAAATGGACACAACCCAACTGAAGGTCGAGAAAATGGACGCGGAAAGGCAGGCGCATAAACAATGTTAAATCAACTGCCACCAACAAATCAAAAACCATCTCTCATATCACGCATCCGCGAAATATGGAATAAGCTAACCACTCCTCACCCATCCATCACTGATGTTAGAGAGTTTCGTAAAGCACAATTGCTTTCGATACTTACTTTAATTTTAACTATCTTGCTATTTGTAGCAGTTTTATACGGACCGCGTAGTCTGGGCATTTTTGGAATTTTAACAGTAGCAACATTAGCATCGTATTTAGTCAGCAGGTCTATATATTACAAATTCGGTGCTTATATATTTACTTTTTCTTATACAGCCATAGGTTTCTTAACACTGTATTATGGCACCGCCACATCAGTTGAGTCGGCAGTATCCTCAACAGTTTTTATAGCTATCATATTCTCCAGTGTATTACTTTCTCGAAGAAGTTTTATTTTGTTAGTAGGGTTGGCAACACTTGCCACATTTAGTGTTCCGCTATATTCAAAAACACCACTTGCCGTAACAGATAGCATTGGACGTACAGGCGGTATCGTATTGGTCGCTGGCGCAATTTTGTACGGTATTAGTGTGTTCCGTGAGAACCTAGAAAAAGAACAAATTGAAGAAATTAAAAACACAAATCGTAAACTAGAAGATTTAGCCGCCAACCTAGAAGAACGCATCAACGAACGAACGCAAGAATTGCAACAAGTTACAGAACAAACTCAACAACGTGCCTCGCGCTTACAAGCCATCTCAGATATTTCGCAAGAAATTGTTTCAAGCATCACCCAAAAACCTGATGAAGTGCTAGGGCGCATCACACAAATTATCAGCAAAAAGTTAGGTTACTACCACGTTGGCATTTTCTTATTAGATAAAGATGAAGAATACGCAGTGCTTCGTGCCGCCAATAGTCGTGGTGGACAAAAAATGTTAGCACGCAGACATCAACTTAAAGTTGGTGGCATTGGCATTGTAGGCTACGTTACCCAAAGTGGTCGTCCACGCATTGCATTAGACACCACAACCGATGCCGTTTTCTTCAATAATCCTGATTTGCCAGAAACTCGCTCAGAAATTTCGCTTCCATTAAAGTATGGTAGCACGATTATTGGCGCACTAGATGTACAAAGTTCACTACCCAACGCTTTCAAAGATGAAGATGTTGATACACTGAGCGCACTTGCAAATCAAATTGCCATCGTAATCAAAAACATCCAAACCGCCGAAGATGCAAAATACGGTATATCGAATCGCACAATCAAATTTGCACAAAGAGATATCCAACATGGATATTCTTTTCAACCTGATGGAAGCATCATCATGACGACTTTGCCTCAGAACAACCCTCAATTAGATAAAGCCATCGCCTCTGGCGAGACGGTCGTCCTGAGTGCGCCTTCAAAAGACTCTCAGCCTACAATCGCAGTCCCCGTCAAATTCCGTGACCAATTAATTGGCATTATTCACATCGAATCAAATGAAACCAATCGTAATTGGACAGAGGATGAAGTTTCACTCGTACAAGCCATTTCAGACCGTGCCGCATTAGCCTTAGAAAACGCCCGCTTGCTAGAAGATAGTCAACGACGTGCCGCCAAAGAACAAGCCATTGGCGAAATTTCAACCAAACTTGGTGCCACTGCTGATATTGAAGCCATATTGCGAACCGCTGTGCGCGAGTTAGGTGCTCAAATTAGCGGCACCCAAGTGACCGTTGAGATTGGAGGCGGCAAAAAGTAATTGCCGAGAATAACATGAATATTCCTTCTCAATCTACTAATCAAATGCGATTAAGTCAAAATGGTTCGGCAATTGTCACCATTCTATTAATTACTTCTGCGCTTTCTGCATTGATGTTTGCTTATTTTGGTTTCACAAACAATTTGCCATTGTTATACCTTCCAGCAGTTTCTCTTACATTAACTGTCTATATTGATTTGGTTGTCTTATCATTAATTCGGCAAGAGCGTACAAATTTAGCAATGTTGATTATTGCTACTGTCTTTATCATTAATGTATCGTTGGCAATGGTTGCAGTGCAAGGGTTAGGTTTAATAGTTGCAATTTCAACACTCTTTGTTCTCTTAGCAATTGTTGGCTTGGCAATGACTCCCAAATACACATTGCCGGGTGTAGTTATTGCTTTGTTACTTGGCATACTAATGTTTGGTTTAGATTCGGTCTTAGGTACAAACCGAATTAGTGTGCCACAAATAGCGCAGTATTCGCCATATATTGTGTTAGCAATTGTGTTACCAATTTTTGTGGTATTTATTCGTCAATTTAATAGCCTAAGTTTACAAACCAAAATCACATTAGGTATATTGTTAACTGGTGGAATGATTGTCGCTACGATTACCTTCTTTGGTCTGGAGCGTGCAGGAGAAATCATCAACAATATTTCGGGAAAATATGAAACGAGCGTTGCTGACCAAACCGAAACGGAGATTTTGAGTCGTGTGCAGGCAGAAGCCAACAGCGCAAATTTAATATTCTCAAATACACAAGAGGGTTTATTAAATCTTGCAGAATATCGCTCAAACTTTGAAGATAAAAAAGTATTCTTCATACAAAACAAC
>ERZ761610.1265-NODE-1265-length-14557-cov-16.212040_pt1 | contig 14557 bp, 15 predicted proteins | sample MGYA00512164_ERZ761610 | MGnify/ENA primary metagenome ERZ761610 (study PRJEB28899, sample SAMN02850038) | bioreactor sludge metagenome | biome: EBPR Sludge; feature: EBPR Bioreactor; material: flocular biomat | place: Australia: Thorneside Wastwater Treatment... | reverse complement strand
TTTTAACTTCCGCTTTCATTTCAGCAGTAGCGGTTGGAGTCATGGAAATAAACTTGACCATATCTTTGGCTTGACGCAATAAATCTTTCACATTGGCAACATAAGACAAATCACTTTTGCCGAGTCCAGTTGTAGGAGCAGGTAAATCTCGCGCTTTTTGAATCAGTTTTCGCGCACGGATGAGGCGTTCTGCGGCGGGGATTAATTTTGCCATGCTCTGATTTTATCATTTGATACAATCACACTATGCCTCTTTCTTCTATCTATTCAAAAATTATCAACATTCCAAAAACTGCCATTGATGAAAATGGTCATGTCAATAATGTGGCGTATGTGCAGTGGATGCAAGATATTGCTGTGGAACATTACGCTTCGATTGGTGGGATTGAGGCGCAAGGAAATGAGTCCACTTGGGTGGTGCGCGAACATAAAATTGAATATTTTTTGCCTGCGTTTGAGAATGAAGAAATCGAAATTAAAACTTGGGTTGAAAATATTCGGCGCGTGCGTTCATTACGAAAATATGAATTTGTTAGAAAATCAGATGACAAAGTTTTAGTAAAAGGCGAAACAGATTGGGTATTTGTGGATGTGAAAACAGGAATGCCGAGGGCAGTACCAAAAGAAGTGGAAAATATTTTTTCTAAGTCCCAAACCTGACAGGTTTTAAAAACCTGTCAGGTTTTTATATACTTTGTGTAACTTCTTCTGCGATTCATGCCATGTAAATTTAGTCAATGCGCGTTCTGATGCAGAAGATGCGAGCCTTTGTGATAATTCAAAATCATTTAACAAGGCAAAAATTTGACGAGCCAAATCATCGGGGTCGTTCGGGGAAAATAACAAAGCATCAATATCTTCACGAACCAATTCACGAACAATCGGCATATTGGAAGCAAGCAAAGGTCTGCCCGCCGCCATGTATTCTAAAACTTTGATAGGACATGCACCTTGCGTGACATTCCTATCATTGAGCCCAAGTGGAGCGACACAAATATCTGCATTTGAAATCAATTGCGGAATTTCGTGGTGAGGTACGGCAGGTTGAATCAAAACATGTTCTTCTAAACCCAATTTACGGATTTGTTTTGCTAACATTTTTCTTTGGCGATAACGTCCACGCCCGACAATTTGTAACTTGACTTGCTTTTGTTCAAGAATTTTTGGCAGTGCTTTAATCAAAACATCCAAGCCTTGCCAATCTGCTAAAGTACCGATGTATAACAAAACGGGAATTCGATTTTCACGAGTCGATAGAGGCGATGGGGAAAAATCCGAAGGGCTGACTCCGTTGGGGATTACAGTCACCAGTTTTCTATCAAGACCCAATGAGGCGATGTATTCCCGAGTCACATGTGAAGGGCAGAGTATCGCATCACTTAAATGTAATGTGGCAATTTCTTGTTCTTTTATCTTTGACAATAATTCTGAATCTAAACCTGGGTAATGATATTTCAACTCAATTGAAGGCAAACCATTCACTTCAAATAATGTTTTATATTTGAACTTATTTTTATTTTGCGTAATCGAAAATCCATCCCAAATATTTCTGAAATGCACCACGTCATAATCTTGATTCAACGCCAAATGCGACATGACCGATTTGCCAAAATGTACAGCCCGTGCTAAAAAATTTTGCGTCAGGTCTTGCGAAATGCGAGTGACTTTTGCCCCTTCAATAGTATCTTCGGTGGGTAGAAGTCCGTCGTTCGGCGTGATAAGATGGACATCAAATTGGCTATTGACCAACCCGCGCAGATTGTGCAAAATATGAGTAGATGCGCCTTTTGGGCTTGGCACAATATCAAAAGCAGTATAAAGAATTTTAGGCATCGCGTTGGATTATAAACGCTCGGAGGAATGAATGTTTGTTTTTTGTGGAATTGCAGTTGTTGTTGTTATTTTGTTTTTTTATTTGTTAAACACTGCTCGCAAAAAAGCACCTGCGCCAAGCCGTGCAGGCAAAAAAGATTACACACCAGTTTATATTTCGATTGCAGATAAACCCGATTCGATTATTCGCGGTTTAGATGAATTCAAAAGCAAAGTTGAAAAAACTGAATCGGCTGGTGATAAATGGCGTTGGATTCCGATGATTATTTTTTTCATCGGCGTGGGTTTGGTATTGATTGATGTTTTACTTTTGGTGTTTGGATATTTCTCACTTGTATTTTCAGGTGGCGCATTTCTTTTATGGATTGCGGCATTCATCATGGCACGCAGTTTACGAAAAAGTGACTCGCACGATTTTTCTCCGCGCTATAAAGGTTTGAAAGAAATCTTACACACGCTTCGTGATGACCTCAAACCTGGTACCACTTTCCTCGGGCATTTGGATTTAACTGGAGCCATGCTCCCTACCAAAGTTGCGCGTGAGACAAAAGATGCACAAGACCGCACCACTCAACATTTCGCAGACCAATGGCTTTCGCTGAAAGCAAAATTATATGATGGCAATGTTCTACGTGTGAATGCCATTCAAAAAACAAAAAACCGAAAATCGTATTGGAAGCGAAGCCGCATTAGCGGAAAGATGAAATCGAAACCTGAAAAATTCAAAGGCGCAGAACAAGAATTGAAAGTGCGCATCGTCGTTAACCCTGAGGCGTATAAAATTGTGCCAAGTAAAGATTTCAGACAAGGTCAAAATATTGGCAAATATAAAATTGAGACCTTAAGCACAGAAGGTGGCATGATTAACATCTTAGCCAAATCTCCATTTGAAGAAGTAGAGCAAGAACAAATTTTGAATTTTCTAAAATCGTCATACTCTCTTTTACAACGAAAGACAGCATAAAACGAAAGGTATATTCATGAATCGAAAAGTTATCCCGTTTATTATTGCATTTATCTTAGCCTGTTTAGTAATGGTCGTCTCTGGTGTGTTTGCCTTCAGCGGCATGGTGACTGCTGAAAAATTTGGCAGTGACGTAGCCTGGACTCAACAATACTCCACTGCTGAAAGTATGAAAGTGTTGGATTTTACTGGAGATGGTCAGAACGAATTGTTTATTCAAAATACATTAAATGTGACTGTATTTGAAGGCAATGGCGAAGTATTATGGTCTTGGAATTATCAACAACCGAAAACCACACTTGGTGATTTCAACGGCGATGGCACAGAAGATATTATCGTTTTTTATAACAACGGCGTAGATGTCATCATCAATGGACAAGTGAGGACATTAGCAACAAACCTTCCTATTGGCACACCTTCACGCGTGGCATTGATTCGCTTTCCGTCTGGACCTCAAATTGTCTTAGGCGATATGTCTAGCAATTTATTGTCGTTAGATTTGAATGGTCAAACCTTATGGTCAAGCAATATTGGCAGTGATGAAATTCGCGGCATGGATGATGCCCGCATTAATGGTCAAGTGCATTTGGCAGTTGCATCCTATTACGGCGGTGTGTACGTCATTGATTCAAATGGGCGAAATCTTTGGAATTATTCACAAAGTCAATTACGCCGCATGCGTGCCTTTGATTTAAACGCCGATGGCAATAGTGAAGTTATCACTGGCAATGAATATGGCGAGTTTTATATTTTCTCTGCGGACGATGGCACAATTATTTTCTCTACAACGCTTGGGCAAGCCGTGAGTGAAGTGCGTGAGGTTGAGTTAGATGGCAACCCATCGTCGCGTGAAATTGTGGTCGGCGGAAAAGATGGAGGCGTGTGGGCTTTCTCCTACGATGGAACAACTGCCACCGAGATGTGGAGCGGTTCTTTATCCGACAAAGTAAATGAAATTGCAGGCTTAGATATTGACGAAGATGGCAAACAAGAAGCCGTCATCGGTGATGAATCTGGCGTGGTGGCTGTGTTCACTGCTGATGGCACGCGCAATAATTTGCCAACACATTCAACGGGCATCACGCGGGTTGATATTGGCAGACTTGGCACTGAACGTTATGTGGTGATTGCAGATTACAACGAAGTGCAGACTCAAACAGTGACCTTGAGTGCGATTCCTGGATTTACATACACGCCTCTTATCGTCGGGCTACTTGTTTCTGCTGTGATTCTTATCATTGCGGGGATTCTTGCTTCGATCCCGCCGAAACCTGAGATGAAAGTTTCGTTTCAAGATAAAAGCAAAGAAAGTTTAGAAGCGGAACGCCGTATGTTGAAAGAACATATTGCGGACGTGGAACGCTTGAGAAAATCTGGTGAAATGGCTGGTGACTCATACCTCGCACGCCTCAAACGCCTGCGTGGAGATTTAGCCGAAAACGAAGCCGCCTTCAAAGCCGCAGGGTATAACATCAAACCTGAAACTTTCAACTGCCCCAACTGCGGCGGCACACTCGAACTCGGTATGGATAAATGTGAGTATTGTGGTCAGGTGATTTTGTCGTAAACAAGACCTCCGAGATTTTAAAAATCTCGGAGGTCTATGCATAGTAAAACTCCCGTCAAATTTGACGGGAGTTTTGTTTTATTAGTCAGCATCCATTGCACAGCGGAAACCGAGGTTGAGGTTTAAATTAATGCTTGGTGATATTCCAAAACGAGTGGAAGACCTAGCTTCATCGCTACTACCATCCCATGATCCACCTCGCAAACCCCGAGCTTTACCTTCATCTGGTCCCTGAGGATTTACCAATTGAGAATTTTGATAAAATAAGCTATCATACCAATCATACACCCATTCGTTAACATTGCCGCTCATGTCTAACGCACCATAAATACTTGCGCCTTCAGGATAACTACCTACTTCGGTTGTATCTCCTACATTACCATTGAAGTTTAATAAATTATCTTTCGGGTCTGTGTTACCCCATGGGTAAATATTTGCATTTGTGCCTCTTGCCGCTTTTTCCCATTCGGCTTCTGTGGGCAATCTCCTACCTGCATATTCACAATAAGCAAATGCATCATTCCAAGAAACATAGATAACGGGGAAATCATCAAATTCAGAATTGTCAAAATAACTTGCTTGTGTATAAGAACTTGTACTTGACGGTGGGTTGCATTCATTCGCATCTACACAACGAGCATACATAGCATTCGTTACTTCGGTTTGGTCAATCCAAAAGGCATCTAAATATACTTGGTGAATAGGTTGTTCGTCGGGATTCTTATCACTGCCCATTGTAAATTCACCTGCTGGCACATACATTAAAGTCATCCCATCTTTACCAAGTGTTGTTGAGCCAATATCAAGTCTAGTGGTGGTAGAAATTGCTAATGAGTTCGTAGCAGTTGCGGTTGGTTCAGTAGATGAAGCAACTGTTATTTCTTCAGTTGGTGTAATTTCAGGGGTTTCAGTGGCAGGTAAATTCCCAAAAAGATAATCTCCTGAAAATAAGATAAATAGAAAGCCGAAAAAAATTATTGAAACAACACCAAGAGTGCGTATAAAACTTGGTGTTAATTTATTCATTAACCTTTCAATTAAATTACTTTCTTGATCTCTTTTTGTATATTCTTGTTTTAGATTTTCAATGGCTTTGTGTTTCGTTTTTTCTTCTTGCAGAGAAGTTATTGCTTCAGAAAGTTTTTCTTCTGGTTTTGGTTCAGGTTTTATCGGTTTTGGTGTTCTTTGTTTGGTTTCTTCAATCGTAATCGGCAAAACTTCATCACCAAGGTTTGCAATTCGTTTATTCAGTCCCATTAATAAGCGTTTACGTCCATCCGTGCGGAATAAATCCACGGCTTGGTAACGACTTAATCTTTTGGGAAGTTCACAATCTTCTAGCTTGACAGGAATAATAAAAATTGTGCCTTCAGGTTTTTCAAGGGCTTTGTCTAATGCAAAGGCAATCTCTTTTTGAACATATCCCTCTTTGTTGACTGAGTTTTTAGAAAGACAAACCAAAATAATGTCAGAAGCAAATAAGGCTTTGGGAATTTCCACTTCCCAGTCTTCGCCGGGCAATAAATCTTCTACGTCTAACCATGGTTTCACGCCGCGAGTTTTCAGATACCGATGTAATTTCCATACTTCGGGCTTGTCTTGTGAAGCGTGGCAGAGAAATACTTGAAGTGGTCTGGGCATGATTGTATTTTCCCAAGTTCATTAAATTATAAACCCTCTTGCTGAAAACTCAACAAGAGGGTTCTTTCATCTTTCTTCTTTCTTCTTTCATAAAATCGGGAGATTGCTTCGCCACAAAGAACAAGAGCGTCCTCGCAATGACATGTTAATAGACAGGCAAATTGGTATCTACTTCTTTTGCCCAAGCGTTGATTCCGCCTTTGAGGTTTTTTAATTTCTTAAAGCCAGCACTGGATAGCAATTCAATCGCGCGCATAGAGCGAGTTCCACTTTTACAAAGCACAACCATATCATTTGCTGTGTTTAATTCTGTGAGGCGACCTGCTAATTGTCCAAGCGGAATGTTGATGGCAGAAGGAATTGCAGAAATCTCTAACTCGTGAGGCTCACGTACGTCTAGCAGAGTCAACTTGGGGTCAAGTGTGAGGCGGGATTTTAAATCTGAAGAAGAAATATCTAAAGAAGAATTTGTCGAAGCATCGTCATGGTCGTGACTCGGAACTCCACAAAATTCTTCGTAATCAATTAATTCTTTGATATCTGCATTGGGTCCGCACACTCTACAATTTGGATTCTTTTTTAATTTCACAAAATCAAAAGACATATCCAACGCATTGTATAAAAGAAGTTTTCCAATTAACGGTTCGCCAATACCGAGTAAAACTTTTAATGCTTCGGTGGCTTGAAGCGTGCCAATGGTGCCGGGCAAAACTCCAAGCACGCCACCCTCTGCACAAGATGGGACAAGACCCGGAGGCGGAGGCTCAGGAAAAAGACAACGATAGCATGGACCTTCTTTAGCATAAAAAACACTGACCTGCCCATCAAAACGAAAGATGGATGCATACACATTTGGCTTGCCAAGAAAAACGGCAACATCATTAGTTAAATAACGTGTTGGAAAATTATCAGTGCCATCGAGAATGATGTCATAATCTTTTGCAATGCGAAGCGCGTTTTCAGAAGTATATGGTTCGTTATAAACATCAATTTGAATATCGGGATTCAAATCTAGTAATTTTGCTTTGGCACTTTCTACTTTTAATTTTCCAATACTGGAAGTTCCATGAATGACTTGACGTTGAAGATTAGATGATTCAACGACATCATAATCAACCAATCCGATTCTTCCGATTCCAGCCGCCGCAAGATATAGGGACACAGGTGAGCCAAGCCCACCAGTGCCGATAATCAGGGCAGACGAATTTTTTAATTTCTTTTGACCTTCTAAACCTACTTCTGGAATGAGAAGATGACGAGAGTAACGAAGAATTTCTTCACGCGATAATTCAGGTAACATGTTACCCACCCGCAATCGACGGAATCAACATGACTTTATCTTCTTCTTTGATAGGTGTATCCACACCTTGCAAGTCTTTGATATTTGATTCGCCCACAAATAAATTCACAAACGGACGCAATGCGCCATCTTCATTGAAGATATGCGGTTTGATGGTTGGATATTGCTTGGTTAGATCAGTCAATACTTCTGAAACATTTTTTCCAGTCACATTGACTGTGGATTGTCCATTGGTGTAAGCACGCAATGGAGTTGGGATTCGTAATACAGGCATTAAGTTTTTCTCCTAAATTTTTATAAAGACATGACGTATCTCCGCGAAACCGTGATTAATTGTGATTCGTGTCCGGGAAAAAGTATTGGCTAATAATAATCTCAATGAGACATGTCATGTCTGATAATACTTACAAAGTTTGTAATTGTTCCATCAATTTCTCAGCACGTGCCACACCGTTATTGACATAACGTGCTTCGCCACGAGCATTTAATAAAAATGTAGTCGGCACACTCATCACGCCCCAAGTTTTGGCGAGGTCAGGGCGTTCGGTGGCATCAATTTCCAGTACTTGAAATGTATCACCATACGTTGAAGTTAGTTTATCTAATGCAGGGCGTTGAATGGTTTTGCATGGAACGCAATCTGGCGTGGTGAAATATACAATCACTGGTTTATTGGGCAAAGGATTCAATAAAGAATTTATATTATTACCTGCACGAGATAATAATCTCTGGTTAATAAACCAATAAAGTACCAATCCTAAAAATATAATACCAATGGCAAAAGCGAAGCGCAATAAAATCTCAGAACTCATACACTTGCACTCGCTTTCGGTTTCGCGCCAGGGATTACTCCAGCTGGAGCTTGTTTACCAAACCCCGGCACACCTAATCTGGCTAACCAATAATAGACCGCACAACCGACACAAAATCCGCCAAAGGCATTGAGTGCTGCCAGTGCAATCACAATCCAAACTAATGTCCAACCTAAAACTGTTGCGCCAGAAAATAATGCAATGGAACCTGCTGTTAGAAATAAGAATCCAACGATTTGCGAAAAACGATGTGGTTCGGGATTATCATCCAAAATATCAGGCTTCATCCATCCGCGTGGCTTCAAAATGGATTTGTAAATAATCCCAAAGCCCGGTGTTTTCAATATAGAACCAACTCCCATAACTAGAGCAACAAACGCCGCCAGAATTGGTTGATTCAAAATATAAGCCAAAATGCTAATGCCGATAATAAAATATTGATTTGTTCTGAGAATTGCATGGTCTACTTTTTGTAAAGTTTGTGTTGTCATATTAATTATCCTATTTTATTTTTTAGCCACAGAGAGCACAGAGATTTTTGAGAAAACCACTTAAGAATCTGTAAAACTAAGAGATTAGTATTTCTTCTTCCTCATACTTCGTTCTATCTTCCACCAAACGCCACGAACGATGATCAACGGATTTTCCTTTATCCACGCGTGTGATTACATATGAAAAATTTGGTTGCGCCCATTCACGGTCAAATTCAGATGGCACATTTGGGCAATCAGGATGTGAATGAAACACGCCAATGATGTTCAAATTTAATTCATCGGCTTTCAATTCAGCTTTGAAATAATCTTGCTCCGTAATCAAAAAGCGATTATGACGGGCTTCATCTTCACGCGCATTCGATAACGTCAAAATTTCTTTCACTTCATTATTTTTTCCAAGCAAAAATCCTGCTCCCTCTTCGGGATACGCCGCTTCAAGATGTGAATTTATCTTTTCAATCAATGTTTTTGAAATTTCTATTTCCATAAATTTTTATCACTCAAATATTTATAACCAGCATCAGGGAAGACTGTCACAACCACACCTTCGTCCAATTGACTGGCAACTTCAAGAGCCGCGACAGCCGCCGCACCAGATGATATTCCAACAAACAGACCTTCTTCTCGCGCCAAGCGACTCACCATCTCACGTGCCGCTTCAGTCTGGACTTCAAGTGGTTCGCCAGCCAGAGACTCATCATAAATCCCCGGCTTGATGGCTGTCGGCATGTGCTTAAGTCCTTCCAACCCATGAAACGAAGCATCTGGTTGAAATGCAATCACTTTTACATGTGACAAATGTTCTTGTAAATATTTTCCAGTTCCCATCAGCGTGCCGGATGTTCCCAAACCCGCCACAAAATGAGTCACAGTCGCATTGGTTTGCACAAGAATTTCAGGTCCAGTAGATAAATAATGCGCTTGCCAATTGGCTGGGTTGTTATATTGATTTGCATACCAATATAAATCTGGATTCTCTTGTGCTAATTCTCTTGCTTTAAGAATCGCACCATCAGAACCTTCTAATGGGTCTGTAAGCACAATTTCTGCACCTAAGGCTTTGAGAATAGATATTCTTTCAGCACTGGCATTGGCAGGCACTGCCAATGTGACCGGGATTCCTAACGCCGCACCAAATGTCGCATACGAAATTCCCATATTGCCAGAAGTTGAATCTAATAAGCGTTTGCCGTTGTCCAAGTCACCATTTGCAATGGCGGTTTGGATAATATTTAATGCGGGTCTATCTTTGACGGAACCGCCGGGGTTAAACCATTCAGCCTTAGCAAAAATTTTCACGCGCTGATTCAAGCCTCCACTGAGTCTGCGAAGCGGAAGGAGTGGCGTATCTCCAACATGGGCAGGTAATCCATCAAGTGGAATGGGGTTTGATTCAGTTAATCGAAAATCTAGTAAAGTCATTTCATCCTTTATCAAGTTAAATCAAAAGCAGTCAACGGGTAAACAAAAAGACGGCGAAAACGCCACACACATTGCAGAATTTGCAAGCGGGGGTCGCTCTACCGTCTGATTCCGTTGACTGCGGAGGGGTCTATCTCAGCGGCGGCTACGAGCCCCGCGATAGACACAAGCAATAAAAGTTCAAGTAAGTATTCATAGTTGATAAGATGTGGGCTATTTTACTTATCTTACGCGATTTGTCAATGATGAAAATTTGTATAGCCTAGTTAATTGTCTGACGTATTCTCACAAATATAAAATCACTTGTATTACATCTATATCAAATTATATATATGAGAACATCGTCAAGAAAACGTATCCTCATCGTATAGCGGTTTTGATTGACGATTAAAAAGCGGATAAGGTAAAAACGCGCAAACGGAGGTTCTATGTTCAAACGTGTTTTTTCATTTTTGCCTGTCCTCGTTTTCATTGCATGTGCGCCAGATATTACAAACCCTGATGTGCAAGCGGCGGTGATTAATTCTCTTACTGCAACATCATGGACTCCAACACCTGTCACACCTTCTGCAACACCTGAACCCAATACAGCCCGCATCGTTGAAATCTTAAACGAAGTCATCATCGGCTCAGACCCCTTATCCGAAACAGTTGTAGCAAAATATAGTGTCATCGATGCAAAGGTGATTCTCGATGTCACCACCCAACAAGCCAGCACATTACGAATCCATGTAGATTGCGATTGGGTTTATTCAGATAATTGCACACCTGAATCAACTTTTGTGATTTTGATGTACGCCTTTTCAGAACATGATAAAGTCATCGAACGGATTCAAAATCAAATCCCCGCTTCAATTCAGACGCTGGAACTGGTTGCCTTCGAGCGAATGACTCAAACCGCCAGCATTTTCATCCTCTGGAAAGATGTATGGGATTTTGCCCTCGGCAAAATCAACGGCAATCAACTTGGGTCAAGGATGATGCGTTCTGTGGGAATGCCGTGATGAGGAGCTAATTGTTATTAGGGTCACGTATCAACCATACCGCCATGCCCGCCCCCACAAATGCCGCGATGATTAATATAATCACCAACAAGCGTGAATTTGACGGGTTAGAAACATCAGTATCTAAATTTTCAAGTGTTGACGTAATGACAATTTGAGTCGAAACAGAAGTTGGAATACTTGTTACTGTAGCAATTGAAGTATTTGTGGCTTGAATCGTTAGAGTAGGTCCAACGGTAGAAAGTGGTGGAGGAACATTTTGCAACACCAATAAATTTTGTCCCTGATAAATCGTCAAATCTTCACCTAAATTATTCAAAGCTTGAATGTTTTTTATGGTTGTGCCATACGCAATCGCAATACTCCACAAGGTTTGACCATATTGCACTTGATGATACACATTCCCATTTGCATCGGCAGTGTTCAATGTAATCGGCACCATGTATTGACTCACTCCCGCCGCTTCACCCGATGTACCAGAGACACCTTCAAGAATCTGTGGCGCGGTGCTTTGCATTTGACCATTTGATGTGGAGGCGGCAGTATCAACTGCATAATAATAAGCACCACCTGACTGCGAAATTCCTGCACCAATATGTGTAAAATTCTGTGAAAGCATAGTGTTCATGTGGGCATCATCTTGCCAGCCAGGTGGAACACCATTCCATTCTAAGTAACCATTGCTATATAAAATATTTTCGGCGCGAAACCCACCTAAAGATAAATCACCAGATAATGGAAAGCCTAATGAAAGTAATTGCTGTGTATATGTAATTCCGCCGGGGCGAGCATGTGTCACATTGCCTGTCGCCGCCATGTAATCGGCTTGCGATTGTGCAGACTGCATCAAAATTGGATGTGTTGTTAAAGGTGCAAGTCCGTATGAAACACGCAAATTATTTACTGTTTCAATCATTTGCGCAGGCGTAGTGATAGGATAGCGAGCAGGCATTGCAGAAACTTCTTTTGAAGAAAACACATTCAAAAGAGTCAAAGTTAATAAAAGCAAAATAAAAAATAAATTTATTCTTTTCATACTGTATCTAACATTTTTTTCAAAGTATCTATCAAACGGTCAATGTCACGTTTAGAATTATAGCCTTGGACGGATGTACGAATTAATTTGTTCCCGTGCCAATCAATGATAGGAACTTCAATACGAAATTCATCATACAACTTCTGTTTAAAGGATAAAACATCAGTATTAACTGGAAGTGAAGAAACTGTCATTTGGGCGAACCAAATTTCAGGGTCAGTATGAAGCGGGGTTTGTTTTATCACATCATGGATGCCATACCAAGCCTCCACAGCCAATTGATGACATGCGCTTCTTACTTTGACCCAATCCTGCTCTTGCTGGTATGCAATTGCCTTCGGGACAGTTAAAAACGCCGCGATGTCGCGCGTGCCTTGCCATTCATGTTCATCCACAAATTTTGATTTACTCGGCATTTCAGATTCATATCCCCACGAAACGATTAAAGGTTTTAACAAATGTTGTATTTCAGGTCGGGCATACAAAAAACCTGCACCCTTTGGCGCACACAACCATTTATGCAAATTGCCTGCATAAAAATCTGCGCCAAGCAAATCAAGATTCAATGGGATTTGACCTGGCGCATGCGCCCCATCAATAATCGTAACAATATTTTTCGTCTTTGCAAATTGAATAATTTTTTTTATAGGGAAAATTGTGGCGGTTGGTGAAGTGATATGACTCAAGAAAATGATTTTTGTATTCGATGTAATACCTCCCAAAAAGGATTTTACAAAATTATCATATGAGGTCAAATCTACTTTTTGATTGATATACGTAAAGCCTTTTTCTTTTGAGAGAAATCTCCAAGTTCGATCCAACGCGCCATATTCATGATTCGTAGATAAAACTTCATCGCTTGTTTTCAAATCCAATGAGCGTGCCACGGCGTTCAAACCAATCGTGGCATTTTGAACATAAACTAAATTTTCTGCACGCGTTCCTAAATATTTTCCCAACATTTCACGCGAAGCCATCATTAAATCATTATGCCGCCTGCCTAAAAATTCAACCGGCTGATTCTCCAATTCTCTTTGCCAGCGTTGATATTCTTTGAATACAGGCTTTGGTGTTGCTCCAAACGAGCCGTGATTGAGAAAAGTAATAGAAGGGTCAAGTAAGAAATCTTTTTTGAGATTAAACATTCTATAATCTTAATCGAAAATAGTATGGGTATAATCTTAATCATGCCTTTCAACTTATTTCGTCAATCCGACATCCCCGAAAGATATCGTTCCAACTTCACAAACCTATATCTCGACATAGCATGGTTCGGCGTGTTAAGTGGCACCGCTATAAACTTTCTGAACATTTATGCTGCACGTTTAGGTGCAACTGGTTTACAAATCGGTTTACTTACTGCCGCCTCGGCAATCGTCAATTTATTTCTCGCCATTCCCGCAGGGCATTGGATAAGCAAACGCCACACAGGTCGTGCAGTTTTTTGGTCGTCGGTTTTATTTCGCATCGGCTATCTCTTTTGGATTCCACTCCCCTGGATTTTTGATGAACAAGGTCAAATCTGGTCATTAATTGTGATTACATTCTTAATGGCAATTCCACTCACACCATTAGGTGTAGGCTTCAATGCGTTATTTGCAGAAGCCGTTCCAGACCAATATCGTGCACGCGTGGCAGGCACACGCAACGTCACCTTTGCAATTGCATACATGCTTTCATCTTTGATTGCAGGCTATATTTTAGATAACACACCATTCACCGAAGGATATCAAATCATTTTTGCTATTGGGGCATTCGGTGCCGCGATGAGTAGTTATCATATTTATCACGTCAAACCATTGGAAGAAAGAACACCGCCTCTTTCTGAGTTGATGCCTGATTCTGCTATCAAATCTGATTCCTCTCTTCGGCTTGATATTTGGAAAACTCCGTTTCGCAAAATCTTGCTTTCATTATTATTTTTTCATCTGACTCAATATATAGTTACACCATTGTATGCACTTTATCTTGTCGGTGAACTAAATCTCAATGACAGTCACTTTGGAACAGGTACCGCCCTATTCTATTTGACCGTATTGCTTTCGTCCACGCAATTAGGAAGAATCGTGCAAAGATATGGTCACAAAAAAGTGACAGGTTGGGGCGCGGTCGGAGTCGGTTTCTATCCATTAATGATGGCTTTTTCACAGGATGCATTTCAGTATTATTTGCTTTCTTTCTTTGGCGGATTTTTATTCGCACTAGCCAATGGTGCTTATGCCAACTACATGCTTGAAAATATTCCTCCACACGACCGTCCATCTCATTTGGCTTGGTACACCATAATTTTGAATTTTGCCATTCTAACCAGTTCCTTAATTGGTCCAATGGTCGCAAATGTAATTGGAGTTGCACCTGCCTTAGCTTTATTTGGATGTATGCGTTTTCTATCAGGTTTCTTCATCCTAAGAAAATAATTACTCCTAATCATGCTAAAATCACTGCATGTCTGATGAAATAAAAATTGTCGCTAACAACCGCAAA
>ERZ761610.1262-NODE-1262-length-14573-cov-13.801763_pt1 | contig 14573 bp, 6 predicted proteins | sample MGYA00512164_ERZ761610 | MGnify/ENA primary metagenome ERZ761610 (study PRJEB28899, sample SAMN02850038) | bioreactor sludge metagenome | biome: EBPR Sludge; feature: EBPR Bioreactor; material: flocular biomat | place: Australia: Thorneside Wastwater Treatment... | reverse complement strand
GGTGTCGCCGCTGACATAGGCTTCGGAGCGGCCCAGGCTGCCGGCGGCGACGCCGAGCGCCACGCCGAGCATGTCGCTGGTTGCGGTATAGGTCGAATTGGATTCGATGCGCAGGCCGTCCGCGCGCAGCGCGGCTCCGGAACCGACGAAGGCCGCCGTGTCGCGCTCGATGGAAGTGGTCGCCTGCAGAGCGTTGACCGCCAGACCGGTACTGCCGCTGCCGCCCTTGGGTGCGGACTTGGCGCTGGCCGTCGAGCCGGCCGCGAGGTCGGCACGACCGGAGCGCAGCATCACATCGGCACCAGCGCCGAGCCAGGCCTGCGTGTGACCACCGACGGTGGAGACGCCGTGCGCTCCCGAGAGAGCGGCCGCGGCGATACCGATGGAGGCCGTCACCGGGCTCAGCTTGGCGTCGACAGTCGCACTCGAGTCGGCGCTAAGCCCGAGATCGCCGGCGACGATATCGACGACGGCGTTCTCGACCGAGGCGTCCACGGTGCTGCCGATGGTGTTCTCGGACAGCGATACGCCGACGGCAAACGAGCCGCCGGTGCTCAGCGAAACGGCGATCGCCGGTACATCGGCGGTTATGGTCGAGCTATCGCTGGCATCGAGGCTGACCGCGCCGGCGGCATCGATGCGGCTACTCGCGCCACTGCTGCTGCCGAGCTGGGCGGCAACGGTGTTGTGGATCGGATTGGTGGCGCTGGCGCCGGCGCCGGCCAGTGAAACACTGAGGCCCGAGGTCGGGTTGGAAACGGCCGCAGACACCGCAACGCCAACGGCCAACGCGTCAATGGCGCTGTCGGCGGTGGCGTTCAGGCTCAGCGTGCCACCGGCGTCGACGACGCTGCCGTCGCCGATGGTCGCCTTAACGGTGTTGCCGATGTCGTTGTCGGCGATCGCCGCAGCAATGGCGATGGCGCCGGAGAGTCCATTCGACGAGCCGGCGATGGCAACGCTGCCGGCCACGGCGGTGGCGTCGATACGCGAGTGGTCGCTGGCCGAGAGGCGCAGCGCACTTCCCGCCGCGCTAGTCACCGGCTGACCATGCTCGATCGTCGCCGTAACGGTATTGTCGATGCGGTTGGTCGAACTCGCCCCGGCGCCGGAGCCGGACAAGGCGAGCGATTTGCCGCCGGCGGAGATGCTGACCGCGGCGCCGACGGTCAGCGAATTAATCACCGAGCGGCTGTCGGCAACGAGCGTCAGCCCGCCACCGGAATTCAGTTCGGAATGGTCGATGAGCGCTTCGACGGTATTGCTGATGTCGTTGCTGGCGATCGAAATGCCGAGCGCCACGGCGGCGCCCTCGCCGCCGGTGATCGCAAGCGCCCCAGCGATGCCGCGGGCGTCAATGAAGCTGGCATCGGTGGCCCGCAGGGCGATGTCGTGGCCGGCGCCACTGCTGACGAGACTGCCGTTGCCGATCGAGGCCCGCACGGTATTGGTCACCGAGTTGCCCGAACCGGTGCCGGCACCGGCCAGCGTGACGCCGAAGCCCTGGCCGCTGGAAACGCTGCCGCCGCCGGCCCCGGCAATGGTCAGGACATTGATCGTCGCAGTCGAGCTGGCGTCGAAGACGACATCGCCGGCGGCAGCGACGGTGGCTGCGTCGGCGTAGGCGGCGATGGTATTGGTCACCGAATTGACTGCCGCCGAGGCGCCCAGCGAAGCGTTGATACTTTGCCCGCTGCCCTTGCTGAAGCCGAGGGCGATGGCCACGGCGCCGGCATCGGCGTGAATCAGCGTCGTCGCGTAAGCCTTGAAGACGCCGCCTTCGAGACGCAGCACGTAGGCCGAGCCGCCTTCCTCGCTGACCAGCCAGGCACTGCCGGCGGTGATCGTGCTGACCGTCGGATGGCTGTCGAAGTCGACGCCCTGCGCCGCGAACGCGGTCTTCAGGCTGGCGCGGATGGCAGCGTCGCCGCTCTGATCGAGGCTGGCTTCGTTGACCGCGGTATCGTCGTCATCCTCGTCCTGCTGGCCGGCGTCGTTCAATTGCGCGGCGGAAACACCGCTCACCTCAAAGGCGTAACGCTCGTCCGACGCAGTCACGCTGACCGCGCCGCCGTTCTGGCTGGTCAGGCTGGCGCCGTTGAGCAGACGCGCCTGGATGCTGTTGGCCACCTTGTTGCCCGAGCCGGTACCGGCGCCGGCGAAGCCGAAATTGAGGCTGTTGCCACCGAGCGTCGCGCTCAGAGCACCGGCCATGGTCAAGGCGTCGATACTGCCGGTGGACGTCGCATCGAGGGTGATCGCGCCGCCGCTGCTGACCTGCGAGGCATCAACGCTGGCTTCGCTGACATTGGCGATGTCGTTGAGCGCCAGCGAGGCGCCGATCGAGGGGCTGGCGCCGGAAGACGTCGCCTTGCGCAGGGAGAAGGCGAAACCGCCGGCGTCGGCGACGATCGCCGTCTGCTCGTCGGCTTTGATGCGTACGGCATTACCCGTGCTGGACACAGTGCTGCCGGCACGCACTTTCGCCAGCGTGCTGGCGCGCACCCTGTTGACCGAGAAGGCGCCGGCAAGGCTGCCGCTGAGCACCGACTGCTGCTGTCCGTTGATCGCACCGGCGGCGCCGATGGTCAGGGCACTGATGCCGATCATCGACACGGCGTCGAGCTCGAAGCCATCGCCAGCGCTGACCGTGGAATCGTCGATGACGGCTTCGACGACATTGCGATCCTCGTCGCTGCCGATGTTGTTGACCGCGAAGCCGGCGCCGAAGGCGGCGGCATTGCTGTTGCCGCTACTGCCCAGCGCCAGGGAGAGCGCAAAGCCGCCGGCGTCGGCGGTGATATCCGAGGTGTTACTGGCCGCCACCTTGACGGACCCGACGCTGCTGCTGACCTCGCTGCCATTGCGCAAGGCGGCGATGGCGTCGGCGTTGATGCTGTTGACCGAGCCCGAGCCGGCGCCCGCGCCGGCGATGCCGCCGCCCTGGGTGCCGGAGACAGCGCTGACCGCCGCACCGAGGGTATAGGCCTTGATCGTCGTATCGGCCGTGGCATTCAGCTCGAAACCGCCGCTAGCGAGGATGCTGACGCTGGAATTGTCGAGGTAGGCGGAGACCGGGCTTGTGATGCGGTTGACTGCGACAGCCACGCCGAAGGAGGCGGCGTTTGTGTTGCCGCCGGCACCACCTTTGGCGATCGACAGGGAGAGGCCACCGCCGATGGCGAAAATGTCCGAGGTATCGCGCGCCAGCAGCATCGCCTGGCCGCCGCTCAGTCCGACCGCCGAGCCGCTCAGGAAGGCTTCCGTCGAGCCTCCGATACGGTTGATCGACACCGAGCCGGCGAGCGAGAAGGCGCTGTTGCCACTGGCGCCGGAAGTGCCCTGCCCGGTGGCCAATGCGCCGCCGGCACCGGCAGCAATGGCGACGATCTCCGAGTCGCGCGTCGCGGCGACGCTGAAGACAGTGCCGCTGCTGCCACTGAGGGTGGCGGCGCTATCCTGGATGAAGGCCCGGGTGGTACCGCTGACGATGTTCTTGCTGAAAGCGCCGGCCAGTGCAGCGGCATTGTTGCTCTGATCGGGCTTGGCGAAAGCGAGTCCGCCGGTGGCGGCGATCAGATCGGTATCGTTGCTGCTCTGCAAGGTCAGCGTCCTGGCGAGGATCGTGCCGGCGTCGTCGATCGACGCCTGGGTGATGTCGCTGACGGTGTTGATCGATACCGCCGCAGCGACACCGACGCCGGTCTTGGCCGGCGCTGCCTGCGCCGTCGTCCCGGCGGTGCCAGGCGCCGACTCGCCGGCCAGCGGATCCTCGGCGGTCTGTTTCATCGGCTCGTCGCTGACCAGCGCACCGGCGATGGCGAAGGTCCACAGCGCGCCGTCGGTCTTGGCCAGCAGGTCGACCCCTTCGGCGACGTTGATCTGGTGATCCGAGCGCGCCCCCGAGCCGCTGCTGGCGCCTGGCTCGATGGCGCCGATCACGGCGCGCGTCTTGCGCTCGAGGTCGGTGATGGCCACCGAGGCGCCAAGGCCGATGCCTTCGCCCTTGGAGATGCCGCCGTTCCAGCTGATCAGTGTTTCCAGGCTGCCGGCGTAGAGACGCGCGTTGCGGCCGCTGACGAAAGCCGAGCTGCCAAGTTGCACCAGGGTGTCGCTGTGCTGCTCAACGTAGGAGACGGTACCGCCGATGCCGTACTTGCCGCCACCGCCGCCGGCCTGGTTGAAGGTGAAGTTGAAGATCGCCTCTTCGGCTTTCATGTTGAAGCCGCCGTCGCTGCCGCTGTAGATGCGTGCGCCGTCGGCGATGGTGGCGTGCGTGGTGTTGTTGAGCACGCTGATGAACAGCGCGCCACCGAAGCCGCCTTTCTTGCCGGCCGCCCCGACCGGTTGCAGCGACAGGTCGCGGTCGTAGTCCGGGCTGAAGGGGTCCAAGGTCCCGCTCGGCAGGTTGAAGCCGAAGATGCCGGTCATGTCGACGGTCTGCATGTAGGTCGTCGCCTCGACCGAGACCACCTCCTCGCCGCGTCCGTCCGCACGCTGCGCGGCCTGATTGGCGTGTGCGTTCAGCGCGTTGTTGTGCCACTCGGCGTCCTGGTTGATCAGCGCGCCGCCTTCGACCACCGCCTTGCTGACGTTGGTGAGCGACAGCACATTGACCGAACCGGCGATACCGACCTTGTCGGCAGTCGCCGTACTGCGCGCCCAGCTGTTGAACAGGCCGGAGCGGATGCCCAGGTAACCATCAAGATATTTGTCGACGGCGCCCACGCCTTCCGTTTGCAGGGTGTCGATCAACTCGCCGAGGGTGGTTGGGGTGAAGGCATCGGGACGGGTCAGGAAGGGGTAGCTGACGCCGGCAATGACGCGGTTGGCGCGCAGGGCATCCAGTTGGGCGCCCGATTCGACGGTGGCGGTGGCCGTGTTCTTAATGTTGCCGACGGCGACGGCCACGCTGATGCTGTTGGCGGCGCTCGAGCCGGCGCTATTGCCATCCGCGTCTTCCTGCGGGTCGCTATCGCTCTCCGCGATCAGCTGGAATTTCTCCTCGATCTCGGCACGGACTTCGAGGTCTTCGTTCGACTTCAGCTCAGCCTTGCTGCCGATGGTGGTCAGCACGGCATGATCGGCAAAGCTGTAGGCCAGCCCGCCGGCAACGCTGAGCGCGTTGCTGGCGCCGCTATTTGATTTGGCGGCGTTGTCGCGATAGTCCTTGGTCAGCGCCTGGAAGATGAGATCGGGCAGATTGGCGTTGATCACCTCCTTGACCTTGTCCATGGTGCTCTTCTCGAGATCCTCGCTCTGCAGGCCGGCGCCGGCCTGTGCCTTGTCGCTGGCCGCGAGGGCCGACTGCACGCCGATGCCGGTGGCGAAGCCGGAGTCGAGCACGTGCTTGGCGGCCAGGCTGTAGCCGCTGGCGTCGGCGGCGACCGCACCGATGGCGATGGCAATGCCGGCGCGGGCCTCGTTCTCGGTCTCGGCCAGCTTGACCTGCTGCTCGCCGACGAAACGCTGGTCGCCGATCAGGTTGAATTCATTGGTACCGGTGATGATGTAGTAGGTCTCGCCATCGCGCAGGCCGGCAATCGGCGCGCTGCCCTCGTGATAGACCACCGCCTGGCCCAGTTCGAAGGTCTGGCCGAGCAACGAGAAATCGACGCCGGAACCGCTGAAGGCCGGGTTGGCGAGCGTAATCTCGTCCTTGTCGGCCTTGACGTCGGCGCCGGAGAAAGCCTTGCTATTGACCGCCACTGGTGGCGCGCCGAGGGTATAGCTGAGTGCCCTGGCATCGCCGTCGATGGCTTTCTGCTCGGTCTCGGCAAGCTGGATCCATTTCGATTCGTCGCGGGTCGCGGTGGCGGCATCGTCGGCCAGCTTGATGACCACGTACTCGCTGCCGTCGACCAGGCCGGCGATGCTGTTACCGCGGCGGTTGCTGTAGAGAATCGTATCTTCGGTCTCCAGCGCGTGCGCACCAACGTAGATCATGTTGCGCGCCAGATCGACGTAGCCGAGATTCGGTGAGTGCGCTTCCCAGAGATTCGCGTTGGCGTAGTTTTGTGCGCTGGTCGCGAGATCGACCTGACCGTCCAGATCGTTCCCGAGGTATTTGAAGATCGTGCCCGCCGGCAAGTCCCCGTTCACAGCGTTGGCCACCTTGACGGTCCTGCCGGTACGCAAGCCGTCGACGGTCTGCGTGCTGCTGTAGTCGAATTCGCTGACCGTCGGATCGATTTCGATCTTGACCAGCGAACCGTCGGCCATGTTGGCGGTGACCTTGCCCTTCACCGTCGTCTGTATATCGGCCTTGGAGAACTGCAGGCCGAAGGCCAGCCCGGCCTTGCCGTCGGAGTAGATGCTCGACTCGGCAACGGCCTCGGCATCGACGACGCCGGAAGCACCGATGTTGGCCGTCTTGCCGGCGGTGACCGTCGCGCCCTCGGCCAGCGTGACGTGCGAGGTGGCGTCGGCGTTGGCAACGGCCAGCGAGACGGCGATCTGTGCCGACCCCGGGTTGGGCGTGCTCTCGCTCGAACGGTCGGTATTGGTTTCCAGGTGCGCGGTGGACTCGGCGCCCGAGGTGATCACCACCGCGTCGCCAGCATTGACCAGCACACCGTCCCGGATGTCGACGCTGGCGGTGGTCTTGCCGTGCGCGTAGCCGACACTGAACAGGCTGCCGTAGGCGACGCCGGTGGCATCGGCCTTGGCGGTGGCATAGACGCCGATGGCGCCGTCGGCGCTCAACCGCGCGCCGTCGTGGACGACGATGTCGGCCTGCGATTCCTTGACCAGAACCTTGACCGGCATCGCGGTGAGCCCGGCAACCTTGTCGGCGAGCGGCGAGATCAGCACGTTGTCGAGCAGGTTCGAGGCGCCGATCAGCGAGGCGAAGCTGCGGTCCTCGGCCTGCGCGATGAGGTAGATGGCACTGCCATCGAGGACGGCGTTGGCGCCGATGTCGATCGACACCTGGCGATTGCTACCCAGCACCGGCGACAGGTTTTCCAGTTCCGCGGAGCCGAAGCGCCGCGCACGAAAGACGATGTCATCGGCTTCGCCGCTGCCATCGCGGGTCGACAGCGTGACGCCCGCGGCGACGCTGATGTGCTCGGCGAAAGCCTCCAGGTAGCCGCCGTGGGTGTCGATGTCGTTGGCGAAGGTAATGCTGTCGACGCCGAGATCCCAGACCACGGGCGGCGCACCGGCGGCGTTGCCGTAGACCAGCAGATCGCCGGCAAAGGCGCTGTCCAGCGAGTGCACGCTGATCGTGTCGCTACCCCAGCCCGCTTCGATGGTCAGTGACCCGGTCGGATTGGCGAACTGCACCGTCTCGCCGGTACCGAAGATCTCCATGTTTATCGGACCTGCGCCACTCGTGATATCGGCGATATCACGCAGGGTGATGCTGTCGTTGAAGATCGTGCCGCGGTAGGTGAAATTGCCCGCCGCCTGGGTGAACTGCACCGGCTCCATGCCGATGAACAGGAGATTGTCGCCATCGCGAACGATGTTGCCGCTGTCGGCGCCGCTAACCTCGTAAGCAACGGCGTCGTAGCTTCCGTCGAGAACGACGGTATCGAAGCCACGATCGCCGCCGGCGACGGTGCCGCTCAGGCGCCCGCCCTGCGCGAAAACGAACTGGTCCTGGTTGTCGGCGGCACCGCGGAGATTCTCGACGCCGGCAAAACGCACGGAAGCGACCACACCGCTGTCCTGCCCACTGATTTCCCAACGCGCATCGCTGCTCGGGCCGATCAGCATGTCGGCACCCTCGCCGCCGAGAACCAGGGTCGGGACAGTGACGAAATGGAAGCGGAAGGTATCGTCGCCGCCGAGCCCGTCGGCCAGGATCGAGCGCACGCCGACGCCGTCGCTGCCATAGCGCTCGGTGAACGCGCCCAGCGAGACATCGACGATGACACCGCCGTCGCCGGCACTGCCCACCTCCTGCACCAGCACCGTATCATCGCCCTGGGTCAGGTGCAGGCTGAGCGCCGCGTCGGCCGAGATGTTTGCCAAACCGGTGTCGGCTGACAAGAGCAAGCGGGGCTCCAGGGTTTCGAAGCGCAAGGCCCCCGGCAGGGCTTTCGCAACACGGTCTGCCGGTGCGCGGCCCTCGAGCCTTGAGCGTAGCCAAACGGCCAGCCGTTTGAGCGGCATTGCGAGCTGGCTACGCTGGTCGCGGCGATCCTTGCTGGAGCTGTGCTTGGCGGAATCGCGGTCGGCTAAGGTAAGGCGCTTGGACATGATTTTCCCTTTTCGCTCTGTCGGCGACAGACAAAGGTCCGTTCGGACCGTTGTGGTTTTTGACATTGCGCCCGGGGAAGGCCTTGCCCGGACATTGCTTGGAATCCACACCACACACCCAGGCGCGGACCAGGTCGGAAACGCTGGTTCCCGGAGAGACTGACGATGGCCGCAGACAGGCGTCCGGCGGCGTTGCCTAGAAATAAAGCCCGCTTGCGGCTGCAAGAGACCGCCGCGCAGGGAGCGCGTCGCCCCCTGCTTCCATACGCTCCCGCTACCCTCAATAGCAGCGACCGATCACCATTTTCTGGTCTCTCACCGGAACGACCATTTTAGTAAGCTGGTATTGATTCATAAGGAGAAACTGAAAACTCGCGGGCAGCCTAACACGGCTAAGCGCCACGGGGAAGCGTCACCATCGCTCCGGGCAGCGCCCGTTCAAAGCTGATACTCCTCCCCCGGCCGGGCGCCGGCAATGGCCATGTCGACCGCTTTGCGCGTCAGTTGCGGTGCGAACAATTCGATGAAGTCGTACTCGTAGCGACGAATGTGGTTGCCGCGGCGCAGGCCGATGCGGGTGGTGTTCGAGCCAAATAGGTGCTCGGCGGGCAGGGCCTGCAGACCGGCGTCGCGGGCGGCATCGAAAGCCATGCTGGCGATGATGCCGAGGCCCAGACCAAGACTGACGTAGGTCTTGATGACGTCGGCGTCGATGGCGGTGAGCACGACGTTGGCGGTCAACTGCGCGAGTTCGAAAGCCTTGTTGATGCGCGAGCGGCCGGCGAAGGCCGAATCGTAGGTGATCAGTGGCCAGCGCGCCAGGGTGGTCAGGGCCAAGGGCTTCTCGCCGAGGATCGGATGCCCGTCAGGAGCGATCACGCAGTGCACCCATTGGTAGCACGGGAGCATCAGCAGCTGCGGGTACTGATCGAGGGCTTCGGTGGCGATGGCAATGTCGGCCTCGCCTTTCAGCGCCCATTCGGCGATCTGCGTCGGATGCCCCTGGCGCAGCGACAGGCGCACCCGCGGATGGCGGTCGACGAATTTCTTGACCACGCCGGGCAGCGCGTAGCGCGCCTGGGTGTGCGTCGTGGCGATGACCAGGCTGCCGGAGTCCCCACCGGCGTACTCCTCGCCGACGCGGCGGATGTTCTCGGTATCGCGCAGGATGCGTTCGGCGATTTCGAGCACCGCCTTTCCCGGCTCGGTCACCGCCGTCAGGCGCCTGCCACTGCGCTCGAAGACGATCACGCCAAGCTCGTCTTCGAGCAGCTTGATCTGTTTGGAGATTCCCGGCTGGGAGGTGTAGAGCGCCGCCGCGGCTTCCGAAACGTTGAGGCTTCGTTGCGCAACCTCGACTAGATAACGCAGTTGCTGGAGCTTCATCGCCACCCCTAATCGCTCTTGGTTATAACAATCTAACTGAATATTCTTTTTCGATCAAACTCGCTGCTGCTACCATGCGCGCTCATTTTCGCTGGGGCTGCTTGTTGATGGACTGGATGTTCACCTTGTCGGGCTTTGTCGTTGGCGCCATCGTCGGGCTCACCGGCGTCGGCGGTGGCTCGCTGATGACCCCGCTGCTGGTGCTGGTCTTCGGCATCCACCCGGCAACCGCCGTCGGGACCGACCTGCTGTACGCGGCCATCACCAAGGCCGGCGGCACTTTCGTGCATGCCAAGAAGGACCATGTCGACTGGCGCATCACTCGCCTGCTGGCGGCGGGCAGCATCCCGGCTGCGCTGTTGACCATCTGGGCACTGTCCTTCCTGCCCAAGCAGAGCGACGAGGTTTCGCACGTGATCTCGGTGTCGCTGGGAATCGCCTTGCTGCTCACCGCCGGCGCGATCATTTTCCGCCACAAGCTGCAGAATCACGCCCTGGCCCACGCTGACGACAGCGCACATACGCAGCTGCGAGCACCGATCACCATCACTGTCGGCGCATTGCTCGGCGTCCTGGTCACGGTTTCATCGGTTGGCGCCGGGGCGCTCGGCGTCGCCGTGCTGTTCTACCTTTACCCGCGGCTGCCGACCATCCGCATCATCGGTAGCGACCTCGCACACGCCGTGCCGCTGACCCTGGTTGCCGGCCTCGGACACTGGCTCCTGGGCAGTATCGACTGGTCGCTGCTGGGCAGCCTGCTGCTCGGCTCGCTGCCCGGAATCTGGCTCGGCAGCCACGCCTCGGCGAAAATCCCGGACCGCATTCTTCGCCCCATCCTGGCCTGCATGCTGCTCGTCATCGGCGGCAAGCTGATCGCCCAGTAGCTGCCCGTGCCCAGCCTGATCCAGGGAATGGCAGGCATGGCTTCATTCTTATAAGGAGCGACCCATGTATCGCTACGACAGTACTGATCAACAACTGATTGACGAACGCGTGAGCCAGTATCGCGGCCAGATGGCGCGCCATCTGGCAGGCGAACTCTCGGACGACGAATTGCGTCCGCTGCGCCTGCAAAACGGCCTTTACATCCAGCGACACGGCCCGATGCTGCGCATCGCCATCCCCTACGGCATGCTCTCTTCGGCGCAACTGCGCAAGCTGGCCGAAATCTCGCGCCGCTATGATCGCGCTGTCGGGCATTTCACGACCCGCCAGAACATGCAGCTCAACTGGCCGCAGTTCGAGGAAACACCGGAGATCTTGGCGGAACTGGCGAGTGTCGAAATGCACGCCGTGCAGACCTCGGGCAACTGTATCCGCAACATCACCAGCGACCACTTTGCCGGCGTCGCGCCGGACGAACTGGTGGACCCGCGCCCGTACTGCGAACTGCTGCGGCAATGGTCGACTTTTCATCCGGAATTCGCCTTCCTGCCGCGCAAGTTCAAGATCGCGGTCAACGCCGCGGCGCAGGACCGTGCCGTGATCCGGGCGCACGACATCGGACTCGAGGTGATCAGCGACGAACGTGGCGAGATCGGCTTCAAGGTCCTCGTCGGTGGCGGTCTCGGGCGCACGCCGATCCTCGGCAAGGTGGTGCGCGAGTTCCTGCCGCGCCGGCACATCCTTTCCTACCTGGAGGCCATCCTGCGCCTGTACAACCGCTACGGTCGCCGCGACAACATGTACAAGGCGCGCATCAAGATTCTCGTGCAGGCACTCGGCATAGAGGAGTTTGCGCGCCAGGTCGAGGCCGAGTGGGCGCATCTGCGCAACGGCGAGACGACGGTGACCGACGCCGAGTTCGACCGTATCTCCGGCCATTTCGAGCCGCCGGCCTGGGAAGCGCTGCCTGTCGAAGACCCCGTGCATAGCGCCCGTCTGGCGACCGACAAAGCCTTTGCCAACTGGGTCAAACGCTGCGTGCACGCCCACAAGACGCCGGGTTATGCCGCCGTGACGCTGTCGCTGAAGGCGCCGGGAGTCGCTCCCGGCGACATCAGCGAGGCGCAGATGATCGCCGTCGCCGATCTCGCCGACCGCTTCAGCTTCGGCGAACTGCGCGTCAGCCATGAACAGAACCTGATCCTTTCCGACGTCAGGCTGGGCGATCTGCACGAGCTCTGGCAGCTCGCCCGCGGCCAGCGCCTGGCGACCGCCAACATCGGTCTGTTGACGGACATGATCTGCTGCCCCGGCGGCGACCTCTGCGCCCTGGCCAACGCACGCTCGCTGCCGATCGCTGCCGCGGTGCACGACAAGTTCGACGACCTCGACTATCTGTACGACATCGGCGACATCTCGCTCAACATCTCGGGCTGCATGAACTCCTGCGGCCACCATCATGTCGCCAACATCGGCATTCTTGGCGTCGACAAGAACGACGAGGAGTGGTATCAGATTACCGTCGGCGGCCAACAGGGGAATAGCGCAACGATCGGCAAGGTCATCGGTCCCTCGTTCTATGCACAGGAGGTGCCCGAGGTCATTGAAGCGCTGATCAATGTCTATCTCGAACAGCGTACCGCCAGCGAGCGCTTCATCGACACCTGGCAGCGGGTCGGTGCCGATCCCTTCAAGGCGCGCGCCTACGCCGGCCGCGACCGTCGCCGCACGGCCAAGGTCGCCGGCAAGGACAGCAACATAAAGGAAATCGTCAATGCCTAGAATCATCAAGCACATGCAGGTCATCGAAGACCACTGGCAGATGCTGACGCTCGCCGAAGGCGAGACACCGGAAGCCGTCGCCCTGCCTGCCGAGCCGACGCTGCTGCCGCTCGCCGTCTGGCTGCTGCGCCGGGATGAGATCGTCGCCGCGGGCCTGGAGCTTGGCGTCTGGCTGGACGCCGGCGAGGGTCCGGAAGCACTGGCTGACGACCTCGAACGCTTGCCGGTCATCGGCGTCAATTTCCCGAAGTTCACCGACGGCCGCAGCTACTCCAGCGCCCGCCTCCTGCGCGAGCGCTACGCCTACCACGGCGAGATTCGCGCCCTCGGCGATGTGCAGCAGGACCAGCTGTTCTACATGCGCCGTTGCGGCATCGACGCCTACGCAGTACGTGCCGACAAGGACATCGACAAAGCGCTCGCCGGCCTGGCGGTGTTCAGCGAAACCTACCAGGCGGCGGTCGACCAGCCGCAACCGCTGTTCCGACGGCGCGCGGCACATCGCCAGGAGGCCGCATGAAGCACCTTGGCACACTCGACGACCCGGCCCTGCTGGACGCCTTGGCGAGCAAGGTCGCCGACGCACGCAGCCTGTTGCGCGAGATCGCCGACGATTTCTCGCCAGCCGCCTTCGCCAGCAGTCTCGGCGCCGAGGACATGGTGCTCACCGACCTGATCGTCAGCGACCGGCTCGACATCGAGATCTTTTCGCTCGACACCGGTCGTCTGCCGGCCGAGACCTACGCGCTGATCGCCAAGGTCAAGAGTCACTATGGCCTGGCGCTGCACCTCTACTATCCGCGCCATGATCTGGCCGAGGCCTGGACCCGCGAGCACGGCATCAACGCTTTTTACGAGTCGGTGGAGTTGCGCAAGGGCTGCTGCCATTTCCGCAAGGTCGAACCCCTGCAACGCGCGCTGAGCGGCCGCAAGGCCTGGATCACCGGCATGCGCGCGCAGCAATCGGCGACCCGTGAGGACTTGCCGCTGCGCAGCGTCGACCTCGCCAGCGGGGGCCTGGAGAAGTTCAACCCGCTCGCTGCCTGGAGCGAACGCGAAGTCTGGGCCTACCTCAAGCAGCACCAGGTGCCCTACAACGCCCTGCACGACCAGTTCTACCCGAGCATCGGCTGCGCGCCGTGCACGCGCGCGATCTCACCGGGAGAAGACGTACGCGCCGGCCGTTGGTGGTGGGAGAATCCAGAATCGAAGGAATGCGGCTTGCACCTCAAGCGCGCCTGAAACCCGGACAGACAGACAAGCAAACAATCGATGAATCACACAGGTCAATCATGAGCAACGCCGCACTTTCCAGTGTCACCCTTTCCCATCTCGACTGGCTGGAGTCCGAGGCCATCCACATCATGCGCGAGGTCGCTGGCCAGTGCAGCAACCCGGTGCTGCTGTTCTCTGGCGGCAAGGACTCGATCTGCATGTTGCGTATCGCCGAGAAGGCCTTCCGTCCGGGACGTTTCCCGTTCCCCTTGATGCATATCGACACCGGCCACAACTACCAGGAAGTCATCGACTTCCGCGACCAGCGCGCCGCCGAACTCGGCGAGCGGCTGATCGTGCGCTCGCTTGAGGACTCGATGGCGCGCGGCACGGTGGTTCTCAAGTCGGCCGACGAACCGCGCAACAAGCACCAGTCGATAACCCTGCTCGAAGCGATCGAGGAATTCGGGTTCGATGCCTGCATCGGCGGTGCCCGCCGCGATGAAGAAAAGGCACGCGCCAAGGAGCGCATTTTTTCCTTCCGCGACGAATTCGGCCAGTGGGACCCCAAAAATCAGCGCCCGGAGCTCTGGGATCTCTATAACGCGCGCAGCTTCAAGGGCGAAAACATCCGCGTTTTCCCGATCTCGAACTGGACCGAAATCGACGTCTGGCAGTACATCGAGCGCGAGCAACTGGCCTTGCCGTCGATCTACTTCGCGCACCAACGCCCAGTCGTTCGCCGCAGTGGCGGCCTGCTGCCAGTCACCGCGGTGACGCCGGTCAAGCCCGGCGACCAGGTCGAAGAAGTCATGGTTCGCTTTCGTACCGTTGGCGACATCACCTGCACCGCACCGGTCGAGTCGGACGCCGACAGCGTCGCGAAAATCATCGCCGAAACGGCAATCACGACGATCACCGAACGTGGTGCCACCCGCCTCGACGACCAGACCTCGGAAGCGTCGATGGAGCAACGCAAGAAGGAAGGCTACTTCTGATGTCAGCGATCGAGAGACTCCCCGCCGAAGACATTCCCGACAACGGCCTGCTGCGCTTCCTCACCTGCGGCAGCGTCGACGACGGCAAGAGCACGCTGA
>ERZ761610.1259-NODE-1259-length-14592-cov-38.789159_pt1 | contig 14592 bp, 12 predicted proteins | sample MGYA00512164_ERZ761610 | MGnify/ENA primary metagenome ERZ761610 (study PRJEB28899, sample SAMN02850038) | bioreactor sludge metagenome | biome: EBPR Sludge; feature: EBPR Bioreactor; material: flocular biomat | place: Australia: Thorneside Wastwater Treatment... | reverse complement strand
GTATTTGGTGAATCATTAGGAAATTTAGTTCTGTTGAATAAAAAAACAGGCCAAATAGTTAGTAGTTTTGAGCCAGGTCGAGGGATTCAAAGTCCCATTGCTGTAAATGAAAAACGTTCGGAACTATATTTCATTTCTGGCGAAGCTAACCTGTACAGTATGGGAGTTGCGTGGAAGCCAAAAAACTTATTTTCATTTGTGGAGTAATGTTAACTCTGGTGGGATGTTCGACGGGAAACTGTCGTTCTCACCAAATTGCAAAAGAGCAGGCGGGTCCAGAAGCTCAACCTAAAGAAAACAAACTTTTGCCGGACCCAACGGTGACGGAACGTATTCGTGTCTATAAGGCGAATGGATCTTTGCAGTGTGGTCAGGGTAAACGCATAGATCCCGCAACCATGGCTAAAGAGTTAAAGGAGATTCCTGTCTATAAATCGTCTGTGGAAAATGATGGTAAGCTCAGGATTCAAATGTGTGGTGCACCTGCGGGCAATGTGAATGTATTTGAGATTGATAAAACTAATCTGGAGCGTGCTCTGGGTTTCGGTTTTACTGAGTGGATACGCTAGATAACTTTAACAATAAAAGGGGTATTTATGATGAGTATTATCAGCAGAGCAATATTAGTGCTAAGTTTAATGGCTTCGGCTGTTTTGGCGGCTCCGGGAGCGGTTGGAACATGGAAAACAATTGATGATGAAACGGGCGCAGTGAAATCGTTAGTAGAAATTTCAGAAGCTGACGGTCAATTAACTGGAAAAATCGTTAAGTTGTTCCGTAAACCTGAAGAAGATCAAGATCCAAAATGTGACAAGTGTCCTGGTGATAAAAAAGATAAGCCAATGATCGGTTTGCAAATCCTGTGGGGATTAAAAGCCGATGGTGATAGCAAGTGGTCGGGTGGTGAAATCATGGATCCAAAAAAAGGAAAAACCTATTCTTGCAAAATGGAATTAATTGAAAATGGTAAGAAGTTAAAAGTTCGTGGGTTTTTAGGCTTCTCGTTGTTAGGTCGCACCCAAACTTGGGAGCGCCAAGAAGAAATTGCTAACTAGTTTTAGTGGCTAGTTTTTAAAATCCAAATGAAAAAAAAAGCCGATCCGGAAGATCGGCTTTTTTTTATCCGGGAATGTTTCTATAGAACTCGTTGAAAATCCAGATCAGTGTATAGATCGTCAAGGCAACGCACGCGAAAAATAAAACCGTTAGTCCTAGTAGTGTCGTCAACACTAAAATCTTTGAGTTCATGTTCGTCTTGCTGGGTTGTTTAAAGTATTGTTCCATTAGCTCTACATTTTTTGTATTGGCTTTCCAAATGAAGTCGAAAAGAAAACCTAAGATGGGTACTTTGTCTATAACGTTATCGATTACCACATTTAGCGCCATCCGCAAAATGACAGCGGGCGGGCAACCTAAAATGGCGGCTCGAAATAAAATATAAAATGAAAAGATATCTGTAACGATATTACCGATTCCAGGGATTAATCCCAAGATACCGTCCCAGCCGAAACGCCACCCGTTAGGTAGTTGGAATCTAGTGTCTAATAAATCAGCGATGTAGCGAATGTCTTTCATAATAGCCTTTGCAAGGTAACGATAAGTTTAGCGTGTTCAATTTGTTTTCCTTTAGAGCCTGAATGCATCTTTACATATATTTTTTTTGGTTGTTATAAGAATATAGCAGTGCTGGAATGTTTCATGTCTATAGGTTGGGTTATGAAGTTTACTGTAATTCTAAGTCTGTTTTTCGCTTTTAATTTTCCTGTCTTAGCCGCTGAATCTATCAAAGCACCTCATGTTGAAATATCATGGGTGGCACCTGATAAGTGGGGTGCCGGCTCGGCCGAACGTGTAGGTCTTGAATTTAAAATTGATCCTGATTGGCATATTTACTGGAGGAATTCTGGTGATTCGGGTGCGCCTCCGAAATTTGATTTTTCGGGAAAAGATGTAGTGGTTTCGCAGCCTCAGTGGCCCATTCCCAAACGTATTCCGGTGGGTCACTTGATAAATATTGGCTATGAAAAATCGGTTCTGTTTCTATTTCAAGTGAGTCCGTTAGTCGCCAGTCAAACTGTTGATTTTAAGTTGAATTTGGAATGGTTGGTTTGTAAAGAAGAGTGCATTCCGGGTATTGCAGAATTAACATTGTCTCGACCTATTGTGAACACTGCTAGCGAGTGGAGTAAGTCTAATAAAGAAAAAATAGATAGGGCCGCGAAACTTATTCCGTTTGAAGATTCATCAACATGGGATTTAACTTTAGTTGAAAAAACTGAAGAAAAATTAGTGGTTGATTTGAAAGTAAAACGTGAGGATTTAACGCTAACACCAGTGCCTGACCTGCTTCCACTTGACGGAGACTACGTTAATCCGCAAGCACCAAAGGTGGAGGGTTCGGATGGTAGTATACGGTATACATTCTCGTTGCCGGCTGGCCGCGGAACCCCCATGCAGTTTAAGTTTTTGATTGTGCAGGGGGAGTTTGCTTGGGAGCATGATCTGGCTTTAGCCGCTGGCGGCGGTTTAGCTGGTTCTGTTGATGGACCTGCTGAACGCGCAAGTTTAGTTAGCCTATTGTTTTTTGCGTTCATCGGTGGAATTATTTTGAATCTCATGCCGTGTGTATTGCCCGTGTTGTCTATAAAGTTTCTTTCCATATTAAACACGTCAGTGACGGATCGTCGTAAAGAGGCCCTGTTGTACCTTGCAGGGGTGTTGACGACATTCTTTGCGTTAGGTGCTACATTTTTAATTTTGAGATCTGCCGGAGCGGCCATTGGTTGGGGTTTTCAGCTTCAATCGCCTTATATTATTTTGTTTTTAATATTATTGTTCTGGCTGATGTCGTTGAATTTTTTGGGTGTTTTCGAGTTTGGTGAGTCGATTACGAATATCGCCGGAAATGCAAACAGCGCAGGATCTTTCACTACGGGAATTTTAGCAGTGTTTGTAGCGGCTCCCTGTACCGGACCATTTATGGGTACCGCATTAGGTGCGGCGTCGATATTACCTGCGGCGCCCGCTCTAGGAATATTCTTAAGCTTAGGGTTCGGACTAGGTTTTCCATTCGTAGTCGTTTCGTTTGTTCCATCTTTGTATAAGTTAATGCCTAAACCGGGCGCTTGGATGGAGCGGCTAAAACAATTCCTAGCCTTTCCATTGATAGGTACTGTGATTTGGTTAACATGGGTATTTGGAATTCAGCTGGGATCAGACGGGTGGTTGCTGTCAAGCACCCTACTCTTGTTGTTGGCGCTAGCATTATGGCTAGTAAAAGCCAAGAGCAGAGCGGTTAAGGCTTTTGCTGTCCTGTTGGCATTAGCGACTATCACCAGCGGATTTGTTGCGATTCCTCGCGTTTTGAAGTTTCAGTCAAATGCACAAGCCCCAAATATGAGTGTATCGGCTCCTTATGGCTGGGTGGCGTATGATCGTGCCGAAATCGATAAGGCCAGGGCATTAGGGCGGTCCGTGTTTGTCGATTTTACAGCTGCGTGGTGCATAACATGTCAGGTGAATAAAAAAGCGGTTTTAGACACCAAGGGTGTTCTTAAAATATTTCAAGACAACAATGTTTTACTCATGCGTGCTGATTGGACTAATCAGGACCCTAAAATTACAGCTGCGTTAGCTGAGTTTAATCGTAATTCTGTACCCGTATATTTATTTTATGACAAAGGCGCGAAGGCGCAAATTTTACCGCAAATTTTAACAATCACAATGATTGAAAATCTATTCAACAAAAAGGAGTAAGAAAATGAAAGTATTGGTGTTTTTATCTTTGTTCGTGGCAGGAAATATCGCATGGGCGGAAGCGGTTCCTGGGAAACTAGCGCCCGCTTTTGAAACAGCGGCCGCTGATGGAAAGATTCACAAACTAAGCGACTACGCTGGCAAATGGGTTGTTATGGAGTGGTATAACAAGGACTGCCCATATGTAAAAAAACATTATGGTTCAAGTAATATGCAAGGCCTTCAAAAGAAATACACAGGTAAAGGAGTAATCTGGTTATCGGTGAATTCGTCGGCCGAAGGTAAAGAAGGTTATACTGATGCAAAAGAAGCTATGAAGGTTGCTAAGGACGCGAAATCAAACGCAACAGCGGTTTTGTTGGATCCAACGGGCGTGGTAGGTAAGGCATATGGTTCTAAAACTACACCTCATATGTTTGTTATCGATCCAAAGGGAACGGTGGTTTATGCGGGTGCGATTGATGATAATAATTCATCAGATCCAAAGGTTATCGCGAAATCTAAAAACTACGTAGCAGCGGCGCTGGATGCTGGTATGGAAAACAAAAAAATCGAAACGACATCCACTAAGCCATACGGCTGTGGCACTAAATACGCGAACTAAAGTTCAATGTGAAAACATGCTAGAGAGGGAAGCTTGGAGCCCGCCCTCTCTGGCAATTTTTGGTGAATGGAGGGAATTATGGATTACTTGCATGGGTTTGATAGTAAGGAACAAGATCGATTGATTCATCAAGCTCAGTTTTTAGAACCGTATGTGTATACCGGAGTGGATTTTAAGAAAGTAAATCGCCTGCTTGAGGTGGGTTGCGGTGTCGGAGCTCAATCGAAGATTTTATTAAAACGATTTCCTAAAATTCAAATTACGGGCGTCGACTTTTCATCAGCTCAATTACACGTAGCCGCTCAGTATTTAAAAAGGCCTATCTCGGATGGTCGAGTACACTTGTTGCAGCAAGATGCGCAGCGGTTAGATTTGGTTTATAAAAAATATGATGCCGCCTTTTTATGTTGGTTTTTAGAACATGTGCCCGAACCACTTAAAGTTTTAAAACAAGTTCGAAAGCATTTAAAACCAGGTGCGCAAATAGTCTTAACCGAAGTTTTTAATCAGGCTCTATTTATGGAACCATACTCACCTAACTACTTGAAGTACTGGTTTGAGTTCAATGAGTTGCAGTGGACAATGAAAGGGCATCCTTTTATTGGAGCACAGTTAGGTCATTTGCTAAAAGAAGCTGGATTTAAGTCGATCAATGTAGAGTTTAGACCATTGCATTTTGACTCAAGAGATCCAAAGCAGCGCGCAGAATTTATTGAATTTTTCTTTCAGATTTTATTGTCCGCAGAGCCCAAGTTGCGTGATAAAAATAAAGTCAGCGAGGACATGGTTCGACAAATGTATAAAGAAGTCGAGATCGCCAAAAAAGCAAAAGATTCAGTGTTTTTCTATAGCTTTGCGCGGGCAACTGCCATTCGATAAAAGTGATCTCCGGAGGTTTTTTTGCCGAAAATAGAAAGATTGGCTAGAACTAGCGCTGAATCTCTAGAGAAAAATACCGGAAAAAACTGGGACTACTGGATACACGTTTTGAAAAAAGCAGGTGCGGACAGTCTGACCCACAAGGAAATCGTACTGCTTTTAAAAACTAAACATAAGCTGAAACCTTGGTGGCAGCAAATTGTTGCTGGCGGATTTGAAGTTTATATCGGTCGTCGTAATGAGGGCGAAAATGCAAAAGGGGAGTATTCAGTTACTGTTACAAAGACCCTTTCTGTAGATCAAAAAAACGTATGGAATTTTATAACTTCACCTGAAGGCTTAGCAGAATGGTTGACTCCAATGGACGCGTTTAAAGTGACCAAAGGTAGCGTGTTTGAAATTGCTGGTGGAGTTTTTGGTGAAGTTAGAACTTTAAAGGTGCCAACACAAATTCGTTTGCGCTGGGAAGATGCAGATTGGCCAAAAAAAACGGTCGTGCAAATTTATGTTATCGCCCGACCTAAGAATAAATGTATGTTCGGGGTAACTCATGAAAACCTTGCGAACCCACGAATTAGAGAACGCCAAAGAGCGTATTGGAAAGCCGCTGTTGAACGTTTGTCTGCGGCACTCAAGGTAAAGTTTGAATAAATTGAGTCGGTTGACCAAGCTCATTCGTTATAGACAAGTCGGCTCGTCGAATTTTCTCGCCGGTTACTTCAATAGATAAAATATAAGACCCCTCCAGCTGAAATGGAACTGGTATTGATGCTACACTTTGAGTTTCAATGAATTCAAATGGTCTTGAAACAATCGGCCGCGGAATCGCTAAACCAGCTTTAAGAGGTCCTGAAATTGCGCCTTCAAGATTAAATGTGTTCAGTGTGTAGCTAATTTCAAATTTGTTGCAAATAGCATTGACTGTCGATGAGCTTCGCTTTGAGTGGTCTAAGAAAAAATAAAGTTGATTATTGCGATATAAAACATAGGCCGGAAGTTTCTCGCAGGCAGTTACGGGAACAATAAGTTTAATGGACTCATCGACAGTATTAGGTAATTTCGATCGTTCAATTCGGATTGGATTTTCGTTAGCATTGGTGGCGACAGCAACAAGATTTCGAACATCTACAGCCTTTCCGTCATGAAGCATATTTAAAACCGCAACGTCACCAATGACATTTAGTTTAGATCTCGATTGTCCAAATGAAAGTGAAGATATGAGTAAAATGCCGACTAATATAGCTGATAGTTTCATAGTTTGATCCCCCTGATACAAAACCGTTTGGTAAAAAAATGGCGCCCCAAGTGACGAAATAAGGCGAGACCTTTGAAAATAAAGATCTACTAGCGATAAAATCGATCTAAAGCCGCCTATATACATCGAGTTGGATGAATGCGAAAAAGAAGCCAAAACGTCAGATAAGCGCCTATAAATGCATTTAATAGAATTTGGTATATATCAATGGAACATAATGTCACTTATCCGATAAAATGATCCAAGCTGGTGACTAGATACTTTGATTTTTACTCCAACTAGGCTTTTATCCTCCTTAGCCTCAAAGTAAGACTTTAAAAATTAAAAAATGAAATATAAAATAGAAATAGATCTTTGAGATGAGACTGCTTCCGCACATCGGTGCCTGGTTAGGTTCGGTAGCCCACTAGAGGCTGATTTACCGGATAGGAACGATGATGAGGAAACCACCAAGTGAGGTTCTTAAACAGAACGATCACGGATAGTCGGGTTCAACGGAGCAACTCTAATAAAACTCGAAAGATCAATCTCAAAGGGATACGTTTACGGAAAAATGTTTTAGTTCAGAGACGGCGCCTCCATAGCTGGAACCTTTTTGGAGGTGATTCATTTTGAATCACGCTTGTTGCGACATCCATCCAATGCAATTTTAAGTTTACAGGTATAGTTTAAGCAGTGTCTCAAAGAGATGCAAAAAATTGTTGAGTGAGTGGGTATAAAACTAAAATTTTCTGTCGTTTTGCCGATCAATTAGACATGAGTTATTTTGTAAGATTATTGTTTTTATTTTGTTTTATTTTTTTGACGACAGCCTGCTATCTGAATACTGATATTTCAAGTTTTAATCAGCAGCCAGAACTATCAACAGTAAATCCTAATACCCCTTCAGAGACGCCAGATTCTGAGACTCCAATACTACCTTCATTGCCTGATTCGAATGAATTTGGAATCGTTCCAAATAATATCAAAACCATTAAAGGACAGAGCTGGAAGTTTTCAGTCACTCCCTCAAGCAGTCTAGGTGTTAATATGACCCACACTAGTGGCTCAGGGGCATTTGACTCTGGCAATCAGGCTTTAATATATGATAGCGGAACAGATATTATTACGGCCACGAATCAAAATCAAGAACAGGCATCGGCTAATGTAAGTGCGGCAAATGAAATTTTAACAAGTTGTGATTCCAATACCAATTTTGGTGAAGGTAAAATTCAACTTGCTTCTGGAGTTGTTCCAGCATCTTCGTGGTGTTATTTTACGATTGATACCTTTTGGTCTAATGCTATAAGTATTAATTTCACCAATGTTCTTTTAAATTCTGGAGCAGCTATTTATCTATATGACAGAGATTGGAATTATTTAACTTCTTACGATAATAACAATCTGCCACCAAGCTCATTTACAAGTTTAACTTCAACGGGACTTATAATTGAATTTGGAACAGGTGCCACCGATACTACAAGTAAATTCGATATGAATTGGATGGTTCCGAATTTGGCACCATCCAACTTGATGTTATCTACGACTAATTTCAATATTTCAAAAGGCTCAGAATTAAAGTTCACTGTTGTTGGAGGAGTGGCTCCTTATAAATTTTCTTTTTCCGATGGAGGAAATTATATTCAAGAGGTATCGTCACATGTATTTAAGTTTAAAGCTCCTATTAATGCCAATAATTTTAGTTTAGCTATTACAGATTCAAAGGATATACCCAATGGGCAATATTTTGGGCCAATTAATTTAACAGAACCTTATTCGACTCTTACTTTAGTTTCACCCTCTTTGTCCAATAAATATTTAGACAACTACATTGATTTTGGAGGGTCGACGGTTAAAGTTTATTCCATACCTGAAACAACTCCAATCACTATCAGGTTTAATTTTGATTCACCCTTGGCCATAGATAAGGCTTTTACATTTTCTTATTCAGGCCTTACAAGGAATAATGCTATTAAAGGAATAGATTTTACAACGAATGAACCTATACAGGCCTATGTGGGTGATACTTATGTTGATTTACAAATCACCCCTATCGCTAATAATTTTAATGATGTTGATCGTTTTTTTAATATCAGTGCAATTGATTCTACATATGGAGTTTCAGGATCTAATTTACCTTACTTCGCTATTGTCGATTCAGGAAACTCGGGATCTTTTTATACACTAGATACTAGTTTCAACTCGATTGGAAAGGTCTATACTGGAAATAATACCTATGTTAATGGCTTAGATTTAAATTCTGTGGGTGATATTTTTACTATTTTAAACGACTTCGTTACCTCTTCTTTTTCTACTTCCTATCTAAAAAAGTACGACAAAACAACAGGAGCTCTTTACAGCGGTTTTGGCACGGGTGGTTCGCTTAGCAGAAGTGGATCCTATATCCATTGGCATGGAATTAAAGTATTACCTGACGATTCAATTGTCACTGGTGGTTATCAGGAGTATTCAGGCAGGGATGCTCCTAAGCTTTGGAAGTGGACAACTGCTGGTAATGCAGATAACACTTTTGGTAGCTCAGGAGTAGCGACGTATACGGGATTTCCAGGTATAGAAGTTGAAGCTTTCAAGTGGTTTTATAATGCCACTACCTCAAAGTTTATTGTGCCTGGAGCTCAGTACGATAATTATATTGCTACCGTAAGATTTAACTCTAACGGGTCCGTTGATTCAACCTTCAACGGTGGTACTGGAAAATTTACTTTCAATAGTCTTACAAAATGTTGGTCATTCAAAGCTATCCAAAATTCTGTCGGTAAAATATATCAATTGGGACAATGTAGACCTGGTGGTTCTACTTCAAACACAGATGTTGTTTTATGGCGTTTAAATTCTGATGGAACTTTAGATACTTCTTTTCAAACCTCCGGTTACAAAATTATTTCATCAGTATTGACTACGGGAAAAGATGAAATTGCTAAGGATTTCATTATCGATGCTTCAGATAAAATATATTTATTATTTGAAGCTTTGGATGTAGGCAATAATACTGTTGGAATAATTCAAAGATTAAATGAGGATGGTACTTTTGATTCTAGTTTCAACTCCAATCAAAATGTGGAAATACGCTTTAATAATAAAGCGATCCATGTCGGCTCATTAGCGCTGGATAGTTCTAGCAATAGAATTTATGTTACTGGGTATATAGATTTTTTCACTATACCTTCGACAACTTACAAATTGGAAAGAGGTGCGTTATGGGCCTTCAATACAAATGGAACTGTTTCTAATATCTTTGGCTCCAGTGGAGTCTATATTTTTAGTACAGCCAATGAAATACAAACTAATTACACTTCTGGATTCTTTAAAGGAAATAGTACTAGCTACTTAAAAATAGACTCTGAAGGAAGGCTCATCGTTGGCGGAATAGAATCTAGTAATGGAACTTCCTACACTCAAGGTGTAATCTGGGTTTTAAAACAATAAGGTTTTAAAAACTATTACTTGGGGGTAATAACTGACACATTTGAGTGTTTAATCCACGAAGGGCCAGTTTTTGAGCTTGTAAAGAACTATTTTCTATTGCCGCTGCTGTGATAAAAAGAACGAATAGACCCTATGGCATCTTGCATAACCGAGTGCTCTTACCAAATGTGTTTTTCCGACTCCTAGGTTATCAGGATTATGTCTTTATCTTCACCTAAGTATCATGTAGAATGGCACTAGTATTACCCCGACCGCAGCATAGATTGTTAATTTAAGCTGCGTATTTGACTTTTTCTGCTTGGAAAAAATTCTTTATTTTCTCTGGATTCTTCTGATTCCTTTTTAAATACGATCTTAGCTCTACAACCATTTCATCTTGATTCTGTGGACGAGTTTTTCTTGTATGTTGTTTAATGTCTTGATTCAGATATTCATCGGGATTTAACTCAGGGCTATATGCTGGTAACAAAAAAATTTCAATTTTATTTCCATTTTCTTGTATCCATTTTTTTACAGCTTTACTTTTATGTACGGGATGTCCGTCAATAATTAAAAAAATCTTATTCCTTATTCCCTTAGTTAATCGTTTCAAAAACTCAATAAATACTGAGGCTGTAAATCGTTCTTTAAAAACCATAAACCTGAGTTTTCCACGATTTGTAATTGATGAGATCATGTTGGTTCTAAATCGCTTTCCTGTGACTTTGACAACGGGTGTTTTACCACGAACTCCATAAGTTCTTCCAATTTGATCATCTGATCTTATTCCCATCTCATCACCCCACTGGATCTCGCTCCTGGTGGCCTTTGCGCGGGCTTGGATTTTTGGATATTCTTCTTTTATCCACTTGCGAACCGCTGCACTTGATTGCTCATAGGCCCACTTATCAGAATTATGTCTGAGGCTGCCGTCACTATTGTTTTTTAAATGTTAATAAGAATGATGTGTGTGGCGAGTTTGGATCATACTGAATCTCCCCGCCATTACTAATTATAATATCACGAGAAATACTAAGCCCCAGTCCTGTTCCATGTCCAGGTTCCTTTGTTGTAAAAAAAGGAGTCATCATTTTTTTTACAATATCTGGATTAATCCCAGCTCCGCTATCTGTAAATTTAATGACAATATTATCGTTAGATTCAGTGACGTCTATTTCGATCCATTTTTCTTGTAAACTTATAATCGCATCATAGGAATTTGTTAAAAGGCTTATTAAAACCTGCGATATTTGCGCCGACCTGCAGTTTAATATTATGCCTGGGTTGCATTGGACTTTTATTTCGATCCCGCGCTGCCTGAATCGTTCCTGGCACAGACCTAATGTTTCATCAATAATCTGCGAAAAAATAACCGGAGACATGGGATCTTTTTCGGCATTGTGTGAATAGGCTCTTAAACTTCGAATAATTTTAGCGATGCGTTCACATGTTTTATCAATCGATTCGAAATGCTTCAGATCCGTCACCGGATCAAGGCCTTGTTTAGTGAGTTTGCGCATGAGATGTTGGTTCCAACTATGAATGATCGCAAGTGGATTGTTAATTTCATGCGCAATTCCAGATGACATTTCACCTAGCGTAGATAATTTGGCAGACTCGGACAAGTGAACCTGAAGGCGCCGGCGATCGTCTTCTAATTTTCTAATTTCAGTAATGTCATTAAAGCTACTAACGACGTGAGATGGGGTTGTGGCGCCATCTAAGAATAAGGGAATTGAATTTACCTTAAACCATTTGGTTAGATTGGGATCGAACTCGATCCCAATCACAGCATTAAGTTTTGCGCTCCCCGTTTTTAGACAGGCAATAGATGGACGTTGATCCGGGGTTAGAGGACTGCCATCTTCTGAGAAAAACTTCCAGTGCGGCGGTAAGTTTCGTTTTTCTAAAAGAACTTCAGGTGTTAAACCAAACATTTCTAGCGCGGCTGGATTAAAATCTAAAATCATGCCTCGGTCATTGTATAATATCGTACCTTCAGAAATGTTATCTAGCGCGGTTTTCTTTATTTCTAAACGCTTTTGAATGGCATCTGATTTTATTAATTCTGATTTTAGCTGTAAAAGGCGGCTAACTTGGTTGGATAATGCACTGAGAGCTTTGTGTTGCTCAAGGCTGAGGGTGCGTGGTTTTGAATCAATCACGCAGACCGTTCCTATCGGTAGTCCATCGGGTGAAATAAGAGGAGCCCCAGCATAGAATCGCATGTTTGGACCTCTTTTTACGAACGGATTATTTGAAAATCGTTCGTCTGTAGTGGCATCGGGTATGATAAATAAATCATCTTGCAAAATAGCATGCGAGCAAAACGCAACATCGCGAGATGTTTCGCTAGCTTCAAGACCTATCTTAGCTTTAAACCATTGCCGTTCGCTATCTACGAGAGAAATCAAAGCAATAGGCGTTTCGCAGATTTGCGATGCGATTAAAACTATATCGTCGAAATCTTTTTCCGGAAGAGTATCTAGAATGTTTAACATTCTTAGCGATTCAATTCGCTTTTCTTCGTGAGGGTGTTTTTTAGCTGCAGTCATTCAGCCCAGATTATCGGTATGCAAAACCAAACGGAAGACTGGGCTCTGGTCTAATTATAAAAACCTACACACATGCTATTTATTCGTTTAGGTCCACTGAACGCATTTTTGCTAACTAAGACCCGCGTTAATAATCTATGCCATTTATCTTTAGCTTCATTTAGATCGAAATCTTTTGAAGCTTGCTTCATAAAAATCAGATTTAGTTCTGGATCTAAATTAAAATCGACTTCGATATCTTTTACTTTTGGTTTTGCTTTTGCGCCGTTCAAATGATCCCTGATGTAGTCGTTTAACTCGGAATCATTTGCGCCTGATTTCATGTATTTAACCAAACCTTTGTGAAGTATTTCATAATCCCCGTTTGCTAGCATTAAAATTAAATCAAGAGCATCTGAATCGTAACGAGTTCCATACTCAAAACGCAGTTTCAATTCCTCTAATGTTTCTTCCCCGTCCCAATACTTAGGATTCACTTTAGAGCCTTCATAAATGGAAGGGCGTCCTTCATCCAGCAGGTATTCGCCTCCATAAAGGAGCTTGCTGGTTTTTAAATAATGATTTGCGGAAAGGGTGTCTTCTTTGTGTAGGCTCGTTTTTTTTCCAGACTTGAAAAGAGAATAAATGCGTGCGCCGCTGGTTCCTGCGATAATGTCATTGATAACGCGTTTTTTTCGTTCTGGTCGAATACCCGCGGTATCGGTAAATTTCAGCCACTCGGCTACGGCGCCAGATTTTGCAAGCATAGATCCGATAAGTTTGTGACCTGGAACTTTATTAAAGTATTCGGCTGTAGCCATCGCTAAAAGTTCAACGCCAATACGGTGATACAAGTAGCTGAATTCGTCTCCTCGTTTTGTTATTGCTAGCTTTACGTTGCGAGGCTGGTTTTTGATAACTTCCTCTTGGCCGTTTCGAGTCACCGTGGCTTCGCCAGTTGTTCGTTCTTTTTCTGGTAGTACAATCACGTGGGCTGCTGATTGCCACAGCTGGCGTTCTCCGGTGAGTGAAATGATTTTTTGTACTGTCGTTCCGTAATTCCTGACAGCAGCCGCTGGCCAGTCCTGACTGATTACATTCCAAGCCATCGTCCAGGCCGCAAATACGCGGCCTCTATTTATTTCGAGCGCCTTGGCCATAAGGATGTGAGGTTCAATCGAACGGTCTGGCTGAGCCTGTATCCAGTCGGCTAGAGCTTTTTCTTTTTCGTTTCGAGTTTCTGCTGGTTCAGAGGTATAGATATACGTACCGTCTTCTAGCGCCATCGTTAGGTTAGTGATCGGATCTGGCAAAAGACTGCGACCGAGTGTTGTGATTCGATGAGAAATGGGCTGGTTTTTGGTTTCTTCGAGTGTTTTTCTAGCTTGGGTTCTGGCTGTTTCAAGTGTGTAAGCTTCGCCTTTTTGATTCGAGAACTCAAGAATATCATTTAAATCGACAACAATGGGAATATTTTTATGAGTGCGACGGAAGTATTCGACAAGAGTGTCTGCATAAGGCTTTCCCGTCCATATGCGAGTGGGTTCGAATTCGTTGATAGGCCGCGAATCTTGGAGCGATGTTTGAGCGTTAGCTGTAAATAGGATTGCGCTAGCCAATAGAGTGATTTTTAAATTCATGAGGTCTCCGTACGGGCGGTTTGCATAGCCTAAAAGGAGAGTGCAAAGGCAGCACCCTGTTATACGTAAATAAAATGTATTTGCGTAGTGAGTGCCACTTTTTATGTGTAGGATGTCTTATTTTTTGACAGCTGATCTGGAGTGTTGGGTTAGATTTCTAACTCAAAATCAGAACGCAGTTTTTCCTTTGAAATCATCATGCGCCTGTTATCAATTGTGTCTTTTAAATAGAAAAAATTATGACTTTCTTGGACGACTTCATACATCGATGTCGATTGCTTTTTTTTCACTTTCATTCCCGCACGAACGTCGTTGTATGATTGCTCAAGGTTTTTAAGCGCATTCGAACGGAAATAAGCTAAAATTAAAAGCAAGAATACAAAAGATAATCCAACTGAAAATGCTGCAACGGCATTGATTTTTTGCTGGATTAAAAAGCTAAAACTCATGGGTGCAGAGATACTGCAGAAAAAAATCAAACCCGAGAGAATGTTGGTTTTTAGTTTTTCTCGTTTATAT
>ERZ761610.1253-NODE-1253-length-14627-cov-10.240598_pt1 | contig 14627 bp, 4 predicted proteins | sample MGYA00512164_ERZ761610 | MGnify/ENA primary metagenome ERZ761610 (study PRJEB28899, sample SAMN02850038) | bioreactor sludge metagenome | biome: EBPR Sludge; feature: EBPR Bioreactor; material: flocular biomat | place: Australia: Thorneside Wastwater Treatment... | reverse complement strand
GATTTCAATAGGTTAGCAATCACAATTTGCATTTCATACATGGCAAAATTGTTGCCAATGCACAGCCTTGCCCCGCCGCCAAAGGGCATGTAAGCTCCTTTTGAAATTTTTTTGATGTTCTCTTCGCTAAACCGTTCGGGATTGAATTCTTCCGGCTTCTCCCAATATTTGGGGTTACGGTGCATGGTGTAGGTGCATATTAATGCCTGATAGGTTTTGGGCAATTGATATTCACCCAATTGATCATCTTCCAGCGGGCGACGACCGATTATCCATGCCGGTGGATAAAGCCTGAGTGTTTCATTAATGCATTGCTGCATATATTTCATGCTGTGCAGATGCCGGGCTTTGATGGATTCTCCACCCGTGACCTGATTAACTTCTTTTTTTAATTTATTCAATACTTCCGGATTTTTATCCATTAAATAAAGAAAGTATGCCAGTGCATTGGCTGATGTTTCATGGCCGGCCAGGAAGATGGTCATTACTTCATCTCGCAGTTGCTCGTCATCCATAAATCGACCTGTTTCTTCATCAGTTGAATTCATCAGCAAACTCAATAAGTCCTGATGCTCTTCTTGGGATTTGCGCCTGTTTTCAATGATTTTGTAAACAACTTTTTCAATCTGACGTATGGAATTCTGTTCTTTTCGGTTTTCGGGGGTGGGAATCCAACGTGGCAGTTGTGTAGGTTTTAAGATTCTAACTGAGCTTTTTTCCAGCACAAATGGAAGATTTTCATTCATCTTCGTCACATCATCCCCAATCTCCGATTCAAACAATGATTTTGCCACTACACGCAGTGCTATTTTATTCATCTCTGCACTTACATCTATGATTGCACCCACGGGATAATTTTGCCGCCATTCATCAAAAAAATCTTCTGTTTGCTTGATCATCACTTCCACAATGTGGCTTAATTTTTCTTTATAAAAAGCGGGTTGCATTAGCCTTCGTTGGCTACGCCAAAAATCTCCTTCGCTGGTAAGTAATCCTTCGCCCAGCAGTACTTTCAGCGTTTCATATCCTTTGCTTTTTACGTAATTTTTGCTGTTAAGTCTTAATACATAATCCGCCAAATCGGGATGGTTCACAATGGCTACTTTTCCAAATAATGAACTAAGCTGATATACATCACCCATTTTATCGCGTTGATCACTTAAAAAATTTAAAGGATCTTTAGCCAGATGAATAACATCGCCAAATAAAGGGTGTTTGGGCGCTTTAGTAGAAGGCAGTTTTTTCATCCAATTCAGCGATGAATGGGTTTTGCGAAGGAGATGATATCCTCTTTTGTTATCACTGCATCACAAAGTATCACCAACCTTTCAATTACATTTCTGAGTTCTCTGATGTTTCCTGTCCAGTTGATGTTTTTAAGTTCTTCAAGCGCTTCTTTTGAAAACGACTTTGGAGGCATTCCTTGTTCTTCGGTAATAATATCAAGAAAATGAATGGATAGCAAGGGAATATCTTCTTTACGGTTGTTGAGGTCGGGTACATGAATTGGAATCACATTGAGCCTATGATACAAATCTTCGCGGAAATTTCCTTTTTCGATTTCGGCTCTCAAATCTTTATTGGTCGCAGCAATCACACGCACGTCAACTGTGATTTCACCATCGCCACCCACGCGGGTGATTTTATTTTCTTGCAGTGCCCTTAAAACTTTTGCCTGAGCTGAAGCACTCATATCACCCACTTCGTCGAGGAAAAGTGTTCCGCCATGCGCCAATTCAAATTTGCCTTTCCTTTGTTTTATGGCGGATGTGAACGAGCCTTTTTCGTGACCAAACAATTCACTTTCAATCAATTCAGATGGAATAGCGGCACAATTGACTTCAATCAGGGGTTGTGAAGCTCTTTTTGATTTCTCATGTATCCAGCGGGCTACTAGTTCTTTGCCTGAACCATTTCCTCCGGTCACCAGCACACGAGCATCGGTGGGTGCTACCTTTTCTATCAGCTCTTTGATGCGTTTGATGGGTTCAGATTCTCCGATGATATCTTTAGTTTTGTATTGGCCCACTTTCTTGCGCAATTGCTTGGTTTCTTTCACAAGTGTCTTTTTTTCCAGGGCATTGCGCACTGTCACAAGCAGGCGATTGAGGTCAATGGGTTTCGACAAAAAGTCGTAGGCACCTTTTTTCAGACATTCCACCGCGGTTTCTATTGTGCCATGGCCCGAAATCATCACGACAGGCACTTCGTCATTGTTTTCAATAATTTTTTCCAGCACTTCTATGCCGTCAATTTTTGGCATTTTGATATCGCAAAATATCAGGTCATAGGTGTTTTGCGTAAGCATTTCCAATCCTTTGCTTCCATCTTCGGCATCATCGGTTTGATAGCCTTCATTGTTTAAAATATCCTTTAAAGTATTTCTGATACTTCTTTCGTCATCAATCACTAAAATTCTGCTCATATTTTAACTCCAATAAAAGCCCAAAATTAGTTATTTTCCTCATAATTGGATGCCTTTTTGAAATTCATAAACATTCAATAAATTGAGCCTGAATGATGTTTGAATAAGTAAGAATTTGAATCGTATTTCTCCGGTTGAAAATACACAGGAGTGGGCTACATATAAAATCTCTTTATCTTGCCGTCAAATTACAAGAAAATGAGAAAATCTCTATTATCAATTTTAGCTTTTGCCTTGTTCCAGATTTCTTTTGGGCAAAGTATTTCGTTAACGCAATTTGCAACAGGATTCAATAATCCTATTGGTGCATTTTTCAGACCGGGGAATAACACCATGTATGTGGTGCAGCAAAGAGGCAGAATTCGCATGGTGGACAATACCGGCACGATTGCCACCAATGATTTTTTGAATATTACATCAAAAGTTTCGCAAAGTGGCAATGAAAGGGGATTGTTAAGTATGGTTTTTGACCCTGATTATGAGACGAATGGCTTTTTTTATGTGAATTACACAAAGTCGAGCGATGGCACCACGGTAATTGCCCGATATAGCCGAAGCACCACGGATCCAAACGTGGCCGATCCATTGAGTGAAGTGATTGTGCTAGAAATTGCACAACCCTATTCAAACCACAATGGAGGTCAATTACAATTTGATAATAATGGTTATTTGGTGATAGGAATGGGTGATGGCGGCTCGGCAAATGATCCCCAAAACAATGCACAAAACAATCAAAGTTTGCTTGGTAAAATGCTCCGTATAGATGTGAGGTCAGGCTTGCCATATACAATTCCTGCAACTAATCCATTTATCGGTACAGCCACTATTTTACCCGAAATATGGTCTTTAGGGGTGCGTAACCCCTGGAGGTTTAGTTATGACATGGTAACAAAAGACCTTTGGATAGCCGATGTGGGCCAAAATGTGTATGAAGAAATTGATTTTGAACCTGCCGGCGACCCCGGAGGAAAAAACTACGGCTGGCGCTGCTACGAAGGTGATAATATATTCAATTCTTCCGGTTGTGGAGCATCTTCAAATTATACTTTTCCGGTTTTTACATATTCACACACAGGAGGAAATTGTTCGGTTTCAGGTGGCTTTGTTTATCGTGGTGGTACTTATGGAAACTTATACGGCAAATACATCTTTGCAGATTATTGCAGTGGTAAAATATGGGCTACAGAGCAAACCACGCCCGGAACTTTTAATACCGTAGTTTTAACACAAACTACTCCGGTTTTGGCAAATTCTATTGTTTCTTTCGCACAAGATAACAATGGCGAAATGTATGTGATTGCACGCGACACTTACAATGCAATTTATAAACTATCCGAAGATGGTTGTTTGCCTTCGGCAGATATATACACTAACGGAAACGTCAGCACCATTTGCAATGGACAATCATTAACTTTAATAGCACCTTATGCTGATGATAATTTTTATTCATGGAATTGGAGTGGGGGGGTAGTGGTTGGTAATACAAATACAATCACAGTTACCGACCCCGGTACATATTCTGTAACAGTTACAAATGGTCAGGGATGCAGTGCAACTTCGGCAGATTTTGTCGTAAATGTTTTTAATTTGCCCAACATTGCGTTTGGTACCACACCGGCGGAAGTTTGCCTGAACGATATGGTGAATTTAACCGCAACTCCTGCAGGTGGGCAGTTTTCGGGCAACGGAGTTTCAGGTACCTCCTTTAATCCTGCATTGGCGGGGCCAGGTGTTTATACGCTCAAATATACTTATTCTGAAAATGGTTGTACAGGCGAGGCTACGGTTCAAATCACTGTAAACAATTGCTACACATCAGTAGAAAAGTTAAGCAAGTCTAATATCAACATTTATCCCAATCCTACATCGGCCACAAATGGATTTTTTATTCAAACCAATGGCTTGCCTATAGACCAATTTAGCATTGTAGATTTGAGTGGTAAGACAATTTATAATTCCGGAAAGCTTAATGCAATTTCGCAAAATATTCAGGTGCAGCCCGGAAGTATTGCCTCCGGAGTATATATACTGAAATTATGGAGCAATGCCGAATTAGTTTCCCGAAAACTTGTGATTGAGTAATTGACATCCGAATGAGGAAATTAATTTTTAGTGTTATAATTTTTCTAACCTACGGGACAACTCAGGCACAGTTTTATTATAATACTTATTTGGAAAAAACTAATTGGCCCCGACACCCCAAAATTCATTCTGGGGTGATTGTTCCTTATGGTGAGAAGTGGGTGATTATTGGTGGCAGGTCAAACGGATTACATGGCTATCAAACTCCTTCGGCATTCCCGGCAGATGGCATTCAGGACAGTATTTTTGTTGCCAATCCGGTGGATTTGAGTGTGAAAAGTGTTTCAATTTCTTCGATTATAGATGTAAATATTCGCGAACAACTCAGCTCCAGCAATATGCTCTTTTACAAAGACGGAAACCAACTTTACATTGCAGGTGGATATGGCTATACAGCATCAAATGATGATTTTATAACCTTTCCTTACCTAAGTTTAGTGAATATGGATTGTTTGGTAAATGCGGTGGAGAATGGAACAGATTTGAATGCTTGCATGCAGCAGGTTTACGACGAAAATATGGCTGTGGCAGGCGCTCACATGAAAAAAATGGGCGATTATCTGTATCTGTTTTTTGGTCATCGCTTCGACGGGCGTTATGCCATTACAAACACGGGCGTTTTCACTCAAACTTATACCAATGCCATCAGGAAGTTCAAGGTCACTTATAATCCCATGCCGCTCATTACGGATTTCAGTGAGCAGGTTGACACGGTGAATTTCCACCGTCGCGATTACAATTTGGTGGAACAGGTTTATGCTGATGGAAGTACGGGATATTCCTCATATTCAGGGGTTTTTCAATACGGTGTAGATTTGCCATTTGAAAATATTACCGATATAAAATCCGACGGAACGACTCAGCCTGTGCCGGGATTCGAGCAAAAATTAAGTCATTATCATAGTGCAGTTATTCCTGCGTTTGATTCCACTAACAATATGATGCTAACTTTTTTTTATGGAGGAATGTCCAGATATAAATTTGATCCTCAATTAGGTCTGGTGGAGGATACCTTAGTTCCTTTCGTGAAAACGATAAGCTTGGTAAAACGAATGAGTAATGGCGCCATAACAGAGGAACCTTGTAATAATATAATGCCAGGTTTTGAGGGAACCAATGCTGAGTTTATAGCTTTGCCCGGAGTTCCAATGCATAATGGTACGCATGTAATTCGAGCTGACAAATTTCTTCAATTGGTCAATGTACCATATCATGCAGGGTACATGGTTGGTGGAATTAATAGTGAGGATGAGAATGTGTTTTTGCAAAATGGCGTGAGCGACGGCTCAAATGCAGTGTATAAAGTTTGGCTGATAAAAGAGGAGTGGGGAAATGAAGAGGTGAAAACTCCGTATCGGTTTTCGGTATTTCCAAATCCCGGTTATGGTGAGTTTACTGTTCAGGTTTCCGGCACATTGTCGAGTGATGCAGAATTGATCATTTATGATGCGCATGGAAGAGTGGTAAAAAAAAGATTTAAACCCGAAACTACGAATCTTGAAAATCCTCAAATCCGGCTTAATCTTGAAGATTTGAAACCCGGTAACTATATTTTAAAATTGAGAAGCAATCAATATGCCGATTCGCAAAAGTTGGTGATTGTGCGTTAATTCTATTTGTTAATTGGATTGGAAGACACTAAATCACTTTCACCTCCCGATTTGAAAATGGCCTGTACATAATAGATAAAAGTATTACCCGAGCTTATAGCAGTATCCGTGAAGCTGTTTTCATTACCGGATGAGTTTCCGTGTGTTGTTAATTTTCCTTTGTCGGTGGTTCGGTAAATGATGTAATAATTTACTTCACCTGATGGTTTAGTCCAGTTCAATAGAACTCCACTTTTGTTTTCATTCCATTCGGCCACCACATTTTCAGGATTTTGAACTTTCACATTTCTATACACCTTCACCGCCAGATTGCCGGCATTCAGGCTTGCATTACCGGCAGAATCTGTCGCAGTAATTGTATATTCGTATTCCTTACCGGCATTCACTGATTTGTCGGAAAATGAGCTTTTTCTATCGCTGCTTTTCCATTCTAAAATTTTTGATTCAGCGTCATTGCCTTTCTCTTTTCTAGTGATTTTATGACTGGCCACATCCTCGGAATTTGATTCCATAAAGGTGATAAAAACTGCGGTATCACTTACGTTGTAGTCTTTAAATAAGGGACTTACAGGTTTTACAATGTCGGGGCGGGTGAGTGTAATTGCATCTGAATATTCAGAGTGGTTAAAGTTGACATCGAGTGCCACAATTTTGTAGTAAATTTTTCTGGAAAGTGTTTTCAAGGCGATGGTGTCCACATAAAAAGTATCTCTAACCGGCTTTTGTGTGATTCCCGAGAATTCATGTTCAGGAGCATTTGAAGTGTAAATTCTGTAGCCATAAATGTCTTTTTCCTTGCCAAGCGGCCAGCTCAGGTAAACCCTACCATTGTTGTCGATTTTTCCGCGAAGTCCTATTGGTTTTGAAGGAGGAATGGAATCAATAACAATGGCTAGTGCATTCAGCGAATAGGATGAATTTCCTGCCGTATCAGTGGCTGCAATGCGGTAAAACACTTGTTCGGCCTCAACCGGTTCATCATCAAAAAATCGGGTACTAATATGCAGTGGGGCTTTATTTACTCTTTCAAATGGTCCTTCTTTTGATTCGCTTCTTTCCACATGAAAGCCTTCAAAATCCGAAATCATTTTTTCATTGTATTCCCATGTTATCCTCATTTTGTGATTTTTCGATTTTGCTTCCACAATAACAGGCGATGGTGGAGGGGTTTTATCCCTTAGAATCATGACAGATTCAGGGCCGGGTTCTGAAACTTCTCCAAAAGGTGTTATCCCTTTCAATCGATAACTGTATTTCACATATAATTTGTTTGCCGAGGTATCTGAATAGATGCAATACTTCAGATCTCTGGTGGCTTTTTCATCATAAAATTCCTTTACCGGCAAAGCATTGATTATCTCCCATTTACTGGTTTGATTGTTTTTTCGTTCAACCCAATAGCCACAATATGTATTCCTTAACAAGCCGTTATCCCAACCCATCATTACATTTTGTTCCTGATTCACAAAAGAAATTTCGGGCAATTCAGGAGTTGGTACATTGTCTTTTCTATCAACCGAAACATATCCTGTGTCGATTTGCAAACCTGCTTTTCGGGATGTTACTAAATACAAATATGTTTTCCCGGCCTGTATTTTTTTATCTACAAATCTCAATCCTGCCGCATTAGCTACTCCTGCATCATAATCAGCCAGCATACAGGCAATTCCATGTCGCATTTGCTGCTCATTGGAAAGATTTCGTAATTCGTTGTAATTCATATCAGTTTTGGTGCTGAACGATGCTCCGTAAATTGCCTGTGCTACAGGCGGTGCATAGATATTGTTCATTCCGAATACCGACTTCCACTTTTCCAATGGCCATGGTTTTATCGTATCCTTATTCAGCAATTCAGGTTTCATTCCGCGGGGCATATTTTCGGTGATTTCCAGCCTATAAATGTTGTAGCCGCTCCGGTTCAATTCAATCCAGTCGTTAAAATTTTCGGGTGCCCAACGTATCACGATAGAGTCGGTATAATTTTTTGCAACTACTTGTATGGCATGCCCCATTTTAGCGGAATCCGATTGAGATCGAACCCATCCATAATTTGCTATAAAAATGACAATCAGTATAAAATGTTTCATAATCAATAGGTAAAGTTTTTATTGCCTTGGCTCAAAGGGGCTCCCGAACAATTTGTGTATTGCGTAAATCGAGGTCTTTCGGCATAACCCGGAATGCGCATATAGCCAAAAGTAACTCTATAATCTGAACCCCTTGTGGCAGTTTGGTATGAATAATTCTTGAATAAATTGAGTAAATTTCTGGTTTGGGCGTCGTAGAACTCATTATCGGTGGTGGGTTGTCCATAGCGGGCAATGACAGAATTAGTAATATTTTTCATCCTTAGCCAGTCTTGATAAACCTGAAACGGGGTGTAGATGTAAACCTTAGCTGTAGCACTTGGCGCTGAATTGAATAATCCGCTCAGATAATTTTGGAAATTGGCCTGAATTTGGGCAAAGGCTCCACTTGAAAAATAAATATTCAGGAAAGAAGAATAACCACTCCCCGACGGGGGTAAACATTCGCTTTGACTGAGTAGCGATGAATTTGCATAGCTGCTATGCCAGCTTGCAGTCACATGCGGCGGTGTGCCAATGAAATCGTTCATGTCACGTATGAGATAGGTGCTTGTAAAATTGAAATTCACGAGTCGCTGATAAAGTGGATACATTACTGAGGTAGCAAAAGAATTACTCCATGCGTCTGTCATTGGATTTACAAACCTCACAAGAGGAGGGTAGGTGTATTGTAAATTTTGTCCAACAGAATAGCCCGTGCCTTCCACATCATACAAGTCAAATTTTTCAGGCCCGGTAAAATCAGGACTAAATGTTTCGAACGAATAATTTGATGCAGTGGCATTCAGAGATGCGGCTTTTTCTTGTAAAGTGTTGAATTGACTGGTTTTGAAGAAGTATAAGTACAACAATCGTTCGCCGTAAGCCACGTTTCTTGCGTCGCGTCGTGTAGTTCTTACCTGTGCCATGCCCTGACTTCCTGCTGCATTGTTATAGTTGAAACTTGTATTTGCCGATATATTGGCCAAAGCCCCTTGAAATCCCGGATTGTTGGCTGTGAATTGTGAGAATATACTGTTTTGCGGACCTAAGTCAGGGTCATATTGTGGATTGTTTCGTACTTGTTTCGATAGGATTTGTACTGCATATACCTTTGAGTTATCCAGGTTGGGGATATTAAATCTCAAATCGGTTCCCTGCACCACCACATCCGACTGGCCAATGGGACCTCCGTCTACAGGAATAAATCGGGCAATAAATTTTACATGAGTAACACCCTGTGGTAAATCCGGTGGGTAGGGATTAAACAGAGGTGCCATGGTTTGTTTCATTTTAACAATACCATTGGTACACTCGCCCTTAAGAAAAGTCCTTTGACGTCGAAGCGGGTAAGTGAAAGCGATATTGCTTTCGGGAATATTGGAGGGGTAAGCTCCTGTTCTGAAAGTAACAGTGGTGTCAATTCTTACAGGCAATCCTTTTCTGATAACATTCACCCAAGAGCCTTGTGGATTTAGCTCCATAGCTTGTAATGTAAGTCTGATATTGTGATTGGTGAATGGTTCCAAAAATCCGCCTGGAATCAATTCTGATGAAAAGCCATCGAGTGCATCACTTCTTGTTGTAACAATCAGTCCTGCAGGACCTGACAAGGAGTAGCTTGTCATGATAAATTTAAAGGTCTTGGTTGTGGTGATGTTGGTATTGGGGTCGTTAATCGAAACAGTGAACGGTCTGTTAACTTCAAGGTTAAATACTGAAAGTGGAATGATTCCGCAATCAACATTCTGCTCACCCTGCTCTGGTTTTATGCTTGTAATGACCTTAACACCCACGAGAGGATCTGCAATAGGCAAACGGCATTCGTCGCCTACTTTGAATTCAAAATTGCAATTTCCGGTTACTAATCCATTCAGAATATTATAGTTGGCAGTTACAGCACCTTTAAAGTATGAAGGATTTGGAAAACCGCATTGCAAATATGCCGCTGTTGCGAATTGCAAAATCCTGAATTCGCCTTTTACCACCCAAACATCCACAAATAGACCGATATCCACATCGAAATAGGCATACATTTGTCCTTTAGTGTACCATCCATTCATACCGATGGGTCCTCCTGAGCTGTTGCCTTCGCAGGTAAGAGCCCCATAATTTTTTAAGGATACATCCAGTCCTGCACCGAAATTAAATTTTCCATAAAAAATAAGGAATTCTTTGCGCGGAACATTGATGTCAAATCTGGCGCCAAATGCAAAGCCATCACCATTCATATAGGAGGTAACATCACCTGCACGTCCGTCAATCACAGAGATGTTTTTATTGGCAAACATCGCTAACACATTAGCGGGCGGTGGCTCGGCGGGTGGTAGGTCTTTACCGGCCATAATGTAGGCTCTGAATGTTGCAAAGTCTTTGATATTTAATCCAATCGGAGTTTGGGGTGTGCCGAATAGTACATGCCAGTCATCGGGTTTTATCAGTATAGCAATAGTACCTGCTGTATCACCCGGCAAATATCCTTTCACTAACCCATCTCTAATATTCACTTTAGCCTTAAAGTTTGCGCTGAATGTATTTGTGGGGTGGTGTGTATATGATATTCTAGCAGAAGCTACCACAGGCGCTGATGCTCGTTCGTTTCGATTGGCCATAAAATAAGCATCACCATTGAGCCATATTGAATTAAAGCCGCCATCAGAATTGAAATCAGCCCCAAGTCGAACATCTGCATTATAGGTTTTTCCGTTTTGGCCACTTCCAAATGCCATCATGGCTTCGAATCCAAACCCTGCAGTAGCATCAGGAACATAATTTGATCCTGATCTGGATGTTCCGGCTCTTCCTCTGTTTGAGGTGGTATCTGAACTCACGGGTGTGTTTGGAATTGTGAGCGTGCCGTTTCTACGCATTTTGTACCATGCACCACCACCGAATCCAAATACCTCGAATTGCTCCGGAATAACTTTTAGGGGAGGGGTGAAGTAAACCGATGCATCGGCATACCAATAGCGCATATCATTAATGTTCCCAAATTGACCTGTAACTCTTGCTTTTACGGCAGGTTTAAATTCTGCTGACAATTCCCCTTTTACTCCATTTCCATATACAGCATCTTGCTCATAAAAACCTAATCGACCCCGCAAAGTCACAATGCCAATGGTTCCATCAATACCAATAGAATCAAGCCGAACCCGATTAAACGAATAGGATTGACGAGGGCTTAATGTTATTTTGCCGAGTATACTCATATTCAAACTGGCAGCAAAACCATTGGAACTTGACATGAGATTGAGATATGTTCCGAATGCTAGGCCTACTTCAGGCGAACCATCCGGTGAGGTGCCCATGACCGGCCTTACATTTCTTATGGAAATCGGGAATCCGCTTCCGGCATTCATACTTTCTTCTAAATCAGGATTTTCTTCACTTCCTGCCTGTAAAGGACCAAAGTAACGTTGTGGGCTATTGTGTGAAAACACAAAGGTGTTGGTATCCATCACAGCATAAGGTGCACGCGATTTAATATGCAGACGATTCACACGCATTTGTGGGAAATTCACATTACCCATATTCCCCATATTCCCACTGATTGACATGCGACCATTGATCATGGCTTCTGCCATAAAACCGCGATTGGCAGGATTACCGGGTTGTGGTCCTGAGCTCAGTGCAATGTAAGTTGTGGTGTCGAGTGATAAGGTTGCCATCCATACAGTTGCACGCAATTCATTGGTGGGTCTTACCCTAAAATTGAAGGTAAGCGGTGCTCCTGGGTTAGAGGCAATTAATGCTCTGTATGATAAATTTGAAGCTGTATCCAATGGAATTCTGATGTTACCTTTTAAGTTTCCTTTCACAAGTGAGTTGCCTGCAAAAGCTACATAAATAGAGTCCAAAGAATAGGCCCATCCATCCAAACTTCCCTGATTGATGGATATTAGATTGTTTAATCCAATTTCACCCGTAAATCCTCTTCGGTCGAAAATTAGATTTTGCCCGATACCCGTAATCCTTGCATTCGAATCGCCGATTTTAAATTCGGGTGGAAGCCTTACACCGAGTCTTTTGATGTAAACCCCTTTCCATGCCGTAATAGGATTTGGCGGCGTAAATCGGCTTGTATAAGCCTGTGGAAGACTAAATCCATCAGGATTGTCACTCACTGAATAATCAACCCATGCTTCATTGATATCAAAGCCAAGACCTTGCACATCTTTAACCTGAAATGGTTTGTTGAAGGTCAGTCGGGTGAGAAAGTTCCAGCCTTTGGTGAGTACCACACGAAAATCGGCTTGAATGGAATCGGGACCGATATTTCCATTCGATAAATCTTCAACCAAAGTGTTTTTACTAAAAATTACTCCACCATCCAGCACCAATTTTTTAAACCCTTGACAATCCCACGAAACAAATGTACCGCTGTCGCTGATGGCCGTAAAATTGGATTCAAATTTTGTTCCACGCACCCTTAGGTAGGCATCATTCTGATCGTTTAATGGAAAGTTTAAATCACCGGGTAAAAACAATCTACCTTGTCCACCATTGATGGATTGCGGCGAAAAGCAAATATCATCGGCACCCAATCCAATTGTGGAATTCCAGTCAGGTACATTAAAGCTCATGATAGCACCTAAAGTAGCTTTTTCCGGAGTGAACCTCAATGAAGTTATGCCAATTACGAATCTGTGGCCTTCTACTTCTCTGTCGATTCCAATGGGTAAGCCCATGGGATTTCCACTTAATAATGAAGATATAACTCGCCCGTTTCCATTGATGAATGCCATGCAGGCATTGATTTTTTGTTGAATTTGTGCATTGTTTCCTCCCGAGCTTGTAATTTGGGTGCCTTGAACAATATTGTTATTATCATATTCTCCGATTACCTCTCCATTGTAAATCACATTTGAGGCATTTACATTGATACCATTAAAGGCCACTTTCATTGGTGAGTTGAACAGTGGTGTAGTGATTGTGCCTTTTCCACTTGCTGCGTTTCCTGCCCAGGTGATTTCTGTTACACGCATGGTGAATTTTCCTATGGTAAGCATACTACCCACTGCGGCAGTGTTCACAGGCACCTTGGCAGATTCTGCAATAGCAGGTGATAAACATGGGGCAATACAGGATGGAGGCGTAGGGTCCACCTTTGTGGTGTCTATAAGCGGTGCGGGCGCATTATTGCTTACCCTGAATTTGCGAACTTCACTGGTGATGTAAGCCTCCCCATTGTCAGCTTCGGGATTTTTCAACCATTTAATTCTGTAGAAATACAGTCCTGTATCCTGAAGCGTAATGCTTACAATGATATCTTTATAAACAGCATTGGCAATACAATTTTCATCACAATTGGGGTCTCCGAATGTGATGCCATTGATGACTCCATTTTCTGTTTTGTACAATGGGCTGAATTCCTGATTTTTTGATACTTCAAGTACCCATTTTTCATTGATTCCTCCTTTATATTGATAACTTTCAGGAACTCCGGTTTGCCCTGATTGTGCAATCATAAATGGGGGATTGATTTTATTTGGTTTGTTGGAGGTTTTGAATTTAAAATTTGTGCTTCCCGTTTTAACGGTATCTGCATTTTTGGGATAATCAGGCAATGGACGTCCCATGCCCACGGTGAAACGCGATGAAGGTGAACCCTGAATTGTCGGTTGGGCGGAATTAGGTGCATTTACCTGTGTAAACATTTTCGCTTGGGTTTGCCAGCGATACGTTTGACCTTTTTCGAAAGTTAAGGCGGGTGTTCGTTGGTCTTTTGGTCGGTAAAGAGCAATGTGCTGCGCATGTTCCTGGCTGATGGTTTGCCCTTGCGATAAAAGTCCCAAGGCCTGGCTTTGTCCTTGAATTGGGCCGTTCGCCCAGTTATAGTCTGCATTATAACGACCTACTTCATTATTGCCGATAAATATTTTGAAGTCGGATTTATAGTTGCGATAGTTTGAGCTGTAAGGATCAAAACGATGAATAATCGGAAAATCTGTCCATGGCACTGTGTCATTCATCACCGGGTAAACAGCGGTAAATCCACCTGATATGGTGGATTCTTGCTGCGGACTGTAATATTTAAATGTACACACCATGCTATAGCCATTGTTCTGTAATATGTAGTTTCCCATAGGGTCCACTGCCTGCACACACCAAGCATAGGTTCTACCTGCAATTAATGGTGGATCGGCAGGTGTAAGGGCATAAAAGGTAGTCATCAGGTTCAGGCGCTCAATCAATGGAAATAGCCCGGAGTTGGATTGCAATACGAGCTGTGGGCTAGTGTTGGGAGGCAATTCTACCAACCTGAAATTGTATTTTAACGGTGTACTCATCGAAACTCCTTGCGGCATTTGCCAATTGAAAAGAATTTGCTGCTCTGTAGGTGGTTTTGCCACAATACTATCTCCACAGGTTGGAGCAATGAGAATGGGTGGTTGTGGATTCAGAATTAAAAAAGGCATACTGCAGCCTTGTGGCACATCCGAT
>ERZ761610.1250-NODE-1250-length-14632-cov-147.501338_pt1 | contig 14632 bp, 9 predicted proteins | sample MGYA00512164_ERZ761610 | MGnify/ENA primary metagenome ERZ761610 (study PRJEB28899, sample SAMN02850038) | bioreactor sludge metagenome | biome: EBPR Sludge; feature: EBPR Bioreactor; material: flocular biomat | place: Australia: Thorneside Wastwater Treatment... | reverse complement strand
CCCTTGCCGCTACTACATCGGGCACGTATAGCGTAACCGTTACCGATGCCAATGGCTGTACCGGAACGGATAACTTTACCCTCACTGTTGGCACATCATTAAGCCCGATAATTAGCGGCAATTTAGATATTTGTGCGGGTGAAACCACCACGCTCGATGCCGGCGCGGGTTATGCCTCTTACACATGGAGTACGGGAGCAAATACCCAAACTATTACCGTAAACACATCGGGCATTTATTTTGTAACGGTTTCCGATGCCACAGGCTGCACCGGCGAAACCAGCCAAACCGTTACCCTGAGCAGTAATCCTGCCGTTGTCATTGCCGGCGCTAACAACATTTGCACCGGCGAAACCGCCACGCTTGATGCCGGAGCAGGGTTTAACAGTTATATATGGAGCAACGGCGAGGCTACCCAAACCATTAGTGTAACCACATCGGGCGCTTACTCGGTAACGGTGAGCAATGCCGCCGGTTGTTCGGGTACCGATAGTTTTACCGTAGCGGTTAATGCTAACCCCGCTACCACTATTACCGGCAGTACTACTTTTTGCACCGGCAGCAGTACTGCGCTTAATGCCGGAGCAGGGTTTAACAGCTATACTTGGAGTAATGGCACCAATACACAAACCATAACCGTAAGCACATCGGGCACTTACTCGGTAACGGTGAGCAATGCCTTTGGCTGCACCGGCTCGGCAAATTTAGCTGTAACCGAAAGCGCCAGCCTCAGCCCCGCCATTACCGGCGATTTAGACCTCTGCCAAGGTGAAACCACCACGCTTGATGCCGGAGCGGGTTATGCCACGTATAGTTGGAGCAATACTGCCGGCGGGCAAACTACTGCGGTTAGCACATCGGGCGCTTACACGGTAACGGTATCGGATGCCGGGGGCTGTACCGGCACGGCAAGCGCTGTGGTAACGGTAAACAATAACCCTGTACCCGATGTTAGCGGACCTGCAAGCATCTGTATTGGGCAAACCGCTACACTCAACGCCGGAGCGGGTTATACCGCTTACCTATGGGGCAATGGCAGCAATGGGCAAACCCTTGCCGCTACTACATCGGGCACGTATAGCGTAACCGTTACCGATGCCAATGGTTGCACAGGAACAGATAGTTTTGACCTTGTTGCTATTGATTGCAGCACTTGTACACCGCCCAATGCGCCCATTGTATCGGGCAACCTTACGGTGTGTGCGGGCGAGGTAAACACAACAGCTTTTACTGCCACTGCTGCTGCGGGTATGGTTATTAACTGGTACAATGCTCCCACCGGTGGCACACTGCTGGGTACGGGTGCCGACTATGTTCCTGCAACGCCCGGTACCTACTATGCTCAAACCGCTACCCTTGCCGACCCCACCTGTGTGAGTACTTTTACCCCTGCCACGCTGCAATCGGATTTGGTTAGTGTAACCCTGACTGCTAACCCCACTGCCACCGCCACCGGCGGAACGGTACAACTTACTGCCACCGCTGCTTCAACGCTTGGAACAATTACCTCTTACGTATGGACAACATCGGGACCCGATGCGCTATCTTGTACCGATTGCCCTAATCCGCAGGTGAGTGTTTCGCAAACCATTTTGTTCACCGTTACGGCGCAGGATAGTTTTGGCTGTTCAGCCACGGCATCGGTGCAGGTGGTGGTGTTGCCGCAGGGTAATGTGGTACTTATTCCTAACGCTTTTTCGCCCAATGGTGATGGGGTGAACGACTTATTTAGGGTGAGCGGGGTAAATGTAGAAAGTGTGGAGCTGTTTATTTACAACCGCTGGGGTGTGGAGATGTTTGCCGCCTCCGGCGCGCCTAACCTTGCCTGGGACGGCACCTATAAAGGCACCGACCAGGAAATAGGCGTGTATGTTTATTATGCCAACATTACCTTTACCAACGGCGAAACCGAAACCTACAAAGGCAATGTTACGCTGATTAGATAACAAGTAGGGCTGGGGACAGCATAACTGCTTGCATTATGCTGTTCCTTGCCTTTGTTGTTTACCAATTTTTCCTATTGTGCCGGATTTATACGGGTTATTGGAAGATGGTTTCCAAAGCCATGCCGCGCGATCCTTTGAGTAAGATATGGGTGTTTTGCAAATGCTGTTGGGCATACCACTGTTTGGCTGCCTGCGCATCGGGAAAATATAAAAAGTTGTTTTGGCGTATTTTCACCTTTTCAAATTCAGTACCAATCAAAACAGCAAGTTGCAGGGGCATATTTTGTAAAATTTCTAAAACAGCGCTGTGTTCTTGTGTGCTAAACTCACCCATTTCCAGCATATCGCCTAAAATAACTACTTTATTAGTTGCGGCAAGTTGGGTAAAGTTTTGCAAGGCGTTTTGCATACTGGTGGGGTTGGCATTGTAAGCATCTAAGATAAGGGTGTTGCTCCCAATTTGTACCATTTGCGATCGGTTGTTTTGTGGCACATAACCTTCTATGGCGCGGGCAATGTTAATGGGATCTACCTTAAAATGTGCACCAATGGCAATGGCAGCCGTTACGTTATCTAAGTTGTAAGCGCCGGTAAGTTGGGTGTTTATATCTAAAAAATCGGTTTCAAGGTCTTGTTTAAGCGTTTTAGGCAAGTGCCACCTAACGCTCAAAAACGGGTTACAGCTCAAAGGCTCTACAAAAATTTTAGCCCTTTTGGTATTGCCGTAGGTAGTAGCCTTTTGTAAAAAATAAGCCAACTCTGCCACCCTAAAATCGTTAAAATTAACAAAGGCTCTGCCTTCTATGGCATCTAAAAACTCAAACAACTCACCCTTACCCTTTTTAACGCCCTCAATACCGCCAAACCCTTCTAAGTGCGCTTTACCTATGCCGGTAATGAGTCCAAAATTGGGTAGGGCAAAACTGCACAGCTCGTTTATATCGCCCTGTTTGTTGGCGCCCATTTCTATTACCGCCATTTGGGTTTGAGGAGTTACGGCAAGCAGGGTAAGCGGCACGCCTATATGGTTGTTCAGGTTGCCCTGAGTGGCATAGGTTTGGTAAGTAGTGGCAAGCACTGCTGCCACCAACTCCTTAGTAGTAGTTTTACCATTGCTGCCGGTAATGCCAATAAAAGGTATTTTGCAGTGTTTACGGTGGTGCCGGGCAAGGGTTTGTAGGGCATCAAGCACATCGGGCGCTACTATGCAGCGTCCGTCTTTTGTGTCAAAATCGGGGTTGTCTATTACCGCATATTTAGCGCCCGATTCTAATGCAGTTGCGGCAAAACGGTTGCCATCGGTATGATTGCCTTTCAGTGCAAAAAACATGCTGCCCAATGAGGCTTTTCGGCTGTCTATTACCACACCGGTACATTGCAAAAAGGAGGAGTAGAGATGGTCAATATTATGCATGAGTGAGGTGAATTGCAAAGTAAGCAAAATATGAATAAAGGCGTTCTAATGTAACAAAGTTAAAACAAACAGAAGGTGCCAAGGTTTAGTGGAATAAATAGAACAGGGAACTAAAAAACGGCGGCAAATTTCGGGCAAAATAGGGTAATTGCGAACTAAATTGTTTGCATTGCGGTTTATTTCTCCAAATTAACTCATCAATTTCTCCATCAATGATTATTTCTAAAGACAAAGTTGTGGGCGTAAGCTATGTTTTGCGCCAAGACAACGCCCAAGGCGAAGTGGTAGAAGCAACAGAAACTGATGCGCCTTTTGAGTTTTTGTTTGGCGCAGGTAATTTGCTACCCGAGTTTGAAGACAATTTAGCAGGTTTAAAAGAAGGCGATTCGTTTGCGTTTAACATAGACAGCGCCAATGCTTACGGCGAAGCTGACCCCGATGCCGTTGTGCAACTGCCTATTGATATTTTTATCATAGACGGACAACTTGCCGGTGATTTACTCCAAATTGGCAACGTAATTCCTATGCGCAACGACCAAGGTCACTTGATGCACGGTAAAGTGGTTAGTTTTGACCTTAATACTGTTACTATGGATTTTAACCACCCTATGGCAGGTATAGACCTCTTTTTCAGCGGCACAGTACTATCGGTAAGAGAAGCCTCGCCCTCCGAAATTGAACACGGGCATGTACATGGTCCTGACGGGCATCATCATCATCACTAAACTGCCTGTTTTTTTCTCTAAAAAACGCTCATCGGTTTTCGGTGGGCGTTTTTTTATGTATCGGTATAGGTAAAAAAGCGTAATTTTACCCCATTGTTTCCTTGCATCATTTCCCTTACACCTATTATTTATGAAAGCACATACAATGGTTAATTGGGTTTATTCCTTCCTTTTAATTGGTTTATTCATTGGGCTGGTTAGCTCCTGTGGTCATTCAAAAGAACTGCTGCAAACCTGCCGGCAAGATTTAGAAGCCGGCAAATTATATACCGAAGCGCTTCAAATAAATGCCCATGCCGCTTACACTTTATATGAGCAAAACAACCCCACCGAGAGTTTTAGGTTGGCTTTGCAGGCTTGGAATTTGCGCCGCGAACCCGCCACCGCCGACCTGCTTCTGAAAGCCTACTACCACCAGGTGTTTGAATGGGAAGGCGCTTACCATACCACCCCATTTTACCACAAAATACATACCTTTAGCCAAACCATTTACAATGCTGCTTTTTCGGCAAACGGCGGGTATGTGGTTGCCGATGCAGGAAAAAATGCCTTACTTATTAATACCATAAGTGGCAAAATGGATACGCTAAGTAAACATACAGCCAACATTTACAGCGTAGGGTTTTTACCCAACAGGCAGTACGCCTATACCACCTCCGAAGATTTTACTGCCATTATTTGGGACGATAGCGGCAACCCCAATGTGCAACTAAAAGGACATACAGCGCCGGTTTATGACCTCCACCTTTCGCCCGATGGCAATACCTTTGCCACTGCCGGCTGGGACGGTACCGCCCGACTGTGGGACTGGAACGGCAAACTGCTTCAAACCATAACCGCAGGCAATAATATGGAAATGCTTACCATAGTGCGCTTTGCCCCCGACGGCAAACACCTGCTCCTGTCTGACGGAGTAAAATTAGCCTCTTTTGACCTTGCCAAAACTGCAAAACCCATTTTTGTGATTAACCAAAATGCCGATGTTTATACCGATGCCCATTTTTCGCCTGCCGAAAAAATGATTGCCGCCGCCACTAAAAATGGCACGATAGAACAATACGACCTGCAAGGTAAACTCCTGCGCAGTATAACTCCTCACAATGCGCCTATCAGAAAAATAGCTTTTTCGCCCGATGGCAAACTGCTGCTAACGGCCTCTACCGATAAAACCGCCACCGTTTGGCATACCTTTGGCAGTTTAGTAACAACACTTAGCGGGCATTGGGCGCCGCTTTACCAAGCCCGATTTTCGGCCGACAGCCAACACATTTACACCACCTCCGAAGACGGCACTGCCCGAAGCTGGGCTTGGAAATCGGGTAAAATTGTACCCCTTACCTATAACCCCGTTTTGCAGTCATCTTTTGATACCCAAAACCAGTTGTTATACACCATTACCGCCAACCAAACCGCACAGATTTGGAATACAGACGGAAACATTATTACCAACGTATCATTGCCGGCAAATACAACTTCTTTTAGCTTTACCAAGCCCGATAAACTGTATTACGCCTCACAAAATAACTATTTTACCCGAGTTTATGACCACAACGGCAGCCCCGTAATAGTGCTTAACGGTAATTCTGCCAAAGGGTTTAATGTGTGGTTTGCAGGAGGCAAAATGGCAAACGTATTATCTGCCGACCCCAATGGTAATGCCCGGCTTTGGGATTACAGCGGTAAACAACTTGCCCAGTTTAATGCCCATACCGACTGGCTTACCAACGCCGATTTTGCTCCCGATGCCCAACTGCTGGCTACTGCCTCTTACGACCGTACCGCCAAGTTGTGGAATACCAACGGTTTGCTGCTGGCTACCCTGCCCGGCCATGCCCGAACCGTAACGACCGCCCGTTTTTCTAAGCAAAATACCCACATAGTTACCGCATCAAAAGACGGTAGAGCTTTTTTGTGGAACATAACTAAACCAGATAACCCTACCTTACAAACCATTTTTGCCCCATATAACGGCGAACTGTACGATGCTGCATTTTCGCCCGATGCCCGCTACATAGCCACAGCCGGACAAAACGGCAAGGTTTCGGTTTACACACAACAAGGTAATTTGGTAATTAGTTTTACCGCCGCTCCTGCACAGCAACTGCATCAGGTAGCCTTTAACGAAACTGCAAGCCAAACCAACCAATACCTGTTTACCCTTGCCCACAATATGCCGCCTCTGCGCTGGCATGTAAGCCCCGATGCCCTTGCCCGAGCTGTACAACTGCGCGGCTTTAACCCCGGCGCCACTACCGAAAACGAATGGAATGGCAATATAGGGCATTAGGGTTTATTACCCATCTTTACCCTTGCTCTTGCACCGGCTTACCATGCAGTATGTAAAAAAAGCTCCTTTATTGCACTGCACATCGGGCAAGAAATACTACCTTTGCGGCTTATTTTGCCCAAGCAGCCTTCATGGGTAATCATCGGGCAATAAGAAGTGTTTTACCTAAAATTCTAACATCAGTTAAATCCCCTAAAAACAAAGTAACATGAAAGTAGCAGTAGTAGGCGCTACCGGTTTGGTAGGCAAGGTAATGCTTCAGGTATTACAAGAGCGCAACTTTCCGGTATCGCAAATTATACCCATAGCATCAGAGGCATCGGTAGGCAATAAAGTACTGTATGGCGGCAAAGAAGCATCGGTGGTAAGCATGGAAGTAGGCTTGTACAATAAACCCGATATTGCCTTATTTTCTGCCGGTGCAGGCGTATCGCTCAAATGGGCGCCCCAGTTTGCCGAAATGGGCTCTACCGTTATAGACAACTCCTCAGCGTGGCGTATGCACGAAAACATAAAACTAATAGTGCCTGAAATTAACGGCTCAGTACTTACGTCCCAAGACAAAATTATAGCCAACCCTAACTGCTCTACCATTCAAATGGTAATGGCGCTCAGCCCACTGCACAACGCTTTTAAAATTAAACGCATAGTAGTAAGCACCTACCAAGCAGTAACCGGCACCGGTAAAGAAGCTGTAGCACAACTGCGCAGCGAGCGCAGCGGCATTGAAGGCGAAAAAGTGTATCCTTATAATATAGACCTCAACTGCCTGCCCCAGTGCGATGTGTTTACCGATAACGGCTACACCAAAGAAGAAATGAAATTGGTAAACGAAACCCGAAAAATTCTGAGCGATTACAGCATACAGGTAACCGCCACAGCCGTGCGCGTACCGGTTATTGGAGGGCACTCCGAATCGGTAAATGTGGAATTTGAGCGCGATTTTGGCAGTGTAGAAAATGCCCGACAATTGATGAGCCAAATGCCCGGCGTAGTAGTAATGGACAACATAGAACAAAACATTTACCCCATGCCCCTGTATCAGCAAAACAAAGACGAGGTATTTGTAGGCAGAATCCGAAAAGACGAATCGCAGCCCAATACCCTTAATATGTGGATAGTATCCGATAACCTTCGCAAGGGCGCCGCTACCAACGCCATTCAAATAGCAGAGTACCTCATGGCACATAACTTGGTTGGCGGGTAGGGGTGAGTGAAAAGTGAAGAATGAAAAGTGAAGGATTGCTGATTAGGAATGAGTTTAGTACCATCTACTATCTACTATCTACCAATTCTTCATAAAAAACCGTCAAAATTGGGTTTGTTAAGCACAAACCCTTATCTTTGCGGCAAATTTTAAAAGACCACTTTAAGACCCCAAAAAAATGTCGAAAGCAGGTAAAATCAAGCAAATAATTGGCGCGGTAATAGACGTAGCGTTTCCCAGCGGTCATTTACCCGAAATTTTGAGCGCATTAGAAGTAAAGCGCGAAGACGGTTCTACTTTAGTATTAGAATGTCAGCAACACTTAGGCGAAGACAGTGTACGCACCATAGCCATGGACTCTACCGATGGTTTGCTGCGCGGTATGCCCGTAACCGATACCGGACAGCCCATCAGAATGCCCGTAGGCAATAATATAAGAGGCAGGTTGTTTAACGTAACAGGCAGCACTATTGACGGTGTAGGCGAAATTGAGGCTAAAAAGTTTTACCCCATTCACCGCCAGCCGCCCGCATACGAAGACTTAACTACCGAAGCCGAACCCCTGTTTACCGGTATTAAAGTAATTGACCTTTTAGAGCCCTACCTTCGTGGTGGTAAAATTGGGTTGTTTGGTGGTGCAGGCGTAGGTAAAACGGTACTAATCATGGAGCTTATCAACAACATTGCTCTTGGTTACTCCGGTTTATCGGTATTTGCCGGCGTAGGCGAGCGCACCCGCGAAGGAAATGACCTTTTGCGTGAAATGGTAGAAGCCAATGTAGTAAAATATGGCAAAGATTTTCTTCATAATTTGGAAGAAACCGGTGCATGGGATTTGAGTAAGGTGGACAAAAAAGCCTTAGAAGAGTCCTTTATTACCATGGTATTTGGGCAAATGAACGAACCGCCCGGCTCTCGTGCCCGCGTAGCTTTATCAGGATTAACTGTTGCCGAGTATTTCCGCGATGGTGATGAGGGCGACAGCAAAGGAAAAGATATTCTCTTCTTTATTGACAATATTTTCCGCTTTACCCAAGCCGGTTCTGAGGTGTCTGCACTTTTGGGGCGTATGCCCTCAGCAGTAGGTTATCAGCCTACCTTAGCTACCGAAATGGGTTTAATGCAGGAGCGCATTACCTCTACTAAACGCGGCTCTATTACCTCAGTGCAAGCGGTTTATGTTCCTGCCGATGACCTTACCGACCCCGCACCCGCTACTACCTTTGCCCACCTTGACGCTACTACGGTACTTAGCCGTAAATTAGCCGCATTGGGTATTTACCCTGCTGTTGACCCGCTGGAATCCACCTCACGCATTTTAACCCCTCGCGTGGTGGGCGAAGAACATTACAATACCGCTCAAAGGGTAAAAGCTATTTTGCAACGCTATAAAGAACTGCAAGATATTATTGCCATTTTGGGTATGGACGAATTGAGCGAAGAAGACAAATTAGTAGTACACCGCGCCCGCCGTGTGCAGCGTTTCTTGTCGCAGCCTTTCTTTGTGGCAGAGCAATTTACCGGCTTAAAAGGTGTGTTTGTGCCTATTGAAGAAACTATCCGCGGCTTTAACATGATTATGGACGGTGAATTGGATTACCTGCCCGAAGCCGCCTTTAACTTAGTAGGTACTATTGAAGATGCGGTTGAAAAAGGTAAAAAACTCATTGAAGAAGCCGCTAAGTAATGCTGCCGGTAAGTTAAGAGCAGTTTGTTAAATTTTCATTTATTCTAAACCATGCACATAGAACTCATCACCCCAGAGCAAAAAGTATTTACCGGCGATGCTGACCGCATTCAACTGCCCGGCATAGATGGCATGTTTGAAGTATTAGACCGCCACGCCCCGCTAATATCGGCTCTAAAAGAGGGGAAGGTAAAAATTACCTCAGGCAATGCCGTTAAATACATAACCATAAGCAGCGGGTTTGCCGAAATACTCAATAATAATGTGGTGGTTTTAGCCGAAACTGCTGCCGAGCTGTAATTACCCCGATTTTTTCTTACAACTCCCTTTATATATAATCCCCGATGTGTGTGGACAAGAACCTACACACATCGGGGCTTTTTACTATAGAGCAAACGCATGGTCATGTAAATTTCGTAACTCTTATCCTGTGTTTTGGTTTTAACTAAATTCCTTGTGATAACCGCAAAGCTTGCAACGGTTAGCGCAATGGTGCCAAAGCCTTTGCACTCTCTGCGGTTTTTCTTTGTGCAATCTTACAAATTAGCCTTCAAATACGCCATGAACCTGCATGGTAGGCAGTACCTAAGTAGCTACTATTTTCAAAAATCTGTGCAAATCAGCTCCATCCGTGTTATCCGTGTGCTAATTTCTGCCGGAAATCTTACCAATTAGCCTGAAAATATGCCATGAACTTGCAGTGTTTGCAGTACCTAAGTAGATACCAAACTTTCATACCTTCGTTTCTCCTTATTCCCTATCTTTGCGGCTTCAAAATAAAACTTAGCAATTATGCTGGAAATTAACGTAATAAGGGCAAATCCCGATTTTATAAAAGAACGCCTCTCGGTTAAAAACTTTGCCCATTTATCGCTCATAGACACTGCCTTGCAGTTAGATGAACAACGCAAGCAAATACAACACAAATTAGACGCAGCGCTCAATCAGCTAAACAATCTCTCAAAAGAGGTAGGCGCAGCATTTAAAGCAGGTAAAAAAGACGAAGCCGAAGCGCTTAAAGCACAAACCTCCACGCTAAAAGAAACCATAACCACTCTTGAAGCAGAGGCAAAACAAAACGAAGAAACCCTGCAAGATACACTGGTGCAACTGCCCAATTTACCCCACCAATCGGTGCCAAAAGGAAAAACACCCGATGACAACGAAGTAGTAACCACTTGGGGCAATACACCCCAACTGCCCAAAAATGCCCTGCCGCACTGGGATTTGGCAAGTAAATACCAACTCATTAACTTTGAATTAGGTAATAAAATAACCGGAGCGGGGTTTCCGGTGTATATGGGCAAAGGCGCACAACTGCAACGAGCGCTAATCAACTTCTTTTTGCGCGAAGCCAACGCGGCGGGTTATACAGAAATACAGGTGCCGCATGTGGTAAACGAAGCCAGCGCTTATGCCACCGGTCAGTTGCCCGATAAAGAAGGGCAAATGTACCACATAGGGTTAGATGGTTTTTACCTCATTCCTACTGCCGAAGTGCCGCTTACCAATTTATATAGGGACGAAATTTTAAGGGAAGACGAATTGCCGGTAAAAGTGTGTGGTTATACGCCCTGTTTTAGGCGCGAAGCCGGAAGTTATGGTAAAGATGTGCGCGGGCTAAACCGCCTACACCAGTTTGACAAGGTAGAAATAGTGCAAATTCAACACCCCGATGCCTCTTACAATACCTTAGAATACATGGTGCGCCATGTAGCAGGATTATTGCAGCAGTTGCAGTTGCCCTACCGCATACTGCGTCTTTGCGGCGGCGATATGTCATTTGCCTCAGCGCTTACCTATGATTTTGAGGTATATTCTGCTGCACAGCAGCGCTGGTTAGAAGTAAGCTCGGTTTCTAATTTTGAAACTTTTCAGGCAAACCGCCTCAAACTGCGCTACAAAGACCCCGAAACCAAAAAAAACCGCCTGCTGCACACCCTTAATGGCAGCGCTCTTGCACTCCCGCGCATAATGGCGGCGCTTTTAGAAAACAACCAAACCGAAACCGGCATTACCATACCGGCTGCTTTGCACCCCTACCTCTCATTTGACCGTATAGGAGAGTAATAGGTATATTGTAAACACCTTATTATTGATGTGTTGTGTAACTGCATGTTGCCGGTTCTAATGAATAACCATGATATTGCCCAAACACTTTGTGCTACCCAAAACAGGCTTACTAATTATTGCGCTGGCAGTATGGGTATTTTGGGTGCAGTCTGCTCTGTGCCAACCCAAGCCTGTAAAGTACCCCACAGTACAAGCCGCCCTTGACCGGTTTGACAACGATGCCGATTTACAAACTGCCTCATGGGGCTATTATGTAAAACGGGTAAACAATGGTGAAGTAATAGCTGCCGCTAATGCGCTAAAAACGCTTAGACCCGCCTCAGCCCTTAAAGTTATTACCACTGCCGCAGCCCTTACCGTGCTGGGGGCAGAACAAACCTTTACCACCAAAATAGAATACGATGGCGTTATTGATAACAACGGCAACCTGCACGGCAACCTATACATAACCGGTGGTGGCGACCCTACCCTTGCCACCAACCGCTCCGATATTGCTCCTACCATAGAAGTAGTACTGAAACAATGGGTAGCTGTTGTGCAAAAAAGAGGCATTAAGCGGGTGGAAGGCGCTATAATTGGCGATGCCGGTTTTTTTCCCGATGATATGATACCCCGACAATGGATATGGGAAGACATTGGCAACTATTTTGGGGCGGGTGTAAGCGGGCTCAATTTTCACGAAAACCGATATGATTTGGTTTTGTCATCGGGTAAGGCGGGTAGTGTGGTAAAAACGGTAAAAATTATTCCACCCGTGCCCAATTTCACCCTCATCAATCAACTCACCGCCGCCGGCAGCACCGATGAAGGGTATATTTTTGGTGCGCCTTATCAGAATACGGCTGTAGCACGGGGCACCATTCCGCCCAACCAAAGCGGGTATGTAATAAGGGGCTCAGTGCCGGAGCCGGCTGTGTTTGCTGCGCATAACCTTCAACTTGCCTTAGAACAGGCAGGTATTGCCATTGCCCAACCCGCAACATCGGTGCGGCAGTTGAGCATATTGGGTAGTTATTCAAAAAAAGAGCGGTTTATGCTGCATTTAGAGGCATCGCCACCTGTGAAAAAAATTGTTTACTGGTGCAACAAACGAAGTGTAAACCTGTTTGCCGAAACCCTGCTGCGCGCTATGGGCAAACAACAATACGGCAGCGGCACAGTGGAAAACGGCATTAAAGCTGTGCGTCAAAACCTGCTGGCGCGGGGTATTGATGTAGCGGGTTTTATTATGCAAGACGGCAGTGGATTATCGCCGCTCAATGCAGTATCGGCAAAAATGATGACCGATGTGCTGGCTAATTATGCTCAAGATGCCGGTTTTGATGATTTTTACCAATCGTTGCCCCTTGCCGGCTCTTCTGCCGATGACGGTTTCCTAAAAAGTTTTATGAACACGCCCGCCGCCGCCGGAAAAGTTCGAGCCAAAAGCGGCTATATCAGCAATAACCGCGCCTACTGTGGTTATATTAAAACCAATAAGGGCAGTTTGCTGGCGTTTACTATTATGGTAAATAACTATACCTGCACCAATAGCCAAATGAAGCAAAAAATAGAACAATTGCTCTTGCCTTTGGTACAGATGGAGTAGGGTGGTATATAAAAGCGAGGGGTGAGATAGGTTTTACAAATCGGGAAAAATTTGCTGCTCCATACAAGGTTACCTGCCCACCATATTTTCGGGTACTACCCATTGGTCAAACTCTTCGGGCGTAAGCAAGCCCAGTTCTACGGCTACTTCTTTAAGGGTTTTACCTTGTGCGTGAGCGGTTTTGGCAATTTTAGCGGCATTGTCGTACCCTATTTTGGTATTGAGTGCTGTTACTAACATGAGCGAGTTATCTAAGTGGCGTTTAATAACCGGGTAGTTGGGTTCAATGCCTACGGCGCAATGTTTGTTAAACGAGTCGGCGGCATCGCCCAGCAATCGGGCAGATTGGAGCAGGTTGTGTATAATCATCGGCTTAAAAACATTCAGCTCAAAATGACCGGTACAGCCGCCTATGTTTATGGCTACATCGTTTCCCATTACCTGGGCGCAAACCATAGTCATGGCTTCTGATTGGGTGGGGTTTACCTTGCCGGGCATAATTGAAGAGCCGGGTTCATTTTCGGGTATCATAATTTCGCCAATACCGCTTCGGGGTCCCGATGCCAACATGCGTATATCGTTGGCTATTTTCATAAGGCTAACCGCAAGCGTTTTCAAAGCGCCCGATGTTTCTACCATAGCATCGTGGGCGGCTAATGCTTCAAACTTGTTTGGTGCGGTTACAAACGGGTGTTTGGTAAGCGTGGCTATTTGCTGTGCTACTTCTTGTGCATAACCTTTGGGCACGTTTATACCGGTGCCTACTGCTGAGCCGCCCAGAGCCAGCTCTGCCAAGTGGTGCAGGGTATGCCTTATGGCGCGAATGCCGTGGTCTAACTGTGCCACATAGCCCGAAAACTCTTGACCCAACGTGAGCGGAGTGGCATCCATAAAATGGGTTCTGCCTATTTTAACCACATTCATAAACGCCTCGCTTTTTTCTTTGAGCGTGTTGCGCAGTTGTTCTACCATAGGAATAGTATGCTCTACTATAAGCGAGTAGGCGGCTATGTGCATGGCAGTAGGAAAACTATCGTTAGAGGATTGCGATTTGTTTACATCATCGTTTGGGTGAAGCACCTTTTTTTCGTCCGAAAGTTGTCCACCGCTGAGTACATGTGCTCGGTTGGCAATTACCTCATTCACGTTCATATTGGTTTGTGTGCCGGAGCCTGTTTGCCAAACCACAAGCGGAAACTCATCGTTTAGTGTGCCTTCCAAAATTTCATCGCAAACGGTGGCTATGAGGTTGGCTTTTTCTTGGCTGAAATTGTCGCAGGTTACATTGGCATAAGCGGCAGCTTTTTTGAGAATGGCGTATGCTCTGATAACCTCTAAGGGCATACGTTGCCCACCAATGGTAAAGTTTTGGAGGGAGCGCTGTGTTTGTGCACCCCAGTATTGGTTGGCAGGCACCAAAACTATGCCCATAGTATCTTTTTCTTTACGGTACTGTGTCATAATGTTTCGTTTTTTTGAAGCCACAAAGATACAAAAAAAGGTGTGTAGTTAGGGGTTTATCTTTTTCTTCAACCCAATGTTCTGAAACACACCTTGCGAGCTTTTGCCCTAATGCAAGGTAATAGACAGCGCTCAATTTTACCATCTTGTTAACCAAAAAATAATCGTATCTACTTAGGTACTGACCACCACCCTGCAAGTTCATGGCGTATTTGCAGGCTAATTGGTAAGATTTCCGGCAGAA
>ERZ761610.1241-NODE-1241-length-14706-cov-19.775988_pt1 | contig 14706 bp, 12 predicted proteins | sample MGYA00512164_ERZ761610 | MGnify/ENA primary metagenome ERZ761610 (study PRJEB28899, sample SAMN02850038) | bioreactor sludge metagenome | biome: EBPR Sludge; feature: EBPR Bioreactor; material: flocular biomat | place: Australia: Thorneside Wastwater Treatment... | reverse complement strand
TGCTCTTCCGATCTTTCACATTTTTCAGACAAACAATCATTGATTGCGGCGATTTCAACTGAAGGGTTTCAAAAATTATCTAAGTCTTTAGATTCTGTCATTAAATCTCATGCAGATAATCCAAAGAAACAATTAATTGAAAGTGCTCAGGCGTATGTCAAGTTTGCTTTCGCCAACAAAGATATTTTCAAAATTATGTTTTCAAGCGCATTGGAAAAAGAAAAAGAATATCCCGCCTTCGTAGAAGTTTCGCAAAAAACATTTCATCAGGTGGTAGAAATTGTTGAGGCATGTCAAGAAGCAGGTATCATCAAATCTGGTGAAGCGGATGTGTTAGCTGTCATCATTTGGGGTCAAGTACATGGCATCATTGCACTGGCAATCGAAGGTCAAATCTCACATACGGTTTTAGAAAAAAAATCTTTAGCAGAAATTGTTACACAAGCAATAGAACAAGCGATTAAAAAATAATGCGCTGAGTAAAATCAGCGCATTATTTTTATCCTTCCACCAACATCCAAGCGGGGTCTTCCAATAAATTTTTGATATGCACCAAAAATTGAACAGCTTCACGACCATCCACAATGCGATGGTCATAACTCAACGCCACATACATCATGGGTCTAATAACAACTTCGCCATTCAATGCAATCGGACGTTCTTCAATTTTATGCAAACCGAGAATCCCAACTTGTGGCGGATTCAAAATGGGCGTACTTAATAAAGAACCAAACACGCCACCATTTGTAATTGTAAAAGTTCCACCGCGTAAATCTTCAACCGATAATTTTCCTTGTTGTGTTTTCTCAGAAAAATCTTTAATACTTTTTTCAATATCAGCAAACGAAAGTTTATCGGCATCCCGAATCACAGGCACAACCAAACCTTCTTCAGAACCAATCGCCATGCCAATATCGTAATAATTTTTAAACACAATCTCATCACCATCAATTTCAGCATTGATTGCTGGAAACGCTTTCAACGCACTCACAGCCGCTTTCGTAAACAAAGACATAAAACCTAATTTAATTCCATGCTTTTTCTGAAACTCATCATTGCGACGTTTGCGCAAATCCATCGTGGCGCTCATATCAATTTCATTGAACGTCGTCAACATGGCAGTGCTTTGTTTTGCTTCCAATAATCGCCTTGCAATTGTTTGACGCCTGCGCGACATTCGCACACGTTCTTCACTTCTTGATGATGTATCAATTATTTTTTGAAATGATGAAACTTTCGCTTCCGACTTAACCTCAACCTGTTTTGATGCACCTTGTAAATAAGATTCCACATCAGCCTTTGTGATGCGTCCATCACTGCCTGTGCCAACTACTTTGTTAATATCAACATTCATTTCTTTTGCAAAACGAGATGCCACTGGTGAAACTTGCGGAATAGATTCACGTTCAACAACTGTTTCTTTCACTTCTTGTTTTGCTTCCACAGGTTTGGATGTTTCAACAGGTTGTGACGCACTTTGTTTTTCATCAATCATGCCTAACACATCACCCACTTTAACATCACTGCCTTTCGGAACTTGAATCTTTTGCAACACACCAGCACTTTTCGCACCGACTTCAACATTCACTTTATCTGTTTCTAATTCAACCAACACATCACCCATGTTGACGAAATCGCCTTCTTGCTTAAGCCAAGCAGAGACCGTTGCTTCTAAAACGGATTCACCTAATTCAGGGACAATAATTTTTACTGCCATATTAACCTCTTGTTTTCACGACGCTTGACGTCTCTAATTGTTTTTCAATTGCAAAGGCTTGCTCAATTAAATATTTTTGATTAATTCGATACAAAGTTGTAGAACCTTCAGATGGACTCGAGCTTTCTGGTCTACCGACATAGTGTACCGAAAAATCATTACCTGCTAAATCTTTCAACAACGGACGTAAATAATTCCATGCGCCCATATTGAGTGGTTCTTCTTGTGCCCAAATCAATCTTTCTAAGTTTGGATATTCACCCAGCAATTCTTGTAATTGCTTTTCAGGGAAAGGATACAGTTGCTCCACTCGCACCACTGCATCATCTTTATTTTCTTTACGCAATTCACTGGTGACTAAATCCACATAAATGCGTCCACTGCATAAGATTAAATTGCGAACATCGGATTTTTTGCCAGGTAAATTTGAATCATCTATCACACGTTCCCATTTACTAGAAGATAATTCTTCTATAGAAGAACTCGTGAGAGGATGTCGTAGTAATCCTTTTGGAGTGAAAACAACCAATGGCAATGGGTCTGTTTCTACAATCAAAGCCTGACGACGCAATAAATGAAAATATTGTGCCGCAGTAGATGGATATGCAATGCGGACGTTTGTTTCAGCGGCTAACCCAAGAAACCGTTCTATGCGTGCACTAGAGTGGTCTGGACCTTGTCCTTCATTCCCATGCGGTAATAACAAAACTAATGAGGGAGTTAATCCCCACTTGGCACGTGCTGAGAGTAAAAATTCATCAATCACACCTTGAGCGTTATTTACAAAGTCACCATATTGGGCTTCCCAAATGACAAGCCTTTCAGGTGCGGCGAGACTATAACCAATTTCAAAACCAATGGCGCCTGCTTCACTTAATGGGCTATTCAACACTTCAAACGCCGCTTTGGCTTGTGGAATAGTTTGTAATGGAATATGTGGCTCGCCTGTTTCCGAATCATAAAACATAGCATGGCGTTGACTAAACGTCCCACGTGCACTATCTTGCCCTGTCAAACGAATCGGGATTCCATCTTCAAGAATAGATGCAAAAGCTAATTCTTCGGCAGTTGCCCAATCAATTTTAGCTTGTGCATCATTGAATAAAGTTTTTCTTTTTTCAATAGACTTAACCAGTTTCGGGTTAAGTTGAAAACCATCAGGGAACTGGAGCAGGTTTCCATTTAAATCTTTGAGGCGTTTTTGCGTCACAGCCGTTTTTACTTTTTGAGCGGCACCTTTGGGTGGCGGTTGCGGAAGCGGTTCCACCAATGCTTTTTCTGCATCTAATTGTTCACTGGCTTGTTGCAAGTTTTTCAAAAAACTTTGCAATATTTCTTCGGCTTCATTTTGATTGATTAAATTTTCTTCTTCCAACTTGCTTGCCCAAATTTTTCTGACGGTTGGATGCGCGTCAATTTTCTTATACATCACTGGCTGAGTAAAACGTGGCTCATCACCTTCATTGTGACCATAACGACGATAGCCAATTAAATTAATCACAAAATCTTTTTGAAATTTTTGGCGATATGCAAAAGCAGTTTTTACAGCTTCTAAACAAGCAATTGGGTCATCCGCATTGACGTGAATGACTGGAATTTCAAAACCTTCGGCTAAATCGCTGGCATGTAAACTACTGCGCGATTCATCACCATTGGCAGTAAAACCAAGTTGATTATTCGCCACAATATGCAACGTGCCACTGGTTGCATAACCTTGCACACGTGAAAAATTTAACGTCTCTGCTACGATGCCTTGACCAATAAAGGATGCATCGCCATGAATCAAAACTGGTAAGGAAACATTTTCATACTTTGGAGCACCGCCTCTATTTACCTTCGTGTTGTTTGCCCTTGCCATACCGACAAGTATGGGGTCAATTTGTTCGAGATGGCTGGGGTTGGCTGGCATGTGGATGATGGTATGTGTTTCTTTATCACTGCCAACTTTTTTTTGAGCACCCATGTGATATTTGACATCACCAGTCCAACCGAGTTCATCCCAAGTAGTGGCGCGACCTTTTGGGTCGGCAAATTCTGCGAGTATTTGTGTATAAGGTTTATGCAAAATATGCGCGAGGACGTTTAATCGTCCGCGATGTGCCATGCCCATGAATACGGTCGGTATTCTTTCGTTGGCGGCTGAATCTACAATCTCATCCAACATGGGGATGAGCATATCTAAACCTTCAACAGAGAAACGAGTTTTGCCGGGATAGATTCGATGTAGAAAAAGTTCAAACGCTTCTACTTGACTTAATCTCTCTAAAAGTTTTTTCTTATCGAATGCTTGTTGACGATACACGCCACTTTCGGCAGTTTGATATAGCCAATCACGTTCTTCTGGCGTGCGAATGTGACCATAATCATAGCCAATGCTTCCTGAATAAATAGAACGCAATCTTTCGATAGCATCTTGAGCATTTCCATCAATTTGTGCGCCGGAGATGCTTAAAACACTGGCGGGCAGGCTGGCTAAATCTGCTGGGGTTAATCCATGAAATTCAAGGCTGACGAGGCGATTTTCTTTGGGTGTATTTTCTAAAGGATTGAGGTCTGCTGAGAGATAGCCATACGAGCGAATGGAGCGGGCTAAGTGAACTGCTCCAGTAATGGCAGACAGGTTGACCATAGGAAGTGAAGCGTTGGATACATCACGAGGCGCGGTGTCTCCATTAAGTGGAGACCAGTCTTGAAATAGTCTTCGGCTTTCTTCATCAACCGAGTTTGGATTCGCCCGATATTGTTCGTACAATTCCAAAATATAGGCGAAGTTGGGTCCGGTAAATTCTTTTTTGTGATTCATCATTTTCTCTAATTTTTTTATTGAACTCGTATTATATCGCCCAATGTGAAATACGCCAAAATACGAAACGTCCCGCATCTGCGGGACGGTATGGAAGTACATTTGAATAATTGCTAAAGATACTTAACCAATTGCCAGATGTTTTTCCCCATATCTACTTCGTACCAAACTTCATCTAAGATAGATTGTTTTGTTTTAGTTTGCGTATCAACTTCGTTTTCTGATTCAGGAGGCAATAAATTTTTTGCCATAATCACGTTATGCACAGGAATTTCAGAAGGGCTACCTTCATCTTGTGTTTCAATATAAACACCTTTGCCATTATAGGAAATGTTAACTGTGATGAGTTGCTGTTCATCATTATGGTAGGCATCTACCACAATTTTTTTAAGCAGGTCGGCTAAGGCAGTTTCGCAACTTTTGATGATTTCTTCAGAGACGTGATTCGCCATCAACAACTCACGCAAATGCGTTGTGGGTAAAAGAATATCGTTATCCGTAGCATGAATAGTGATGGATTCTGTTTGCATAGTAGAAGCAATTCCCTTTACAATAAATAATTTCAAATAAAGGCGATAATACCCATTTAAGCGAAAACAAACCTGACAAAAAGGTTGCAGAGAGACTTCTTAACAAATCTGAAAAGACATCGCTCTGCAATGATTTAAAAATGTTTTAACCCTGTGGTTGTGCTATATTTTTTCACCTTGTAACGGGGAAAGCAGAAGTGGTATAAATTGCCCATGCAATCAAATTTATTTTCCCAGCCTTTCAACTCGCTTGATGAAGTTCTAAACGCCATCAAAAGCCTAAAAGATGACCCGCTCGCAAATGCTGGCACGAACATTGTCATCAGCCGTGGGAATCCAAATGCCAAGTTGCTGTTAATTGGCGAAGCACCCGGTCCGCAAGAAAATATCAAGGGCAAGCCGTTTGTCGGACCTGCTGGTCAGCTATTAGATAAAATTTTGCAAGCGGGGAATTTTGACCCAGAGCAAGATGTATACATCACCAACTCTGTTTTTCGTATGCCACCCGGGGATGATGGAAAATCATTCCGTAAACCAAATGATAAAGAGATTGAATATTATCGCCCCTTCGTTTTTGAAATTATCCGCCTCATTGACCCTAAGGTCATCTTGTTGACTGGAAATGTGGCATGTCAATCGGTTTTACAGAAGACCGGCATCACATCCTTACGCGGTCAATGGACTCAATTAGATGGTCGCTGGCTCATGCCGATTTTTCATCCATCTTATTTATTGAGAAATCAATCGAAAGCACCTGGCTCTCCAAAGTCTTTGATGTGGGAAGATGTAAAAGAAATCCGCAAGAAGTATGATGAGTTGATGAGTACATAAACAAAATTCGGAAGTCTTAAAGACTTCCGAATTTTTATTTTACTTCGCTCGTAAAAATTCTCTTATCGAGATTGAAGCCGCCGCGCCTTCGCCCACTGCCGAAGCGACTTGTTTTGTACTGCTATGACGTACATCACCAGCCGCAAAAATACCGGGGATATTTGTCTCAAATGGAAGTGCTTGCTTTGCCTCTTCTTTATGCGTCAAGTCGTGACCTGTTAGCACAAAACCGTATTTATCCATATCTACATAATTTTTCAAAAATTCCGTATTCGGGGTTTGACCAATAAATATAAACGCTGCGGCTGGATGAATTTCTTCTTGTTTGTCACTATCTTTGTAATGATATTTAATCGTCTTGAGTTTTGAATCTTGTCCTTCAAACGCATCTACAATCACATTGTATTTGACTTCTACTTTTGAATCAGGTTGATTAACTTTATCAATTGCAATTTGGCTGGCTGTGAGTTTATCTCCGCGCACAAGCAAAGTCACTTTTTCGGCAAAGTTTGTGAGATGTAAACCTTCTTCTACAGCGGAATTACCACCACCCACTACAACAATTTCTTTGGCACCTTTATAAAATGGACCATCACATGTGGCGCAGAAGTGAATCCCTGCGCCGATGTAATCTTCTTCACCGGGCACATCCAAACGACGATACGATGCACCTGTTGCAATCAACAAAGCAGATGAATGATAATGCTTTCCATCAGATGTATACACTTCATGATAGCCATTTTCTGCTTCAAGTTTTTCAACATCTACCGCTTGTAAAATTTCTACATTGAAGCGGCGGGCTTGTTGAGCCACACGTTCGGAAAATTCTTGTCCGCTGATGCCTTCGGGGAAGCCGGGGAAATTATCAAGCCCGACAGTGATTCCCGCTTGCCCACCCAAGCCTGACCGTTCAATCAGAAGCGTATCCGCACCTTCGCGGGCGGCATAAATCGCGGCGGTTAATCCTGCTGGTCCGCCGCCGATGATTATCAAATCATAATAAGTTTTCTTGGCTTCGGTTTTCAATCCAAGTTTTTTCGCCAATTCCGCATTCGATGGTTCAACTAAAAACGAATCATCTTCAAACACAATGGTTGGGATAATTCGTTTGCCATTATTTTTTTGCAAGACGTATTGCTCAGCCTCTTTATCTTGCTCAATGTCAATCCAATTGAATGGCACAAATTGCTCGCTTAAGAATTTTTTTGCGCGACGACAATCAGGACACCAATACGCACCATAGACTGTAATTTTTGATTCGGACATAACGCCTCCAATTAAGATCATGTCATTCTGAGCCACGCTCTTGTTTTTTGTGGCGAAGAATCTCGAAGATAATCGTAGAGACCCTTCGCTATCGCTCAGGGTGACAATCTTAAATCTATGACAACGCAATTGACATCAAACATACGTTTACAAAATGGTATATTTGACTAGAAAAATAAAGGTAAGAAAAATCATGCCAACAAAATCTACAAAAGCCAAAAAATCAAAAAAACAAGAAAAAATTGAAGAACCCGTGTGGACGTATCGCGGATACAAATTACAAACCAGCGAGTTTGTGACTGCGATGGTGCATTTCTTCCGCGCTGAAATTCAACGCGCCAATGTGTGGAGACAACGATTAGATACAACTACAAACTGGGCAGTGGTTGCAACAGGTGCAACATTATCTATTGCATTTAGTCAATCAGAAGTGCATCACGGAATCATTTTATTAAACACATTATTAGTTTTATGGTTTTTATTTATTGAAGCCCGCCGTTACCGTTATTATGAATTGTGGAGTTATCGCGTGCGTTTAATGGAAACAGATTTTTATGCCGCTATGCTCGTTCCACCATTTCATCCATCACCAGAGTGGGCAGAAAATTTAGCCGAAAATTTACTCACACCCAGTTTTCCAATTTCATTATCAGAAGCGTTTGGTCGTCGCTTACGCCGAAATTATTTATGGATATTTTTAATTTTATATGCTTCATGGGTTGCAAAAATTTGGCTCTTCCCCACACCTGCAAAAGATTTTGCAGATTTTATCGAACGCAGTGCAGTTGGTCCCATTTCAGGTGAAATCATGATTGCCCTCGGAGTCGCCCTGTATGTATTTTTAGGTGTGTTTGCAGTCATCACAATCAACTTGACTCGCGCCACAGGTGAAGTGCTTCCAAGATTTGGATATGAAACCGCCACTGCCGCGCCAAGCGAACAAGGCAAACCAAAAGGATTACGCGCCTTACTCGCGCCTCGTTCTCGACGCAGACAATTGCTTGCCCTCATCATCACTGACCAACCCGACGCAGTTTCGAATCGCATTCTGACAGATATGAAACGTGGAGTCACTGCCCTAGCAGGCAAAGGCATGTACACTGGCAAAGACCGTTCTATTTTGTTATGTGCATTAACTGTCACAGAAGCACATAATCTCAAGTCGGCAGTTGCAAAGGAAGATTCAAAAGCCGTTGTGATTGTGTCACCTGCACAAGAAATTCTCGGCGGCGGATTTGCTCCGTTGACGGAAAAACAAAGTTGACGAAGCAGAATCAAATATCCCCGTAGATTGAAGCGGAGCGTCTCGCTTGGTATAATCTCCCCACTATGAACTTGAAATACCATATCTGGACCGAAGGCTGTCAAATGAACGTCGCCGACTCGCAACGAGTTGGTTCTTCATTAGAACACCTCGGCTACACGTTAACTGAAACCATCGAAGAAGCCGATGTGATTGTTTTAAATACTTGTGTCGTGCGTCAACAAGCTGAAGACAAAGCTATGGGACGTGTGACTTCGCTGGCGCCGTTGAAAAAGAAAAATCCGAATTTAGTCATCAATGTAATGGGATGTATGGTTGGTGTGCGTGGTGCTGAAAAACTTCGCGCTAAACTTCCGTTTGTGGATGTATTCTCTCCGCCTTCTGATCCCGGTCCATTGATTTCACATTTGACTCAAGGTGAAATTCGTTCGTTAGAAAATTCTGAAACCACGCGTCGCTTTTTGATGATGGATGATGAATTAATTTTGCCTGTTGCCGAACAAGGCAAAGCAGTGACAGCGCATGTGCCGATTGTTTATGGTTGTTCACATGCTTGCACATTTTGTATTATCCCTTACAAACGTGGTGCCGAACGTTCGCGTCCTGTTGGTGACATCGTTAGTGAAATTCGTTCGCTTGCAAAACAAGGTGTAAAAGAAATTACATTGCTTGGTCAAATCGTTGACCGTTATGGAAAAGATATTCCCGACGGTCCAAATCTCGCTGCATTGCTTCGCATCATTCATGAAATTGAAGGTGTTGAACGCATTCGATTTTTAACTTCGCATCCAAATTATTTTGATGATGATTTAATTCAAGCCATTGCAGAACTTCCGCGTGTGATGCCACATATTGAATTACCCATTCAAGCAGGTGATGACGAAGTTTTGTTAAACATGAAACGCGGATATACACAACAGCAATATCGTGATTTGATTGCGAAAATCCGCGAACGAATTCCTGATTGTTCGATTGCGACTGACATCATCGTTGGATTTCCCGGCGAAACTGAAGAACAATATATGGAAACCCATCGCCTCTTATCTGACCTGAAACTTGATGTTGTTCATTTGGCACGTTACTCAGTTCGAGAGGGTACTGTCGCCGCTCGCCGCATGGAAGATAATGTTCCCGAAGAAGATAAACTCCGCCGTTTACATGAGTTAGATGATTTGCAAGAAAAAATTGTGGATGAAATTAATAAAAAATATCTCGGTGAAAAAGTAGATGTGCTCTTCGAAGAAAAAGTTAAAGACCGTTGGCGTGGACGAACTCCTACCAATAAACTTGTTTTCGTTGTATCTGATGAAGACTTACGCGGAAAAATTTTACCTGTAACAGTTACATGGACAGGTCCATGGTCAATGCAAGCGGTTTTGCAGAGACAGCCTGAATTAATTAATTTGTAGAGTGAGACGTTATCTCACTCTATTTTTTTTGAGGAAATATGAACCGCATTCGTGTAATTGCCATTTGCATCTTTCGTAATGACAATAAGATATTGGTTGCAGAATGTCTTGACCCTTTAAAAAATCAAACTTTCTATCGTCCTGTTGGAGGCGGGGTTGAATTTGGTGAAAAATCAAAAGATACCATCCATCGTGAAACCATGGAAGAACTTAAGCAAGAAGTAACTGAACTCCATTATCTAGCTACACTTGAAAATATATTTGTTTTCAATGGAGAAATAGGGCACGAAATTGTGCAAGTGTATGATGGTAAGTTTGTGAGGTCAGAGCTATATGAATACTTTGAACTGAAGGGATTTGAAGAAGGCACAGGTCAGTTTCGGGCAATATGGAAAGACCTCGCAGAGTTCAATCCTCAAGCTCCACTTTATCCAGATGGCTTGCAAGCGATGCTATTGAAAATGATATAAATTTGTTCAATATATGCTCTACAATCTATAAGAGGGGCTTATAATTTCATCATGTCCTTCACCGAACTCTTCACCACATTTGCAAACAATCTACTGCCCATCTTATTAATCGCCACAGCAGGCTACATCGTCGGAAAAACATTTCCCATTGACTCACGTTCTATCGGGCGGATTGTGTTTTATATTTTTAGTCCATTGCTGGTTTTCAACTTATTAGTCACCAGCGATTTGAACTTTATCCAAGCCGCTTCTACTTTTGGATTCACAACTGTATTCATTATCACAATGGGATTAATCGCTTTTTTGCTTGGAAAAATCTTTCAACTCGAACGTTCGCATTTGCTAGCTGTGATTCTCACGGTTGGATTTGGTAATACCGGCAACTATGGCTTACCCGTTGTCAAATATGCTTTTGGAGATGATGCCCTTGCTGTCGCTTCGATTTTCTTTGTTGCCACATCTGTTTTGTTCAATACAGGTGGCGTCATCATCGCCTCACTTGGACATTCCAATTTAAAATCCGCTATACTGGGGTTATTCAAGATTCCTTCTTTATACGGCGTAGCACTGGCGATATTGGTCAAATGGACTGGTTTTCAAATTCCAATTCCAGTAGAAAGAACGATTGAAATCGCCGCCAATGGAGCAGTACCTTCTATGATTGTGTTACTCGGCTTGGAATTGACAAAAATAGAATGGTCAAATAATTTTCGGGCATTAAGTGTTGGGGTTGCTACAAAATTATTAATTGCCCCAATCATTGGCTTGATGATTGCAAGTATGTTTGGCTTTCAAGGTTTTGAAAAACAAGCCAATGTGATTCAAGCCGCAATGCCTGCCGCAGTTGCAACCACAGTTGTTGCCAATGAATTTCGTTTGGAATCTTCACTCGTCACCGCCATTGTTTTTATTGGAACGATATTAAGTCCACTCACATTAACGCCATTGATTGTTTTTCTTTCGAGGTAATCAAATGACTCACCCACGCGGATTCATCATCAAATTCATCATCGCTTTACTCGTAGTCACACTGTCTACGAAGCCGTATCAGGTTTACAGTCAGGGAGGAATCGTCGTTGAAAATCCAAATGTAGCAGTCGCATTTGGAAATTCCATTACATTTACGGCAAACCTCAAATCAACACTTCCAATTCAACAAGCCTCTTTATTATTTCGAGAAGCGAATGAAGAAATTACGCGCGTTGAAACATTGCAAGTTGCTGAAGATGGCGCGGTGAGTTTTACTTATGATGCAACACAAAATGCATTCCCGCCGTTTAGTTGGATTTTGTTTTGGTTTCAAGCCACGTTGAGTGATGGGGTTACATATACCAGTGACCCAATAAAATTTCAATATTATGACGACCGCTTTCCGTGGCGAGAAGTTAATCAAGTTAACATTACAATTAATTGGTATGCTGGTGACGACTCGTTTAGTGCTTCGGCATTGGATGCGGCGGGCTCTGGCATTTTAGCCATGCGTGATTTTATTCCGATTTCATTTGATGACCCGATTGATGTTTATATTTATTCAAATACTACTGATTTGCAAAGCACTTTGTTAACGGGCAGTAACCAATGGGTTGGCGGACATGCCCACCCTGAATTAGGTGTCGTGTTGGTGGCTATTCCGCCGGGCTCAGGTCAGTTTATTGAAATGGAAACAAAAATTCCGCACGAGTTGGCGCATGTGATGTTATATCGTTATCTTGGCGAAAATTATCAAAGACAACCTGCTTGGTTGATTGAAGGCATTGCTTCAATGGTTGAGTTATATACAAACCCTGATTATGCGCGTGCAATGCAAATTGCCAGCGATAATGATTCATTAATCCCACTCAATGATTTATGCGCCTCTTTCCCAGTGGATGCAGGCTCGGCGTTTTTGGCTTATGCTCAATCCCAATCATTTGTCACCTACATCCGTGATTCGTTTGGGACTTCTGGATTATCACGTTTAATGAATGCCTATAGTGAAGGTTTCAATTGTGAACTCGGTGCAACCCAAGCATTAGGCGTGCCATTAAGTCAATTAGATGTACGCTGGCGTGAGACTGTTTTAGGTCAAAACGTGGCAGGTGTTGCTACAAGAAATTTATTACCGTTTTTATTACTGATGGCATTGGTGTTGGTTGTGCCATTATGGAGTGCAATAGATTTATTGCGCCAAAGGAGAAAAAATGGAAAACAAGAATCCCAATGATGTTATCCGTGTACATATCATCGTCAAAGGACGTGTACAAAACGTCGGCTTTCGGGCGCATGTGGAATATCATGCCCTACAAATTGGGGTATTCGGTTGGGTACGCAATATAGATAAAGATGGGGTAGAAACCGTAGCCGAAGGTAAGCGAGAAAATGTTGAACATTTTGTAGAAATTGTAAAGAAAGGTCCCAGCATTGCCCGTGTGGATGAAGCGCAGGTTGAATATCAAGAACCGCTTGGCGAGTTAACAGGCTTTCATGTCAAGAAAGCGTTTTATACTTCTTAAAAAGAGACAGTCACCTTGAAGGTGACTGTCTCTTTTTAAGAAACCTCTCGTAATCTGTTTGAAAAGATGTCCTGACTCGTCCGCAAACCTCTCATAACTTGTTTGAAAAGATGTCCTGACTCGTCCGCAAACCTCTCATAACTTGTTTGACAAGATGTCGTGACTCGTTTACAAACCTCTCATAACTTGTTTGAAATAGATAAGTGTATAGATAAATTACCGCTCTAAAACCCCAACCCCTTTTCTTTCAACGAAATAAATTTTCCCGCCCCAATCACCAAATGGTCTAACACATCAATATCTAATAATTTGCCTGCTTGCACAATGGCGCGCGTCACAGCCACATCGTCCGGGCTTGGGGTCGGGTCACCGCTAGGGTGATTATGTGTCACAATCAAAGCAGAAGCGTTTATCCGAATCGCCTCTTTGAATAATTCTCCCACCCGCACTTGTGATGAATTCACAGAACCTTTATACACTTCCACAATTTCTAACACTCGATTTCTTCTATCCAACAAAATCACGCGCAAATGTTCTTGCTCCAAAGCAGACATTTCATATTGCACCAAAGCCGCCGCATCTGCTGGGCTGTTGATAGTTAATTTTTCTTCGGGTGCTTCTAAAGTTAATCTTCTTCCCAATTCAATCGCCGCTTTGATTTGAGATGCTTTCGCCTCACCCATGCCATGCTGATTCATCAACTCTTTGAACGGCGCGCGATGCAAACCTTGTAACCCACCAAATTCTTGCAACAATCGTTGACCTACCTCCACCGCATTTTCGCCTCTCACCCCGACGCGCAACAGGATTGCTATTAATTCAGCATTCGTCAACGCCTGCGGACCTAACGTCTCCAACCGTTCGCGTGGTCGGTCTGATTCGTGTAAGTCTGATATTCGATACGTTGGTTTTTGATTTGGTGTTGGTTCAGTCATAGCAACTCCCTGAAATGTGGTTGCTTTATTTTACAACTGTTTTGTTTAAAAATAAAAGAGACTGATTACTCAGTCTCTTTTTGTTTGTTAAGGAGTTGGTGTGGGGATTGGGACTTCGGTGACAACCACTGCATCTATTTGAGAAGGGTCACCAGTGCCTGTGTTAGGGGAAAAAATCACAATGTAATTATAATTTCCAGGAGGAGGAGAACTTGAGGCATTATCTACGTCAATCAAGATACCAGTTTGCAGAGCAGGTCCACTGCCATCTGGGTCGTGCAAAACTGAAGGCGGTACCGAAGTTGGAGAAGTTGAGACCATATAATTATCACATTCTGGTTCGTTACAAAATGGAGTTGTATCCGGGGGAAGAGTATTTGTGTCAACATTGGTATTTGTATCTGGTATTCCATTACCCCAATTAAAAACTTCGTAATACGTTTGCCCATCTTCAAATTGAGAGATACCAATAATAATATGGTCTAACCTAATATAGTTTAAACTAATAGATTCCTGATTTTCATAAAAAACCAAATCATAATTACCATCAGGTATCGATAATACATAAATAGGATTGCTACTAAAATCTAAGACAGTGTAACTACCATTTGGAAGATTATAAACATTGCCATCTGGTACATCATTGTTTATTTCTTCAGTAGGTGCAGGAGTTAATAAAGTACCTTCTGGTGTAGAAGGATAACCTGTTGGTGTTTCAGTCGGTGTTTCTGTTGGCGTTCCAGTTGGTGAAGTTGGAGTTCCGGTACCCCCGCCACCAGATGTAGAAGTAGGTGTGGCAGTAAACGTTGGTGACGGAGTTGTTGCTGTAGGAGACGGTGTGGTTGGAGTTGGTGAAACAGGTGTTGATGTAGGTGTATTGGTTGGTTCTAAAACAATAAACGGTGGGAAGGAAATATCTCCCGCACCAGGGGTGAGATAATTTTCAGCCCAAGCCATAGGTGTCAGGATTTGAGGCAGGAGGGGTTGTA
>ERZ761610.1238-NODE-1238-length-14711-cov-16.260712_pt1 | contig 14711 bp, 16 predicted proteins | sample MGYA00512164_ERZ761610 | MGnify/ENA primary metagenome ERZ761610 (study PRJEB28899, sample SAMN02850038) | bioreactor sludge metagenome | biome: EBPR Sludge; feature: EBPR Bioreactor; material: flocular biomat | place: Australia: Thorneside Wastwater Treatment... | reverse complement strand
ATAAAAATTAACGTGCCAGCAGGAATTAAATAACCATCCAGTTCTTGGTCAGTGACGGCTTCGCGCGCAAACAAATATGCAGGCGGATACAAACGCAACACTTCGTTAATAACTTGCGTTGTGTAAGTTAACTTTGGTAAATCTTCCAGCGTGGGTGTGCGCGTATTTAGGACTTGTGTAATTTCGCCAACTAATTTTGATTCGACATGTGGATGTTTTGCAATTAGATAAAATGCCCAAGTGAGTGCCATTGCCGAAGTTTCGTGACCTGCAAAAAAGATGGTGATGATTTCATCTCGTACTTGCGCATCAGACATGCCCAAGCCTGTTTCTGCATCTTTGGCATTGAGCAACATCCCGAGCAAATCGTCCTGCGGATTTTTCCTGCCCTCAGCAATTAATGGGTAAACAATTTCATCTAAAACTTTGGCGGCTTTGTTGTAGGCAATGTGTTTTGGTAGTGGAAATGAAAGCGGCAGTTGAATAAATTGTTGACTCTTCCATAACATAAACGCCGATGCTAAACGAAAGGCATCACCCAGTGACTTGACTTGAGCATCTGTAATTTTTGCACTGAACATGGTTTTGATAATGATTGACAAAGTCAAATTTGTCATTTCATCTTCCATATCAAACACTTGATGGGCTTGGCTGTATCTTTCCCATGCTGTTAAATGCTTTTGAATAATGTTTGTAATTGTATTGGCTAGTGAACTTAGCTTCTGACGATGAAAAGCAGGTTGCATAATGCGGCGTTGTTGTAACCAAAATTCACCATCACTTAATGGTAAGCCGTTGCCAAGTAGTACACGTCCTGTTTCTACGCTTTTTCCGCGAATGTAGTTGTGATGATTACTCTGCAAAATATGTTTTACATACTCTGGTTTGGTGACTAACATATAAGTTTTATTGAGCAATTTGAATTGCACAATCCCGCCGTGATTCTTTGTTAAACCCATGAACATGCCAAGCATGTCCTTGGTCATTTCAGGAATCATGCCGATGATAGGTCTGGGTTTTGGGCTGGGGGCAGGTTTGAGTTTAGAAATTTCCATATCCCTGATATTTTAGTTTATGAAGAATGATATTGCAAACATCTTAACCACAGAGCACACAGAGACCTCTGAGAAGACCTACTAAGAATCTCTGTGGCTGATTTTTGGAATTTAATTATGACTATGCTCTTTAATTTCACAATACAACATATTATGGCAACCCTCACATTCTAGTTGTAGAGTTGCATGTTGAATATTGTATCCATGTGCGAGCAGTTCGTTGATATTTTGTTGAATAGATGCGCCCTCACGAATGGAAATGTCATTTGTCACTACATGGGCAGAGAGCATTCGCAAATTTTCGTTGATGCTCCAGACGTGCAAATCGTGAATATCATGCACGCCATCTACTTGGCGAATGTCTTCAACCATTTTTGGCAGGTCAACATTTTCGGGTGTGCTTTCGAGCAAAATGTGAATGGTTTGCTTAATGATTCCCCACGCGTTGTATAAAATTAATGCACCAATTAACACACTGACGAATGGGTCGAGCCAGTTCCAGTTGGTGAATAAAATAAGCACGCCTGCAATAACTGCACCTAATGTTGATAATACATCGCCCATGAGATGCAGAAATGCACTTCTTAGATTTAAGTCATGCTCGCTTCCTTTTTTGATGAGGAAAGCGGTTCCTAGATTAATCAGAAATGCGATTCCGCCCACGCCGATTAATATGGTTGTATTCACTTCGGGTGGATTGAGAAAGCGCTGATAGGCTTCGTAAAAAATCCCTAAGGCGATTAACACCAAAGTTGTTGAGTTGACCAAAGCCACTAGAATCCCTGCTCGATGGTAGCCAAATGTTTTGCCTGCATGAGCAGGTTGAAGCGAGAGTCGAAGCGCGTACCAACTTAATCCTAAAGCAATTACATCGGTGAAGTTATGTGCGGCATCGGTTAATAAGGCTAAACTATTTCCCCAAATGCCTGCAACAATTTCAACAAAAACAAATATGGCAGTAATGCCAAGTGACAAAGCCAGCCGTTTGGTGGTTTGATTGGCAATATCGCCAAAGTGAGAATGGGAATGATTGTGCATAGATTAAATCCAACGGCGGACTTGCTTTTGATAATCTAAATATGCTTGACCATGTGAACGCGTTAAAAATTCTTCTTCGAGCCGTACTTGAGTTTGAATTAACATTTCACCAGTGATTAAGATGGTAAGTGTAATAGCATTTGGAATAATCAAGAAGAGACCTAATAACATCACGCGCATTCCGAGAAAAATGGGATTGCGAGAGATTTTGAATAATCCCGTTTGAACGAGTTCGGTTTTGACATCTTCATCAATTCCGATGCGCCATGATTTTTGCATGTGGACTTGGGCTATTAGCACCCAAACCAATGCGATGAGTAATAGAACAAAACCGATGTTTGCCAAAATATTGTTTGTTAGAAATGAAATTGGCAAAAGATAAGAATACAAGTTTGGAGAAACCGCAAACACAATTGCGACAAGAAAACAAACGAGCATAATCAAGCGGAAATTTTTTCCAATGTAATCATGTGCCGTGTCAGATGAACCGAGTTTGTATGGATTCACGCCTGTGGTTTTCCAGATTCGGTAGGTGGGTAAAATCATTGCTAACCCCAAAAATAAGATGAAGTAGAGAAGAAGAAATATTTTCATTGAAGTTATCCGTGTTTTACATGGTCTAAGCCCATGAGATATAGTTTCTTGACGTGGTCGTCGTCAAGTGAATAAAAAACTTGCCTGCCAGATTTTCTACCACGAATTAATCGCATTTGACGAAGCCCACGCAATTGATGCGATACAGCAGATTCGCTCATTTGAGTTTTTTCAGCAATGTCACTGACGTTCATTTCTTTTTCTAGCAAAGTGGAAATGATACGCACGCGATTGGCATCGCTTAAGGCACTGAATAATTCGGCAAGTTGAATGGCTTTGAGTTCGTTGAGGGTCATGGTTTCCTTGAATATATGAACAAGTATTCATATATTATGATAAAAGACAAACCCTGTCAAGGGCTTGTCTTTTACTATTTAATCAACAATCCAGTTACCCAAAGCATTAACATACCAACTAATACACCACTGAAAATAAAACCTGGCGTGGGTTGTTTTTCGTTATCTTTTTGTACCATTTTCCAAATTTCAACTGCCACTTGGAAGATTGCGCCTGTACCAATGGCAAGGAACAACACAGATAAAAATGGGGAAGGAGTGAATCCGCCAATCCATGCGCCGATGATGGCAGGCGCACCGCCGATTAATCCAAGCCATGTTAATTGACGAATGCTTGGTTTATCTTTCAAAATTGGCGCAATGATTCCTAAACCTTCTGTGATGTTTTGGATAATGAAACCAACCACTAAGAAAGTTCCCAATGCAATTTCACCAACATTGTATGCCGCACCAATTGCAAGCCCTTCGCCCAAATTATGAATACCAATTCCTAAAGCAATGCGCCATGCAATCGAGGCTCGTTGTGATTCTTCACTTCGACTAGCAGATTTTGGATTATCTATCATTTCGAGTAGCATGTAAGTGGCAACTGCTCCAATGCCAATTAATCCAAGCCCTTGATAGGTGCCAGCCAATTCAGTGGCTTGCTCTAAGGCTTCATTGAATGTATCTAAACCAAGATAAATTAATAAGCCAACCGTTAATGCCATTAAGAACGTCATCCATTTTTTATCAAGAGTGCGAAGTGCAGGCAACCAAAAAATTCCTAAGAAAATAGGAATGACACCTACATATAAACCAATCAACGTAAAGCCCCAAAAGTTTTTTGCTTCTGGCTCAGGAGTTACAAACGCAACTGGAATTTCTACATCAAACGGAATTGCATTGCTGGTAAAAATTCGCGCTGCATATGCTTCGCCACCCGTCCATGAATATTCTATATCAATGGTTGCTTTGCCTAACCGCGGAATGGTTGCAGATGGCGAAACTGTAAATGGCATTACGGCTTCATTTACAATAAGCGATGCAACTGTTAATTCTTCGGGTCCAGTATTTTGCACATATAACTTTATGTTATCTACATCAAGTTCATATCGTTCAATCGTCAAATCTTCAATTGGAACAGGTGCTTCTAAATCAAGTCCGCCACCAGTTTGGAGGAATAAGAAAATAACTCCAGCCAAAAGAATGATGGGAATTAGAAGCAGGATGAAGGTTTGAAAAGTGAAGCGGTTCTTTGTCTCAGGGGATGTTTGGTTTGTCATCTTTTAGTTTCTCCTTCGCTTCTAGTTAGTCACTTCAAACATGCCGTTCCAACCGAGTTCTGCAAATTCGGTGACGTGCGCGTGGAACATATACATGCCTGGATATTTATATGTGAATTCAAGAATGCCGCGCTCGGCTTGACCTTGAATGATTGTGTCTGTAAATGCAGATGGCGTGAGACTTGTGCCAGTGGGATAGTAGTGAAAAAAGTTTGCATGAAGATGGAATGAATTGAGCAAATCAAATTCAAGAATGTTGACGAGATAAACGCGAACGCTTTCGCCGACTTTGATTTGAATAGGATGATTTTGATAATAAAACGGAATACCATTGACTGCATAAAAATCATTAGCATCATCAAAGTCAATATCAATGCCGTGCATGACCATTACCATTTCTTTATCAACTTTGGGGCGAGCTTCTTTTGGATCAATGATGAATGCGCCATATAAGCCTTTTGCAATATGACGTGCTAACGGAAATACATGACAATGATAAAGATGTAAACCATAAGGTTCAGCATCAAACTCGTAAGTAAATTCTTGACCGGGTTGCACCATACCACCGGGTCCAGTACCGGGTACGCCATCCATTTCGCTAGGATGATAGCCGTGAAAGTGCATTGAGTGTGGGTGACTACTTCCATTTACCATGCGAATACGAACTCTATCACCTTCTGTGGCTCGCAATGTTGGTCCGGGAATTCTTCCGTTATACGTCCATGCAGGGAATTCAATACCGGGCACAACTTCTATATTTTTATTAATCACAACTATTTCATATTCGCGTAATGTTTGACCATTCGGTAAAGTTGAAACTTTTCCATAATCAAAATCATAAAGAATTTCACCTGGATTGAAGCCATTTTTTTCATGGTCAACATCACCTGCACCGGGTAAGCCATGTCCTGTTCCATCATGTTGATGAGAAGTGCCGGGTGTTGGCGTTTCTGCTTGTAGTGGATGATTATGAGAAGCATTTACATTATTAAATGCAACTACACCACCTGCGGCAGATAACAAACCGAAACCACCAAGCTTTAATAAATCTCTGCGTGAAAGTTTTTTATTCATAAGTTCTCCTCTTTTGATAATTACTATCAATCGTTAATTATTTAACGCACCTTCATTAATCCATTGTCTAATTAATTCAATTTGTTCAGCCGTTAAATCTGATCCACGTTTTGGCATTTCGCCACTTTCGATTTGTTCAAAGAGCAAGCTATTGCTCGAATCTCCAGCGATGACAACTTCTCCATTTTGTGAACCCACCATTAGGCTTTCATAAGATTCAAGATTTAAACTTTCACTTGGAAATTCACCTCCATGACATTTTGTGCAACGTCTTTCAAGAATGGGTTGTACATCATTTTTGAAACTGATATTCTCCCTCACTATCATCGATGGACTTGCGCCAACATCGGTTGTTTTGTAGGAAAGAAAAAAAGCAGTTGCAATTACTAAAAGCATAAATGAAAAAAATAATATCCATTTATACATTTTGTATTTGCTGTTTGAAAAAATAGTTTTCATTTAAGTATTGAACTCCTGTGCAGCGCGTTGCTTGCCTATTTCTGTTAAACTGAGCAAACCGCTTTGTTGATTGACTAAACCTGTTCGTTCTGCAATGCCGACAATTTCCATTGCAAATTTAGGCGACCACTTAAGATGTTCGTTCAAATGAATCACTTCATTTTCTAATTCGGCTTCGTGTGCGGCGGTGTGGTTGGCAATGTGCATGGTCAACATGGTCAATGCAAATTCAATGCGTTGGTTTTGGCGGCGACGTGCTTGAGCTAAGAGTCCGCGTTCGGGGGCAAACAAATAAACGATTAAGAATGAAGCGCCAGTCATAGTCGCCATTGAACCCGCAATGGAAGCATCCAAAATATTGGCGAGCCAATATCCACTAATCGCGGAAACAATTCCAATCAATGCGGAATATAAAATCATGCGTGAAAGTTTATCGGTTAATAAATATGCAGCAGAAGGTGGTGCCACCATAAATGCAACGACTAAAATGGAACCAACTGCGTTGAATGAACCAACCGCAGTTAATGAAACTAAAGTCATTAAGGCGTAATGAATTAATGTGGGAGCAAAACCTAGTGTAGCGGCAAGTGCGGGGTCAAATGTGGCAAGTTTTAATTCTTTATAAAAAAGAATCACAAACAATAGATTCAAAATCAAAATGCCGCCTGAAGAATAATATGCTTCTGGACCAAAATCTAAACCAAATAATTTAACGCGATTGAATGGCGCGAATGCAAGTTCACCAAGTAAGACGGCATCATTATCAATATGCACATCGCCTGCGAAGCGCGAAATTAAAATCACTGCAATGCTAAACAATGCAGGGAACACCAAGCCGATCGATGTATCTTCTTTCACCAATTGCGTGCGGTTTAGTAATTCAACCAAACTTACGGTGAGCATGCCCATCAATGCCGCGCCAATTAATAACAATGGCGATGTGATATTTTTTGTTACAAAAAATGCTAATACGATTCCAAGTAATACGGTGTGGCTAATTGCATCGCTCATCATTGCCATGCGTCGTAAAATCAAAAAGACTCCGACTAACGAACATGCAACAGCAACTAACGAAGCGATGATTTGAATTTCAAGTTGTGCAAGTGACATAATTACGCTTCTTTCTTAAACGTTTGTTCTGCTTCTGCTAACCCAGCCTGAGTCAACGCCCAAGCATTTTTGGATAACTCTTGAACCATGCCTTGCTCTTTGAGTTGATTTAATATCAGCGAAACAAATTCGGGATGTGCATTCATTGACCTTAATGTAGCAATTGGATGCCCGCGCTCTTCATTGGGATGTTGCAATGCTAATGTATGTAAATCTGCTAACACGGCTTGAATGCGTAATAATTTACGATTACGTTGTGTGCGAAACCAATTCCAAATCAACCCGCGGTTTGGAGCAATCAACATCGAGAAAAATACAATGATGCTCATGCACAAAACAATCACAGGACCTGTTGGTAATTTCTCTGCTGAACCGCTGATGAGTGTTCCACTTACACCAGCGATTGCGCCAAATAAACCACCAAGCCAAACCATTTTGTTCAAATGATTCGTCCACTGACGAGCCGCGGCGGCAGGTGCCACAATCATGGCAGACATTAACACCACGCCTACAGTTTGCAAGCCAAGCACAATTGCAATGACTAATAAAGTAGTCAATAACACATCCAACACACGGATGGGCAACCCTAAGCTACCTGCAAATTCAGAATCAAAAGTGATTAATTTAAATTCTTTCCAAAACATAAATAACAAAGTCAGTGCAATGACTCCGATAATTCCCATCGTGATGACATCACGTTGTAATAATGTGGCGGCTTGACCAAACAAAAATTTATCCAAGCCGGCTTGTGTGGCATCTGGTAATTTTTGGGTGAAAGTTAATAGCATTAATCCGAAACCAAAGAATACAGAAAGCACCAAACCTAAAGCACTATCATCTTTGATTCTGGTAGTGCGGATAATACTGAGCATTAACAAAGTCGCTAACCAGCCAGCAATCAATGCACCGAGGATTAATACAATCGGCTCACGGCTTCTGGTGATTAAGAATGCCAACACAATGCCAGGCAATGCCGCATGAGAAATTGCATCACCTAATAAACTTTGTTTTCGCAATACAGCAAATGAACCCAATGCGCCGCTGACCATTCCTAAAATCGCAGAGCCTAACGCCACAGTGCGAAGTGTGTAATCAAAAAATAAATCGTAAAAGAGTTGAGAGATGTCCATCTTGCTAAAGTTTTCCGTTCTTACCGTTTTCATCAGCGCTCAAGAACGCAACTTTACCGCCGTATGCTTTTCTCAAATTTTGCTCATTGAACACTTCTTCTACAGGTCCACAAGCAATGCGGCGGACGTTGAGCATCATCACCCAATCAAAATATTCTGGCACGGTTTGCAAATCATGATGCACACACACTACAGTTTTTCCTTTGGAGCGTAAATCTTGAAGCAAGGTCACAATGGCTCGTTCAGTTGTCGCGTCCACGCCTTGAAAAGGCTCATCCATAAAATAAAGCTGAGCATCTTGAACCAAGGCTCGCGCAAGAAAGACGCGTTGTTGTTGTCCGCCAGAAAGCTGACTAATTTGTCTATCAGCATAATCACTCATGCCCACTTTATCTAACGCATCCATTGCGGCATTTTTTTCAGCAGTGCCAGGTCGTTTGAACCAACCTAAAGTGCTATATCTGCCCATCATCACCACATCTAAAACGCTGGTGGGGAAGTCCCAATCCACACTGCCGCGTTGCGGCACATAACCAACCAAATGTCTTTGTTCGGGATACGGTTTTCCATATACCAATACTTGACCCGCCGCAGGTTTAATTAAACCTAAAATAGATTTAATCATTGTAGTTTTTCCTGCACCATTGGGTCCAACAATTGCCATGAGTATGCCCGAAGGCACACTCATATCAACATCCCATAAAACAGGTTTATCTTTATAAGCAATCGTTAAATCTGTAATATCAATTGCGTTTGTCATCTTATTCCTCGTTCAGCGCATTGACAATCGTATCAATGTTATGAGTTACCATACCAATATAAGTGCCTTCAGGCGTGCCTGCTGTTCCCATTGCATCAGAAAATAAGGAACCACCAATCACTACATTGAAACCTTGGTCTTCCACAGCGGCTTGCACGGCTTCAATATTTCTTTGCGGCACAGATGATTCAACAAAGATTGCAGGGATTTGTCTTTCGACAATAAAACTTACTAACTCTTGCACATCGGCTGTGCCTGCTTGCGCCTCCGTGCTAATGCCTTGCAAACCACGCACTTCAAAACCATACGCTTCACCAAAATAATTGAACGCATCATGTGCTGTGATTAAGACTCTTTTTTCAACTGGAATTGTTTGCGCTTGAGTCAAAACATATTGATGTAATTCCTCAAGTTGACTTAAATACGCCGTGGCATTCGCTTCATATTCTGACGCGTGAGCTGGGTCAACTTCGGTCAACGTTTCTTTTACTTGTTCGACCGCTTTCATCCACAGTGATACATCAAACCAAACATGCGGGTCAAATTGGTCGGGGTATGTGGGCGAGGCATTTAACAGAGAGCGGTCAATTAAATCGGTCACTGCAACTGTTTTAACTCCGAACTCATTCATTTTTTCAATCACTTCGCCCATTTGTGCTTCCAAATGCAAACCATTGTAAAAAATCAAATTTGCAGATTGAAGCCTTGTCACATCTCCTTCACTGGCTTTGTATAAATGCGGGTCAACCCCTGGACCCATTAATGAAATAACTTCCACATAGTCACCGCCCACGTTTTTGACAATATCCCCAATCATGCCAGTGGTTGTGACGACATTCAACTTGCCTGATGTATTTGTATTTGATTCTGTTGCACAAGCGCTGAGTAATAAGGCCAATACAACTGTAAAAATAAATATTTTTTTCAAAATAAATTCCTTATTAAAGTTTTTATATGTAGGGACACAGCAAAATGATTTTCCGTCAAAGTTATAAATCGACTTGCTGTGTCCTTACTGAGTACTTAAAACAACTTCGGTAAAAATCTACCAGTGTGTTTCATATATTCACGATATTCATCACCAAATTTTTCGATGAGATTGGCTTCTTCTTTCGGCGTGCGGACTGCCATTGCAATAAAAGCTAAGATTCCCAATAATGCAATGAACCAGTTATCTGACATCATGCCGAATGAAATAAATAATGATGAGCCAAATGTGTAAAGCGGATGTCGAATGTATTTGTATGGTCCTTTTGTGCTTAATACATGCTTCTCACGGGTTGCACTAGTAGGGGAGATTCCGCTGCCAATACTGCTAAACAACCAATACACACCGAATACACCAACTACACCAATGGCAACGCCAAGCCAACGAACCCATTCGGGTAAACCGATTTTTGACCAAGCCATCCAGGCTGGGTTAATCAAATACACAAATGGGCTCAACCAAAGAATCAAGCCGCCAAATTTGATGATGTTCATCATCACAGAGCCATCTACTTTGCGAGAAATTTTCTCGCCTGTTTCTTTATCCGCCTTGATGCGGAAGTAAGAGGAGATGCCCATGCCTGTCAGTAAAATCATTGCGGCTAAAATACGGAAAATGTTTTCGTTCATTATTTTTTACCTTTCATTCTTTCAATTGTTTCTAAATATTTGTCGTACGGTTCAGCGGTTAAGCCGTTAATTCCATGTTGTGGAAAATAGACACCATGTAAATAAAATTGTCCGATTGCCATTAATCCAATCACGCCCCAAAATGCAAATCTGCTGAATAAGATCCCAATTACTGATAAGACTCCAACTACGATGGCAAGTTTTGTAATTCTTCTTTGCGTTGGCACATGTTTTTCAAAATTGTTAAATGCAATGAAGTATGCGCCATATGCAATAAAAAGCACAATCAGTATTTCTGTTAAGCTCACTGAGGGTAAAGACGGAAATAAAATAGATTGTTCAAACATATTGATTAACTTTCTTCAATAAATATTTTGCTGGTCACACTTAATCCAAGCACATGTGTTTTCTTTTCAACTTTGATGGTCAAATTATGGTCAAACGGAGAATAATCAATCACTTCAATCATTGTGTTGGGTGTTAATCCAAGCTCATCTAAATATCGAAGCAAATCGGCATCTGCACCTTTGATGGATAAAATTTTTCCACTTTGATTCTTTCGCAACGCAGATAGCGGAGTTGTATCATCCAGTGGCATCTTAAGATCGGCGGTTGGTATCAACTCTCCATGTGGGTCACGCAGCGGATGACCTAACGCGGCGGCGATGCGTCTTTCAAAATCTTCTGAAATCACATGCTCCAATTTTTCAGCTTCTTCGTGCACTTCATCCCAAGAATATCCAAGCGTTTGCACAAGCCATGTTTCTAACAAACGATGATGGCGAATGACTTCCAACGCAGCTTTTTTTCCAGCAGAAGTTAATGTCACGCCTTGATGTTTTTGATATTCAATCAAAGCAGGTTTTTCGCTGGCAAGTTTTTGAATCATGCCTGTTACCGAAGCGGGTTTGATGTTTAACTCGCGCGCCAAATCATTGGTGCTGGCGGGTGAGCCGCTTTCAGTTAATTCATAAATTCGTTTGAGATAATCTTGAATTGATGTTGATGGTTTCATTAGATATTCCAAAGTGAAATTGTTGTGCAAATAAAAAATGCGATGTAAGCAATGTTGAAGCCCGCGCCTTCTGTCCAATCCACAATAAATTTTGGTAAAACTTTTTTGATGATTAACCATGCAATTGTTAAAGTTACAGGGTTAATGTAAATCATCCAACTTGCGAAGGTGGTTTTTCCAGAGGCGACCAAAACTGCAAACAAAACAGAAGCAACTACAATCATAAGAAGAAGCGATGCGTAAGAAATAATCAAAACTTTTTTATGGCGTTCAATCATCTTGACAATTACATCTTGTGAATTTTCATCAACTTGATTCAATGCCTGCACATATTCACCCATGTAATAAAACGTGCCATGAACAAAAGCCCCGATGATAGATGCGCTTCCAAACAAACTGATAGTTGTTAGCGCAACCCAAGCATTTGCTTCGCCCAAGCCTTGATAAATTTGCCAATAGCCTGCAATCACCAATGGAGTTGCAAAGACTCCAAGCAAAGCACCCCATATCATTCTGCTAGGGGAGAGCACGACCATTTTTTCTGCATCTGATAATAATTTTGCAAATGGTTTTAACTTTGGATATTCATCCAAATTAACTTTGCATGCCAATAAAAGCACATCACCAATTGCGTAAAGAAATGCACCGATGATTGCGATAATACCTGTGAGTTGAATTAAGTTCATTTTTGTTGCTCTCTATAAAATTTAGTCTTGCCTAAATTATTGTATACCCTCAGCCTAAAATTTGTCAAGTACTAAAAAATAGAATATTTTAAGCCTACGCATCTTGTCACTACGTGGATTTATGGAATAATAGATTCGACGCGACTATCCGGAGTGCGTCGCACCTAACAGGCTAGAAAAATCTTTACCCGTTTGGTGCGACGCACCCTTTGCGTTATTCTATTTTTTGGAGGCATTGCCCATGCGCGTGTGTGTTCTCTCCGACGAAGAAATCTCAGATTTCGACCCATCACCATTTCTAAAAGATTACGACTGGAAGATGGTCACTATGACCGCACCAGTGAAAGAAAAAATAAAGGCATTGGCTGAAAGTGGGGAGTTTGATATTTTCATCAATATATGTGAAGGCTATGAAGTTGATAGTGCAGAGGATGAAGACTGGGGCTATCATGCCACTGAGGTGGTACAAGCCTTAGAAGAATTAAATGTCGTTTTTACAGGTGCCGAATCAAATTGTTTTGACCCAACCCGCGAAGAAATGCAAGCCAAAGCGGATGAGGCTAAGGTCGGGTTTGCGAAGGGCTACCAAGTTAAAACGAAGGAAGAGGTGCAGAGCTTGGTCAAAAATTTACGTTTTCCTGTCATGGTCAAACATCCAAAAAGTTATGGCAGTACAGGCATGATAAAAGAATCGCGTTGTAATTCGATTGAAGAAGTTTTGACGCAAGTGGAAAGAGTTTGTGCGTTATATGGCGCGGCACGCATGGAAGAATTTATTGTCGGCAGAGAGTTCAATGTGTTGATAGTGGATAACCCAGATGATTTTAGTAAACCGTTTGCATACCCGCCCACTGAATTGATGTTTCCGCCTGGCGAAGAATTTTGGCATACCGTTGTCAAGTGGGATACATCGCTTCCTTTCAACTTTCGAGAGGTTACTGAACCTGAGCTGATTCCACGCTTACAGGATATTGGCATCCGCATGTTCAAAGCGATGGGCATTGTTGGGTATGGGCGTTGTGATGTGCGTATGAATGAACAAGGTGAATTATTTATTTTGGAAATTAATCCCAACCCCGCCATCATGCTTCGCCCTGAAGAATTTGGTCCAGCAGATTTTATGATTTTGTACGATAAAGATGGTTATAAAGGTTTCTTTGACAGAATTTTTAGGACTGCATTTATCAGGCAAAAAATGCGCGCAAAAAATTAAATAAAAAACAGGATGCGAAAGCATCCTGTTTTTTTATTGCTTGAAAAAAATTATGGACCAGTAACCACTAAATTATCAAATTCAGCAGTTGCATTTGGCTGACCATTTTGTGATTCATAAGAAGTGACCGCAAAACCAACGCCACCAGTTGTAGGACCACCAGCTACTGCGGTTGTAGAAGCAATTTCTTGACCATTCACCGCAAGTGTAATTTCATCACCAACACAGGTAGCACTGACTCGGTTGGTGATTTCCCCTAAATTGATAGCATCTGAATATTGCCAATCCACAAGGGCATCAATTGAATTAGAAACAATACTGCCGATGTAATAATAACCATCAGCACTAATGGCAAGTAAATACCCATTGATGCTGTCATCAGCATTTTCGCTCAAACGACAAATGACACCAATGCCAACATTGTCATTATCAGGACCTTCAGTCATCGTTAAATCCATTTCAATACTGCCGATGTAATAATAACCATCAGCACTAATGGCAAGTAAATACCCATTGATGCTGTCATCAGCATTTTCGCTCAAACGACAAATGACACCAATGCCAACATTGTCATTATCAGGACCTTCAGTCATCGTTAAATCCATTTCAATCACTGCATCAGCAAAATCAGTGTCACCGCCGCCCCAAGCCCATGTATCACCTGTAGAACGTAATACATACACACCATCTCGAACTTCAGCAATGTTTGCATCTTCTGAATACAAAACCCATTCACCTGAGTCTGAACTAAAGTCATCTGAAAGCAAAACATTTCCAACGGGTGGAACAGGCACTTCTTCGGTTACTTCTACTTCAACGGGTGGAATGGTGCTAATCGGCGCAAAAGTGGCTGGAGGTTGGTCTCCACCACCGGGCAAATTACTCATGCCAGGGCAAGCACATGCCAACACTACAATTGCGGCAACAGCAAAAAATATTGAACGATTTCTTTTATTCATTACATTCTCCTTTGTTTTTGACATTGTAACAAACAAACTTCATTTTCTAAAGAACCCTTCGGTACTAAAAATTCCATCAAAGGCTTCGCGTGCATCGGCTTGGGCTTTCTCCCACCATTTTTTTTCAGACGGCAAAAATAACTCATCATATTCTTTTTTCATCCACGCTTTAGTTGAGTCACTTCCACCGAACCAGCGATAAGCATGTTCTAAGACTGTGATTCGCAAACTGCGAATCGCTTGCCATAACGAGTCACCAAACGTGCCAAACTCAAATGCACCTGCGTACAATTTTTTATCAGGATATTTTTCTTTCATTATTTGATGTAAATATTCAGACATATCGCCATTGATTGAATAAAATTCTTCTGGATTCACACCCGCCACTTTCTTAACCTTGAACCTGCGTGCTGTTTCCTCAGCAGGCTCTTTCTCCGAAG
>ERZ761610.1236-NODE-1236-length-14715-cov-18.247476_pt1 | contig 14715 bp, 3 predicted proteins | sample MGYA00512164_ERZ761610 | MGnify/ENA primary metagenome ERZ761610 (study PRJEB28899, sample SAMN02850038) | bioreactor sludge metagenome | biome: EBPR Sludge; feature: EBPR Bioreactor; material: flocular biomat | place: Australia: Thorneside Wastwater Treatment... | reverse complement strand
ATTTACTTTACCTACCATACACTGAATCGGTAGATATTTGCCACTCAGAACTATCGTTTCTTTCAGTTTAGCACGCATCGATTTTACTGATTTCTCGCTTGGGCTCATTATCGTGTATCAACTTTATTGAAAATAAAAAACAAACTTACTGAACCCATACAAATAATCACCACCGCTGGAAACCCACATCACCAACTATAAAATCGTATCGAAAAAATCAACCCAAATAAAATTATCATCGCCACCGACATGGATGATCAAGGTCGCAACTTTGCGCAAAACGAAGCCATGATGGCGAAGTTTAGCTGGCTTGCCCAGCCCGAAGGGCGAGTACAAGGATGTACGAAGCAAATCATCAAAACTATGATCGGGAAGGTCAAATCATCAACCCCCATTTACGACGCTAACGACCCAGCAGAACTACTAAAAAAAAATTACAGAAAGACTCAAATGAAAAAAACACGCCTAAAAAATCCTTCAACGCTAATTCTGCGAACTCGTCTAAATCCTCGATTTTTACCCCAATTTTATTTCTGCGCTTTCTATGACGCTAAAGTTGTGTTCTACATCTACAGATATCAATTAAATAATTTTCATGATATTAATTTGGGAATCTACACCACATCAATTTATAGATTTTATAATTTTTCATCAAAAAAAAAATTTCCATTCTTTTGGATATATTTTTCTCAATTCATTAATGATCAAATAGTCCCAATCGTCAAAATCAAATTTATTGAAGTCAGTCGACGTTAAATTTGTTGTAATAGGTTGACCATTTAAAAAATCAGTTTTTGAGGAAAAAATTTCATTTGTATCTGCATAAAACGCAATTGAAATATATGCTGTACCATCTAAGTTCCATTGCCATATAGATTTATCTTTAAAGACCACTTTGGTTGGTGTCACATTTCCAAATTTTAAAATTATTAGTTTTTCTACCGTTTCAATATTTTTAATTCTAATTTTTCTCCAACTACTAGTTGCACATTCAATTTGAAGCAAATATTCCTTTTTAGAAACACTCTTTTTTATACTACAACTACAAAAAATAAAAACAAAAAATGTAAGCAGTATAGCATTGTTTTTTAGTAGTTTATTATTTTCGAATTTATACATATTTACCATCCTAAAGTCGCACCTTGTTGTGGCCCCATAATACCTGCTTCCCACGAGATTTGTGCATCCATTGAAACTGATTGATATTCTTTCATTTCAAAACTATAGAATGGTACATCTACATCAGGCCAATGTGTCCCCTGGTTACCTAAAAGCATATGACCACAAAGTTCGTGGCCAAGAACATTCGTACTCGAAACTGGAATAGAAGTTCCATTTGGAAATTTCCAAGATTGATATTGATTTGGGTTTAAAACGGTAATACCAGCAGAACCAGTCCCAGCTGTTCCTCCTGGTTGACCAAGTAGAGCGCCTCCTGGAGTGCCAGGTAAAACTGGACCAGATAAAGTTGGCGGCACTGTAAAATTTTGAATATAACCAGCCGGAGTAATAAAAGTGACTGGTCTAAAAATATTTGCAAATGTAACTATAATTTGGTTATCAAATGAATTGTTCGCAAGTTCTTTAAGGCAACAACACGCAGTAAGTTCACTACTTTTATATGGACCATCTGCTACAACTAATTGATTATTGTTAAAGGATGCTTTTGAACATAATTTTGTTATTTGACTTGCAAGCTCCTGCATTCGTTGTAATTTTTGTGCATCTGGAACATTTGCTGAAGATTCAGAATCTAATCCTATAGTTAACTTTAATCCAGACGGGTCTACATGATTTACAATAAAATACCCCCTATACAAATTCAACCCATCAACATAACCAATTGGATCTCTATTTATAAACCTACCTAGCGTATTGTCAAGATATCTTGCTCGATAATATTGCAATCCTGACTCACTATCATGCCTAATACCTGTATACCCATAATCTTGATTTACAACTGGTGTAGTTATTGTTGCATATGAACTATCGCGTAAAGTACGTTTACCATAGCCATCATATCTTGCTCTTTCTACCACAACGCCACTTGCATCTACAAAACCATAAACACAATACCTTAAGTCAGACATATAATAGTTGTAAGTCGAACCATTTGCAACCAATATTACTTCATCAATGTATTGAGCACCATTTACATATTCACGAACTAAGCTTTGTGATCCGTCGGTTTCCTCAATAACCCTAGCACCGTCGTAATAAAATTGTTCTTTAGCTCCACCAGCATGATGCTTTTCAACGCGTAAATTGTCAGCGTAATAGTAATAATCAACAATTGTGACATTGCTTAGGTCGGTTATAGTTATTAAACGGTTTAATGCATCCCAAACATATTTTTGAGTACCATCGTTTGTGAGATTTCCATTCAAATCATAAGTTAAGCTAGTTGCTCCACGAGCTGTCAATTGATTTACGCTATCATGGGTACGACTTTCAGTTGACCCATTATTGTTGAACGATGACCAATTTCCTAAATGATCTAATGTATACCCTTGGTAGAAACTTGGCGAACCACCTAGAGTACCTCGTTCATATTTCGTAAATCTTTGTACTGTATCATACAAGAAAGTCTCAGAGTCTTGACTACGATGTAAATGGTTGTCAGTTAAGCGATTCCCATATAAATCGTAGGTGTATTCAAAACCCACAAGTGTTGTCGTTGCTGAAATATCTCTCCAGTTCTTTTTGGTAACTCTGCCCATAGAGTCGTAAGAAAAATCAACTCTAGTGTCAGTGCCAGAATTAAGAGTATTTCTAGCTACTAATGGTCTCTTATCAGAGCCTGAGTCATACAAATAGTCATAATTTGCAACTGTAACTATGCCTGCCCCTACATCAGTTTTGATTAAATCAACTTGATGCAAGGCATTAAATGTCATGTCTACATTTCTACCATTTGGATAAGTTATTCTAGTTCTATGACCAAAGGTATCATATAGTTTTGAAACAATTTGTGTTGTGCCAGCACCAATGGTTTCTGATTGTTTGGTCATACGACTCAAGTTATCAAATTCGTAAGCCATTGTGATTGTTTGATTGCCTGAGTTATTATCTGTATCTTGGGTTTTACGACGCATTACATCCCATGTAAAAGTTTGAATACCTGCACCACCATAAGTTTTTTTGGTTAATAAATCCCTACTATCATATAAATAAGTACAATCGTCTCCATTTTGATCTGTCTTTTTTGTGATACGGCCATCAACATCGAATTCCATGGTTATGAAATTTGTGTCTGCATAGGTTGTTTTTGTGATTCTATTTTCTTGGTCGTATTCGTAGTCTGTTGAATTTGAACTTGAGTCAATTAATCGAGTTAAACGATGCAAAATATCATAATTTTGAGTCGTTGTAATATCTAAACCACCCACATCTTCAATTGATTTTGTTAACTTATAAACATTGTTGTATTCAAATGAATAAACAATATTGGTTGAACCATTTACTTTTACCGTTTTTGTTAAAACATTATTCATGCTATCATACACTATTTCTTGCAATCCACCATCTGGCATAGTTTGTTTTGTGACTCTTGAAACCTGATCATATTCAGTTATAAATTCAAAACCACCTGCATCTATAGATTTAGTCACTCGCGATAAAGAATCGAAAAGCGTTATTGATTCAATATTTTTACCGCCAGAGTCACGAATTGTTTTAGTAACTCGGAACACAGAATCGTAAAGTGTCTCGGCGATAGTGCCTGATGGGTCAATTGATTTTGTCAAATGGTGTGACTCGTCATGCAAAAATTGGGTTGTTCTGGCTATACCACCCACATCTTCGATGGTCTTGGTCAAAAATGATTTGTCGTTATACAAATAATGGAAAATTGTGCCTTCTGCATTCACAATTTTAGTTTTATTTGCCAAGCCATCATATTCGATTGTTGAAAAATTTGATGCTTCATCAATTGCCTTAGTCACTAAGTTACGGTTATCAAATAACCATTGTCTAATACCACCCATTGGATCTGTACATTTAGTCTTGTTTCCGTTGGGGTCATATTCGCAAAGTTCTAAGCCACTATCTGGTTGAATGGTTTTGGTTAATAACCCACGATCGTCAAACATGAAGTCAGTTATTATATTAAACCCAGCTGGGTCAACTTGAGTGCGCGTCACCTCACTTCTTGCATTGTACGAATTTACTACGGCTAAATTTTCTGCATCAACAGTTTTTGTTGTTCGATAAACCTTATCGTAAAAGGTCTGCGAATAATTACCATTAGGATCAATAGATTTTGTCACATTATATGATTGATCATACTCAACACTTGAAACTAAAAATTCGTCGCCCAACACTTGTTTTGAATTGATGGTTCGTGAATATTTATCGTATTCTGAAATATTTATTAAATCAGGGCCATCATAATTAACTTTTCTTATTTTTGTTGTTCTACCAAGGGTGTCATACTCCGTCTCATCAATCAAAGCCAAACCATACGGATCAACAATCGTTCGGGTCAAACGATACATCGAGTCATATTCATAGAATTTATAGTTTCCTTTTGCGCCACTTGATTTGATATATTCAATATCAGTAAATTTAGTTAATTTACCATTCCATGAATACTCATACTCACCTTCTTGCCCATTCACATTTGAAGCACCTGAACAAGAGCAACCTGGTGCGCCTGCATCACCACCAATTTTTGTAATTTGATTTAAAGCATTGTATTCGTAAATCGTTATTGCCCCAATCTTGTCTATAATTCTAGTAATATTGTTGTTTCCATCATATTCTTTTATTTCAGTGTAACTAGCTGGATCTATTGTTTTAGTTAATCTGTTTAAACTATCATATAAAAATGAGGTTATATTTCCATTTCTATCTACATGGCGTGTTTTATTACCAAAATTATCATATTCGCAAACTTCAAAACCACCTATTTCATCAACAATTTTTGTTTTGCGACCAAAAGAATCATATTCCCATGTTTTAAATTTTCCAATAGGATCAATTTGTTTTGTTAAATTACCATTTGAATCATACATCATTTCAGAAGTGACTGCTAAGCCACCCACATCCCTAACCGTTTTAGTTAACCTATTATTGGAATCATACATAGTGTCGGTGATTACACCATTAGGGTCAATGCTTCTTGTAATGTTTCCATTTGCGTCAAAAAGCTCCACAGTAGTTATTGCTAAACCACTTGGATCAACTACTGTTTTTGTAATATTATGAAATGAGTCATATTGAAAAGTTGTAATAATATCATTTGCTACATCTGCATCAAGTTTTTGAGTCTGTTTTGTAACTCGTGCAAAAGAATCCAGAGCATAAGTTGTTACTAGCCCATCTGGACTTATGACTTTTGATACAGATACAGCATAAGGCTGCAAATCGTATTCGACTGTATAAGTTTTGCCATCTGGATCAATTGATTGTCTTGTAAAGAAACCATTGATTCCTTCATTGGGCATGCTAGCCACTTGACCACTAGGCAATGTAACCTTTGTCATAAACCAAGTTTCGTTATATTCATAAAAATATTCATTTGATCTGTAATTTACAAACTTAGTTTGATTGCCGACATGATCATAAGCCCAAATGAAATCACCATAGCCACTGCTTGCAAATAGCTCTTCGAATCTTTCTTTCGTCAAATAGCCATCTGAGTCATATGTAAAAGTCCATGTTTTTATATCAGAAGTACCATAAGGAACAGTTTCTACTTTACTGATTAAGTTTACTCCTGAAATAACTGTATCAGCATAAACTCTATATTCATTTAAACTAGCATCTTTGATTAATAAATACGAAGCAGACTGATAATCAAAAGTGATTGTATTTCCACTCTTATCAGTACATTCTGTTTTTCTGAAATGGTCTGTCGATAGTTCATAACCAAAGGTTTGGATTGCGCCATCTTTTTCAGTCAACACCCATTCCCCACCTACGAATTCAACATAGGCCTCATCTCCACCAGGCCTATAATATTTACCTGCCCCATTTTTATCATAAGGAAACCAACCGTTACTTTTATTAGAAACATGTAAAATATTTACACGAGTGGCACTGATTACTTTTAATTCATTAAAATCACTTACCCTATTGGTTCTGCCAAAAGAGAACGGTTGCAAGTCAAAATTACCTGGATTTTGAGACACATGTATCTGCACCTCTTTACCTAATGTTGGTATTGGAATTGGTGAATTTGAAGACGCACAATCACCAGCACTTTTTCCTTCACATTCAGGAACAGTCGTTGCATTTGAATCAGTGTTCTCTTTACAAATTAAACAAGAAGTACTACCGCATGTTTCACAATCCTGAACACTTTTTAAAGGTGTTTCATTATTACAACCCGTAAAGCTGTTTGGCCCAATCTTTAAAGTAACCGTATAGCCACTTAATGACCCGTCATCCGTAAATAAAGCACTCCCGCCCTGTTCAATTGTCTCGAATTTGACAATTGTTCCTCCTGAACATGACCATTCAATATCATCATCGAATTCAGGCATTCTTAAATCGTCACCACCAAACTCTGGCGCATCAGTTGACGAGTAATAATATTCTTGATTATCTGGTTCAAGATTTTCACCCATCCACCAGACCTGACCCATAAATCTTCTGGTATCACCCATATAAACGATACCACCAGCACCATAAGTCTTCCTAGCGTACAAATGAGCCAAATCTACCTTCACATAATCTTTTTGGAAAACGCTAGAACTGTTGCCGTTGGCGTAACCGATGGCTTTCACGGTGAAGCTGTCATCAATTTGGAATGAGCCAGTATATGGCGTACTGGCATTAGTTGGAGTTGTGCCGTCTAATGTATAATAAATTGATACCCCGCTACCGTCTGTGCCGGGTAGCGTAAAGCTCATGCTAACATCTAGGTCGGCTTTGAATGGTTTTCTATCGGGGCTGATTGAGATCACGATATCTGCGATGCCACCAAAATCCCAGTTAATATTATTTGATAAATCTATGCTGTTTGTGGCGGTGATTTCATCGCCTGTGCTTGCATCAGAATCTGATACTTTTAGGTAATTTACGGATTGAGTGCCGGAGACATCAAGGCTCCAGCTTTCGCCTGGGTTGATGCTGCCTAGGGTTGCATAATTTGCGCCTGTGCCGTTTACCGTGAAATTCGTTACCGTTGTTAGAGAACCTACGGCAAATTGAGCTTTGGCACCAGCAGATACGATTAGATCGGTGGCAGTTATGCCGTAATCTAAGATGTTTAGAGTGTTACTTGTATTTGCTAGTGTTAGGGTTTTGAAGCTTTGTACTTGACCAAAGTTTACATTTTGTTCGAATGTTGAGCCATTTAATTTGAATTCCCCTGAGTCAAGCGTTAGAGTGCCAGCTGTTCTTTCGATAAAGCCAGATACTGCAATTGTGCCAGCACCATCATTAATGGTACCGCCTGTTTGGAACAATGGGCCAGCGATGGTAAGGTTGCCAGTTGAACCAGTCAATGTACCAGCTGCAACATGTAAACCAAATCTACCTACATTAATTGATGCAGTGCCAGATTGAGTTACCGAACCAGTGAAACCTGTGCTTAAAACGATACCCTTCACGCTAATATTCGATGCTATGCTTGGTGCATTATTAGTGCCGTTTGTGATGATTGCGACATCATCACTTGTTGGTACTGTGTTTTCTGACCAATTCGTACTAGTGTTCCAGTCGTTGGAGGTTACACCTACCCAAGTATTTGCCTTGGCAGTGTCAAATACCCAATTGGTATTGTAGCCAAGGTCAATGTTAGTGCCATCTACGGTAATAGTAGAGCCAATATTATTGCAGGCTCTAACTTGGCAAAACTGAATATCATAAGTGCCTTGTACATCAATCATGTACTGGTAATACCCGTTAAAATACATGACAGAATTAGGTAAACCGTACATTTCCATCTTACCTGTAACTGTGATAATGTCAGCTACACCGATATAGAAAATCATCCAATCGTCTTTTACTTTCGCAAATTTCTTTAGGTTATAAAAGGTGGTTGACCCATACACTTCTGAAATAAAACCGTCAAATTCAACCGTAGAACCATTGGCTGTATAAGTACCTGAATTTGACCATACTCTTCTTGTCTTAATGTTTTTACCTGCTTGCGAAATTAGGGTTGTGTTGGCTTCAATATAAAGCCCATCATCTACATACATATCATCTGTGTGTGTCCAAGTACCACCATTTTTAAAGGTTATAGTGGTATAGCGGTTGCCTAGTAGTAAGCTTGAATAGGTACTTGTACCTGTATAAGTAACTACTCCTTGGTTAGTGAGCACACCAGTATAAGTTAATGGCTCGCCACCTTCTAATGTTACGGCACCATAAACGAGTAAATCTTTACCTACGGTTACGGTTTTACCTTGCATATCAAATGCTGATTTACCTCTGATTTCTAAATTGTCTGATGTTTTTAAGGCTGTTGTTAGATACAAGGTACCGTCTGATTTCTCTAACACCACACGCCCAAAATCTTGGGTAGATGCTGTGCCAGCAGTTGTTAGAATTTGATCGGTTGCACCGTTAAATATTACCGCACCCCCATTATCAATAAAGCTACCACTTTGTTGTACCCAATCCCCTGAGGCATAGGTTCTATAAGCGGAAGCCGAATAAGTGGCAGTGCCTGTTAGCGTAAATGTGCTGTCGATGTTCACACGGCCATTAGCGGTATTCATCGTACCTGCTGCTACAAATAAATCTTGAGCACCAATTGATAGTACAGAGCCTGTATTTAGCGTTAATGATTTCGTGAAGCCAGTATTTAAATGAACCCCAGCAACTGAAACTGTCGTCGAAATTACAGGCGCATAGGTGCCAGTATTGCCATCTAAAATGGCGATATCATCTGCCCCTGGAACCACACCACCCTGCCAGTTAGAACCAGTTGCCCACGCTGCACTTGTATTACCGATCCAAGTGTAGGCATTCGTGCCAGTAAAGCTCCAACCTGTGTTGTTACCTGCATCCACATTCGTTTGATCAACGGTAATAGTTGCACCCGTATTATTACTATCTTGAATGGTTAAGTAAGAATAGGTGGCGGTCGCTGAAGCGGTAAAGTTCCATTGTGAGCTTGAGGTTAGGCTTAATAAACTTAGTTGATTATTAGGTCTACCTTGTAGATCAACACTATTAGTAATCGTTTGTGTGGAACCAGCTGCAAAACTTAGTGAGCTTGCTACATCTTCTGATTTTACAAGATCATAAAAAGTATTCGAACCTGTAATTTGATTGGCGGTACCAGATAAAACCACTTGTGCCGTACTAACAAATGAACCACCTAAATTATTTAAATTGGTCTTTAAAGTTAAAACACCCGCAGTATGTTCTACCTTGGTAGTAGCATTTGCCAGTTTTAATTCATTATGGATGGTGGTATCTTCTGATAGTTGATAAACATCGCCGATTTCTGAAGAGTTTATTTCTAGGTAGCCAAATGCTGTCGCAAAGGAATTTAAATTAATGGTGTTGTTAACAGCATTGGTAACAGGTGTATATTTGACGATAGAAGTCGTATCTAAACTTGATCTAGCGGTTGTGACCGGTGCATACGATGGTATCTCTAAAGTCGTACCAGCATTTAAAGTTAACAAATCAGTAACAGTCAACCCACTAGTAGAAATCGTTAACTTACCTGTTTTTACCGTCAAATCTTGCCCACTGCCATTTAAACTGGCAGTGCCCACAAAAGTTACTCCTGAAGCATTATCAATAGTTACTAGCCCATTTGGTATATCATTACCATTTAAGGTGGCTGTCTGTGCGCCTGTGCCTAGGAATGTTAATTTAGAAGAACCTGTTACCGAGCTATCAGTTGTAGTTAAGTTACCTTTAACAATCAAAGTACCAGAATTAATTTGACCTGCGGAAGTAAGTGTTAGATTATTTCGAATGACTAGATCATTCGAAACGGTTACTGTTGCCCCACCGTTATTCCAAATTAGATTATAAAGCTCCATGCCACTAGGTGTAATAGTAGCGTGATTCGTAGTTAGTGTTATCGTAGATGTCTTTGGATCAACCGTACCATTTAGTTTGATAAGATCTCTAGTTGCAGTAAAGTCACTTTCAAAACTAATCGTACCACTCGCCTTATCAATGATCAAACTTGGTAATTTACCTGGGTAGGTAATGGATTGACTACCAGTACCTGTGAACTTGATTTGACCAAGAGTACCACCAGCAAAATTAGTATTATTACCTGTTAAGTCACCTTTTAAAACTGTCGCAATATTTGTTGTACCTGCGGCTAAAATCTCTAGGTTACCATCTACTGCCATATCACCACTTGAATTGCTAGTGCCACCTTTATTTATAGAAACATTATTAAGGGCATTGCCTGCTGTGTAAATATTAAAGTGATTAGAGCCTGTAAAATTGATTAACCCACTATTATGAGTAAATGTTGCGCCTGTTGCTACTTTAAATACAGTTCCGCTAAAAGTGGTATTAGAAGTAAATGTACTTGTCGTTGAAGTAAAACTACCGCCATTGACAGTGAACTCCCCATTGATGGTAATCGCTGCATTACTACCAGTAAAGGTACCGCCATTCTGAATCCAGTCTGAGCTACCAATCGTAACCGTATTGCCAGACCCTTGGGTAATCGTGCCTGTGTAATTCGATTCTATCAAAACCCCTTTGACGCTGATACTCGCATTAATGGTACAATTATTATTGCTATAAATACTTGAGAATAAAGCCACATCATTCACCCCAGGAACAGCAGCTGTGCCCCAGTTACCTGCAGTGTTCCAGTTATTATCGACAGCCCCTGTCCAAGCGTAAGCGGGCATAGTCGTAAAGTCCCAATTCGTATTGTTACCTGAATTAGTGGAACTAATCGCATTGATACTCACACCATTCGAAGCGTTAGAATCTTGAGCATCAATTTTGTCGGTAAAAGTTGTCGCAGTCATTGTTTTGATATACCACTGAGTAGCTGGCACATCACTTCTTAAAGTTGCTTTGGTAGATGATGTTGAATTTGTTAAAAAAGAACCATTGATTTGAATTTGATTACCTATACCAGAAGTAAAGTTGTGGGTTTTACTCGCACCAAGTGTTAGGTTAAAGAATGTCGTCACTGGTAAATTTGCTAGAACAGCCGTAACCCCTGAATCTTTATAAATTACTTTAGATGCTGTTGTGCTTACAGTAAAGGCAGAACTAGAAAAAGTTTCATTACCTTTTAAGGTTAAAGTATCTTGAATATCAATGGTTGAACTTGTCGTTACATTGTAGCCATCCACATCTAATACGCCGGTAACATTATGTAAATGCCCATCGCTTAGAGTAAGATTACCCACCAGCGTGACAGAAGCACCGCCTGTTTTCTTGATATCAATATTACCTTTTGATAATACCCCTGAACTTACTTTAGTAATCAAGGCATTTTCTGTACCCAGCATTTCTATTGTTGTTTTAGGCGAGCCTGTAAAGCTCGCATCTTCTAAGGTTAAATTCTTTTTCAATTGAATTTTGCTACCTGAAAGATCACTAACGCTCTTGATATTTAACCCACCATTCACGCTTAAAGTTCCATTAATGGTAACACCTTCGGTTGTATCTAAAGTTAAATCATATAAACTTTGCCCATTCGAAGTAATCGAAGAAGTACCAATTAAAGTTAAATTACCTGTGGCATTTAATAAACCGCTAGTAATTGTAATATCCCCTCTGACGCGAATGCTATCAATGATATTTAAAGTGGCTGTTGCCTCTTTTTCTACGATCACCTGCGTAAATAAGCCATTCACGCCTGCACCGCTAAAGGTTTGGGTATTATTACCCACAAAGTGGACAGCCCCTGTTGTGCTTGATTGAGTTGCTACCGCTGTTGTTACATTGCCGTAAGCATAGATATCACCACCTAGAACATCCCACTGATTAATATACAAATCACCTTTTACATCAAGGTTACCAGTTATAAAAAGCCCACCTGTACAGTTGATATAAAGGCTATAAACCGACATACCATTATTATCAAAATACTGCGAAGCACCATTTAGGGCAAGCTCACTCGTACCGTAAGCCACAACCCCTTCGACATGGTTCCAATCATTTTTAGTGTTAATCACGGAAGCTAGTGTTAGCGTGCCGGAAGGTTTATTGATTTCGACATCAGGTAGTTCCCCTACACCTCTAATACCAGAACCTGTAAAGGTTTGAAACCAGATACCTGTAAACACAAGAGTACCCGTACCGCCGTTCGTATTAACCCCTTGGGTTACATGGCTTTCGACTTTTAGTTCCCCCCCATCAATATACCCTTTGGTGTAGGTTAAAGCACCTTTAAGATAAATAAAGGAATCAATATCTAAGTGGCCATATAGATTAAGCACTAGATTGTTTAAAGTAATACCGCCTAAAACCGAAATGGTCACAGAAGAAACGCCAGGTTCTGTAATTGTTACTGTAGAAGTACCAGCATTAAAATTGGCTGTGGTAGTAATTGAAACATCACCTTTTAAAGTCAGGTTATAAGAGCCTAGATCAACAAAACCGCTAACATGGCTAAATTCTTCATTGACAGTTAGATTGGCAAGCAAGCTAAATTCACCTGTATAGCCTGTATCAATGACAATCTCTTTTACGGTAGTAGCAACATCTACCACACAGTCTTTGACGCTGGTAGAGTTAAACACAACTTTATCTGCTGCACCTGGAACCACATTCCCGACCCAGTTTGCTGCTTCGCTAAAATGGTTGGTAGAACCACCACCATCCCAAACAATAGATGGAGGTACAAATACCCAATTGGTATTGTTACCGCTATCCGTACTATAATAAGCTGTGATGGTGCTACCGTTAGAAGAATTACAATCTTTGACATCGACAGTATCATCGATACTTTCAGTGCCAACTATTTTTAGATACCACTGTGTGGGTGAACTTGCACTTCTTAAAACCGCTTTCGTACTGGTAGTACCTGTTGTCGAGAAGCTACCATTGACGGTAATTTCATTGCCTGAACCTGTTTCAAAATTATGGGTCTTACTTGCCCCTACTATTAAATTATTAAAGGTGCTTGGTGGTAGTTTAGATAGATCGGCTGTGACAGCGCTATCATAATATTCAACTGTTGACGATGAAGTGTTTAGAGAAAAAGTGGTATAAGAAAAAGTTTCATTCCCTTTTAATTTTAGTTTATCGGTAATGGTTAACGCATCAGGTACAGTTAAGTTATAGCCTGCTACATCTAGAGTTCCCGAAGTTACTGTCATATCTTGCCCGCTACCATTTAAGGTTAGGTTCGCGCCTAAGGTTACAGTGCCACTAGTCTTGTTAATGGTAAAGGTACCATTTGGTAGGTCATTTGAGCCTACTGTCACAAGTTGAGAGTTGGTTCCCGTTAGGGTGATGGTTGCAGAACCATCAATGGTTGTATCCGTTGAAGTTAAGTTTCCTTTTACCTCTAAGGTACCAGAGTTCATTTGACCGCTATCCGTAATACTTAAATTGCCACCAATCACCATGGTGCCTGTCATAGAAAAGGTACAGGTAGGGCCTTTACTAACAGTTACATTTTGAAATTCAACGGATCCTGAATTGTTTCCCCAGTGGTCCCCACCTGAAAAGGTTGTTGTTTGTCCACCTGCAAAAACAACAGAACCAGCCGTATAGGTAAATGTTTTAGAAATCGCAAAGTCACTAGCAAAGGTTAAAGTGCCGCTCGCCTTATTTACTGTAACATAAGGTAATCTACCCGTAAAGGTAGATGTTTGATCACCTGTACCATCAAAGGTAATCTTGCCAGATGAGCCACTATGGTGCATTGTTGCAGAACCAGAAAGATCCCCTGCTAAATAAATATCAATGTTAGATGTACCCGCACTAGCTAGTATCAAGTCACCATCCACATCTAAAGTACCAGATGCCGTACAAGAACCGCATTTATTGACTTCAACATTATAAAGAGAAGAAGAGTGAGTATCGATCGTGAAGTGATTTGAACCAGAAAACTTTACCGAACCATTACTGTGGTTAAAAGTTGAAGCCGTAGCGATATCAAAAATATTACCTGTTAATGTTGTATTACAGGTTAGTAAGCCCGTTGTCGAAGTAAAAACACCCGCATTCAAATCAAAGCGCGAATTGATCGTAATAGCCGAATCACCACCCGAAAAGGTACCATCATTTTGTGTCCAGTTGCCTGACCCGATGGTAATCGTATTTCCCGAACCTTGGGTAATTGTTCCTGTATACCCACTATTAATCGTAATACTGATCACCGAAATATTGATATTAATCGTACAGTTTTTGGTAGAGGTGCCGTCAAAGACAGCATTATCCCCCGAACCCGGAACCACCCCACCGGCCCAATTCAAAGCCGTATTCCAGTTATTATCCGCACCACCACCATCCCAGGTGATCGTAGCTGCTGATGCAAATAGCGGGGTTAATAAAAAGAATAATACAACAATCGAGAGCCGAGTGATGGTTGTTTGTAAACTAAAAAGCATCTAGCCACCACTCAATAAATTAGATTCGGTGCAAATTAAAAATGAGCAAACTCAAGCATAAAAAAAATCAATAATAAAGCAAGCAAAAATCTTGATTTGGCTCAAAAAATCTTAAAGGTGAATCCAATATCAACTGCCCAAGATAACGACCCAGCCGGTCAAACCGCAACTAAAATCATTTATAATGAGATATCGAAATTCTACCCAACCAAAATCATCAACTACCAAAAAAAAGACCCAAACGAACTTT
>ERZ761610.1232-NODE-1232-length-14727-cov-11.321497_pt1 | contig 14727 bp, 12 predicted proteins | sample MGYA00512164_ERZ761610 | MGnify/ENA primary metagenome ERZ761610 (study PRJEB28899, sample SAMN02850038) | bioreactor sludge metagenome | biome: EBPR Sludge; feature: EBPR Bioreactor; material: flocular biomat | place: Australia: Thorneside Wastwater Treatment... | reverse complement strand
GTAACCAATTTTTGTTTCATATACGCCTCCTTCTCTCAAAAGTTGAACTTTAAACGATGCGCTCGATTTGGTCAATGAAAAGTGTAAGCATGTCCATGTTGTTTATAGGGAAATTGCCGTTCAAACGCTACATTTTCGAAACGGATTTTGATTCCAATTCTTCCCATCTGATTAAACAATCTGCCAGTTCTTTTTCAATCGCAGCATACCGTGTTTGCAATTCTTTCACTTCATCCGGAAAATCACGATAAATGATCGGTTCATTTAAGCGCAAAGTAATATTCGCTTGCTCTTGTTCCAAGAGATCAATCTTACCGGGCAATCCTTCAAGTTCACGCGCTTCCTGGTAACTCAATTTTTTAGTTCGAGGAGACCTTGGTGATCTGGAAATACCGTCTGATGAAGTCTCTGGTTGCTTCGCTGCAATTTTCTGCGGAATGGTAGAATCTTCAAAATGTTTTGCACGATTCCAATCTTCATAACCGCCAATATATTCACATAATTTTCCATTTCCTTCAAATGCAATTACTTGCGTTACCACATTATCCAGAAATTCCCGGTCGTGACTGACCAAAAACAAGGTGCCGGGATAATCCTGCAACAAAGCTTCGAGCAATTCCAAGGTTTCGATATCGAGATCGTTGGTCGGTTCGTCCAGCACCAATACATTGGCTGGGCGGGCAAACAAACGCGCCAGCAACAACCGGTTGCGCTCACCGCCGGATAGTGACTTGACCGGAGAACGCGCACGCTCGGATGGAAACAGGAAATCTTCCAAATAGCTGATGACATGTTTGCGCTTACCGCCAATCTCGACAAAATCCGAACCCGGACTGATGGTATCCGTCAAAATCATTGCTTCATCGAGCTGCTCGCGCATCTGATCGAAATAAGCGACTGCCAGTTTGGTTCCTTGCTGAATCGCGCCGGAATCGGGCTGTAATTCGCCCAGGATCAATTTCAGCAACGTCGATTTGCCCGCACCGTTAGGACCGAGCAACCCTACGCGGTCACCACGTAAGATACGGCAGGAAAAATCGTCGATGATCACTTTCCCGCCGAAGCTTTTACTGACATGCTCCAGCTCCGCGACCAATTTCCCCGAACGCTCACCGGTATCCAGGCTGATAGCCGCTTTCCCGGCTTTATCCCGCCGCGCCGCGCGCGCCAGCCGCAGTGCTTCCAGCCGCCGCACCCTGCCTTCATTGCGCGTGCGCCGCGCCTCGACGCCCTTGCGTATCCAGACTTCTTCCTGCGCCAGGAATTTATCGAATTTGCGGTTATGGATCGCCTCGACTTCCAGCATCTCCGCCTTCTTGCGCTGATAATCGGTGAATTTTCCGCTAAATGACTGTAAATGGCCGCGATCAAGCTCGACAATCCGGGTTGCGACATGATCGAGAAAACGCCGGTCATGGGTAATGAACAGCACGCTGCCGATAAAATCCTGCAGCAAACTCTCCAGCCATTCGATCGAAGAAAAATCCAAATGGTTGGTCGGTTCGTCCAATAACAATACATCCGGCGAAATCACCAGCGCGCGCGCCAACGCCACGCGCTTTTTCAAGCCGCCGGAGAGGTGTTCAACTAACGTATCCGCAGGCAGATTGAGTTTATCGATCACGGTTTCAGTTTGCGCTTGCAAACTCCAGCCGCCTTCCGTTTCCAGCGTATTTTGCAAATCCTGCAAACGCTGCAACAGCGCCTCGGTATCCTCCGGCGTTTCGCTCAGGGCGTGCGACACCGCATGATAATCCTGCAAAATCCGGCTGATATTACCCAAACCGGTTGATACCTCCTGATACACGGTATTGGCGGGATTCAGCAACGGTTCTTGCGGCACATAAGCGAGCTTGATGTCCGGCGCGCGCCACACCTTGCCGTCATCGAGTTTGATCTCCGCCGCCAACGCGCGCAGCAAGCTGGATTTGCCGCCGCCGTTGCGCCCGATCAAACCGACCCGCTCGCCCGCGTCGAGCTGCAAATCCGCATGATCGAGCAAAGCGTGATGACCAAAAGCTAAACAAGCGTTTTCCAGGGTGATGAGGGGCATATCAGAGAATTACAGAAGAGGTTGCATAAGATTGAGTGGGGTGCCATTGTGTCATGCTTTAACCGGCTTGGCAAAAACCGGCGGACAAAAAAATGGAGCCCGCAGGCTCCATCTGGTACAGCCCTGATTCAACGGCCGCCGGTTACATCACTCGACCGTCGACACATTGATTTTTTTAGGTAATACCGCTTCCCGTTTGGGAATCACGATTTCCAGCACACCGTTCTTGGACGAAGCGGAAATCGCATCGGGATTGGCGGTATCGGGCAAGCTGAAACGCCTGTAAAACGAACCGTAAGTGCGTTCCACGCGTTTGTAGCCGTCTTTTTCGGTTTTGCTTTCCGAGCTTTTCTCGCCCTTGATAGTCAACACGCCGTCATGCATGCTGATATCGATTGCTTCCGGTTTTACGCCGGGAATGTCCGCATAAATCACAAAACGGTTGGCTTCCTCTTTGATATCCACGGCAGGCGCCCATTCGGCGGTCGCGGTAGAGCCTTCGGCAACGCCGCGCTCCAGTTCTCTTTGCAATTGATTCAACAATCCCCAAGGTTCATAACGTGTAATAGCCATGATGAAATTCTCCTAGTCGATGAAGTTAGCACATTCTGTGTATCCGCTTCCGCATCAGTGCTTTCACAAATCACGCGGCTGATGTATCAAACATCTGCAATACACTTCATTTCCGGATATAGGGATCTTTCGTCTTTTTTCAAGCCTCACAAACTTCTAATTTGAATAAACCGGATCGTCAGTTATCTGAATTTATTGCGCAAATCGTCGCCGCACTACATAAAAAATGCCTGCCGGCGCCAGCAACGCCAGCACAACCCACAGGATATTGCGCTTCATCCATTCCGTGGTATTGCCCTCGACCGCAAAATTGGTCTCCGCCAATTCCAGCACCCGGCTATCGAACTGCGCATCGTGTTGCGTCGATAAGTGCAAACGGATTGTTAATGCCTGCGCACCGGACGATTCCGGCGTCACCCGCCAGCGCCATCTTGCCGTGCCGTCATAATCCGAGAATGGCTCTTGCGGCCCCAGCTTGTCGATTTCAAACGCCGCGCCATCAATCTCAGCTTTCATATTGGCCGACACCATACCGGTGATCCCTTGAATCGACGTACCTTCGGAAGCAGTGGACACAAGTTCGTTCAAAAACTTCGCCAAACGCTTGGTTTCCAGATTCAATGCCACGTCGAAGCTCTCGTATTGCTTCACTTCCGACGGGATTGAAATCATCGAACTGTCCACCGGCAATTTCATCACCACCGGATTCATTACCTTCTTGCTCGCCATCAAATGCAGCAACGCATTGATCGAAAAAGGCACGAGCAACAAAACCGCCAACATCGCGACGGGCACAAGAAAGTTAAAATTCAAACCGGATTGAGGTTCCGTTTCACGCATGATTTCTCCAGCAATAGTTCGTTTTAGGAGCAAATCATAACATTGTTGCAGAAAAAATAATCTCCACTGGTTGATCAGACGGTTTGCAGAATTGCATTGACCTAACTATACTTGTACATCTTATTGATCATGTTAATGGGATTTTATGAAAGTCGTCACTTATACCTATGCCCGCAATGCGCTCAAAACCATATTGGACGAGGTAGTTCAAGACGCGGATGTGACAATCATCAGCCGCCGCGATGCGGAGGGGGATGCCGTGGTGATGTCGCTCGATAGCTACAACAGCATCATGGAAACGCTGCACCTGACCGGCAACCCTGCAAACGCAGCGGCACTGGCCAAAGCCATCGCACAAGACAAAGCCGGAATGGCTCAAGAACATCCGCTGCATTCCACCGATTAATCTTGCGTACCATTCGATTCGTTCCCGATGCCTGGGAAGATTATTTGTACTGGCAGGATCAAGATAAAAAAACACTCAAGCGGATCAACCTGCTGATTACCGCCGCCGCGCGTGAACCCTATGCGGGAATAGGCAAACCCGAACCCTTGCGCGGCGACCTATCCGGCTACTGGTCGCGGCGCATCGACGAAGTTAACCGGTTGGTGTACCGGGCGACCGATACCGATCTGGTGATCATTGCTTGCCGTTTTCATTATTAATGTTATAAATCAGAACGCAGGGTTGGAATCTGAGAGTAATACATCAGAAAGCTGATTAATTGAGACCTTTGCACGGTGTCATGAGCGGTACGAGAATAAGGCAAAAATTTGCGAAAAAGCGGAGTACGGGGTAAATGAGCATTTTCGCAAATTTTTAACGCAATTATCGTGCCGCGTAGTAACCGTGCAAGGGTCTCTAATTGCCTGTGCCAACAATTTACAGCACGGTAGGATGTGCCGACGTTAGAAGGCGCATCACTTGCGAATGATGCGCTTCAGTGCGTTCAGCACATCCTACGGCCCTCCGCATCTGCTTCCCACGAAGCCACATCGAAAATCGTTCTTTGAATCAGCGGTTGTCTGCGCATTCGATCAAATCAGCTTGCAGCAGCCGGATTTGTTTTGCTGCGCCCGCACTGTTTCGTTGCTGGTAACGCTTTTCGGATGAGTTCCAGTAACACGCTGGCGGGCTCGTCGTTGGGGTCTTGCAGCACCAGCTCGCCGCGGAACGCTTTGGCGAGGATCGTGGGCGGCCTGATAGCGGACTTCGATGCGGTCGGCGTAGGCAAACAATTTCTCAACGCGGCGGACGATTTCGGTTTGTTTTTTTTCTTAGGAATTTTACATTTCAAAGTACACATTTTTATCCCAAATGCGGCCTGAGAAGTTGAGTTACTCTGAATTGCAACTTCTTCCAATGTTGTGGGAAAAGAAAGAACATCAAATAATAAGGTTGAATTAAAATCATATTGGCTGATATCGTAAATTCAACATCTACAACACCGTCAAATCCCATAAGGGTTTGAATAATGCTACACCTTATGAAATACTCAGAACTTATTTCAATCAACCTCTTTGTGAACAACCCTGAGAGTTCTTACAAGATAATGTTATGTGTACTAATTTTTATACAAATCCAAAAATAACAACATCTTGTATTCCAAAGCTAGTATATAGCATTGCAATTATTTTTATTTTTGTACCAAACTTAGCATTAGCATCAGATTCATCTGCGGAATTGATCAATGCAATATTGCCTAATTTTTTATCTGGCTTATGTGGAGCTATCATAGGAGCAATGGCTTCATATAAGGTTGTATTAAAGCAGGCTAAATTAGCGAGAAATAATGAACTTAAGCTCATGGTCGATAAGTATAAACTCTCTCGCATTAACGACCAAATAAGTAAATTCTATGCTCCTCTCTTGACAATTAGTAAATCAGCACGAGCTTTATGGATAAAGTTTTGTAGGGAAAAGGATAGATCAGATTGCAGTCCATTAGATTTTTTTACAAAAAAAACAAATGGCAACTCTGATGACGTGACTGGAGAGATTTTATTGGACTATATTCGTGTTATGAAAGAAGTATTTCTTCCTCTTAATAAACAACGAATGGACATTATCTTATCTGAAGCTGCTTTGATAGATCACGCTCACAAAATTCCTGATTACCTTATTGATCTTGTTAACCATGTTTCTGAACTTAACGCAATGATGAAACGATGGGAGACAATAACCGACGCACGACATGCAATGTCTTTTGTCGATAACAACGCAAATAATCCTAAAGAGAGGTATGCTGCATTTTATCCAAGCTGCGAATTCCCTACGAAGCTGAATGGAGAATTAGAAAAAAAGCATGCACATTTAATATATCAAAAAAATACACTTCTAGATGCTTGGAATCAGAAAGAAAAGAGAGATTGATAGAAACTAGAAATTTCAGGAGTCAGCTTCTCAATTAAAATTCACTGAGTATAAAACGTTACAACGTTACAACGTTACCATGTATCTATCAACCATACCCCCTTCAACTCCCTCCGAGCTTTTGTATACCCCGGGCAAACCTTCTCCACCACCGCCCAAAACGCCTTCGAGTGATTCATTTCGATCAGATGCGCGAGTTCGTGGGCGACGACGTAGTCGACCAAGTGCAGCGGCAATTGGATCAAGCGCCAGTTGAGCGTAACAAGACCACGGCTGTTGCAACTGCCCCAGCGGGTTTTGGCTTGGGAGAGGCGAAAGGGCGGGGCGGGTAGTGCCAATTGTTGCGCATAGATTCCGATACGCTGCTGGAAGCAATCGATGGCTTGCTGTTGATACCAGTTCATCACAAAGATTTCGATTTGGCGGGGCGTGGGTTCGATGACAAGCGGCTGCAGCGGTTCATGGCCGGATGATTGCGCCATCACGATTTCGCCAGTTGGCTTCAATGCGATGCGCCAGGGTTCGCCGAGCAGGGGATAGGTGGAATCCAACGACCAGTCGAGCACCAGGCTTTTTTTCTCATGCCATTGCGCGAGCTTCTTCGTGATCCAACCGGCTTTTTGCTGCAATACGCTGTCGATATGGGAAAGCGGGGTATGCAACGGCGCGCTGATGCGCAGGCCATGTTGACTGATTTGTAAGCCGATCGACTTGCGCCGGCTGCGGGTGAGGGTGTAACTGATTGCCTGACCGTTAAGCGTAGCGGTTTGTGTTGGCACGGTTACGGTTGTTGCGGATTAGTCTGGCCGATACGCAGCATCTCAGCCTCGATCCACGCTTCCACCTGCGCGTTCAATTCACCGGCTTCCATGCCGGTGGGGTCGATCGGTTGGCCGATGCTGACGGTGATGGTGCCGGGGCGTTTGACGAACGAATTCTTGCCCCAAAATTCCCCGGCATTATGCGCGACCGGCACCACCGGCACGTTGGTATGCGTCGCCAGCCAGGCGCCGCCGATGCGGTATTTGCCGCGCTGTCCCGGCGGAATGCGCGTGCCTTCCGGAAACACCACAATCCAGAAGTTTTGTTTCAAGCGATCCTTGCCTTGATCGACGATTTGTTCCAGGGCTTTTTTCTTGGCGCTGCGGTCAATCGCAATCGGGCTGGTCATCGCCAAACCCCAGCCGAAAAACGGGATACGCAGTAATTCTTTTTTCAAAACCCATACTTGCGGCGGAAAGATTTCCTGAAACGCCAGCGTTTCCCACGCCGATTGATGTTTGGAAAGAATAATGCTCGGCGATACCGGAATGTTTTCTTTGCCGATGATGCGGTAACGCAGCCCGCACAGGTGCCACAGTAGAAACAGCATGATGCGCGTCCAGCTCGAGGTGACGCGGTAGCGGTTATGCGGCGACAGCGGGAAACACGCCAGCGTCAGAATCGCATACGGCGGCGTAATGATGATCTGCAGCAGCATATACAGCGCTGAGCGCGCAACGGCCGGCCACTTGCTCATTCTTCGCCAACCAGCTCATCGGCCACCGCCGCCAGATCGTCAAAAATCTGCGTATGTGCGGGAATTTCCGTGGAGTCGCGCGTGAACTGCCCGTTACCGGTCAGCACTAGCACCGGAATTGCGCCGACCGCCGCCGCGGCTTGCAAATCTTTCAACGAATCGCCAACCGCCATGACATTTTTCAGATTGACACCGTAGCGTTGCACGATTTCCTGAAACAACCCGGTTGCCGGTTTGCGGCAATTGCATTGATCCGCATTGGTATGCGGGCAGAAAAAAATCGCGTCGATGCGCCCGCCTGCGTGATTTACCGCTTTGTGCATCTTGTCGTTGATGGCGTTGTAAGCCGCCATATCGAGCAAACCGCGGCCAATGCCCGATTGGTTGGTGGCGATTACCACGCGGTAACCGGCATGTGTCAACCGCGCAATCGCTTCCAAACTGCCAGGGATCGCAATCCACTCCTCCGGCGTTTTGACGAAAGTTTCGCTGCTCTCATTGATGACACCGGCTTGGTCGAGGATGATCAGTTTCATATCAGGACGCGAGTTTGGAAAGATCGGCGATGCGGTTCATAGCATGATGAAGTTCTTGCAATTGAGAAAGGCGTACGATGCGAAGTTCTTTGTCTTCGACATTTACCATGATATGGTCAAAATATTCATCAATCGGCTCTTTCAATGTAGCTTGCGCCTGTAGAAAAGTTACATAATCTTCACCCATGATTGCCGGATTAGTAACAAATGACATCTTTATCGATGCATCGTACAGCTTCTTTTCGGCTGGTTCTTGGAGTTTGTCGAAGTAGTTTACCGGATTGTTGAAATGGCCTTCAGCCTTAGCTTTTTTGAGAATATTGCCGACTCGCTTGTTGGCGGCCGCTAAACTTGCTGCTTCCGGCAATGCCATAAAAGCACGCACAGCGACAAGTCGCTTTACAATATCATTTAAAATAAGTTGCGACACATACTGACAACTGAGTACAGCATCCACTTCTTGAGCCGTGTAGCCTTGTTCTCGCAAATTCCCGGTAAGTCTTTCACGAATAAAAGTTATCAGTTGCTCACGAGATTCTTGCTTAATTTGATGTTGTTCTTCGATTGATTCATTGGAATTGCCTACTCTTAATCCGGAAGGTTCATCCTTTTCGAGAATCTCAATTGTTCGATTAATCAAACTATTTAAGTCAAAAGGTAAATTCTTTTCTTTCAAAATACGAATAACACCCAGTGCATGACGTCGCAACGCAAAAGGGTCCTTGTCACCAGTTGGCACTTCACCAATCTTGAACATATTCACCAAGGTTTCCAGTTTGTCCGCCAGCGCCAAACAAACACCCACCGGGTTACGTGGCAACTCATCACCGGCAAAGCGTGGTTTGTAATGATCTTCGATGGCGAATGCAATCTCGTCACTCAAGCCTTCATGCTGTGCGTAATAGCGCCCCATGATGCCTTGCAATTCGGGAAACTCCCCGACCATGTCAGTCAATAAATCCGCTTTGGCTAGTGTGGCGGCTTCGTAAGCCTGATTAGCCAATTCATCACCGCCTAGCATCTCGCCAATCATTTTGGCGATGGCGCTAACATAGCGCATGCGCAAACCCTGCGTACCGAGCTTATTGTGATAAACCACCTTATCCAATTCCGGCAAGCGCGATGCCAGTGTTTTTTTGCGGTCCTGGTCGAAGAAAAACTTGGCGTCAGCGAGGCGCGAGCGCACCACGCGTTCGTTACCGGCGATGACTTGGACAGAGTCGGCTGGTCGGATGTTGGAGACCAGCAGGAATTTGTTGGCGAGCTTTCCTTGCGCATCGAACAGCGGAAAGTATTTCTGGTTCGCTTTCATGGTCAGAATCAGACATTCCTGCGGCACTTGCAGAAACTCTGCATCAAATGTGCCAACCAGCACATTCGGATGCTCGACCAGCGCGGTGACTTCGTCGAGCAGTGCTTCGTCGTCGATGGGTGTCAGGTGTTCATGCGCCGCCGCAGCCGCAAGCTGGCGCGCAATTTCGGCGCGGCGCCCGGCAAAACCGGCGAGCACGGCGCCTTCGGTTTGCAGTTGCTGCGCGTAACTGTCGGCGTTGTGCAACACGATCGGATTCACTTTGGCTTCGAAGCGATGGCCCTGGGTTTCCCGCCCGGCTTGCAGACCGAGAATATTCACCGGAACGATGTCCGCACCGTGCAACGCCACCAGGGAATGCGCCGGGCGCACGAAATGCACGCTTTGCCAGCCGTCCGCCAGTTGATACGTCATCACTTTCGGAATCGGCAACTGGCTGATCGCGTCCTGCAAGGCTTTCTGCAGCCCGTCGGTCAACAACGTCCCTTGCACAACAACATCCAGAAACAACGTTTCGGTTTTACCGTCGAGCGCACGCTTGAGTTGCGGCACAGCCGAGGCATCGGCACCGAAGCTGGCGAGTTTTTTCAATAGCGGTGGCGTCGCCTGACCTGCCGCGTCCAAACCGACTTTGACCGGCATCAGTTTTTGCGTAACCGCTTGATCGGCCGCTTGCGCCGCAACGTTGGCGATATGCACCGCCAACCGTCTCGGGGTTGCATACGGCGTGATGGTTGCATCGGGCGCGATCAATCCTTGCGCTTTCAGGCTTGCGGCGAGCAATTCAGCAAAACTGCTGCCGAGTTGTTTCAACGATTTGGGCGGCAGTTCCTCGACCAGTAATTCGACCAGCAGGTTTTGGGTCATGATGCGGATTCCTGCATATCGGGCATTTGCGCGACCCATTCACGCGGCGCCAGCGGGAACGGCGGATTGAGGCTTTTACGGCTATCGTAATAGGCTCTCGCGACTTGGCGCGACAGGTTGCGGATGCGGCCGATATACGCGGCGCGTTCGGTGACGGAAATCGCGCCGCGCGCGTCGAGCAGATTGAATGTATGCGCGGCTTTCAACACTTGCTCGTAAGCCGGCAGCGCCAATTGCTTTTCCATCAGGTGATTGGCTTGCGCTTCGTACTTGCCGAACGCCAGAAACAAAAATTCGGTGTCGCTTTCCTCAAAATTGTATTTCGATTGCTCGACTTCGTTTTGATGATAGACATCGTGATAGCGCAGCCCCTTGGTCCAGGTCAGATCGAACACGCTTTCCACGCCTTGCAAATACATCGCCAAGCGTTCCAGGCCGTAGGTGATTTCGCCGGTGATTGGCTTGCAATCGATGCCGCCGACTTGCTGGAAATAGGTGAATTGCGTGACTTCCATGCCGTTCAACCAGGTTTCCCAGCCTAATCCCCACGCGCCCAGCGTCGGATTTTCCCAATCGTCCTCGACCAGCCGTACGTCGTTTTGCGTCAGGTCGAAACCCAGTTCGCGCAGCGAATCCAGGTACAAATCGAGGATGTTTTTCGGCGCCGGTTTCAACACCACTTGGAATTGATAATAATGCTGCAAGCGGTTCGGGTTTTCACCGTAACGGCCGTCCTTCGGGCGGCGCGAAGGCTGCACGTACGCCACTTTCCACGGCTCCGGGCCGATGGCGCGCAAGAAAGTGGCGGTATGGCTGGTACCCGCGCCGACTTCCATATCGTACGGTTGCAGAATGGCGCAGCCCTGCTTGTCCCAATAACGCTGCAAGGTGAGGATGATTTCCTGAAAAGTCAGTGTCGGCATGAAATATTGAGTATTCGCGTTAAATTAGAAACATGCGGATTTTACCGGGTTTTCCACGCCACGCGGAAGGCGGATAACAATCCGATGCTCAATAACAACACTGCCAATCCCAGCACCGGGTAATTGCCCATGCGCACGTACGGCGTCGCGCCGGTGAAACCTTGCGCCACGCCGTGCAACGCTGCGGTGGTGAAAATTTCAATGGTTTCCAGCACCCGTCCGCGTTCGTCGATGGTCGCGGTCACGCCGGTGTTGGTCGCGCGCAGCATATAGCGTCCGGTTTCCAAGGCGCGCATTTGCGAGATCTGCAAATGTTGCTGCGGCCCGATCGAGCGCCCGAACCAAGCATCGTTGCTGACGTTGACCAGCAGTGTCGCTTGCGGCAATTGGTTGATGATTTCCTCACCGAACACGTCTTCGTAACAAATATTGATCGCTACGCGTTGACCGGCGATTTCCATCGGCTGCTGATCCAATCGGCCGCGCGAAAAATCCGACAACGGAATTTGCAGCACCTGAATCACCCAGCCGAACAGCGGCTTGAACGGAATGTATTCGCCGAACGGTACCAGATGGTGCTTGCGATAGCTTTGTTCCGGCGAGGAACCGAGGCTGAACATGGTGTTGTAATAGGCATCGCCGTCTTCATGATCGCGCTCGGCCAGGCCGATCAGCACATCGCCTTTGACATTGCGGGCATGCTCGGCGATATATGCCAGATACGCGGGCGGCACTACGTCGTTGAACAACGGAATCGATATTTCCGGCGTCACAATCAACCGGCTGTCGCTTTCCAGGATCAACTGCGCGTAGGTTTCCATCGAATGCTCGATCTGATCCGCTTGCCATTTCAAATCCTGCGAAATATTGCCTTGCAGCAGACTGACCGTGACCGGCTCGCCCTCGGGTTGCACCCATTCGATCGCCTGCAGCGCAAAACCGCATAGCCAGATCGTTAGCAAAGCCGCTCCCCAGCGCCAGTTCCTGCGAACATTCTCGATCCAGAAAAATAGCAAGGTGGCGCTGAATACGATAATCAAAGAAATACCATACACGCCAATGACCGGCGCAAAACCCGCCAGAGGGCTGTACGGCGCTTGCGAGTAGCCCAGCGCCAGCCAAGGAAAACCGGTAAACAATGTGCCGCGCAGCCATTCGGATAACATCCACAATGCCGCAGCCAATGCTCCCCAAAGCCAGGGCGAGGCCACGCGCAGCCGGGTTAACAGCCACAAACCGCAAGCCGGGAACAACGACAGGTACGCGCATAAAATGATCAATGCCACCACTGCGATCGGCATCGGCATCGCGCCAAAATCGTGCAAACTGACATAAATCCACGTAACCCCGGCGCTAAATAATCCCATGCCGAACCAAAATCCCAATGCCGCATTTTTGATCGGGCTTTGGTTTTTATGACACAATGCCAGCAACCATGCCAACGTCATGACCGGCACCGGAAACAGATAGAAAGGCGCAAAACCGAGTACCGTCAGTGCACCCGCCAGATAAACCAGCAGCAATTTGAAATAGGGATTCTTCAATGGTGTCTAAGGTAGAAAATGGATCAAAAATAAATCGCGGAAATGGTACGCTTCTCCACACGCGGTAACACCTATGAACTTTCATAAGCTAATATTGTTCTCAGCGTTTGATGAATCATAAAGTATCCTGCGATTCCCGTTCGCATAATTTTTAATCTTGCTTTTCGTGATGACAATCAGTACTACTTATGCTAAATAGCTATTTATTCACTTTATTATCCGGCAATAGTAATCGAAGGCCTTTGTTACAATAGCACCCAGCCTCAAATCGCAGCGATATTAAACGATATGCAAATAGATTGATGAGCTTTAATAAATTTCTACAGCGCTGTAAATAACTGATACGGTTTACCCAATATTCGAAAATCAAACGGATTTCTCATGAAATTTAAACTTCTATATGTGTTATTGCTATCTGGACTTTCTGCCTGCGCGCAGATGCCTGCGAATCAGGCAACAGATAAAAACGGGGAATCCATCGAGCAAGACGACGAGGGTCATCAAAACTTACCCAAGCAAGAGCTGACCGCCCCGGTCCTATTCGATTTTTTAGTCGGTGAAACCGCTTTGCAGCGCGGTAATCTGGACATCGCAGTTAATCGCTATATCAAGCTCGCCAAGACTACCAGAGATCCGCGGCTCGCCAAACGCGCAACAGAAATTTCGCTGCACGCGGGCAATCCCATAGCCGCCGAGCAGGCAGCAACCATGTGGATTGAACTTGAGCCGGATTCACCGGATGCCCGCCAGACCATTGCCGCGCTGTTGGTGAACCTCGGTAAATTGGATGCAGCCAAACCGCATCTTGAAAAATTATTGGCATCGCAAACCGATCAAGTCGGTAATGCGTTCATGCAACTGAATCAACTGCTGTCCCGCAATCCGGACAGAGCGGCAACGCTGCGGCTGGTTCAGCACCTGTCCCGGCCTTATAAAGATTCTCCGGAAGTTCATTTTGCGGTTTCACAAGCCGCCTGGTTTGCCAACCAGCACCAGCTCGCGCAAGATGAAATGCAACGCGCACTGGAATTACGCCCTGATTGGGAAGTCGCGGCTGTGCATAATGGCAGAATACTGCAACGGATTTCAGCCGCCGATGCCGGCAATTTCTACCGTGATTATTTACAGAAGTTTCCTGCTTCCAACGAAGTGCGCATTGCCTATACGCGCTCATTGATCGGCGATAACCAGCTGGATCAAGCGCGCGAGCAAGTGCAATGGTTACTGGACAATAATACGAACGACCCGGAAATCACACTCGCAACGGGATTATTAGCCGCCGAAATGGGCGACTTCGACACCACCGAATCAAGTTTCAAAAAAGCCTTGGATTTAGGCTATAAAGATGCCAACGCCGTGCATTTTCATCTTGGCCAGATTTACGAAGAAACCGGCCGCGGGGACATGGCGATGCAATCGTATCAAATGGTGAAAAGCGGCAGCCGCTTTCTACCGTCGCAAATCCGATACGCCGATTTGCTCGCAACCAAGGGTTTTTTAAAAGAAGCGCGGGCGCATCTGCAAAACCTGCCGGCCGCCAATGATCAGCAAACGGCGCATTTAATCCTGGCGGAAGCGCAAATCCTGCGCAGAACCAAAGCCCATCAAGAAGTATTCAACTTACTGAACGACGGCTTAAAGAAATTGCCCGATTATCCCGAGTTGCTCTATGACCGCGCCTTGGCTGCCGACAAACTGGGCAAATTCAATATCCTCGAAGAAGATTTACGCAAACTGATTCAGCTCAGGCCCGACAACCCCCATGCCTACAATGCGCTGGGGTACAGCTATGCCGACCGCGGCAAGCAATTGCCCGAAGCTCTGAATCTGATCAAAAGGGCTCTGGAACTGTCACCCGAAGATCCCTATATCATGGATAGTCTGGGGTGGGTATACTACCGCATGGGTAATATTGCAGAAGGTCTGAATTATTTGAATCTGGCTTTTGCCGCCAAGCCTGATCCTGAAATTGCCGCCCATTTGGGCGAAGTGCTTTGGATACAAGGCGCAAAAGAAGATGCTAAAAATATCTGGCGCGCCGCTTTGGAAAAAGACCCGGATAACGATGTCTTGCTGGAAACATTAAAAAGGCTTACCAAAAAGAAAATCATCGATTAAGTTTTCATAAACCGGGCATGTTCGGTGATATCATCCTGACAACGGCAACGGCTCCGACAAGCCGTGAA
>ERZ761610.1223-NODE-1223-length-14840-cov-43.168684_pt1 | contig 14840 bp, 12 predicted proteins | sample MGYA00512164_ERZ761610 | MGnify/ENA primary metagenome ERZ761610 (study PRJEB28899, sample SAMN02850038) | bioreactor sludge metagenome | biome: EBPR Sludge; feature: EBPR Bioreactor; material: flocular biomat | place: Australia: Thorneside Wastwater Treatment... | reverse complement strand
CTTTTAAAACCACATCATGAACAATTCTATTTTCAACCAGTGGATCTTTAATCGTCGGAAGATGCACTCCATAGTCGACTAAGCTCAAGGACGTCAGCTTGTTTTCTATCGATGTTGTTTCCTTGAGGATTTCTTTTGTAGATTGGATTTCGAAAACATACCAAAGGAATCGACCGTTCTGGTTAGATTGATTACAGCTACGACATACTCCCGAAATAGTTTCGGTGATTGGCGCTCCACAGTTGGGGCAGCTATGTGCCGTCATTTGCTCGGGCGGTTTAGAAAGAGCCTTTAAAGATTTTTTTAATTTCCAAATTTCTGAAATTTTATAGCGAGTGCTCTGATTCTTTGAATCGACTTCCGTATAGTTTGCACTAAACTTCACTTCAATCGTCATTTCATTTTTTTGTGCACTGATAGCAGCCCGTGAAATCGCACAATTACCGATAACCACACCATCGACACTTTTCAGCTTAGAGTCTTTCACTAAAAACTTAGAGTCAAAGAACGCCGATAGCGTTTCTAACTTATTGGCACCGCGATTTTCATGATACGTGTGGTACAACGAAAAAATAAAATCCTTAAATATCGGAAACGAAAAATTCGGATCTTGCTCTATTATTTTAGTTACGTAGTCCCGTGTGCGATTAAGCACCATTGGACGATAGGCTTCTGTTCCATACGAGGAATAGTAATCTTCATACTGACTATTGCGTCTGTAATATAAATACACAGCAACCGCGAAAATCAAAAGCATCGGAATACCCACCCGAGGATACCTAATCACCAGGCGCAAAATAAAATACAAAATATCAAATAGAAATCCAGCGTCCCCGCCACCGCCACCGCTGGAACGATAGCCGCCGCCAGAACTGCGCGACCCACCACCGTAGGAATCACCACCGCCAACACGCGCGTCCGCTTCTAATAAACATAGAAAAACAAAACCAAATACGTAGGAAAAACGATAGAGGTTTAACCACTTCATTCATCTTCTCCGCTGTAAGAGTGAACGATTTCATTTTCATCGTCTTCATTCGGCCATTTTTCGTGCCAGTAAACACCAAAACTACGGATCATGGATCCTACAGACTCGCTTAGATCCTTACCCGTAAATGCGACTTTAAAATCATTTGTAAAGGATTGATGTTCTTTTTCAGTCAGACGCTCTTTCACACCTTTATCACAAAGCAAGAGGCATTCATTTTCCCAGCGCGAATATACAACCAGCAATCCTGATCTTTGGCGCGTATTGTATACGCCCATGTTTTGAAATTCCCTCGCGGCGTAGTTTTTTAGATTTCTAATTTTCACTTTTTTGGGAATCAGAAATTTTACCAGACCGAGTCTCATGAACAGTATGTAACAAAGGCCGACCAGAAACAAAGATTCCATAGCCACGATTTCATACGCAAAGGACTCGTTCCACAACACTGTCGCAATCCAAAATATTTCCACAAGTAACAATGTGTAGAACCAAAAATAACTATAGTAAGACTGCGTACGTTTTTTAATTAGCACCACCAACTCCACTTGGGTTTTGGCTTCGAATTCTTCCACGCAACGAGTAATTATTTGTTTTGGATTCATATCTAAATTTGATCCGTCTTTGACCACAGCCAATGATCAAATAAAATGAATGAGGTCATCGCTTCAAGCACAGGAACGGCTCTAGGAACAATGCACGGATCATGACGACCCTGCTTGGCTACATCCAAGATTGATGACGTCGGTTTAAAAAACACGCGAAAACGAATAGTTTGCCCAGTCGAAATACCACCTTGAATACCGCCGTATTGGCTGATCTTCTGAGTCGAGTGAAATTCAGTTCCTGGTTTTTCAATGCTTGTAAAACCTTCTGCAAAATCAACCCCTAGAGTTGCTCCTAAGCTCATCGCCGCCGAGGCTAGATCAGCTTTCAATTTACGAAATACCGGTTGTCCCAACGAGGCCGGAGGATTTTTTACTAAAATTTCAGCGACACCGCCGTAGGATTCGCCATTAGCTTTTGCTAATTCTAGTTTTTGACCAATAAATGCAGTGTCACGATAAGGAAAACGTGCTGATAATTTATCAATATCTATACGGCTTGATTTTGTGGCCATACTATCATCACATAACCATTCACCAATTTGACTAACCCAACCTACTACTTCAGTTTTTGGGGACACTTTCTTTAAAGCCTGCTCGCACAATGCCCCGGCAATTACTCGTGATAGGGTTTCACGCCCAGAAGATCGTCCGCCGCCGCGATGATCGATATGACCAAACTTATCGTGCCAAACTTTTTCCGCGTGACCATGACGAGGTTGATTTTTAATTTGATCGTAATCTTCGCTGCGTGCATTTTGATTATAAATTAAACCGCAGATAGGTGTGCCCAAAGTTTTACCTTCAAAAATACCACTGACGATTTCTAGCTTATCAGATTCTTTTCGTGCCGACACCAAATCCGAGGTTCCTGGTTTACGACGATCTAGGAAATGTTGAACTTCATTAATATCAATTGGGACACCGGCAGGAAAACCATCAATCAGTGTACCCATTGCACGGCCGTGGCTTTCACCGAATGTATGCATTTGAATACGTCCGCCAAAACTATTTGCGCTCATCAAATTGACTCCAAAAAATTTGTTGGCCTCGTCCCTGCTCTTTAAACATTTCTAGACCAGAAAAATAAGGGATATTGTTTTCTTTAGCCAACTCTAGCCCCATTGAATTTCCACCATAGCTTAAATCGAAAACAGATTTAATAGTACAGTTTTTTGGCGTTTGAGTGAGCAAGCTGCGCGGAGCCGCCCAGATTAATATATCAATATCTTTAATTCCTTTGGGTAACTTGCCATCGCGAGATGCCACCAGGTGCACTTTTGGAACCTCGCTCTTAATTGCCGGTACCACACCGCCACCACCCCATAACACTATCGTCAATTTTTGAAGATCCTTTTTGAATACGTCAGCAGCGATTTGATTTAATGTTTTCGTTAGCCCCATCGTGTCCGTGTTAGCAATATGGGCAGCTCCTCGATTATCAATGTAGAGAGTGTTGACTGATTTAATTTTAATTTCATTTTTCGAGCGAGGATAATAGCGACGGTACGTCGCTTCTTTAAACGGTGACGTTATCGATGCCGCTCGCAATCCAATTTCTTCTAAAAAGTCCATAGCGTCATCAAACTCTTTTTCTTCAATCTTAATACGATAGTACGGCATACCGCGCTTCTTCATAAATTCATAATGAAGAACTGGGGAATAGCTGTGATGAATCGGATTTCCAATAACCGCAGCAAAATGATTCACTGGATCCGAAAATAAAAACGTATCTAGCAACGTCGGCTGATCTGGTATGGTTGAAAACCCATCATTTACAAAGTTCAGCACTTGCTTTGAAAGCATGAATTGCCTAAACCACTGCCAATCACTGTTCTTACTATCTTCATCACTTCGCGGAAATATCAAACGCCCCGTTGGGTTTTTACTATACCAGCTATACAGCTGCTTTAATTCCACAAATGACCGAATAATCGGAGAACATTTAACAATAGCTTTTGATTTTGTTTTAACTAAGCTTTCCAATGTTTTTATGTTTTCTGCTAGCTCTGACTTATGGCAGGAAACAATTAATTTTTTCTTTACGGCGACCGGAGCCGTCGAAGCAATGGAATCTAGAATTTCGGTAAGTTCGGCATCGACATCAATCGCGTAGAAGGAAGCCAGCAAATCTGTGAGCTCGTTTAAATCATGAATGTTGTCTTTCCTGAAAGACAGAATCATTTTAGATTTTTTACCGTATATTTCGACTAATCTATTAATTTCTTTGGCCGAAAAAAAATCGGTGCGAAATTCAACTGTGTCGTAGACTACACGACTATTTACGTTGTAAGGATTTAGCGTTAGAACGCCCTTACGCTTTTTTGTCGTCCTAAATAGGAATTCTTTAAATAAATTTTTCTCTTGAATTAAAATACCTTTTTTCGAAACCGTTTTGCTCTCTAACACTGACATACCCTCTGGCATGTCATAAATGAAATCCGCTTTCTCAAAATACTTTTTATTTCTCTTTTCAAAACGCGAAAGGTAATCATCCAAAGGACTCAATTTTGGATCGAGTGCTGGTCTATTCAAAAATATGCGTCCATCTGCATCCGTGGTTCGACGAACCCAAATACAAATTACGTCCTCGGGTAGATTTTCCAAATTAAAGCCTGCACCTAGGGAAACAATGACGTCTTTTTTATTTAGTATTAAACGAGCCGTTTCAACTTCTTTAGAACGAAAATAGTCTTCACCGAACGTTTCAAATATTTTGTAGACAGGATTTGCCAATTTTTCCGCAATGACAGAATCTAAATCGAAATACTGAAACTGAGGAAAGTAAATCTTAAGACGTTGCAGAAGCTCAGATTTACCAACGCCTCTATGACCAATAAGTACTATTTTAATTCCCGTCATCAATTAATCCTAAAATATCCCAAAACTGCGGGAAGCTTTTTCTAACGACGTGTTGATTACTTAGTTCAACACCAAAGCCGCCATAAGCGAATAAGGCGGCGGCAAAGGCCATACGGTGATCATTATCTGGATCAAATGAAAACTTCGTAGTTTTCAAATTGTTCCCACCTTCGATAATCATTCCATCTGGCAGCGGAGAGGCCCGCACCCCAGCTAGCGTGAGTAATTCATGAGTTTTTGCGATTCGATCTGACTCTTTGTTAACCAGATGAGGCGCTCCATGCAACTTATGAAGTCCCGGGCAAAAACTCAAAAACACAGACAAAACTGGAAATAAATCAGGGCAGCTTTTTATATTTAATTCTACAAACTTGGGAAGCTCTTGTTTGGCAATATGAAAGCCTTTACTATCAAGCTTATACGAGATACCCCAGTCTTTAAAGAAGTTTAGAAATTGAAAATCGGGTTGACCAAATTTGTTCACACACGGTTTGATTCGAAGCTCACCATAAAGCAAGGCAAAACAGGCCAGTGTAAACAAAGAACTCGCATCGACTTCGGCGTCCAATTTTTTAACCGTGACTCGCTGACTTTCTTCAATAAGAATTTGGCCCGAGTCGACTTTGAATTTCATTCCTAATCGCTGACATAGAGTTTGAGTTAGCTCGAGGAACGATTTTGAAGCTACGGTTTTACCCGTATCGATAGTAAATGGACGATCTAGATTCCAAGAATTAATCAGTATCGACGATGCAAATTGACTGCTTAGATCCGATTTAACTTTTACAGAGGAAGCGTCTTTCCAGCCCAAAGAATTTACGCTCAATCCATTTGGAATGGATGTCACTAAAGTACCTAGCTGTTCAAGCGCTTGATACAAATCGCGCTGCGGTCGGGACAACAGTTTTGCATGTGCCCGGACAATATAACGTCCAGGTTGACGGCTCAGGCGTCCAAGGAAAAATCTTAGCGATGTTCCCCCGGCACCAAGGTCAAATTCATACTGGCCTTGCTCTAGATCCCGCAGGGCTTGCTGCAAATACAGAACATCATCCGCTTCGGAGGTGAAATTCAATTTTAAATTTTTATAATGTGATTGGACGATCAGTAAGCGATTAACGATCGATTTTGAATCGTCAATAGAACCATTAAATTTAAACTCTGATGAGTTAAACTTTAACGTGTCTATGGCCACGACTTGGTCCAATCATTTGTTTTTGTCGTTGATATTCATTCACTATATCTTCAACGGTAACAGATTCAATTTTCAATTGTCCTGCTCTACTAGGAAAAACATAACGAACAAATTGATCCTCTTTCTTTTTATCTGCGGCAAGAGCCTTACTTACATCTTTTGCCGACAAAGAAAATAGATTGCTTGTATAGAATATACCCAAAACGCCACGGACGACTTCTGAGTCAAAGAAAACCGCCAAGTCCTTGTCGACTTTGTGACCACGACTTGAGGCCCACAAAAAATCGAAATAGATACCTAGCAAAACCGTAATACCATGATGAATCCCAAGTTTAGCTTCCCAAACATGAGCAATGGTGTGACCAAAGTTTAACACGTAACGAATTCCTTTTGTTTCAAAAGGATCTTTCTTCACGACGCTGTATTTCGCGTCGATAGCTTGAGGTAAATAAGAAAACAAATCGAGTGTACTTAGCTTTTCGTTTGCCACCTGCCGATAAAATTTAGACGAATGAATATAGGCGATTTTAATGAGCTCACCAAAACCTTCGACCGTTCGATCAATGGGTTGCCGCTCTAGTAATGATTTCACCAGAATAACTTTTTGAGCAGGATAGATGGTTCCTAGTTGATTCTTAATATCTTTGAAGTTGATCCCATTTTTTCCACCATGAGCGCTGTCCATTGCCGACAACCAGGTCGATGGCACAAGTACTAACGGCAAGCCGCGCTTTAGTATATGAGACAAAAAGCCACCGAAATCGCCTAATGTTCCACCACCGATAACGACCAGTTTAGTCTTCTTGTTTACCTCAAATTTTTTATTCTTGAAAATCAGATCTAGCGTCCGAGTCAAGGTCGCCATGGATTTTGTAGACTCAGCCCCTTCTAAATAAATCAAAAGGGAATTCGTTTTAAATTCAGAAATAGTCTTCTTAAGGCGTCTATCTACTAAAATAATATTATTTTCTAGAAACAACGGCGCAAGAGAGCGCACAGAGTCCTCGAATATAACTTCTGTGCTTTGATTAACCGAGCTAGAATAGACTTTATTTCTTTTCGTCACTTTGGAATTCTTGCTTAGCTTTTTTAAATGACTCTTTTAAAGTCCCCATGCTTTCTTGGAAACCAAGTTTGATTTGATCCCAAGCTTTGCCACTTGAATTTTGTAGGTTTTTAAAATCAGATTTTAATTCTGCTTTTCTTTTTTCTAGAAACTCAACTTGATCATTTATTTGTTTTTTTGATTCATCACTTGCCGTTTCTTTAGCTTTTTTGGCTTTAGCTTTGATATCAGCGATTTCTTTATCTAGGGCTGCCAATTGATCTTTAAACTCTTTTTGAATTTTATCTTTTTGTTCTTTAGAAAAATCAGAAACATCTTCAACTGTTTTATCTACTTTTTTTCCAATCTTTTCACCCGCACCTTCATTTGCAAAAACAGCAACTGAAAGCAACATTGATAACAAAATTACTAAAGATTTCATATGATTACTCCTGTTTAGAAGTAATCATATGATAGAATAGATAGGTCGTCTATTATTGCTTAGAGCGGCGCAAACCGCCAAATTCTTTTTCCATCTCGGAAAAGTCGACTTTATTGCCATTGAACAGCTGCCACGTAATATAAGACTGGTTTTTATCCTCTTCGTTCTTTGCAGCCTTAATTTGAGAATTCAATTGCTTTACAAAATCGGCGGTAATCGCCTTTCCAGAAAATGCATCGGAATAAAGCTGTTTATGCAGCTTAGAAATCTCTTTGTCTTTGGAATTGGCCTTGGTTAAACCTGGATTATGGCCACCCTTTAATGAAAGCATGAAATAAGACTTCTTCTGAGGCACTGACCGCCAGTGACTTAAAGCCCCCGACGCGATTGTCGCGCCGTCATGGGACCCTTGCAGATAATAGACTGTGGCATTCGTCGGGTACTGACGTTCGTCATACTGATTTTCCATATCTATCGAAATCCCTTGTTCTTTACAATCGTCAGCCCAATTCGTTTTGTCCTTAGCTAGCTCTTCAACGAAACCACGTGCACGATGATAATTGATTGTGAATTTATCCTTGGCAAAACCACCCAGCTCCTTGCAGTAGAATCGCGTAAGAACATTCTCGTCGGTAGCGCCTGGATGTTGAGCCGTATTGTATGGGTTTTGTTCTCTTAAAATATTATTATACGCACGATCGAACTCAGACGTGTTAATACCACCAGATTCAGGGAACAATTTTTTAAAGTAATTATCACGTATTAGTCGATAGCCACCATCACGGAAACCAGCCGTGCCCAATAAGTACATCACAACATACTTTTGCTTTTGGCTTTCACCATAAACCACCTCATCAAACGCATCTTTTTGTGCCTCCGATAGTGAATTTAAAATCAAATTATACTTTTCAACTCTATGAGTGTAGCGAGCTAAGTTTTCAACTTTCCCCAGAACACCTTCAACTACGATACTTTTTACATTTGCCTCAAAGCGGTTCGCATAAATAGTCGTTGGAATTGTACCGTAGCTAACACCATACACTGAAACTAGTTTAATGCCGTAGGCTTTACGTATTTCATCAATGTCATTTGCCGTTTTTAAAGACGAATACAGTTCGTGATTTGAGTACTCGTCCCAAGTTTCAGGGGCTGAGCATCCGACTCCCCGCTGATCAAAATGAATTTCATTAAAACCGCTTCCTAAAATATCGGGAAATGTATGCGTGTTCTGCCCCGGCCCGCCATCAACAAAAATGTACGACGGCAAATTTGGATCAAACTCCCTCTTAGTGAATGCATAAATTTTGATAGTTTTTGAAGGATCTGAATAATCAAACGGAACATCAATCCATTTTCCAAATTCTTTAGTATCGGCATCGTTAGTATTGGTAAATTTGTCGCAGAACGTGCGACCATTCATATACGTTTCTTTAGTTACTTTCTGAAGGATAGGTACGCCGACAGTAGCAGATTCTGGGGACACTTCAAAATTCTGTCCACACGACGCTAGCAAAACAGTACTAACTGATAATGCGAACAACCCCTTAATGTAACCCACCGAAACCTCCCCAGGCTTACGTTCCGGGTAAATTAGTCGATGGTGACGAAAATCGCAGCTCAAATTCTGGGGGCGGGTAATAATTCAAAGAGTGTCGCGAAATTTGACACTCTCTCTTTGGAGGAAAACCCCTGTGGTTGAAATGGGGATCTTCTCTTCTTTCTGGAACTTAGATTGTACTGGCGGCGGGGATCTTCCCTTTTGGAGGAGTCTTCTGTTTTTGAATGGGCGGCCTCCTTGCCTCGCACCCGGTTCGCTTCGCGAACAGTACCGCATCCTGCGGCGGGTGAGCCTTTCAAAAACAGAAGACTCCTCCAAAAGGGAAGACCGAGCTTGAAACGAAGTTCTAGAATGAAGAGAAGATCCCCATTTCAATCATTGCCCACGCCGCAGCCATTTTATTGGTGGTGCTTTCGTAGTTTCGGCTTTAAATTAGTTTTTTTCGAAACCTAATTCAGGCGGGTACCTGTCTATGATTTTCTTATCCTAATCTAAGATGTTATCTGTATGCTTCGGCGTGCATCGAAAAGCGTTCGATGTTTTTAGGAATTAAGCGAAGATTTTTTCTTCGCTTTTTGGATTGGTTTTTACTTAATTGTAATCGGTTGTGGTTTCAACAAACCGACGTTTCCTAGTTTTGATGGGAGGTCTTTTCCCATTTGGTCTTTTAGCCATGGGGCTATTGATAGGATTTTTTTTAGGTCGATTCCGGTTTTTACGCCCATGCTTTGGAACATGTAGAGGACATCTTCTGTCGCTACATTACCTGTTGCTGCTGGGGCATAGGGGCAGCCGCCTAGGCCTCCGATGCTGGAGTCAAATACTGATATTCCTTCGTTGTAGGCCGCTAGGATATTTGCCAGGGCTTGGCCTCGGGTATCGTGGAAATGGCCGGCGATGGCTTTGGCTGGGATTTTCTTTTTCATGTTTTTGAACATTCTTTGCACTTGACCTACGTGAGCCACGCCGATGGTGTCACCGATAGAGACTTCAAACGCGCCCATTTTATAGAGTCTATGAGCCAATTCGATAACTTTTTTTTCTGGGACGTCACCTTCAAATGGGCAGCCGAAGCATACGCTTAAATAGCCGCGCACTTTGATTTTGTGTTTCTTTGCTAATGCAAAAACTGGTTTGAAACGTTCAAAACTTTCTTCAATCGAACAATTGATATTACGTTGCGAGAACGATTCACTACAGCCGGCGAAGACGGCGACTTCTGTGGGTTTGAATTTGAGCGCTTCGTTCATGCCGCGCTCATTAGGAACTAAAACCGAATAGTGTGGTTTCTTGTTCCATTTATATAAACCGTCCAAGACTTCATCTGTCCCTTGCATTTGTGGAATTTTATCAAAGCGTACAAAAGCTCCCGCTTCAATCCTGTGAACACCCGCTTGGACTAAGCGTTTTCCTAGTTCTGTTTTTTGTGCCACGCTTAGGATTACTTTTTCGTTTTGTAACCCATCACGCAAGCCCACTTCCACTATTTTTACATTTTTAGACAAAGCCATATTGAACTCTTATGTTTCCTTAGCGGGTTCGATTTCTACGATCAGTGCGCCGTGGGCCACTTGATCTAATTCCTTGAAAGCCACTTTTTTGATTGTGCCATTCATGTTGGACTTCAGCGTGTATTCCATCTTCATCGCTTCCATCACTAGAACGCTATCACCAACTGCGACGGCATCCCCTTGCTTTTTAAATAGCTTCGTAATTTTTCCCGGCATCGGAGCTAAAATCATATTCGACTTACCAGCACCCGCTGACGATTTGCCACGACGACGACCGGTTTGTTCCGCATCGAATACGATAGTTTCACCATTTAGATGAATCCATATTTTATCTTCCACTCGTTCCGCAATCGCTTTATGAAGCTGATTATCTATTTTCTTTTCGAATTTCTGAATCACCACATTCTCCAGTGTTCGGCCCAAGGATTTTGATAGCCAGCTGAACCCATCGCTGCTTTAGGCGCGGCGGATTTACCCATTTGTTTTTTAATTTCGTCGACGAAAGAACTCATTTCAGTACTGCGAGTTGGCGGCTTCAATGGCTCAGAAAAATATTTGTTAATAAACTGAGTCGTCATCGTGCCCGCAATAAACTCGGGATGTGACAATATGGCTTTTAAATATGGAATATTTGTATGCACACCAAAGATCACCGACTGGTTTAACACTTCGATCATTTTCTGAATCGCGCGGGGACGTGATTCATCCCAAACGATGACCTTTGCAATCATTGGGTCATAAAAAGATGTAATCACATCACCCTCTTCAAAGCCGTATTCAAAGCGGCGTCCAGGTCCTTCTGGGAAATGAACATGACCTAGCTTACCCGTACTTGGCATTCCACCTTCGTATGAATTTTCGGCATACACGCGACATTCGATACTGTGACCTTGGAATGACTTGTACTGATCTTCAGAGAAAATGAAACTCTGGCAGGCATTTAAAATTTGCGCTTTTACTAAATCGATACCCAAAACCATTTCCGTTACGGGATGTTCAACCTGCAAACGTGTGTTGACTTCTAACAAGAAAAACTCACCGTCCTGGAATAAGAATTCAACGGTACCAGCGCTAGTGTACTTTGCCGTTTGAGCAATCAGCATAGCCGCTTCACCCATCTTCCGGCGTAATTCAGGCGTTAACGACGGCGATGTTGCTTCTTCTATAATTTTTTGATGACGACGCTGAACTGAACATTCACGTTCAAACAAATGGCGTACTTTACCAACCGAATCACCGAATACCTGAAATTCAATGTGTTTCGCACGATCTAGATATTTTTCCAAAAATACTTTTGATGAACCAAACGCAGATAAAGATTCACGCTGAGCTGATTCAATACGCTCGCGCGCTTCACCAGCGTTCGTGATTAGCTTCATACCGCGTCCACCGCCACCAGCAGCCGCTTTTACGATAACGGGATACCCGATACGCTGAGCTTCTTTAGATAACGTTTCAACTGTTTGATCGTCACCTTCGTAACCTGGCACTAACGGAATACCGCATTTTTTCGCTAGCTCTTTACAGTGAACTTTATCACCCAGCGAACGAATTGCATGTTCAGAAGGACCCACAAAGATCATTCCCGCGTCCACGCAGGCTTTAGCAAAGTCCGCATTCTCGCTTAAAAAACCAAAGCCAGGATGGATCGCATCCGCATTTTTTGCTTTAGCACCTTGGATGTTGGATTTAATATTTAGGTAACTTTCCGCCGGTGTTGAACCACCGATGCATACTTTGTGATCGGCCATTCTGTAGGCGCGGGAATTAATGTCGGCATCTGAATGCAGAAGAACCGTTTCAATTCCTAGCTCTTCACAGGCTTTAATAATTCGAACAGCCACTTCCCCGCGATTGGCAATCGCTAGGCGTTTAATGGCTAAATTAGATAAGTCAGTTTTTTTCAAAATTCTTCTCCCCTAGGCTTTCCAACTTGGTTTTCTGTTTTCTAGGAAACCTTTGATACCCTCTTGCCCTTCGTTAGATACGCGAAGTTCAGCAATCAAGCCCGTGGTTACATCTTTGTGTTGATTTGGATTTAAATTCGCTAGTTCACGCAGTAATTTTTTTGTACGTCGAACAGCCCCAGGGCCGTTGTCTTTGTACAAATGAAGTACGCGCTGAAATTCTTTAGTCGTTTCGTCTTTTGAGCCCGAGTAATTTACTAAACCTAAGTGTGACCCTTGAACTTCAGTAAACACTTCCGCTGACGTCATGTAATACTTCACGGCCGCAGGCGCCTTATCCAAAACAAAGCTAGAAATCACGGCAGGAGCAATTCCTAATTTAACTTCGCTAAAGCAGAATTTAGTCCCCGTTTCAGCCACGACATAATCACAGCACGCCACTAATCCCAAAGCCCCACCAAAAACGGCGCCATGAACAAGGCCTACGATAGGTAAATCTAAATTCTTCATCGCTGCGAACATTTCATATAGTTTTTCCGAATCTTTCTTGTTTTCAGCCAAAGAAAAATTCACCATGGATTTCATCCAGTTTAAATCCGCACCGGCGCAGAACACTTTACCCTCACCAGATAAAGCCACAGCTTTTAAATCCGTGCGTGCTTGCAATGCTAAGAACGTTTGCGTTAGCTCTTCAATCATTTCACTATTGAACGCGTTTCTAACATCGGGACGATTGAGTTTAATAAATGCAATTTGATCTATTTCAGTTAATACAAGTGTCTTCATCACAGCTACATCCTAAACACGCCCTGCTTACGCTCGGGCCATTTTTTGTTTAGACTGGCCGCAATCCCTAATGCTAGTACGCGGCGAGTGTCTTTAGGATCAATGATCCCATCATCCCAAATTCGTGATGTTGAAAAATAGGCCGAGCTTTCCGCTGCGTATTTATCTAAAATAGGCTTTTTAAAATCTGCTTGTTCTTGTTCAGACATTGTAACTTTTTTCAGTGCTAACTGATCTTTTTTAACGGTTAAAAGAACGTTCGCCGCTTGTTCGCCGCCCATTACAGAAATGCGCGCATTTGGCCACATCCATAACTGACGAGGCTGATACGCACGTCCACACATACCATAATTTCCCGCGCCGTAGGATCCACCGATCACGACTGTGAATTTTGGAACGCTGGCATTGCTGACGGCCATAACCATCTTGGCGCCATGTTTTGCGATCCCTTCGTTTTCATATTTCTGACCCACCATGAAACCGGTAATGTTCTGCAAGAAAATCAACGGCACTTGGCGCTGTTCACATAATTCAATAAAGTGAGCGGCTTTCAAAGCACTCTCGCTGAAAAGAACGCCGTTGTTAGCGATAATGCCCACTGGGAAACCCCAGATATGAGCAAAACCAGTAACTAATGTTTTACCGTACAACGGCTTAAATTCATGAAAATCTGAATTATCCACAAGCCGGGCAATCACTTCACGAACATCGAACGGTTTTTTAGAATCTTCAGGAATTAAACCGTAGAGCTCTTCGACCGGGTATTTAGGTTCTTGATACGGACTTTGCGTAATCGGCATTTCACGACGTTTATTTAAATGCTTCACGATTTCTTTAGTGATTTCTAAGGCATCTTCATCATTTTCTGCAAAATGATCGGTAACCCCGCTGACTTCACAGTGCACCTGTGCACCACCCAGATCTTGCGCGGATACTTCTTCACCGGTTGCGGCCTTCACTAACGGAGGGCCACCTAAAAAGATGGTTCCATTTTCTTTTACGATTACGTTTTCATCACTCATTGATGGAACGTACGCACCACCCGCAGTACACGAACCCATGACAACGGAAATCTGCGATATATTTTCAGCCGACATTTGAGCTTGATTATAAAATATACGACCAAAATGATCGCGATCAGGGAATACTTCTGATTGTAATGGCAAAAACGCGCCACCGCTGTCCACTAGATAAATACACGGAAGACCATTTTCGCGTGCGATTTCTTGTGCACGCAAATGCTTCTTCACAGATAAAGGAAAATACGTTCCCCCTTTTACCGTCGCATCGTTAGCGACGATCATAACTTCAACGCCAGAAACCACGCCGATCCCAGTGACTACGCCGGCACCTGGGGCTTCGTTATCGTAAACATCCCACGCGGCTAGGGTCGATAGCTCTAAAAAGCTAGTGCCCGCATCGACAAGGTATTCAATACGTTCCCGCGCGGAAAGTTTACCACGGCTTTTGTGTTTTTTAAGAGCGTCTTCACCACCGCCCATTTTTACAGATTTAATACGGCTTTGTAGTTCCTCTACAAGACCCATCATAAATTTTTTGTTGGCCGCAAAATCACTGCCCGAGGAATCAATTTCTGTTTCAATAATAGCCATAAAAAATTCTCTTTAGTTTTTTTCTTTCAATTGAAGTGATGATTTTAATCTAGAAACAATTTTAATTTCAGAAACGATAGCGTCCTTATCATCAAAAATGAACAATGTTGAATCTACATTGGTTACCGATTGTGAACGAAGCTCTGTTAAAGCGGCTTCGCGTGCTTCGGCTGATAACTCGTAACGTACACGCAAAGATTCTGTCTCTTCGCTTTTACGTTTTTCATAAACGACCTTGTCGATTTGAAAATGAAATTCCCCGATCGGGGCATGGCGAAGCCACAAGATTTTAAAGCTTTCAACGCCCGCCGTGATTAAGGCCGAATCTAAC
>ERZ761610.1222-NODE-1222-length-14851-cov-81.307651_pt1 | contig 14851 bp, 12 predicted proteins | sample MGYA00512164_ERZ761610 | MGnify/ENA primary metagenome ERZ761610 (study PRJEB28899, sample SAMN02850038) | bioreactor sludge metagenome | biome: EBPR Sludge; feature: EBPR Bioreactor; material: flocular biomat | place: Australia: Thorneside Wastwater Treatment... | reverse complement strand
CCCACCTGATCGTGCGCGGGCGCGACGACACCGGCAAAGACCTCATCATCGCGGGCGACTACATCGCCCACGGCTTCCGCCATCGCGCCGCCGAGCTGGCGACCGAATGGCTGGGGCCGCGCACCGAGCTGGAGATCCAGCAGACCTTGCAGCGCGAGGTGGAGCAAGAGCGGTGGACGAGCCTCGACCGCACATTGCAGCACGAGGCCGGCGAGGCTGGCCGGGTGCAGATCGAACGCTTCAATGAACCCCGGTTGCAACGCCAACGCCTGCTGCTGATCGGCCGCCTGCAACGCTTGCAGCGCCTGGGCCTGGCCGACGAAACGCAGCCCGGCACCTGGGCCGTCCATGCCGATGCCGAGAAGACCTTGCGCGCCTTGGGCGAGCGTGGCGACATCATCCGCACCATGCAGCGCGCCATGAGCGGCCAGCCGCGCGAACTGGCGGTGTTCGAGCCGGGTGAGGATGCCAATGGAAGCGGCCGCACCATCGTCGGCCGCGTGGCCGCAAAGGGACTGGCCGACGAACTGCGCGACCGCGGCTATCTGGTCATCGACGGCGTGGACGGCAAGGCCCACTACGTCACCTTGAACGCCCGCGACGAACTGGCGAACTACCCGACCGGCGCGGTGGTGGAGGTGCGCGGCTCCGCCGAGGTGCGCACTGCCGATAAGAACATCGCTGCGCTGGCGAGCGATGGCCTGTACCGCACCGATCATCACCTGGCGATCGAGCAAGGCCGAGCCAAGGCCGGACGCGACCCGCAGGAAGTCGTCGCGGCCCATGTTCGCCGGCTGGAAGCCCTGCGCCGGGCCGGCATCGTGGAGCGCGTGGCCGAAGGGCTATGGAAGGTGCCGGACGACCTGGCCGAGCGTGGCCGCCAGTACGACGCGCAGCGCTTGGGCGGCGTGGCTGTGGAGCTGAAATCGCACCTGCCGATCGAGCGGCAGGCCCGCGTGATCGGCGCGACCTGGCTCGACCAGCAACTGATCGGCGGCGGCCGTGGGCTGGGCGACCTGGGCTTTGGTGGCGATGCCAAGCAGGCCATGCAGGAGCGCGCCGATTTCTTGGCCGAACAAGGACTGGCCGAGCGACGCGGGCAGCGTGTGATCCTCGCCCGCAACCTGCTGGGCACGCTGCGCAATCGGGAGCTGGCGCAGGCCGCGAAGGACATTGCGGCGGAAACCGGCCTGGAGCATCGCCCCGTGGCGGACGGGCAGCGCGTTGCCGGCATTTACCGGCGTTCCGTCATGCTCGCCAGCGGGCGCTACGCGATGCTCGACGACGGCATGGGATTCAGCCTGGTGCCGTGGCGGCCGGTGATCGAACAGCGGTTGGGGCAGCAGATCGTTGCGACGGTTCGGGGCAGCGGGACATCCTGGGACATTGGCCGATCACGGGGGATGGGTCTTGCCTGATAAGAGCGGGCACGTCCTGCCCTCCCGAAGGAGGCGCCCGTTACACCCCAAATAAAGCAAGGACTTTCCAATACAACCGTATTCGTATAACATACGAATACGGTTGTATTTTTATTTCAAAGGTTTGTTGTCATGGGTTAGTACTACGTCTTCTGCGGAGGACTTCTAGAAATTGGCTTCACCACGTGCATGCGCTACACGGATGGATTCAGGAATGTTCCCTGGACCTTGGGCTTTCTTGTCTGCATCGCAGCCAGCATGTTCTGCCTGGAGGCGGCCACCAAAACCGTCCCGATCGGTACGGCCTACGCCGTGTGGACCGGCATCGGTGCGCTCGGCACCGTGGTCGTCGGGATGATCTGGTACCACGAACCCGCAAACCTGCTGCGGATGCTTCTACTGGTCACGCTGATCGGCGCAGTCGCGGGTCTGAAACTCACGGCCGGGCACTGAAACGCGAACCCGTGCGCATCCAGCGCACGGCATCCTACGGAGCGACGTATGGGAAGAAAAAAGACAATTGACCGCGATAGGGTGCTGGATGTCGCGGAACTTCTGGTCAGCCAGAAAGGCGCGGCGAGCCTGACGTTCGACTCCATCGCCCAGGCCGCTGGAATTTCCAAGGGTGGAGTGCAGTCGTGCTTCGCCAGCAAGGAAATATTGATCGAATCGCTGTTGATGCGGTGGATCGCGCAGTACGAATCACGCATCTCCGAGCTTCGGGCCGATCAAGCGACGCCGATGAGCGCCGTCGAAGCGCATATCGCCAACACGTTCGGCGAAGATGAGTTGGCTGGCGCCCGGACCGCTGCACTGCTGGCAGCGCTGCTCCAATCCCCGCACCATCTCGGCGGCATCATCGGCTGGTACGAAAAACGCATTCAGGAAATAGAACGCATCCCGGTCGAAGCACGCGGGCGCGCGTTGCTGGGCTTCCTCGCCACGGAAGGGTTCTTTTTTCTCAAGAATTTTGGCCTGGTCAACACAGGCTCCCTGGACGCTGGCGACATCGCCAGAGACATCTTTGAACTGCTTGCCGGCCCGAAGCGAGATTCGGAAAACGGCAAGCATCGAGCCGCAGCAAGCGTGCGCAGAAAAGCGGAAGGTTGAGCATATGCATCGTCTGATCATCGTGGGAGGCGGATTCGCCGGATTGTGGGCCACCCGCAGCCTCAAGTCCGCAGACATACAGATTACGCTGATAGACAGGCGCAACCACCATCTTTTCCAGCCGCTGCTTTATCAGGTCGCCAGCGCGGAGCTGGCCTCTCCCGACATTGCCGTCCCGCTGCGCCACATCCTCAAGAAACAGCGCAACGTCCAAATATGGCTTGGAGAAGTCATCGAGGTGCTCCCTGACAGGAACGTCGTCGTTCTGGATGATGGCCGGGAGCTTGAATACGATTCGCTGCTCATCGCCACCGGCGCAACACACGCCTATTTCGGCAATCCGCAATGGGAGAAGCATGCCCCCGGCATCAAGACACTCGAAGATGCCATGCATCTCAGGAACAAGATATTCGAGGCGTTCGAGTACGCGGAAACCGAACCTGATCCTGAGAAGAAAGCGGCGTGGCTGAATTTCGCCATCGTCGGTGGCGGGCCTACAGGTGTCGAGCTGGCAGGTGCCTTGTCGGACATTGCAAAGCACACGCTGCGGGGAGAATTCCGGTCCATCGACCCAGGCATGGCGACGGTTCGGTTGATCGAGGCCGGCCCGAAAATCCTTGGTGCATTTCCCGACGAACTTTCCTTCGCAGCGGAACTACAACTGCGCCGGTTGGGAGTGGAAGTCGTCAAGAACTGCCGTGTGACCGAAATCAACCAGCATGGCTACAGCCTCAACGGCGCGTTCGTCCCTTGCAGGACCGTCATCTGGGCGGCTGGCGTACAAGCATCACCACTGGGTCGCCGGCTGAACGTGCCGCTTGACCGGGCCGGCCGGGTCAAGGTCGAGAAGAATCTGAGCGTACCGGGCCACGGAAATATCTTCGTGGCCGGCGACCTGGCCAGCATCGAAGTCAACGGGCGGCCCGTGCCGGGCGTGGCGCCCGCGGCCAAACAGATGGGCGCCTACGTCGCGGAGTTGCTGAAGGCGCGGCTCGCGGGACGGCAGGAACCCGTCTTTGACTATCACGACAAAGGCAGCCTCGCCATCATCGGCCGCATGGCAGCCGTCGTCGACGTCGGCAAGTTCAGATTGTCTGGATACATCGCCTGGCTTTTCTGGCTGACGATCCACATATTCTTCCTGATCGGGTTCGGAAACCGGTTCGTCGTGATGCTCAACTGGGGGATCAATTATTGGACCCATCGAAGATTCTCTCGCATCATTCATGAGAATCTGAAGACGGTCAAGAATTCGCCGGCGTTCGACGAACGGTGAACGCCACCCGCGTTTTTGAATGAGTTGGTAATGACAATACTCCAGTTCCTGGCAATTCCTTGGCTGTTCTCGGTCATCTTCCTGTATCTCACCGTCGTGGAAATCAAGAACGACAATCCAAGGGATGCCAAGCTGCTTGGCGTGATATGCGCTCTCGCATTCCTGTGCGCGATCTTCCTGACTGGCATGGTCATAACGGGCGACGTCGGCTTGCACGAGTAGATGGAATTCCAGATCACCTGAAACATGCTAGCGCAGCATACCGATGCCGCAGGATCATGCCGGACGCACTTTCTTCGTTTCGGTATAGCAGACCTGAGAAGTCAAGAAAATGGCTGCGCGAGCGCAGCCATCAACGCAACGCCAAGGTAGCGCGCAAGCGAGGTGCCGACCACGCCGATGCTGGTCCAGACGGCATAGGCAGTGCCGATGCCATTTACGGTGGTTGCTCAGCTAAGGGCCGAGTTTAGAACGCCGTTGCGCTCAAAATATGCATTGCACCGATCAGAAAGGCTATAGACAAGTCCACGCAGACTTGGCGGGAAACGATTCAGTCAACAGTTCGGCCGAATTCCAGAACCGCAGCTTCAATTTCCTCCATTAGCGCACACTCGCCCGTCGCCTTTCGCAAGACCGAAGCGCCGACGATCGCCGCCAAGAGTGTGAGGCGGCGCTCCGAACTCGGCTTTCCCGCGATCAGTTCCACAAGGTGCTCAAGCCCATCGACATAAGCCGCACGGAATGCGCCCTCCTTGGGTGACCGGGCTGCATCCATGGCAAGCGTCGTCATCGGACAATTATGGTCCGACGGTTTTGGTGACAGATAGTATTTTGCGAGTTGCAGTGCGCCCCCGCGCACTACGGGCCGGTCGCCTTCTCGGTGAGCTGTTCACTGAGATTCCACGCGGCAATATTCGGCTTGGACTCTCCGGCGGGATAGGGGGCGCCCGGGATGCACAGCATCGGCTTGTCGCCGGAGCCGACTTCGTCTACATCGGACATGCCGCAATCGCAGACTATGCGTTTGCCAAGAACGTCCTCGCGGACGCAGATTACCGGGCGCCCACGTTGCCGTTGCCTGTCGAGCACTTCATGAGCCAGGGACGCAGTGCCGAGTTCGTGAATTACCTTCGCAGTTACGGCGGATTCATTACCCCCCGCCTGATAAACGCTCGCCCATCGAGATCTCTGTCCGTGATCTGAGTCCTCGTGGAAGAGGATGTGACAGCAGTAGATGAACAGCGTGGCTCCGCCAGTGCAGCGAGAGCGGAGGTTTCGATGGGCAAAATAAGGCGCAACCTTAGTGGGAAGCGAGCTTGAGCGTCACCACGCCGGCGATGATCAGCGCGACGCCGAGGTAGCGTGCAAGCGAGGTTGCATCGCCGTAGAACAGAATGCCTACGGCAAAGGTGCCGACCGCCCCGATGCTGGTCCAGACGGCATAGGCAGTGCCGATGGGGATATTCTTCTGCGCCAGCCACAGCAGGACTCCGCTGATGCCCATGAACATGACCGCCACGGCAATGCCCGTCAGCCGCGTTCCCGGATTCTGCGCCATCTTGAGGCCCACGGGCCAGCCGATCTCAAAAAGCCCGGCACTTATCAGATACAACCAACTCATTTCAATTCTCCAGTAGTGAAAAAAATGACTGCGCCCATTTAGGCCGTCGTCTGGTGTGATGCCGCCACGGCAGAGGACGGCGGGGGAACAAACGCTCCATGAAGAAACAATGTCTCTACAAGGGCAGGCAAGCCCAAACGGGCAATTCGGTCATGCCGCTCCGCTTCGATAAGGCCAATCATCAAGGAGGCCCATGCCTCGGTCAATGAATGAGCGGCAATGTCGATGCGAAAGACGCCCTGCTGTTGTCCTCGCAGGAAAAACGCATCCAATGACGACTCCCACTGTCGCTCGGGGTCGTGCGCCTCGGCGGCCTTCCAGTGGTAAAGGAGGAACGCCGCGAGTTCGCGCTGCTCAAAGTGGGTCGTGTTCAACCGCTTGAACGCTTCCAGCGGCGAGTCCTGATCCAATTTGGCTGCTTTTGCCGCTTCGATAAGGCGATACGCGCCGTGCTGCGCCATCCGCTCAACCAGTTCGTCCCGCGTGCTGCAAAAACGATGAAGCGTGGATTTGCCTATGCCGACGGCTTTGGCAAGCTCTTGAAGGGATGCCCTCGGCTGATCGACAAGCGCGAGCGCCAGCGATGCCAAGAGCCTGTCATTTCCGGTCTCATTCCAGGTAGTCGTCATATCGGCTCTCCTTTGCTCCATGGGGGCCCTGATTTTCGCATTTGGAGCTGAAGTATCCCATTCTGCGCCTGCTGTCACTCACGGCATGATTGTACGGAATCGGCCCTATTGGGTCAATGTTGACCCAATAGGGATTAATCAGTACCATGTGGGTCTTGTTAAGACTACTGGAAGGTTCCAACGATGCCGAAGCATCTGCAAACACGCTGGCGCTCCCTGTCTGCGCTGGTCGCCGTCGTGCTGCTGGTCAGCGGCTGCGGGGATAAACAGGGGGATGCGAACGCCCAGGCCCCCGTGCCGGTGGAAGCCGTCGCGGCCCAACCACAGCCCTTCACGCTCACGGCCGAGCTGCCCGGACGGATCGAGCCGGTGCGGGTGGCGGAAGTCCGCGCGCGGGTGGCCGGCATCGTGCTGCGTCGCACCTTCGAGGAAGGCGCGAACGTCAAGGCTGGAGACGTGCTGTTCCAGATCGACCCGGCACCGTTCAAGGCGGCCTTGTCGCGGGCGCGCGGGGACTTGGCCAAAGCCGAAGCGGCGCTGGTCGAAGCGCGCTCGGTCGTGCGCCGCTATGAACCGCTGGTGCAGATCGAAGCGGTCAGCCGCCAGGATTTCGATGCCGCACAGGCCACGCTGCGCGGCGCCGAAGCCTCACGCCAGTCGGCCGCAGCGGAGGTGGAGACGGCTCAGTTGAATCTGGACTACGCCACGGTGCGCGCCCCCATCTCCGGGCGCATCGGCAGGGCATTGGTCACGGAAGGCGCGCTGGTAGGACAGAACGAAGCGACCCCGCTGGCGACCATCCAGCAACTGGACCCGATCTATGCCGATTTCAAACAGCCGGTCAACGATCTGGTGCGCCTGCGCAAGTCGCTGGCCGATGGAAAGCTCAAACAGGCCGAGGCGAGCAGCCTGCCGATCTCCATCACGGTGGAAGGCAGCGGGGACCAGCGCACCGGCCAGCTCCTGTTCTCCGACGTGACGGTGGATCGCGACACCGGGCAGGTTTCGCTTCGCGGCAGGTTCGCCAACACCGACGGCCTGCTGCTGCCCGGCATGTACGTCAGGGTCCATATCGACCAGGGCGTCGATCCCCAGGCCATTCTCGTGCCGCAGCGCGCGGTCAAACGCAACACGGACGGCAAGGCATACGTTCTCGTGGCCGATGCCCAGGACACCGTGCAAACCCGCACGGTCCAAACCGGCGCGATGCGCGGCTCGCAATGGCAGATCGTGGGCGGCCTTCAGCCCGGCGAACGGGTGATCGTCAGCGCGCCCGGCGCGCTCCAGGCCGGCGCGAAAGTGACCGTGAAAACCGACCAGGCCGCCGCGCCATCCGCAGAGGCCGCCGGTGCGCGCAACTGACCCCGCGCGCCGGCCACTGAGAACAGACCATGTCAAGATTTTTTATTAACCGACCCAACTTTGCCTGGGTGATTGCGATCTTCATCACCCTGGCCGGGCTGTTGGCCATCCCGTCGCTGCCGGTGGCCCAGTACCCCAACGTCGCTCCGCCCCAGATTTCGATCTGGGCCACCTATCCCGGCGCCTCGGCCTCGACGGTGGTGGATTCCGTCACCAGCGTGATCGAGGAAGAACTCAACGGCGCCAAGGGGCTGCTGTACTACGACTCGTCGAACAGCTCCACCGGTATCGCCGAACTCACCGTCACCTTCGCCCCCGGCGTCGATCCGAACATGGCGCAGGTCGATGTGCAGAACCGGCTGAAGAAAGCGGAAGCGCGTCTGCCCCGGTCGGTGCTGACGCAGGGCATCCAGGTCGAACAGGCGACCTCCAACTTTCTGATGATCTACGCCCTGAAGTACAAGGGCGACGATGCCGGCAAGGATGCGGTGCGCCTGTCCGATTACGCCGCGCGCAACATCAACAACGAGATCCGTCGCGTCCCCGGCGTGGGCAAGGTGATGTATTTCGGTACCGAAGCGGCGATGCGGGTGTGGGTCGATCCACAGAAACTGCTGGGCTACGGCCTGTCCGTGGCCGATGTGAATGCCGCCATCACCGCTCAGAACGTGCAGGTTCCGGCCGGCAGCTTCGGCGCGCGTCCCGGCAACGCCGACCAGGAACTGAGCGCGACCATCGCGGTCAAGGGCATGCTCTCCAGCCCGGAGGAATTCGGCCGCATCGTTCTGCGCGCCGACGGCGAAGGCGCGACCGTCAAGCTCTCGGACGTGGCGCGCATCGAGGTCGGATTGCAGGAATACAACTTCGACGCCCTCAACAGCGGCAAGCAGGCGGTGGCCGCGGCCGTCCAGCTCAGCCCAGGGGCCAACGCCTTGCAGACGGCCGAAGCCGTCAAGGCCCGCCTGGCGGAACTCTCGGCGGGATTCCCCGACGACATCGAATACACGGTTCCCTACGACACCTCGCGTTTCGTGGACGTCGCCATCAACAAGGTCGTCCACACGCTGATCGAGGCCGTGGTGCTGGTGTTCCTGGTGATGTTCCTGTTCTTGCAGAACTTCCGCTACACGCTGGTGCCGACCATCGTGGTGCCGGTGTGTCTGGCGGGCACGCTGGCGGTGATGCACGTCCTGGGCTTCTCGGTCAACATGATGACCATGTTCGGCATGGTGCTGGCCATCGGCATCCTGGTGGACGACGCCATCGTGGTGGTCGAAAACGTCGAGCGGCTCATGGCCGAGGAAGGTCTGTCTCCACGCGAGGCCACCATCAAGGCCATGGGCCAGGTATCGGGGGCCATCGTGGGCATCACGCTGGTCCTGGCCGCCGTGTTCTTCCCCCTCGCCTTCATGAGCGGCTCCGTCGGCGTCATCTACAAGCAGTTCTCGCTGTCGCTGGCGGTGTCGATCCTTTTCTCCGGCTTCCTGGCACTGACCTTCACGCCGGCCTTGTGCGCGACGCTGCTCAAGCCGATCCCCAAGGGACACCATGCCGAGAAAAAAGGCTTCTTCGGCTGGTTCAACCGTTCCTTCGAGCGCCTGACCCAGCGCTTCACGCTGCTGAACTCGCAACTGGTGCGCCGCAGCGGCCGCACCATGGTTCTCTACGGGCTGCTGGTGGCCGTGCTCGCGTTCACCTACACCCGTCTGCCCGAAGCGTTCGTGCCGGTCGAGGATCAGGGCTACTACATCGTGGACGTGCAGCTCCCGCCAGGCGCGAGTCATGCACGCACGTCCGCGACGGTCAAAGAGATCGACAAGTACCTGCTCGATCGCAAGCCGACGAACAACAGCCTCATGATCATGGGCTACAGCTTCTCAGGAGCCGGGCAGAACGCCGCGCTGGGCTTTCCGACGCTCAATGACTGGTCCGAGCGCGGCAAAGGCGAATCGGCTTCCGATGAAGTCAATGCCTTCAATGCCCATTTCGGGAGCTATGGCGATGGCACGGTGATGGCCGTGAACCCGCCCCCGGTGGAGGGCCTGGGCAACGCCAGCGGCTTCGTGCTGCGCCTGCAAGATCGCGGCGGCCTGGGCCGTGACGCCCTGGTCGCGGCGCGCAACCAACTGCTGGAGCAGGCCAACAGTTCCCCGGTTCTCGCCTACGCCGTCATGGAGGGGCTGGAAGATGGGCCGCAGTTGCGGCTGAACATCGACCGCGAGAAGGCGCTGGCGCTGGGGGTCGGCTTCGATTCGATCAACACTGCCATCTCCAGCGCGTATGGATCGGCCACGGTCAACGATTTCGCCAACACCGGACGCATGCAGCGCGTGGTGGTACAGGCCGATGGTGCCAAGCGCATGACGCCCGAAAGCGTTCTCCAGCTCTACGTGCCCAACGCCAAGGGCGGCCAGGTGCCCCTGAGCGCCTTCGCCAGCGCCGCCTGGGAAATCGCGCCCGTGCAAGTCTCGCGCTACAACGGATACCCCGCCTTCAAGATTTCCGGCGATGCCGCCCCGGGCCACAGCACCGGCCAGGCCATGGTCGAACTCGAACGCATCATGAAGGAATTGCCAAGCGGCATCGGCTACGAATGGAGTGGCCTGTCCTATCAGGAAAAGGCCGCCGGCGCGCAGGCACCAATGCTGTTCACGCTCGCGATCCTGGTGGTGTTCCTGCTGCTCGTGGCGCTCTATGAGAGCTGGGCCATTCCCGCTTCGGTGATGCTGATCGTGCCGATCGGCGCCCTGGGATCGGTGCTGGCGGTGACGGCCCTGGGTATGTCCAATGACGTGTACTTCAAGGTCGGGCTGGTGACGATCATCGGCCTGGCCGCGAAGAACGCCATCCTGATCGTGGAGTTCGCCAAGAGCCTGCACGAACAGGGTCGATCGCTGGCCGAAGCGGCCATCGAAGCGGCGCGTCTGCGATTCCGGCCCATCTTGATGACCTCGCTGGCCTTCACGCTCGGCGTCGTGCCGCTGGCCTTGGCGACCGGGGCCGGTGCAGCCAGCCAGCATGCGATCGGCATCGCGGTGATCGGCGGCATGGTGATGGCAACGCTCGGTGTGGTTTTCGTCCCCGTGTTTTTCGTCCGGGTCCTGTCGTTGTTCCGCCGCCGCAAGGAGGCCAGCGAAGGAACAGCACCTCGCCAGCAATCGCTCGAAGGAGGCGAGGCATGAAGCAGCGTAAATCTCTGGTGGCCCGATCCACGACGGCCGCCCTGTTGACCCTAGCACTGGCGGGCTGCACGCTCGCGCCGACCTACGAGCGCCCGCCCGCACCGATCCCGAACCACTGGCAAGGCGCGGGGACGGCCCCGGTGAATACGCAGGCCGCAGCGGCGGAACTGGACTGGAATGCGTTCGTCACCGACGACCATCTGCGCCGGCTGATCGAACTGGCGCTCGACAACAACCGGGACCTGCGCCAGAGCCTGCTCAATGTCGAGGCCGCTCGCGCGCAATACCGGGTCCAGCGCGCCGACCGCCTGCCCAGCGTGGGCGTCCAAGGCAGCGGTACGCGCCAGCGGGTGCCGGCCGACCTGACCTACTCGGGCCAGTCGGAAGTGCAGGCCAGTTGGCAGGCAGGCGTGGGAATGACGGCTTTCGAGCTTGATCTGTTCGGCCGGGTGCGCAGCCTGTCGCAAGCCGCGCTGGAGGAATATCTGGCGACCGAGGAAAACGCACGCGCTGCCCGGATCAGCCTGATCGCAGAGGTGATCCAGGCTTACGTCAGCCGCGACGGCGCCCAGCGCCGTCACGTTCTGACGGCGCAGACGCTGCACTCCCGGGAAGCGGCGCTCCAGCTGATTGCGCAGCGCCGGCAGGCCGGCACCGCCACGGCCCTAGACTACCAGGAGGCCGTGGGACTGGTGCAACAGGCCAAGGCGCAGCTCGAACGCACGGACCGTGAAGTGCGTCAGGCGTCCAATGCGCTGGGGCTTCTGGTCGGCGTCGCCGACACAGGCAGCCATCTGCCCCAGGAGCCAGCCACGCGTACGCTTCTGGTCCAGGGCATAGCCGCTGGCGCACCGTCGGATCTGCTCACGAACCGGCCGGAAATTCAGGCCGCCGAACATCTGCTGCGCTCTCGCAATGCCAGCATCGGCGCGGCTCGGGCGGCCTTCTTCCCCAGCGTTTCCCTGACAGGCCTCTTTGGCAGTTCCAGCGCCGAACTGTCGGGGTTGTTCGAGGGCGGCCAGCGGTCCTGGTCCTTCACTCCACAGATTACCCTGCCCATCTTCAATACCGGGCGAAATCAGGCCAACCTCGAACTGGCGACGGTCAGGAAGGACTCCGCGATAGCAGGCTACGAAAAGGCCATCCAAACGGCTTTCAAGGAAACCTCGGATGCCCTGGTGGCGGCCGACACGCTGCGGCGCGAAGAACAGGCACTGAGAGAACTCGCGCAGAGCAGCCAGCAGGCGCTGGTGCTGTCCCAGGCCAGGTACCGGGCCGGCGTGGACGATCACCTGCGCTACCTCGATGCCCAGCGCAATGACTTTGCCAATCAGATTTCACTGATCGAGGTCAGCACACAGCGGCAGTCTTCTCTGACGGACCTTTTCAAATCCCTGGGTGGTCGGTGGAAGGCAGCTCCCGAGAACCAGGCAGCTCTGTCGAACGGTAGCGGCATCTGACCGCCGGGCAAAGGAGGGGGAATCCACATGGAACTTCGACATCTGCGTTGCTTCCTGGCGGTGGCCGAAGAACTCCACTTTGCCCGTGCCGCCGAGAAGCTGCATATTGAACAGTCGCCGCTATCGCGCGCCATCAAGGAACTGGAAGAAGAGTTAGGAGAGCAGCTTTTTGTCCGCACCAGTCGCAGCACTCGACTGACTCGGGCCGGCAAGCTGTTCTTGGATCACGTGCCCCGTGTTTTCCTTGCCATACAGCAGGCCCGCGACAGTGTGAAGGCTGCCGCCAACGGCTTCCATAGCCAACTGCGTATCGCCCTTTCCGACGGCATTACACCGTCGCGGCTGCCAGCACTGCTTGCACTCTGCCGCCAAGAAGAACCCGAAGTCGATTTGCGATTCTTTGAAGTCCCGCTGTCCCAACAAATCAAAGGACTTCATGACGACTTGTACGACGTGGGTTTTGCCCGGTCAGATGAAGTCGGGGAAGGCATTGCCGCTTTGGCCGTATGGAACGATCCCATGATGGTGGCCGTACCGGCACGACATACTTTATTGGCCCACAAGCGCATTCCGTTGGAAGAAGTGCTGCGCTACCCCCTCGTCCTCTGCGACCCGCAGGCTTGCGAAGGTCACGCGCGACAAGTGGAGCGAGTGCTACGCCGCGTGGACATGGAACCGTTGGTAGTGGAGCGGGTGGCGTCCTGCGATTTGATGATGGCGCTTGTTTCCGCTGGTTTCGGGCTCGGGTTGACGGGCTATGCGCATATAGCGGCCAGCCGCGAACAGGGCGTTGTCGCACGACCGCTGGCGGGCCGCTCGCCGATGCTGACGACATATTTGCTGCGCCTGGAGGGCGAGCCTTCAGACGCGCTGACCCATTTCATCGAGCGCGTACAGGCGATCGAATCCCCTGAGGCTAACCGTCCCGCGCCGAATATCGACCCTGACCCCCGGAGGAACCCAAGCCATGACAAAGACGACTCCGCTCCTGCTGGCCGTGCTGCTGTCGGCCTGCGGCCCATCCGAGGCCCCGAAGCAGAAGGACATTCCAACCGTTGAAGAATTGGCCTCTGAGCCCCAACGGTTGAAAGAACTGCGCCGGCAGTGCATCACCGACCGTGCCGCGCTGGGTGACGAGCTATGCCGCAGGGTGGCCGAAGCCACTCGCAAGCGTTTTTATGGCGACGGTAAGGTGCCCTATACGCCCCAGGAGAAGCCGCCAAAATTCTAAACGCGGCATTTTGCCCGCCAAACTTCGATTTTTTGCGTGACACGCCACGATACGCCTGTATTCGCGGCGCTTTTCTCGCGTTTCCTGAAGACTGAAACATCGCTTTTTTCGGCATTTCGATGCCGAAAACGGTCTTTGACCGGCACCGACCCGGCACTGATCCTCGCGCTATGCGGCACGTCCCCGTGCCGCAAGTGGACGAGGAATCAGAGCAGGGGAAATCGGAGGCCAGTCTATGCAAGGTCAGGGCGTGCTGTTCGGGCAGATCGCCGCCGTCTTAGGCATCGTGATCGCCGGCGTGTGGGGTGCCACACAATGGACAGCCGCCGCCCTGGGCTATCAACTACGCCTTGGCTCGCCCTGGTTCGACTTCTTCGGCACGCCGGTCTATCACCCCTGGCGGCTGTTCGAGTGGTGGTTCTTCTTCGACGCCTACGCGCCGCAGGTCTTCGACATCGGCGGGTCCATTGCCGGCGGCAGCGGCTTGCTGGCCGTGGTGGTGGCCATCGCCATGTCGGTGTGGCGCTCGCGCCAGGCCAAGCTGGTCACGACCTACGGTTCAGCGCGCTGGGCCGAAGCGGATGACATTCGCAAAGCCGGGCTGACGCAACCGGCGGGCGTCTTCCTCGGCAAGTACCGCAACGAGTACCTGCGCCACGAAGGCCCGGAACACGTCTTGACCTTCGCGCCTACGCGCTCGGGCAAAGGTGTGGGCCTGGTCGTTCCCACGCTGCTGTCCTGGCCCGCGTCCGCCGTCATCCACGACATCAAAGGCGAGAACTGGCAGATCACCGCAGGCTGGCGCTCGCGCTTCTCGCATTGCCTGCTGTTCAACCCGACTGATGCGAAGTCGGCAGCCTACAACCCGCTGCTGGAAGTCCGGCGCGGCGCGCATGAAGTGCGCGACGTACAGAACATTGCCGACATTCTGGTCGATCCCGAAGGGGCGTTGGAGAAGCGCAACCATTGGGAAAAGACCTCGCACGCGCTGTTGGTCGGGGCCATCTTGCATGTGCTCTATGCGGGCGAAGACAAGACGCTGCGCGGCGTCGCCAATTTCCTGTCTGACCCGGCCAGCCCGTTCGAGCTGACCTTGCACCGGATGATGACGACGAAGCACCTGGGCGGCGCACCGCACCCGGTTGTCGCATCCGCCGCCCGCGAAGTGCTCAACAAGTCTGACAACGAGCGTTCGGGCGTGTTGAGCACCGCCATGTCGTTCCTCGGCCTGTACCGCGACCCCACGGTGGCCGAAGTCACCTCGCGCTGCGACTGGCGCATCGCCGACCTGATCGCATCCGAGCACCCCGTCTCGCTGTATCTGGTGGTGCCGCCGTCGGACATTTCGCGCACCAAACCGCTCATTCGCCTGATCCTCAACCAGATCGGCCGGCGGCTCACTGAATCGCTCGACGGGAGCGACGGCATCGAGCGCCGACACAAGCTGCTGCTGATGCTCGACGAGTTCCCGGCGCTGGGCCGGCTCGATTTCTTCGAGACGGCGCTTGCCTTCATGGCGGGCTACGGCATCCGCAGCTTCCTCATCGCGCAGTCGCTCAACC
>ERZ761610.1217-NODE-1217-length-14944-cov-56.103969_pt1 | contig 14944 bp, 8 predicted proteins | sample MGYA00512164_ERZ761610 | MGnify/ENA primary metagenome ERZ761610 (study PRJEB28899, sample SAMN02850038) | bioreactor sludge metagenome | biome: EBPR Sludge; feature: EBPR Bioreactor; material: flocular biomat | place: Australia: Thorneside Wastwater Treatment... | reverse complement strand
ACAACAGGCAAATCAGTTTAAAGAAGGACTTTAGCACATGATCAACACTCAGAACGAATTTGAATCAAGACATATCGGACCAAATGAAAATGACCTTAAGGCCATGCTTAAAGAAATTGGCTTTTCGAATCTAGACGATCTCGCTCGGCAAGTCGTACCGAAGACGATCCTGAATACAAATACAATGAGTGTGGGCAGCGGCGTTTCAGAAGCGGAACTTCTGCAAAACTTAAAAAAGATCATGTCTGAAAACAAACTCTACAAAAACATGATTGGCCAAGGGTACTACGGCACCTTCACTCCGACGATCATCCAAAGAAATATTTTGGAAAATCCGGTTTGGTATACGGCCTACACTCCTTACCAAGCAGAAATATCACAAGGTCGCCTGGAATCACTATTAAACTTCCAAACCATGGTGGCTGACCTAACGAAAATGGAAATCGCCAATGCATCCCTACTTGATGAGGCAACAGCAGCCGCAGAAGCGATGTCGATGGCCTATCATTTAGTAAAAAATCCATCTGACGTGTTTGTTGTCTCGCCAAAAATGCATCCGCAAGTGATCGAGGTTTTAAAAACCCGTTGCGAGCCTCTCGGTTTGACGATGAAACTAGAAGACCCACGCACGACTGATTTTTCTGTAAAACCATTTGCGGTATTTGTTCAGTACCCAGATACGGAAGGTCACATCGAAGATTTTAAAGCGTTATCCGAAATGGCTCGTCAAAACGGAAGTATCGTATGTGCGGGAACAGATCTGCTAGCATTGACTGTCCTAACTCCTCCCGGAGAATGGGGTGCGGATATTGTTTATGGTAACTCTCAACGTTTCGGCGTACCATTTGGCTACGGTGGTCCTCACGCAGCTTTCTTGGCCTGTCGTGAAGCGCACAAACGTAATATCCCAGGCCGTATCATTGGTGTAAGTAAAGATTCACAAAACCAAACCGCTCTTCGTATGGCTTTACAAACGCGCGAACAGCATATTCGCCGCGAGAAAGCGACATCAAACATCTGTACAGCTCAGGTGCTACTCGCCAACATGGCGGCGATGTATGCCGTTTATCATGGGCCAAAAGGTCTTCGTAATATCGCAGAACGTGTAGCGACTTTAACGAGTGCGACGGCAAATGGTTTACGTGAAATGGGTTTCACTATTTCAAACAATTCGTTTTTCGATACACTGACTATTGAAGTCGATAATGCAGACGCCGTATTAAACACAGGTTATGCTCACCAGTATAACTTCCGAATGGTTGCTAAAAACAAAGTCGGCATATCGTTTGATGAAACGTGCACGACATCGACTGTGAATGATGTTTTAGCGATGTTTGCAAAGCATGCAAAAAAACCAGCGTCGTTAACATTCGACAAAGTAAAACCCCCAACAGCGGCATCATGGTCAGCGTTCTTTAGTCGTAAATCAGACTACATGACTCACGAGACATTTAACTCGTACCATACAGAAACTGAATTATTACGCTACATCCACCGCCTACAGAACAAGGACTTCACACTGACTCACTCGATGATCCCGCTTGGATCGTGTACGATGAAGTTAAATGCGACGACGGAATTAGTCCCTGTATCTTGGCCCGAAGTAAATCAGCTTCATCCATTTGCCCCCGTTTCACAAGCACAAGGTTACATGAAGATGATTCAAGACCTTGAAAGTAAACTATGTGCAATCACTGGTTTTTCAGCCGTGTCCTTGCAACCGAATGCCGGTTCTCAAGGGGAATATGCGGGTTTATTAGTTATCCGCGAATACTATCGCTCTAGAAATCAATCAAACCGTAATATTTGCCTAATCCCAGCATCAGCTCATGGAACAAACCCAGCATCGGCGGTTATGGCCGGTATGAAAGTCGTTCTAGTTCTGTGCGATGATCAAGGGAATGTAGACATTGCTGATTTAAAGAAAAAAGCAGAAGACTATAAAAATGATCTTGCCGCCTTGATGGTGACGTATCCTTCGACTCATGGTGTATTCGAAGAACAAATCACTGAAATTTGCAAAATCATTCACGACAACGGCGGCCAAGTTTACATGGACGGCGCGAATCTAAATGCATTAGTCGGTTTGGCTCGCCCAGGTGAATTTGGACCTGACGTTTCCCATATGAACTTACATAAAACATTTGCAATCCCTCACGGCGGAGGCGGACCAGGTGTCGGACCGATTGGTGTTCGCGAACATTTACAAGACTTCTTGCCACGCCTAACAAGTGTTCCAGAAAGCGGTCCTGAAAAAGGTATCACGTCAACAACAGCGGCGCCTTGGGGTAGCGCAAGCATTCTGCCAATCTCGTGGGCGTACATCACGATGATGGGTTCTGAAGGCTTAAAGAAAGCAACCTTAATCAGTATTCTAAGCGCAAACTACATCGCTAAACGCCTAAGCCCATATTTCCCTGTATTATATAAAGGCCGCGAAGGCTTAGTGGCTCACGAATGTATTATTGATTTACGTCCAGCCAAGAAAACATCTGGCGTAGACGTCACTGATGTTGCCAAACGCTTGATGGACTATGGTTTCCACGCACCTACCATGAGCTTCCCCGTTGCGGGAACGTTGATGATCGAGCCAACGGAGAGCGAATCTAAAGCAGAAGTGGATCGTTTCATTGATTCTATGATTCAAATCCATGCCGAAATTAAAGCGGTGGAAACAGGAAAATACTCATTAGAAAAAAGTCCGCTATTCAACGCGCCTCATACGGCACAAATGGTAATCAAAACTGAGTGGAATTTCCCGTACTCACGTGAAGAAGCGGCTTATCCGAAACCATGGATTCGCCAAAACAAAATGTGGCCATCAGTGGCTCGAATCGACAATGCGTACGGAGACAAAAATCTTATTTGTTCATGTGCGCCTATTGATAGCTATAAATAATGAATAAGATCCTCTTCATTCGACTCGACAAAATTGGTGATCTCGTCTGCACACTATGTGCAGACGACCACCCTAGTTTAAAAGAGGATTCTAAACACTGGCTCATCTCTAAGGGCCTCGATTTTATTCCCGAACATTCTGTTCCTAAACGTATATACTCGCCTTTAACCAAAGACTGGCAAGGGTTTAAAGATCTCTATGAAATCTTAAAAGAAAACTACTTTGATGCGTCCGTAAGTTTTCAGTGTCCTTGGTGGGTTCATTTCCTTTTGTTTTACTTTCGCATCCCTATTCGCGTGGGTGTTTTATCGAAATGGCATTCCTTTTTGTTTTTAAACGCCGGCTTACGCCAAAAACGCTCGCACGCCGAGCTTCACGAAAGTGATTATAATTTTCAGCTTGTCCAAGTCTTGGCTGAAAAATTAAAAGGAACGAAAATCAGCTCCCTACCGACACCCACTTTACAGATGGAAGCGGGTAAAAATGAGATTCTTCTTCACAAATGGCATTTAAAAGACCATTCATACTTCATCGTTCACCCGGGTATGGCAGGAAGCTCACTTAACTGGCCACAAGATCGTTACGTGAAATTTATTTCTGATTTTCATGGTGCTTATCCAGACTTGAAAATAGTGATGACGGGAACCACAGCCGATTCGGAATACTTGGACCAAATTTTATCTCGTTTCGAAGGCAAAGACTTTTTCCTCAGTTTGCAGGGCAAAATTAATACTTTTGAATTGCTGAGCTTATTGAGCTCGAGCGCCGGAATTTTAGCTCCTAGCACGGGTGTCCTGCACTTAGCTGCTTCACTAGGTGTTCCCACATTTGGTATTTTCTCGCCAATCAAAGTACAACACCCGACTCGCTGGGCGCCTCGTGGTGTGATGACAAAAACATATCTGCCTAAGGTTCAATGCCCCGCCAGGCATCACTGCCTAAAAGAAAAGTGCCCTCATTTCAATTGCATGGATACGATCGATTTATTTGATGATTTCAAAATTGAATTTGATAAAACTCGCTTAGGGGAATCCGCAACGTGAAGATAAAAAGAGAATTCGAAATTCCCGTAAAACTTGAAGTAGCCATCAACGAAAATTTAGGCACCTATGACTTGAGCCTTTCCGATTCCAAACGCATTGCTGCGGCCGTTCAATGGCAGTCGGACTTTTACATCGAAAATCCAAATCAGCAGACACCGTGGAAAGAACAAAGGGCTCAAATCGCCCAGTGGGCGTACTATTTACCGCTTAATTTCTTGCGAAACTTAGCGGTGCTCAATGAATTAAAATCAGTTGTACCGTTAGATCAGTTTGAAACGGCATTTGACTACGGCGCAGGCTTAGGCGCGTCTTCCTGGGCACTTCGCCAGATGGGATTCAAAGGCCCCATTACTATGTTCGATCGCCATACGATTCCACCATCAGCGGCCGCCGCTGTTTCTGCCGACTTTGTTTCGCAATTTGAGCCAAGAAATTACCGCGCTCATTTAGGAATTTTCTCGTATAGCTTGACGGAAATCCCCAACAGGAATGACCTATTGAATCAATTTTCTTATGTGGTCATCGTTGAACCGTCGACACAAACAGAAGGCCGACGCCTATCAGAGACTCGAAAGTTTCTTATCGAAAATGATTTCGAGATTTTAGCACCATGTACCCATCAAGGTGCATGTCCCTTGATAGCACACTCCCAAAAGGATTGGTGTCACGATCGCATCCTATTTAAGAAACCGACATGGATGGATAAAATTGAAAAAAACCTACCATTCCGAAATGATAGCCTAACCTTCTCATATTTGATTGCCTTTAAAAAAGGCGCCATGAAGCCAGAATGGCGACGCCCGCACACACCGATTCAGGGCCGATTAACAGGCGATATATTGCCAGAAAAGGGCAAAGATAAACAGCTTGTGTGTTTTGATGAACGGCGCTTATTTTTAACTTGGATGCACAAAAACAAGATCGACCAAACACTTCCGCGTGGTGGCCGAGTCGAAATACCTGACGATATAGAGATAGTTGCTAACGAAGCCCGTTTAAAAAAGGAAATTCAATACCTACCATAAGAATTTTTTGAACTTTGGTCCTTGCCTTTTATATACCCCCTGGCCATTATCCAAATGCCGCAAAATTTAATAGTGTTCGGCACTGCTAACTAAGCAGATTATTACGGATTTTCCGATGGGGGCATCAAGGATTATCTTGGTGGAAAAATTATGGTTAAAGGGATTATTTTAAGTCTATTTTTCTCGGTGTTTGCATTCGCAAAGTACACACAAGAAGCATACTACGTTTATGGCAAGCAAAACCTACGCTATTTTGCTCCGTACAAAGAACTGACTATCGATCACGTTACAGCATCTGGTTTTGAAGTCTACGGCCCTAAAGGATTAGGACAATTCATCACACGCGCAAACATCCGCGCGGCTGTTTTAGATACAAAAGCGTCTATCACTCGCGCTAAATACCCAACACCAGAAGAGACGGCTCAGCGTATTCAAATGGCTGTTTCAAAATTCCCGCAAATCGCACAAATGATGTCCATTGGTAAATCGGTTAAAGGCCGTGATTTGTGGGTTATTAAAATTTCTAAAAACGTTCGCGTGAACGACAACAGACCAGAATTTAAATACATTGCTAATATGCACGGCGATGAAATTATGGGTCGTGAGTTAATGGTTTTATTAATTGAAGATCTTTTATCGAACTACGGTAAAGATGCCTACTTAACTAAACTCGTGGATACAACTCAAATCTATATCCTTCCTTCAATGAATCCAGACGGCGCCGCACTTATTCAACGTGGCAATGCAAACTGGGTTGACTTGAATCGCGATTTTCCAGATTTTTCTGAAAAAGGTAACGACAAAAATACACTCGACGGCCGCGCCGTAGAAACTCAAGCAATCATGAAATGGCAAGCGTCTCGAAAATTCCAATTATCAGCGAACTACCACGGCGGCGCCGAAGTTGTAAGCCTTCCTTTCGATACAGTTCCAGATAAATTTCCACTGGCTGATTTAGTCAATGGTTTAGGCGTAGAGTACGCGACAAACGCACCTTACATCGGCGCTTCTAAAGTTTTCAAAAATGGTATCACAAACGGCTACGCATGGTACGAAGTTAATGGCGGTATGCAAGACTGGAGCTGGAATTGGTACAAAGACCTTCAAATCACTGTTGAATTGTCTAATCAAAAATATCCAGATCCTTCGACAATTCCATACTACTATCAACAAAACAGAAAGGCTTTGATTGCGTACATTGCTCGTGTTCACACGATCAATCAAAGCCGCATGGTAAGATAATTAAATTTTCATTAATTAAAAGGGGTTCAAATGAAAAAATTAACAGGCATTTTAGCAATTCTGGCTTTATCTGTTCAAACACTTGCGGTCACTTACGTTGATCCAGCATTGAATGGATTTTTAAATACGCGTTCGGTACAAACAACTCGCGTGGTTGTTCTTTTAAAGTACCCAACTAATTTACCGGCTCCTCGTCGTTACGAAAGCACGTCAGTAAAACAATACTTAATTCAAATGTACCAAGCCTCTGCCAAAAACGTAGCGAGCGTGGTTCAATCAAATCCTCGCGATATCAAATTAGTTGATCAATTCTGGATCAACAATTCATTAGCACTTGATGTGACACCAAATGGCTTGCGTGCTTTGTCGCAAAGCCCAGCAGTAGAAAAAATCTATGCTAACCGCAAAGTTATTTACAGCCAGCCAGTCGCAGTGCGCGCCGTACGCAGTCTTCGCGAAGCCAATGATTACACATACGGTTTAAAAGATCTTGGTCTTGATAAACTTCAATCCGAGCGCCCAGATATTAACGGTCAAGGCGTAGTAGTTGGTTTAGTTGATACTGGTATCGACGGTAAACATCCGGCTCTTAAAGGTAAAATTCCAGTATTCTACGATGCGTCCCAAAACAAAATTACTGAACCGACTGATAAACAATCTCACGGTACACACACGGCGGGAACAATCCTTGGTGGCGATCGTGAAAGCGTAAAAATCGGTGTAGCTCCTGGCGCGAAAATGATCGGTGCGGCTGCACTTGAAGGTTACGACAAAATGTTGAAATCAATGCAGTTCATGCTTGATCCAGATGGCAATCCACAGACTGCGGATGCTCCTCGCTTGATCAGCAACTCATGGAATGCGGGCGGCGCACCAGATATCGAATTATTCTACCGCGCCATCACGGCTTGGGAAGCGGCCGGTATTTTGCCAGTGTTCTCTGCAGGTAATGCGGGTCCGGGTCCAAAAACAATCACAACTCCGCATGAACATCCGTCTGTGCTAGCAGTGGGTGCGACAGATTCAAATTTCAAAATCGCGTCGTTTTCGTCTCGTGGTCCTGCGATTTTCCAAGGTAAGACAATTCAAAAACCTGACTTTACAGCTCCGGGCGTGAACGTTCTTTCAACAGTTCCAGGCGGTGGTTTCCAAGAGATGTCTGGTACATCTATGGCGTGTCCACACGCTGCGGGTATCGCGACATTACTATTCCAAGTGAATCCAAAATTCACTCCGCAAAATGTTCGCGAAATCATGATGAAGACTCTTCGCTTTGTTGATCAAAATGGAAATTCAATCGCACAACCAGTTTGGAATCCAGTATACGGCTTCGGTCGTTTGGATGCTTACGCAGCTATTAAAGCAGCTTTAGGAACGGCTCGTTCACGTTTCGCATCTGCTGGTTTCGGCGCTCTTCAATTGGCAGCATCATTGCCAATGATGGAAGGCTCAACGCTAACTCTTCAAGATTCAACAGCTGATGTTTCTGATTTAACGAAACCATACGCTACTGAAACGGCGAACTGGATCGTTGTTCAATAGTTTGAACTAAAAATAGAAATACAAAAGCCCGTTTGAGGATATCTCAAACGGGCTTTTTTTTGCTCAAAATTTTTCTAGTCACTAATAACTAATCGACCAACTCTTTTGAACCTTACCTGACCAACTAATCGAGCGGGTTTTGCCGTCACTCGATGTCGACAGACTGAAGCTGCACCCACTGTTGTCCGTATTCACAAAACTACCATCTGTAAGAAACGCTAAACGAGTCATCTTACCTGACGTATTATCTGAAACAGAACCCAACACCTGGCCATTACTTAATCTCAAAAGAACTTCCTTGTAAGCCACCGTGTTTCCGCACGCGTAGATCGGCTCTACCGGTGTGTAGGCAGGTGTTACGGCATTTTGCCCATTACAGATTGTCATCGACTGTTGGTTGCTGGCATTAACGTCATAAACGCCCGTATTACCCACATCTGTTGACATCAGGATAGTTGAGCCTCCCGACGGACATTGCTCAGCAGACGCATCTACAACCGCAAATGCGACACCATTACCGTCCTTACCATCTTTGCCATCAGACCCGTTGGAACCATTCACTCCATTACAAACAGAATATTTATTTATAATCGAATCGTCCTCGTCAAATGAACTACTTAAATTAACGTCAATATAGACGGTATAGACGATCCCACCCGTTTGACAGTCTTCTGCCGTGGCAGAGCGAACATCAACACTTTGACCGACTGGCGCATCCGATACTTTTTCAGAATTCGTCGGCGCTATTGCGGGGACCGTCTCGACTCGGTCTGTACAGCCAAAAGGATTTAGGACCAACAATAAAACAACTAGAAACAACCGCATTTTCATTTTTCACCTCATACACGTTGGACGGTTGAGGTAAAAAAACGGTTAAAAAAAAGCCACCCGAAGGTGGCTTGGTGTTTTTAACGATTTAAGAACTAGACCAACATTAGTAAATCTCTACGAAGAACTTAAAGGCCGCTTCGTTTTTCATCTTATTAACGATGTCTGGGTTCGTAATTACGAACGAATTCGCAGACGCACTAAAGTCAGTTGGACTTAACTCCACAAACCGACCTTTTGTGAACCATGATGAATACCATACACGAGTGATCTGCTGAGACGGATCAATATCCACAACTTTAAATGAACTTGCTAATTGCGATGCTACTTTTTCACCTAAGAATTTCAGAGCATCACCATAAACGCTGCTTGATGCTTTAACATCGCGTACTTGCCCGTCCACACTAGCTGCAATTCTATTATAGTCCGCACTTTCAACTTCACCATTCACAACATTTTGGCTTGTAAATGCGATCATATTTACATAACCGTCACCAAGAACGTTATCGAAGCTATTTTTAATATAATTTTCTAAGTTAATTTCATTTTCTTTAACTAACTTAACTTCGTTCGATGGACTTGGGTCTGCATCATAGTACTGAGTGCTGCTACGTAAATATTTGTTTGGAAGCACAACTCCTGCTGGCTTTTTACATTCATTCTCAACTGCCGCTAAACTTGATTTACCCGAAATCTGAACGGATAAAGTCCGAGCAATTTTACATGATGTTACTTTAGCAGGATCAATATTTTGATTCTTCGCCGCTAGATATTGCTTAACCGTCATTTGAGTCATGTCGATTTCACTATTTGCAGCCAACTTACACAAGCCACTCTCTGCACACGTTAACGAACACACATCAACATCATGTTGATACTTGCTATTATCGCTATTCGCTAATGACAATCGTACAAACGCAGTCTTACGAGAAGCAACCCCTGACGTCACAATGCCACCAATGCTACACGAGTTATTGTAGAACTCGTTCATTGTTTTTCCAGTGAATGGAACAGTAAAGCTGCTGGCGTCTTTAGTCTTACATGTATCTGCTGTACATAGATCATTACAGCTAACAGGAGTATCGATCCCTTTGGCTACCGCTACATCCGTTAATGAGTCATCATATGATAAGTAATTCGAATACTGTACAGACTTATCACGGCACTCTGAATAGTTAGTCATAAATGTACCATTACATGCAGTTAAACCTACTGAGTCAGTTACCGTATTAGCCGAACGAGCGACTTTACCCAATGACGAGTACGCATCCGTATCTCCACCAGCGTATAACTGTTTAAAATAGTTCGATACTAACACAGAGTCGTGCGATGAGTCTGCGCCCACGCAGGCACCCGGCACTTCAGCACATGTTAAATTCAACAAATTAACGCTTACGTCTACGTTGGACTTGTTTTTAGTTATAATTGGCTCAAATCCAAACCAGTGAATATCGTTATCCACTTTAACTGGAGGCTTCAACGAGTACTTGCGATATTCTGGTTTAAATGCTCGATACGAAACATACGTTGTTGGCTTGTTTTCACAAGCTAATAAGCTGCCTGGGTTGTTGGTTGAATTACCAGTGCAGTATGTAGCAATCGCAGATTCACACATACTTGAATTCGAAGAGTACTTAACTTGCGAATCAGAATTAATCGCATTTAAGATTTTCGTTTTATTAGCATCTGCCCAAGTCACCTCTGAATTGAATACGCGGCAATGATTTGTTGGGTCTGCCACCAATACGTTACCATCGATATTCAACGCAGGCGATGCCGACGCTTCTTGAGCTAAAATCGAACTTAATTCACCGGACGAGCAGGCGCGCGAAGCACCGACCGCAGTTCCTAAACCAGACTCAAAGGCAACGGCTTTGTGACCATATGAACCATCATACTTGATCGTGCTTGAGCCACGAACGATTTGATACGTGGATTGGCTTGTAGCCGAGCAGGAAACATTTGAGTAAACCAAAGATTGACCTGCCGCCAATGTCGGTTTTGTTTTATCCACACTAGATGCATAGGCAACGTCGCATGTGCCTGGTGTTTTACCATCAACCGTAACTTTTACCGCTAACGAAATTTTATACGTCGCTTTGTTAGTTACACTCATATCCTCGTAGGAAACGTTGGTTTTATTTCCATCCTTAGATGCGATATAGGATGCTAAAGCTCCATTAACGCCAGCATCGTATTTACCATCGATATTTAGAATCGTTTGATCATTATCGATAACATTAGCCGCCGTTGCAGATTCATTGCTATAGGATGTATTTGCTCGGTTTCCATCTTTAACCACGATACTTGCATGAATATCAGCGGCCGCAGACGGAGCGACACCAGTAACCAAAATTTTCAAACCATTTTCATCAGACGGAGTATTCGTAGCTACTTGATTTGAATAAGTTGTATTTGCGCGATTTCCATCTTTAGTTTTAACATAATCAGCTAAATTTGCGGTAGGAGCCTCTCCCGCCAAGCCCGTGATTTCCACGCCGTTTTGAACGATCGAAGCATCCGCACATGCGATTTCAGAATAAACCAATGTTTCACCCTTACCTGCATCTACGCTTGGCTTGGACGTATCGATAGAACTTGCAAAAGCCGGCGTACATGACGCCACAGAAGGTGTTACACCATCTTTGCCAATATTTAGATTAGCTAAAGTTACCGTAGACGCACGGTCTAGGCAGCTAATTGACAGATAGGTAAATGATTCATTAGCCGCCAATGAACCTTCTGGGTAAACACCTTTCGCTAAAGCTTCATTGCAACTTGAAACTGCGGGTTTAACGCCCACGACCTCTACCACTTTATTATCAGCCGTCTCGTCGTTATTAATCACACATTCAGTAATTGTATATCTATAACTTTCATTAGCACTTAAAGTTTTTTCCAACGAGTACACTGCCGGAACTGTTCTCAGCCAGTCTTGAGTACACTGTGAAATCGAAGCAAAATTAACATTAGAAACACGAATCGGGCTTGGCGGATTATAGGTCTCTACTACAACGGTTTGACTGCCTTCTTTTTTCAAGATTGTTTCGCGTTTATAATTTACTCTTTGATATTTGGCCACCTTCTTACGCTTTATATCAACAGCATATTTAGGAGCTGTGTGGGTACGCTTACCTGTCACGGCATATTTTTGACTCGTGCGAGTAAAACCAATTTTATGTTTTAACGTCGTACGAGTAAAGTTTAAGTTATGTTTTAAATTAACACGATCAAACTTTAAATCGTGTTTCCAATAGTCGACAACATCATCGCCATTTGAATCCACAACTTTTCTATCAAATGTAACCATGTGAGTATTTTTTAATACTTTCAAGCGCGCCAACGATTGATTGAATTTAACGTCACATGACGCCATTTTTTCGGACAACTCAGGCTGAATGCTTTCGTATGCCCACAAAATGTGACGAGTGTAAGGCTTTTTCACTTTAAATGTAACAGTCTTATCGCTTGGAATAGTATACGAAACATTTGAGTCTGTATCGGCACACTCACCTTTATATAAGAAACCTGGAACCGGTTGCTGGAACTTATAGGACTTAACACACTCTAAACCCGAAGGATCATGTTCTTTTTCATCAGATACTAGAATGAACGTTGCTAACTCACCTTTTTTAATAAGTGAATTATCTGGGTTGTTTTTTACTTCGTGAAGTACACGAGCCATTGCGCATAGACCACTCTCTTTCTCAACAACTTCAGATAGTGGCACGTTATCTACAACGTTACCGTTATAATTGATATTTTTAGATAAAAATTGTTTATCTGGATCTAGAAATTCAACGCGAGCTTTAACTCGATCAACAAGATCTTGAATGGATTCACCTTTTGAATATTTAACAGATAGAATATTAGGCTGTTCAATATGGGTCAAATAGGCAGGTGAAAATTCAGCATTCACGAGGTCATACTTTGCACCCACGCTAGAAGGAGAACGAACCGTGCGGACTTTGAACCCAACCATGTCACCTTCAAGCAAACCCGTTGTTTTTCGAGAACTCGTGGTCCCATCTGCTGGTCGGAAAACTTCGATTAAACTTTGCACGTATTGAACACTCGAAATTTCATAAATTTTTTCGATTATTTTTTGATAATCATTTTTTGCATCAACATTATTTCTGAACAGTGAGTTGCCAATATTATTTAGTTGAGCCGTTGTTAAAATAAAAATTTCTGAGTTGTAATCTTTCAAACCTTGGCTATTAGCCGAAAACATTTTCTCGATGTTATTCATCAAGTTAACTTGGCTCACACGCATTGAATCAGAATTGTCTAACACTAAGAAGATTTTCAGATCGGGAATTACCGGCTGAGTCACGTCAATATAGCGATACTCTTCCACTTTTCCCGTTGGTTGTTCGTTAGTACAACGAACATGGGTGGGGTTAACGGAGCATATGTCTTGTATCAACGTGTCTGAGGCGCCCTCTTCCATTTTTAGCGCGATATCGCCCTGCTGGCCGCAGTTCTGGAAGAAAATAATACTTACAACGCTCAACGCAACCCACGCAGAAAAGCCAGACAAGAAATTTCGGTTGATTTTCATAAGAGTCCCCCAATATTCACGTATTTAGAATAGCATAGAAGTGTTGAAATCTAAGCGTATTTTCAAATTGAGACGTTCATATTGATATCGGTGTTTTCACTCGTTAAATAGATTGACAGTTCATTTAGGGAAAAACTATTTTGTTTCATAAATTGTTATTCTTTTAGTCATTTTCCACAGCGAATAGTAGAGAGAAATATTATGGATACATCAAACATTCAAAAAACTTCATTGAACGAAAATCATAAAAAACGGGGCGCTAAAATGGTGAGTTTCGCTGGATGGGAGATGCCTATTCAGTACACGCAGCTAAAAGAAGAACACCACGCTGTACGAAAGGCTGTAGGTCTATTTGACGTTTCACACATGGGTGAAATTCGATTCAAAGGTCCAGACGCTTTAAGCTCCCTGCAATGGTTAACTACGAACGACGTAGCCAAATTAGAATCTGGCCAGGCCCAATATTCCCTTCTTCCAAATGATCGCGGTGGGCTGGTTGATGATATTATCGTTTACTGTTTAGAAAAAAATCAGGATTACTTGGTATGTGTAAACGCCGCGAACAAAGACAAAGATTTTGCGTGGATGACAAAACACAATCGCGGCGCTCAAGTGACCGATGAAAGCAGTCAGTGGGGACAAATCGCGATACAAGGCCCAAAAGCTCATGATCTATTAAAAGCTGTTTTCAATGAATCCTTTGATGCGGTAAAAAACTTTAGTGTACTTAATAGAAAATTCACGAATCACAAAGGTAAACCGGTTGACGTCATTATTGCGACGACAGGTTACACGGGCGAACGGGGCGCCGAAGTATTTGTTCCTTGGAATGAAACCGAAAGCCTATGGGACCTGCTGCTTGAAAAAGGTCAACCATTAGGCGTACAACCAATCGGTTTGGGCGCGCGTGATACCTTACGCACAGAAATGAAATATTCACTTTACGGTCACGAGATTAACGATGAGTTAAATCCATACGCCGCAGGCTTGGGCTGGGCGATTAAGCCAGACGCTAAAGACTTCATGGGAAAGACTGCTATATTAAAAGGCAAAGAAGCCGGCTTAGCCAAAAAGCTAATAGGCCTTCGAATGATCGAAAAAGGCATTCCACGCGAAATGTACACCCTTCATTCTAAAGATGGCAGCCAAACTGGCTGGATTACCAGCGGGACTCATTCCCCAACCCTAGATGCGCCCATAGGTATTGGCTATGTAGACATAAAAGATGCCGACCTAGGCAATGAAATCTTCGTTGATATTCGAGGCCGTAAAGTAAAGGCACAGGTCTGCAAGACTCCGTTTATTCAAAAATAATCTTGGACAGTAGAATATCTGGTACCCCGATATCAGATATCCGATTGACTTTTAGAGCAAAACGCATTGTATTTGGTAGCGATTAATCCGTTAAAAATAGAGGTTTAGAATGGCTTACAGAATTCCTGAAGATAACTACTACACAAAAGAACATGAGTGGGCACAAGTTGATGAAAATATCGTCACTGTGGGAATTACTGAGTTTGCTCAAAACCAATTGGGCGAAATCGTATACGTTGAGCTTCCAGAAGAAGGTCAAAAAGTAACTCAAAATCAACCATTTGGCGTTGTAGAGAGCGTTAAAGCTGTGAGCGACCTTTACTCACCGGTTTCAGGAACTGTGATCGAAGTGAATAACACACTGGTTGATGACCCGGCTCCGTTAAACGACGATCCGATGAACGATGGCTGGTTAATCCGTATCGAAATGGACACTGAAAAAGAACTAGCTCAATTAATGAGAGCTGGTGACTACAAAAAATTAATC
>ERZ761610.1216-NODE-1216-length-14965-cov-257.028370_pt1 | contig 14965 bp, 12 predicted proteins | sample MGYA00512164_ERZ761610 | MGnify/ENA primary metagenome ERZ761610 (study PRJEB28899, sample SAMN02850038) | bioreactor sludge metagenome | biome: EBPR Sludge; feature: EBPR Bioreactor; material: flocular biomat | place: Australia: Thorneside Wastwater Treatment... | reverse complement strand
CCGAATGGGTCGACCAGACGGCGCGCAATCGGGTGCCGGTCAGCGAACTCTGGCGGGAGATCAGCGGCACCGCGACGGGTTATCGCCGCCTGCCGACGCCGGCCGCGTTGTGACCGTGCAGCAGGACCCAAAGCGAGGCCAACTGGAGCGGCGGACAACGAATTCGCCGCAGCGGGACTTTCACATGCACCGGGTTGTGGCGTGCGCCGTCGGTGAACAGGAATGGCAGCGCGCTGCCGCGGCCGACGAGACCGCTGACCACAACGAAGAGTAAGGCGAAGGCGACCGGCAGCAGCGGTGGCAGCACTCATGTCTTCATGGCCCGCCGCGGCGCGCCCGCCATTCGCGCCAGGCGACGATGCCCAGCGTCACCGCGGTCAGCGGCAGGGCGAAGCCGAGCATGACGCTGCCGTAGGTGGCGGTTGCCGCGTGCTGCTGCGCCGCGAGCAGCAGCCAGGCGGTGTAGGCGACGTAGTAGGCGAGGAAGAGCGCGCCTTCCCAGCGCGCGATCAGGTGGCCGCTGAAGAAGATCGGCAGGCAGGCGAGGGCGACGGCGATCATCACCGGCAGGTCGAAGGCGATCATTGCCGCGCCCACCGGCAGCCCGGCCGGTGCCAGCAGGCCGGAAAGACCGAGGACGCCGAGCAGGTTGAAGGTGTTGCTGCCGATGACGTTGCCGACGGCGATGTCGCGTTCGCCGCGCAGCGTGGCAATGAGCGACGTCGCGACTTCGGGCAGCGAGGTGCCGGCAGCGACGATGGTCAGGCCGATCACCATTTCGCTCAGACCGAGGATGCGGGCAAAGCTCACCGCGGCATCGACCAGCCAGCCGGCGCCGATGACCAGCAGCACCAGCCCGCCGGCGATCAGCAGCAGTTGCACGCTCCAGTGCCGGTCCCAGTCGGACGCGTCGCCGGCAACCGTCTGCTCGCCGTAGCCCGCCTGCGTCTCGCGACTCTCGCGGCGACTCTGCCGCACCAGGAACACCGTGTACGCCAGCAGCAGGCCGAAGAGCAACCCGCCGTCGAGGCGCCCGATCTCGCCGTCGAGCGCCAGCGCCAGGACGAGCAGCGAGGCGCCGATCATGATCGGCACTTCCTGCCGGATCAGTTGCGGCGCGACCACCAGCGGCGTGATCAGCGCCGACACGCCGAGGATGAAGAGGACATTGAAGATGTTGCTGCCGACGACGTTGCCGAGCGCGATGTCCACCTGGCCGGCGAAGGACGAGCGCAGCGAGACGGCGAACTCGGGCGCGCTGGTGCCGAAAGCGACGACCGTGAGGCCGACGACGAGCGGCGAGATGCCGAATGACAGCGCCAGTTTCGAGGCGCCACGGACCAGGACCTGGGCGCCGGCGACCAGCGCCGCGAGGCCGAGGACGAAGAACAGAAGCATCATGTGCCGATTTCCATGTTGTTTGGGGCATTCCGTCGGCCACCTGGCCGCGGGCGGTGCCGGCGCTCGCCTCGCTCGCCCACGCCATGGGGCGAGGCTGGTCGCCGCCGCCCGGATCGTACGCGCACTGACGGCCGCTGTGAACAAAGGTTCCTGCTTTCGCCGTCGATCACCGATTCACCCGCAACGACGCCGGAGCCGGCGATTCGCCGCCGTACGCGCACGGGACCGGCGCGCGGCGTTCCGCCAGGACCGCCCGCCGGCGTCGTCCGAGACAGCGGCGAGCCTTGCCGGCACGCATCGTGTGCGCTCGCCACGGCTGCGGGCACGCAACATCCGGCACCACCCGGGCAGCGGCCGATGGAGCCATTTCCACAATGAATCAGGTCGCGCATTGTAGACTGTGGGCGGGATGGGGTGTCCGGCGACCACTGCCGGGGGGCGGTTTCATGAATTTCCCGGGACACTCCGGTCGATGAATCGATATCGAGGTGTGACTTAGCGCACGGCCTTTTCGAGGGGAACGATGGAACATATGACGCATTGGATCGACACGCAGAATCTTCTTGCGCAGGCTTGCCAAAGCCTGGTTTCCGCCGGCGTACAGGGACGGGCGAATAATGGACGCCAGCTCCGTGCCAGTGAATCCGGAGGTCGCCTTGGAAGATTATCGTGGACGAGGCGGCTGGTATTGATGAAGACTTCCTGGGGAAAGATTCTGAGCATGATTTCCTGTTGCGCCCTGCTTCAACCGTCGCCGCTGTGGGCGGATGCGGGCGATGTGTTCAACCTGAGTGCGGGTGTTTCCGTGCTGTCGGATGACAACCTCTTCCGGCTGCCGTCATCGGCCGACCCGCAGTCGGAAACGATCACGACGACGACGGTTGGTCTCAACCTGGACAAGGCGATCGGTCTGCAGCGCGTCATCGCCAACGTCAAGGTGATCGACTACCGCTACCAGCGCAACGATTACCTCGACTTCCTGGCGCTCAACTACGACGCCAAGTGGCTGTGGGCCGCGGGCACACGGTGGACGGGCGAGTTTGCATTCCAGCGCAGCCAGTTGCCCAACGACTATGCCAACGACCGTACCCTTGGCCGGAGGAACGTGCAGATTTACCTGCTCAACCGCTTCGAGACCAACTACTGGTTCCATTCGAGCTGGGCAGCCGTCGCCGGCGTGCTGCGGACGAGCCTGGAGAACCAGGTTCCGACCAGCGCGGACGGAGACTACGAGGCCGACGGCTACAACGTCGGCCTGCGTTACCTGGGCGCCTCCGGCAACTCGTTGACCGCACGTGCCATACACCTCGAGGGGAACTACTCGAACCGGCCGTTCAACAGCGTCTTCCAGTTCGACAACGGTTTCACGCAGGACAACTACCAGCTCGACTTTTCGTGGCGCGTGAGTGGATTGAGCCAGATTCGCGGGCGCATCGAGTATCTCGACCGCGAGTATCAGCATTTCTCGCAACGCGATTATTCCGGGGTGGCGGCAAACCTGCAGTACGCCTATGCGATCAGTGGCAAGAGCACGCTGACGCTGGCCTATGTCCGGGCTCTCGAGGCCTATCAGCAGCTCACCACCAGCTATTATGTCCTCGACGATGTGGCGTTGTCCGCGCAGTGGCTGGCAACGAGCAAGGTCACCGTCAATGGTCTCCTGGGTTATGGGCGTCAGGATTATCGTGGCGCGATCATCCCGCTGCCGGCCGGTGTCCCGCAACGCGAAGACAGCACCGGACGACTCGCTTTCGATGTCGCTTACCAGGCAGCGCGCTGGATCCAGTTCAAGGCTGGCGTGACCCTGCAGAAGCGCAACTCGAATTACGACATCTATGAGTACCGGGACCGCACCGCTTTCGTGTCTGCCACCCTGCAATATTGAAGCCAGTCGACACCTCCCATCATCAGTTCTGAAAGGATGCACGTGAACGCCCCGAAAACGATCCTCACCCTGCTTGTCTCGGCGCTCGCCATCACTGCCTGCGGCGACGGCTCATCGGAAAAGAAGGCCGCCACCCAGGTCGCTGCCAAGGTCAATGGCGGCGAGGTTTCCGTGCACCAGATCAACTTCGTCCTGCAGCACACGCCGTCGATTCCGGCGGACCAGGTTGACAGCGCCAGGCGACAGGTTCTCGAAGGGCTGATCGACCAGGAACTGGCGGTGCAGCAGGCGGTCGAGGCAAAGCTCGATCGCACGCCGAACGTCATGCAGATGCTCGAGGCTTCGCGCCGCGAGGTCCTTGCGCGCGCCTACATCGAGCAGGCTGGCGGGGGTGGGGCCAAGCCGACGGCAACGGATATCCGGGCCTACTACAACGACCATCCCGATCTCTTCGCCAAGCGCAAGGTCTATCGCCTGGAGGAGATCAACTTCGCCGGCACGCCGGAACTCGTCGGCAGGGTGAAGGAACAACTGGCCAGGGGCAAGACGTCGGCCGAGGTGCTCGCTGCCCTGCGGGCTGACGGCGTCGTCGTCAGCGGCGGCGTCGCGGTCAAGGCTGCCGAGCAGATATCGCTTGACGCCCTGCCACGGCTGGCGACGGCGAAGGAGGGGCAGCCGCAGCTTTTCGAGGACGCTGGCAAGGCAGCGATCGTCACCGTGCTGGCGACGAAGTCCGAGCCGATGGAGGAGAGCAGGGCGCTGTCGTACATCGAGACCTACCTCAGCAACAAGCAGAAATCCGAACGTGCAACCGAGGCCATGAAGCAGTTGCGGGCCAAGGCGAAGATCGAGTACGCCGGTGACTTTGCCGGCAGCAAGCCGGCCGCGCCGGTGGCCGAGAAAGCCGCGCCGACCGCGAACGAAGCGGTCATCAACAAGGGCGTTGCCGGCCTCAAGTGAGAAGCGAGACAGCCATGAACCATTGCAAGAAGCTGCTGCTGGGCATTCTCCTGACGCTGAACCTGATCGTTGCCGCCCAGGCGCAGGACAGGCAGGCGGACTATCGCCTCGGGGCCGGCGACGCGATCAAGATCAGCGTCTTCCAGAACCCCGACCTGACCGTCGAGACACGGGTAGCCGACAGCGGCATCATCACCTATCCGCTGATCGGCGCCGTCCAGCTCGGCGGCAACACCATTCCCGAAGCGGAGAAGGCGATCGCCGACAAGCTGCGCGAAGGCGGTTTCGTCCAGAAGCCGCAGATCAATATCCTGCTGATCCAGGTCCGCGGCAACCAGGTGTCGGTGCTCGGGCTGGTGAGCCGCCCCGGGCGCTACCCGATCGAGACCGGCAACACCCGTCTGTCCGACATGCTGGCGACGGCCGGCGGGGCGGTGCCGGGAGGTTCCGACGTCGTCATCCTGTCGGGCATCCGTGAAGGCAAGCCGTTTCGCCGCGAGATCGACGTTCCCGCGCTGTTCGGCCCCGAGCGTGGCAACGAGGATGTCCTGGTCGCCGGCGGTGACGTGATCTACGTCCATCGGGCGCCGGTGTTCTACATCTACGGCGAGGTGCAGCGGCCCGGCCCGTACCGCATCGAACGCGACATGACGGTGCTGCAGGCGCTGGTCCAGGGCGGCGGCCTGACGGTGCGTGGCACCGAGCGCAGCATGCGCATCCATCGCCGCGGAGCGGATGGCAAGGTGAGCGAGATCGCTCCCGAAAAGTCCGACCTGGTGCGCGCCGATGACGTCATCCAGGTGCAGGAAAGCCTCTTCTGACCATACCGGCGAGCGAAAGACATCCATGACCCTGCATCAACTCCTCCTGATTCTCTGGGCACGACGCAAGCCGGCGCTGGCCGTTCTCGCCCTGACGGTCCTGGCGACGCTGGTCGTCAGCCTGTCGCTGCCGAAGCAGTACAAGGCCTCGACGGCGGTGGTGGTCGACGTCAAGTCGCCCGATCCGATCGCCGGCATGGTGCTGCCGGGGATGATGGCACCGGGCTATATGGCGACGCAGGTCGACATCGTCAACAGCGACCGCACCGCACAACGGGTGGTGAAGCTGTTGCGCATGGACGAGAGCCCACTGATCCGGGAGCAGTGGTTGCAGGCGACGGAGGGCAGGGGGGAGATCACCCACTGGCTGGCGGAGCTGCTGCAGAAAAAGCTCAGCGTCCAGCCGTCACGCGAAAGCAACGTCATCAACATCACTTTCTCCGGTCAGGAGCCGGCCTTCACGGCGGCGGTGGCCAATGCCTTCGCACATGCCTACATCGACACGACGATCGAGCTGCGTGTCGAACCGGCCAGGCAGTACGCCATCTGGTTCGACAGCCAGGTGAAGGCGCAACGCGAGCGTCTCGAGGCTGCGCAGAAGGCGCTGTCCGACTTCCAGCAGGAAAGCGGCATCATCGCCACCGATGAGCGGCTGGACTACGAAATGCAGAAGTACAACGAGCTTTCGTCACAGCTCACGCAAGCCGAGTCGCAGGGAGCCGACTCTGCCAGCAAGCAGAAGTTCGGCAGCTCGGACACGCTGCAGGAAGTGATGACCAACCCGTTGATCAACCAGTTGAAGGCCGATGTCGCGCGCCTGGAATCGCGACTGAAGGAGCTGTCGGGCAACCTCGGCGAGAACCATCCGCAATACCAGCGCACGCTGGCGGAGGTCAGCGAACTCAAGGCGCGGCTGAAGAGCGAGACGGCGAAGGTCACCAGTTCCATCGGTACGGCCGGCCGGGTCAGCCAGGCCAAGGAAGTCGAGTTGCAGGCGGCCATCGAGGCACAGCGGAAGAAGGTGCTCGACCTGAAGAAACAGCGCGACGAGATCAGCGTGCTGGCACGCGAGGTGGAAACGGCGCAGCGCGGCTTCGAGGCGATCGGCCAGCGGATGACGCAGAGCACGCTCGAAGCGCAGTCGCTGCAGACCAACGTCTCGGTCCTGACGCCGGCTTTCGCTCCGATCGAACCGTCCGGCCCGAAGGTGTTGCTCAACCTGCTCGCCGCCCTCGCTGCTGGCCTGGTGCTGTCCGTGGCGGTGGCGCTTGGCATGGAGCTGGCGCAGCCGCGAATCCGTTCGGCTGCCGATCTGGCGCTGGCGATGTCCGTCCCCGTTCTCGCCGCGCTGGGCTCGGCGGTCACACCGCCGACCGACGGCAAGTGGCGCATCTGGCGTCGCCTTCGGCTGCGGCGCAGCGGGCGCGGCGTACAACTGAAGGTATCGGAGGCCTGACCCGCGATGAACGCCATGACCGAACAACTCCACAGCGGTGCCGGACCGTCGATCGGTGCCATCCTGATCGACAGCGGCCGGTTGACGATCGATGCCGCCGAACGGATCCTGCGCCTGCAGCAGGAACAGGGAATGCGCTTCGGTGACGCGGCGCTGCAGCTTGGCCTGCTCGACGAGGACGACATCCAGCAGGTGCTATCCCGTCAGTATGACTACACCTACCTCATGCCCGACGATGACAGCATCAGCAAGGAGGTCGTGGCGGCCTTCAAGCCGTTCAGTCCGGTCGTCGAGCAACTGCGCGTCCTGCGCAGCCAGTTGCTGCTGCGCTGGTTCGACGTCGACGCCGGCGGCCGGGCGCTGGCGGTTCTCAGTCCCGATGCCGGTGAGGGCCGCAGCTTTGTCGCCGCCAACCTGGCGGTGGTCTTCTCGCAGCTCGGCCAGCGGACCCTGCTGGTCGATGCCGATCTGCGCCGCCCCTGCCAGCACCGGCTCTTCCGGATATCCGACAAGCTCGGCCTGTCGAGCATTCTCGCCGGCCGCGCCGAAATGGCCGAGTGCATCAGCCGCATCCCGCGTCTGAAGGATCTGTCGCTGCTGCCGGCCGGAGCGGTTCCTCCGAATCCACAGGAACTGCTGAGCCGGCCGCAGTTCGGCGCGCTCATCGGCACGCTCTGCGGCCACTACGATGTGGTCATCGTAGACACCCCACCGGCAGCCAGGACCGCCGATCACCAGGCCGTTGCCAGTCGAACCCGGGGGGCGATCGTCGTCGCCCGCAGGCACCGCAGCTCGGCGCAGCGCCTGCAGGCGCTCGTCCGTTCATTGCAGGACGGCGGCACGGTGGTGGTCGGCTCGGTCCTCAACCAGGGGTAGAGCGAATGTCTGCCTGCCAATTCCTCGCCCGACGGCAGCGACCAGCCTGCAGGAGTGCCCGCGCGGCTGCGTTGCCGCGGGCTGCGGCCGCAGGCGCACCGTGAGTGGCGGCGACATGAGCATCGGTACGCGCGCGATCGCGCCGACAACAGTCCCATCGAGCGGACAGTGGCTCACCTGGCTGCCGATCATCGCCGGCCTGCTGATCCTCTACGTCCCGAGTCTGCTCGACCTGTCTCGTACGACCTGGGCGAGCGACGAGCAGAAACATGGCCCGATCGTGTTGTCGATCGCCTGTTGGCTCGCATGGCGGAAGTGGCCGGGAATGTGGCAGGCGAGTGAACTCACCAGTCCCAGTGCGTGGGGGTGGGGCACCCTGAGCGTTGGCCTGCTGCTCTACGTCGTCGGCCGTTCGCAGGACATCGTGCTCTTCGAGATCACCTCGATGATCTGGCTGCTGGCTGCCATCCTGCTGCTGACACGCGGTGTCGAAGCGCTGAAGGCACAGTGGTTCCCGCTGTTCTTCATGCTGTTCATGATCCCACTGCCCGGTTCGATCGTCGAGACGCTGACGATGCCGATGAAGGCGGCCGTTTCCTACGTCGCCGAGCACGTTCTCTTCTGGGCCGGCTATCCGATCTCGCGCATGGGCGTGATCCTGCAGATCGGCCAGTACAAACTGCTCGTGGCTGACGCCTGCGCCGGCCTGCACACCCTGTTCACCCTCGAGGCGCTTGGTCTGCTCTACCTCAACGTCATCCGTCGCGACTCGCTGTTGCGCAACGTGACGCTGGCCGTGCTCATCGTGCCGATCTCCTTTACCGCCAATGTCATTCGCGTCATGGTGCTGACGCTGATCACCTACCATTTTGGGGACGAGGCGGGGCAGGGCTTCCTGCATGGTTTCGCCGGCATGGTGTTGTTCCTTTCGGCGCTGCTGCTGATCATTGGCGTCGATTCGCTGATTCACTGGGGTGTGCGCCGGATCGACGGTGCCGCCGTGTCCAGGCCTGCGGTGACGCCATGAAGCCTCTTGTTCGGAATCTCATCCTGCTGCTGCTGATGCTGGCCTCGTCCGGTCTGGCCATCGCGCTCAAGCCAACGCAGAGAATCGCCGACCACGGACCGCGGATCGATCTGCAGGCGGTGGTCCCGCGACAGTTCGGTGACTGGAAGATCGACCCCTTGCTGATTCCCGTGTCGGTCAGTCCGGACGTTCAGGAAAGGCTCGACGCGATCTACGACCAGACACTCGCACGGACCTACGTCAACAGCCGCGGGCAGCGGGTCATGCTGTCGATTGCCTATGGCGGGGATCAGGGCAGCGACAAGACACAGGTTCATCGCCCGGAGTTCTGTTACGCGGCGCAGGGCTTTCAGCTCTCGAAGAGCTTCGAGAATGAAGTCGCGATGGCTACTGGCGGGCTGCCCGTTCGCCGGCTGGCCGCCGTTCAGGGTACGAGAAACGAGCCGATCACCTACTGGATAACGGTTGGCGACCAGGTGGCGCTGCCGGGAATCAGCCGCAAGCTGCTGCAGATCCGCTACGGCATCACCGGCAAGGTGCCGGACGGGATGCTCGTGCGCGTGTCCTCGATCGGTGACCAGGCGCCGACTGCCTACGCGCTGCACGACGAATTCATCAAGGACATGCTCGCGGCAGCCACGGCAGACGACCGCGTCCGGCTGGCAGGACGTGCCGCACGTTAGCGCTGGCGACCAACCATGACCCGCCAGGCATACAGCACGCGAATCGCCGACCGGAGGGCGTTCGGCCGCAACGGGTTGCCGGTCACGAAAGGCTGCGGCGAGCCGGGCATCGAGCGCCGCCCCGGATTGCCGCTTGCGCGGTCGGGACAAACCACTGACGAAAGTGATCCATGCCACTGCAGTTCATAACCTATCACCGTACCGAGGAAGTAGCCAGTGGCAAGGACGTCTACGTGCTGACGCACGACGAGTTCAGCCATCAGGTCGATCTCGTCGCCCAGTCGGGGCTGTCCGTTCTGCGTTCGCCAGCGCTGGACTTCAGCGACGACGCCTACCGGATCGGCATCACCTTTGACGACGGTTACAAGAGTGATCTCATCAACGCGGAGTGCCTGGCAAAGAAGGAGTTGAGTGCCTGGTTCTTCGTTTCGACAGCGAATGTCGGCAGGCCCGGCTATCTCGATCAGAATGAGATTCGGGAACTTGAGCGTCTGGGGATGACGGTCGGTTCGCACTCGCACGACCATGTCAAGCTGGACATCCTGAGCATGGAGGAGTCACGTCGGCAGATCTTCCTCAGCAAGGAGATTCTCGAGGACATCCTCGGCCATCGGGTCGATGCCCTCGCCTTTCCCGGCGGCGGCTACCGTCCGGCCGTGGTGGCCGCTGCTCTCGATGCCCAGTTTCGCTATCTGATGACCACCGACTGGGGTGTCAATCGCCCGCCCTTCCAGGCGGCGAGCCTGCTCCGGCGCAACAACATCCTGCGCGGGACTTCGGACAAGGATTTTCTCCGGCTGATCCGGTCGGATTCCCTCTATGCCCGTCAGGTCGGGTTCTCCGGGAACCAGGTAGCCCAGGCACTTCTTCCGGAAGGGGCCTACCGCGGGCTACGGCAATGGTTTCGCTGAGGATGCAGAGAAAGAATCCCCCGCGATACACGGCGAATGGGAAGACGTTGACGGGGAACCAGGAATGAAATCTGCCAAAGCTGCAGGTCTCGATCAGGCAGGAAACGTGTCGACCAGGACTGGGCGCCTCGACGCCGTCCGCAAGCAGATGTTCGTCGACTTCTGTGCCGCACTTGAATCGCACGATATCCCGTACGTAATCCTCGCCGGCCACCGGGATTATCCGGAAAGGATCGCTTCCGATATCGACTTCATGGTCGGCGAGCGTGATTTCGCCAGACTCCCGGCGATCCTCAACGCGCCGGAGTGCGTCGGCGGTGCGCAGATCGTGCAGATCCTCGAACATGAAATATCGGCACGTTACTTCGTCCTCGCGCGCCAGGAGGGTGGTCGGATGGCCTACCTGCATCCGGATTCGGCGGCCAGCTATCGCTTCGATGCCCGCTTGTGGTTGCGCAGCGAGGCCGTTCTCGCGACGCGACGGCGCTCACCCGGAGGCTTCTGGGTCCCGGCGGCTGCAGTCGAGTTCGAATACTACCTCTTCAAGCGGGTCGAAAAGGAGTGCGTGGAGGTGCGTCACCTGGAGCAGCTCCGCAACCTGTTGAACGAGGATGCCAGCGGTTGCCGCGAGTCGCTGCGACGCATGTTTGCGGCCGAACTCGTGCAGGAGGTCGCCAGCGCGATTGCGAGAACGGATGTCGACTGGTTCCGCACCCGGCGAGACGCGCTCGCCAGATCGCTGCGCGCGGGTGTGCCGCGGGAGTCGATGCCGTGCCGGATGCGCAGCAGAGTCCAGGAATGCCTGCGGATCTTCCGGCGCGTGACCAACCCCACCGGCTTCATCGTCGCCATCCTGGGACCCGATGGCAGCGGCAAGACGACGGTGATCGAGCACCTCGAGAAGGAGTTTGCGTGCGCCTTCCGTGGCGTCAGGCGCTTTCACCTGCGCCCGCACTTCGGGCGCTCCAGCGGCGGAGCACCGGTCAGCGATCCGCACGCGCAGGAGCCTCGCGGCCGATTTGCCAGTTGCCTGAAGATCGGCATGTTCGTCGCGGATTACTGGTCCGGCTGGCTGCGCCAGGTCATGCCGTCGAAGATCCGGTCGACGCTGATCGTCTTCGACCGCTACTACCACGACTTGCTCGTTGATCAGCGGCGGTACCGGTTGCCCGTGCGCTTTGCCCTGCCGCGCTGGATTTCGCCGCTGATACCGCAACCGGACCTGTGGCTGGTGCTGGACGCTCCGGCGGAGAGTCTCGTCGCACGCAAGGGCGAGATATCGCTTGAGTCGGCCCGTTCCTTGACCACGGCCTACACAGCACTGGCCCACCGTCTGCCCAACGCCGTGATCATCGATTCGGGCACCTCGGTTGACCAGACGCTGCAGGCGGCCGTCCGTGCCGTGCGCGAGCGACTCGGAATCCGTGCCCAGAGCACGCTGCGGCGGTTGCTCTGATGTGGCTTGAGAGAAACGTGCCGCTGCCACAGCGCTCGGCGCTTGCGGAACGGCCACACGGCCCCAGAAGGATGTGGCAGTGACAAGAGGGCTGCAGCGGATGCTGCTGCGGATACGACATGTGCACTGGGTTCTCGCTGACCAGATGCTGGTCAGCGGCTGCAACTTCATTCTTGCGATCATCTATGCGCGCGCCCTCGGGCCGACGGCCTTCGGCATTTACGCGCTGATCAGCCTCGCGCAGCAGTACTTCGTCAGCGTCAGTGTGTCGATGGTAGCCAACCCGTTGGTCACCCGTGCACCGCATGTCGACGACGGCGAGGAGAGGATAAGTCTGATCGCCGCCAGCCTGTCGGCCCAGTTCGTGACCAGTGGTGCTCTGGCGTTGCTCGCCCTCTTGGGGCTGTCGGTCTGCCTTTCAACCGGCGTCGCCGGCATCTCGGTGCTGGCGGTACTCGGCCTGACCGCGTCTTCCTTCGCACTTCCCCTTCTCGAGTGGAGTAGGAAGCTCTGCTTTCTGAACCGTGATGGCGCGGCACTGCTCTCCTTAGACGCGCTGACGTATTCGCCGATCCTTATCGCCGCCTTTCTGCTGGCGCGATCCGGGTCGATGACGCTCGACCTCGGTGTTCTGCTTTGGGGCGCAGCAAGCGTCCCCGTTGCGATCGGTGCTGCAGTTCGCCTGCGGTTTCCCTGTTCGTTGCCCGCTGCACGTTCGTTCTTAGTCCAGAACTGGCGGCTCGCGCGCGACTTCGTCGTGCCATTCCAAGCGCAGTGGCTTGGTTCGCAGGGCATCGTCTATCTTGCCGCGCCGGTGGTTGGGGCTGCCGGGATTGGCGCCTACCGCTCGATCTCCGGCCTGCTCGGTTTCACCAACGCCATCGGCACTACCCTCGACAACATGATGCCGATCCGTTTTGCCGAGGTCTATCGAGCAGGGGGTAGCGCCCCGTTGCGCAAGTACGCCATCCGTTTCGCTGCCGGAGTGATCGGCGTATCGACCCTGCTGTTGCCGCTGGCCTTCTTCGCCGAACCGATCGTTCGCCTCTTGCTTGGCAGTGCCTACAGCACCTATGCGCAGCTCATCTGGCCACAGGCGTTCTACATTCTGATCCTCTTTGTCAGCAAGGTTGCCATCTACCATGACCGGGCTCGTTTGCAGACGAAGCGCATTGCCGTGTCGGCTCTTATCGGCTCCGCTGTGTCAACCCTGCTGGTGATCCTCCTGACGAGCGAGTTCGGCGTCATCGGCCTGGCTTGGAGCACCGTGCTGGGAGCGCTGACTTCCTTCCTGTACTTGGTGTTGGGCATGGCCGACCGCGGTCGTGGAGGCTGAAATGAACGAGCCGTCGAGACGGGCCCATTGCTTGGTGTCGGGACAGTTGCCGAGACAGCCGATGCCCATGGTTGGTGTTGTCGGTTGGAGCCGACGGCGGTCCTTGGTGACATACTGCGCGGAAAGGAAATGAGCCTTATGTCTTCGATGGCAATAAAGCCCGTTGTTCCGAAGTCGTGCGGACAGGCGCTGGATTTCACCGATGGTCTGGTCGTCTTCGCCATTGCCCTGCAGTTGTTTTGGGCCGTCGACCCGTTTGCCATCGAGCTCTGGCGACGCTCACTCACGCGCCATTTGCCGACCGTCCTGGCGATCGCCGCGACACTCCTGTGCGTTGCGGGTCGCCTGCTCTTTCGGCCCGATTTGCGGCCGGCACTTGGGCAAGTCATCCGCACCTACCTCGGGTTGATTCTTTTCGCAGCCTTCGTGATTGGGGGCAGTCTATACGCCAGGTTCGCCTTTGCCATTGACCATAGCTTCCTGCTCATGGGCGTCTCCGTCGCTCTCGGCGGTCCGGTCAACCTGTGGCTCATCAGGACGTCGCGCGCGCCAAGCGTTCTCGTGCGTAGTATCACGATGGCTGTGGTTGGTGTTTCATTGCTTGGTGTGCTGATGAATACCCTTCACTTTGGCAACATGCTCTATCACGGAATGGAGCATGTCGTTCTGGTCGCCGCTGCCCTGCCGCTCATCGCGAGCCGCAACCTCGCCGTGCGCGTGGTCGGAGTCCTGCTCTGCATATTGGCAGCGGTCGCGCCAAACAAGATCACGGGGTATATCGTTCTCCTGATGATCTTCACCTGGGTTTTCGTTGACGAGCTGATGATCCGGACTGCCAAGGATCCTGACCGGATCCGTGCCGGCTTGCGGCGAATCCTCGGCGCTCTACTCGGGATAGTCGCGATTCTGGGCGTAGTGCTTCTCTATGAGGCAGTGAAATCCCATCTGCCGGACGGCAATACCGTCTACCGGATGCACACTTACCAGATAGCGATCGACCGTTTTGTGGCGTCGTGGCTATGGGGTCGTGGATTTGCTGCACCGTCGGTCGACCATTTTGACTTGTTCACGGTCAACACGAGCACGCAGTTACTGCCAACGCACTCGGATCCATTGGATATTCTGGCCAACGGCGGTTTGCTGGCTGCCATTCCCTTCGTTCTGGGACTGCTATCGATCCTGTATGCGGCATGGAAGGTGCTGACAAAGGCTTGGGTGTCGCGCGAGCCAAAGCAGACCTTCCGGAGAGCACAGTTGGCCATGTACTTCCTGATCATGATCAGTGGCCTGACGGTCATGGCATTCAATCCGGTCTTGAACAGCCCGGGCACCAGCTACCTCTACTGGATGTGCTCAGCGCTGATGTGCGCGCTGGTCTGCCCCGAGGAAGAGGGCGAGCAATCGTTGCTCGCCGCCAACTCCACAACCCGACGCAGCAGTGATGAGCGAGGGACGAGTGGGATTGCCTGAGCGTCTTGGGTGGCTCCGTCGTCATGCGGCACGCGCCCTGCTGAATCGGTGCTTGTCGCCCGCAGCACCGTCCGCGGACTTGGCGCCCGCACTGGCTGGCGGCCCTGAAGCGAGGGCGAAACGGGCGCCCTTTTTCCACATGCTCCGGCTGGTCGTGCCGGGAATGATGCTCGGACTGGTCGCTCCGGCCATCCTCTGGAGCACGGCTCTGGCTGCCACTCTGGTGGTCAACCCGCGACATCCTGATGCTTCCGACGTCGGCGCCGGCAGCAGGTCGCAGCCGCTGATGACGATTGCCGCAGCGATGAAGCGCCTCCAACCTGGCGACCATGTGTTCATCGCCGCTGGCGTCTATCGGGAACCCATCCTGCTCCCGGCGAGATCCTGGGCGGGGAATCCGCGAACACTGATCGAGGGAGATCCGCAGGGGCGAACCCTGATCAAGGGATCGGTCATCATGGACCGCTGGCAGCCAGCGGGTCCGGGGCGTTTCACCGTTGCGATCGGCTACGAGCCCGAACAGGTGTTCATCGACGACCAACCGCTGCAGCAGATTGGTGGCACGATATTCGGCGGCTATCCGGGGCACCCCGGCCACCCCTTGGCAGCCCTGCATGCGAGTGATGGCGGCATCTGGCCCGGCCGTGTCGATGGCGATCGCGAGAGCATGCCGGTCAACAGCT
>ERZ761610.1211-NODE-1211-length-14997-cov-12.796413_pt1 | contig 14997 bp, 8 predicted proteins | sample MGYA00512164_ERZ761610 | MGnify/ENA primary metagenome ERZ761610 (study PRJEB28899, sample SAMN02850038) | bioreactor sludge metagenome | biome: EBPR Sludge; feature: EBPR Bioreactor; material: flocular biomat | place: Australia: Thorneside Wastwater Treatment... | reverse complement strand
CGAAGCCCTGCTGATCAATGGCGAGGGAAATCGCGCCGCCCGCAGGGCCCGCGTGGCCGAACTGCTGGAGGCCGTCAGCCTGCCGGCCCAGATGGCCGAACGGACCCCGCGCGAGATGTCCGGCGGGCAGCGGCAGCGGGTCTGCATTGCCCGGGCCCTGGCCGCGGACCCTCAAGTGCTGGTCTGTGACGAACCGGTCAGCTCACTTGACGTTTCGATCCGGGCGCAGATCATGAACCTGTTCCTGAAGCTGCGCGACGATCTGGGCATGGCCTGCCTGCTGATCGCCCATGATCTGGCGGTAGTGCGACTGGCGGCGCAGCGGGTCTATGTGATGTATCTGGGCAAGATCATGGAACAGGGGCCCAGCGGTGCGCTCTACGCTCAGCCCGGCCATCCTTATACCCAGGCGCTGCTCAGCGCCGTGCCGATGACCGATCCGCGGCGCGAACAGGCCCGGCCCCGTATCCTGCTGAAAGGTGACGTGCCAAGCCCGATCAACCCGCCCTCCGGCTGCCGCTTCCGCACCCGCTGCCCGTCAGCCCAGCCCCTGTGCGAAACGGTGCCACCCGCAACCGAAACCGCGCCGGGCCACCTGGCACATTGTCATTTCGCCGGAGTTCAGGCCCTGCAGCCCGTCGAGCAATGAGGCAATGCGTGTCTCTGGGCATTCAGCGTTGGCAGGACATCGGCTTGGCCAGCGTTGGGTGTCCAGGTCGTCCATTTGTTGACCCGTCGTGGGGGAACGCAAAAAGCTGCCCGTTGGGGCGGCCGCTAACGTCTTGAGAACGTTGTATAAAACTGGTTGCGGGGGCAGGATTTGAACCTGCGGCCTTCAGGTTATGAGTCGTGCCGAACGAACCATGAACAATTGCGCTGGATCGCGATTTGTTGCGCGGTTTCCGTCAGTTGCGAGCCCGGCCAACCGGAGCGGCCTGCGCGCGGATTCTCGGGATTGCGCAGCGGTTTTCACCCTCGTGCTTCCACCATGCTTCCAATGGATGGCGGAATGATTTTCCGGTAGCACGGCAATCATCCGCCCATCCGTGACCAGAAGCCAGTCTTCTTGCCATGCTCCGTCTTCAGGCGCGCGGCATAGGTGTGGTGCGGCTCGACAGCTCCGAAGTCCTTGATCCGTCCGGCGAGATCGGCACAGGTCGCCAGGTGTTGAGCAGCATAGCCATAGCGCTTCTGCCTCCCCTCGGTCAGCGTGAAATCGATCATCGCCCGCAGCGCCACCGTCGCGGCCAGCGGGTGCTTCTCTGCCAGTGTCTCGGCCGCCGGGGCAAGGAGCTCGTAGTGATCGCCGTCGACCTCATCCTGCCGGTCGATCAGCAGGCGTGCGGCATGGGCAAGCGATGGCCAGTTCAGAAAGAAGGCCAAGGCCGCCAGCAGGTCGGGATGCCCGGCGACATGTGCCATCGCGCGCTCCTCGGCCTCGATGTCTTCGAAATCCGGCAGACGCTTCAGATAGGCCCGCAGGTGCTCCCCCGACAGGTCGCGCTCGAAGCACGCCCAGCGGAACGCCTGCGCCTCGCCCTTCCGATCAAGCGCCTCAAGCACGGCAAGACGGGCGTCCTGCCACTCGGGCGGGATCCAGCCCGCCTCTTTCACCTCGGCACGATCGATGAAGCCAAGCGCGTCCCCTGCCCTGCCCGCCGCCAGCAAGCGCTGTGCGATCTCGGCCGCGATCTTGGGCACCTTGCGGGTCTTTGGGTCGTACTGGGCGATGAAGCCATCGACGTCGCCCTGCACGTCGGCAATGTCCTTCAGCGCCATCTCGACCGTGCTTTGCCGCGCGCGTTCCTCCATCTCGTGCGCATAGCGGGTGCCGCCGCTGCCCCAGCCGACGGCCTGCCATTCGCTCTTCGGCGGCACCGGCACGGGAGTCCGCCCAAGCTCCTCGACTAGCGCCTTCAGATGCGCGACGCCATCGGGGCCCAGCGCCGGGGCGATGAGGGCGATCAATCTGTCATACTGACCAACGCCGTTGTCCTGCAGCGCATCGAGAACCTGCCGCGCCAGCGCCTCGGGCGCCGCATTCGCCGCCTTGGCCACCTCGCCCAGATCGGCACTGGCCTGATGGAAGATGTCAATGACGGTGCCGCTACTGTCGTCGCAGCGTTCGAACACGGGCGTGGCCAACCCCATGAACCGCCACAGGAGCGCCAGCGCCTCACCAGGATCATGTGGGGCGATCTGTTCCATGATGGCGCTACGCTGGGTGTGGAGGTCCTTCACCAGCAGCTTGCGGTTCTGCCAGTTCACGAAGGTCCGCGCCTTTGCGATGCTGGTCAGCCGCTTCGTGATCTCCCGCGCCGCCTCCCTCGGCCCTTCCGCTCCGGCCAAGGCAAGGCGCAACTTGCGCTTTGCAGCAGCATCGCCGGTGCTGATCTCGATCAGCAGCTGCGCCAGGCGTTCTGCGCCCAGCGCCTCCAGGTTCTTTGCATTGAGGGTGGATTTCGACGCCATCGGGATTCGGTTTCTTTTCGCAGACCTTAGCAGCGCGGTCGAAAGACCGGAACATGCGTTCTGATTCGCGGCGACCAGAGTTTCCGCCCACAACTGCGAAATGGCCCTTACGCAAGCTTACGCGGATTTTCCTTTTTCCACGCAATATCAATGTGTTCGTTGACTATCCATCCGCATTGCGCACTGTGGACGCCAGACAAACCGGAAGTCACTTTCATGCCCAAACTCACAAAGCGCATCGTCGACGCCGCAGAAGCCCAAGCCGCCGAATACTTCCTCTGGGACAACGACATCCCAGGCTTCGGACTTCGGGTGCTGCCAAGCGGGCGCAAAGGCTACGTCGTGCAGTATCGCGCCGGACGCCGGTCGAGGCGGATCAGCCTCGGGCCCACCACCGTGCTGACCTGCGAACAGGCGCGCACCCGCGCCATCACCATCGTGGCCGCTGCACGCAACGGGCAGGACCCTGCCGCGGAACGCGACGCCGGTCGCAAGGCCATCACCATCAAGGAACTGGCCGAGCGGTTCGACAAGGAACACATCGCCATCCGTGTGAAGGCCAGCACGGGAAAGGAGTATCGCCGGAACCTGCAGCGCTTCATCCTTCCCGCGCTTGGGCAATTGACGGTCACGGGGATCACGCGGGCGGATGTCGCCAAGTTCCACCACGACCTGCGCCACATCCCCTATCAGGCCAACCGCTGCCTCGAGGTGATCTCGAAGATGTTCAGCTTGTCCGAGGTGTGGGGCCTGCGTCCGGATGGGACCAACCCGCGCAAGCAAATCCGGAAATACCCCGAGGAGAAACGCGAACGGTTTCTGAGCGCGGCCGAGCTGCGCCGGATCGGCGAAGTGCTGCGCGAGATGGAGGCAGAAGGGGTGGAGCTACCCTCGGCCATCCTTGCTGCGCGTCTGCTGATCCTGACCGGATGCCGTCTGAACGAGATCATGTCCTTGAAGTGGTCCTACGTCGATCTCGACGTCCCTGCCCTGCGCCTGCCGGATTCCAAGACTGGGGCGAAGGTCGTCCACGTTGGTCAGCCAGTGGCGGACCTGCTGCGGGACGCCCAGCGCATCGACGGCAACCCATGGGTGATCACCGGCACTCTACCCGGCAAGCCGCTGAGCGATCTGCAACCATTCTGGCAGCGCGTCCGTGCCCGAGCCGGGGTCAAGGACGTCCGTATCCATGACCTGCGTCATACCTTCGCGTCCACGGCCGTGGCGTCGGGTCAAGGACTGCCGATGATCGGCAAGCTCCTCGGCCATACCCAGGTCCAGACCACGGCGCGATACGCGCATCTCGCGGCGGAACCCGTGCGGATGGCTGCAGACGCCGTCGCGCAGAACCTGCGGAAATCCTTGGGATAATTGCGCGCCAACCCTTCCCTTTTCGATTGATCCCCAAGCATCGCGCGGCTACGGTCGCAGAAAGCCCAGAAATTGGGCGCGCATAATTTCCATGCGCATCGACCGATAACGGGAGAGCGTGGTGAGCAACGACAGTTCGGAGCTTCGTTGGGGGGTCGAGCAGAGGCTCGAGTTCATCGAGTTCCGCCTGTTCTGGGAGGGACATGTGAACCGCAGCGATGTGATGGAGCAGTTCGGGCTGTCGGTGAACCAGGCGTCGTCCGACCTGAGCCGCTACATCGGCCTCGCCCCTCACAACATGGACTACGATCGCAGCCTGCGGACCTATGTACGCCAGCCGGGCTTCAAGCCGGTGTTCGACAAGCTGGATGCCGGTCGATACCTGGCGCAACTGCGGTCGGTCGCCGACGGCATCCTCGATCACGACGATTGCTGGATCGCGGGACTGCCTACCTACGACTCCGCCCCTACCCCAGCGCGTGGGGTCGATCCCGCAACCCTTCGATCCGTGGTCGACGCAATCCGCCAATCTGAGGCGATCGAGGTGCAGTATCAGTCCCTGTCCAATCCGGAGCCCCGGTGGCGCTGGATCGCGCCGCATGCCATCGCGTTCGACGGTTTCCGCTGGCACGCCCGGGCGTTCTGCTTCGGCGACCAGGTGTTCAAGGACTTCCTGCTGTCCCGGATCCTCGACATCCGCGGATCGCGCACGGCCGACGTTCTGGGCGACAACGATCAGGACTGGCACACCTTCGTAACGCTGGAAATAGGCCCCCACCCTGCTCTTTCCGACACGCAGGCCAAGGTGATCGCGCTCGACTACGGCATGATAAGTGGAAAGGCCGTTATCAGGGTTCGACGGGCATTGCTTTACTATGCGCTCCGGCGGCTTGGACTCGACACCGATCCTGCCGCCAGGCCCCCCCAAGAGCAGCAGATTGTTCTGCTGAACCCTGACGCAGCCTTAGGGGACCACAAGAGGGAATAACTGCACTCAGCCGGATGCAAGAACGACGCCACCAGAAGCCCCACAATACACACAGAAACGAGTTAGCACTTTGAACCAGGCCGCCCACAACAAGCTCATCTCTTTCATCTGGTCCATTGCAGACGACTGCCTTCGTGACGTCTATGTACGCGGCAAGTATCGGGACGTCATCCTGCCGATGGTCGTCCTGCGCCGCCTCGACACGCTGCTGGAACCCACCAAGGCGGCCGTCCTCGAGGAAGTACGCTTCCAGCGTGAGGAGATGAAGGCGACGGAGCTTGACGATGCCCCGCTGACCGCTGCCTCGGGATACGTGTTCTACAACACCAGCAAGTGGACCCTGAAACAGCTCTACGCCACGGCCACGAACAACCAGCAGATCCTGTTGGCAAACGTCGAGGAATATCTCGGCGGCTTCAGCGACAACGTCAAAGAGATCATCGCCCGCTTCAAGCTGCTCGAGCAGATGCGGCATATGGCGAACAAGCAGGTCCTGCTCGACGTCCTCGAGAAGTTCATCTCGCCCTACATCAACCTGACGCCCCATGACGCCGAAGACCCGGACGGCAACTTGATGCCCGGCCTGTCCAACCTCGGCATGGGCTATGTATTCGAAGAGCTTATCCGCAAGTTCAACGAAGAGAACAACGAGGAAGCCGGGGAACACTTCACGCCGCGTGAGGTCATCCACCTTATGACCCACCTGATCTTCGACCCGATCAGCGACCGGTTGCCGCCGGTGATGACAATTTACGACCCCGCCTGCGGCAGCGGCGGGATGCTGACCGAAGCCCAGAACTACATCAAGGAGCCAGAAGGCCCCATCGCGGCCAAAGGCGACGTCTATCTGTATGGCAAGGAAATCAACGACGAGACCTATGCCATCTGCAAATCCGATATGATGATCAAGGGCAACAACCCCGAGAACATCAAGGTCGGCTCAACTCTCGCCACCGACGAATTCTCCGGCAATCGCTTTGACTTCATGCTGTCGAACCCGCCCTACGGCAAAAGCTGGAAGAGCGACCTCAAGCACATCAAGGACGGTAACGACGTCATCGATCCGCGCTTCCAGGTGGAGCTGACCGATTATTGGGGCAAGACGGAAACCGTCGATGCAACGCCCCGCTCCAGCGACGGGCAACTCCTGTTCCTGATGGAGATGGTGGGCAAGATGAAGCCCATCGCCAACAGCCCCATCGGCTCGCGCATCACCTCCGTCCACAACGGCTCCAGCCTGTTCACCGGTGACGCGGGCAGTGGCGAATCCAACATCCGCCGCTTCATCATCGAAAACGACATGCTGGACACCGTCATCCAGCTGCCGAACAACCTGTTCTACAACACCGGCATCACCACCTACATCTGGCTCCTGACCAACGCCAAGCCCGAGGAGCGCCGCGGCCGGGTGCAGCTGATCGACGCCAACCTGATGTTCCGCAAGCTGCGCAAGAACCTTGGCGACAAGAACTGCGAATTTGCCCCGGAACATATCGACGATATCATCGCCGCCTACATGGCCTTCCAGCCGGTCGAACGGCAGCTTGACGCGAATGGCGATCCCACCGGCATCGCGGTGCAGATCTTCGACAACACCGACTTCGGCTATCACAAGGTCACCATCGAACGCCCCGACCGCCGCCGCGCGCAGTTTAGCGCGGAACGGCTGGAACCGCTGCGCTTCGACAAATCCCTGCGCGAGCCGATGGAGCATTTGTGGGCCGAGTATGGCGACAAGGTCTATGAACCCGGCTTCCTGAAAGGTCAGGCCAAGGCCATCCAGGCCTGGTGCGAGGAGCAGGAGATCGCGCTGAACGCCAAGCAGCGCGGCAAACTGGTCGACACCTCTCTCTGGCTGCGGCAGCGCGATCTGATCGGGGTCGGGCATCAGCTGATGCAGGCGGTGGGCACCGAGGAGACGGCGGATTTCAACGCCTTCCGCGATCATGTCGGCAAGGCGCTGAAGGCCCGCAAGATCAAGCTGACCGCCACCGAAAAGAACGCGATCCTGAACGCCGTCAGCTGGTATGCCGATGACGCGGAAAAGGTGATCGACAGCATCCAGCGCTATTCCAAGGCAGAGCTGGAGGCCGCTGCGGCGCGGCTCGGCTGCGGCATCGACGAACTGGGCGACTTCGGCCTTTATGCCCAGCCGGATGGCAGCTACCTCACCTACGAATCCAGCACCGACCTGCGCGACAGCGAGGCGGTGCCGCTGAAAGACAGCATCCACCGCTATTTCAAGGCCGAGGTGAAACCGCATGTGCGAGAGGCCTGGATCAACCTCGACACCGTCAAGATCGGCTACGAGATCAGCTTCAACAAGTATTTCTACCGCCACAAGCCGCTGCGCAGCCTGGATGACGTGACGCGGGACATTCTGGCGTTGGAACAGAAGGCAGACGGCCTGATCGCCGATATCCTGGGGGTGAAGCCCGCCGATCTGTCGGAGGCGGTGTGATGACGCTTGCCGCCTGGCCGACCTATGACAGCTACCGGAACGACATCGCGCCGTGGCTGGGCGATGTCCCTTCAGATTGGCCGTTTGAAAAGGCGAAGTGGTTTCTGTCCCACCACAAACAACTTAACAGCGAGGGCAGGATAGATAATGTCCTTTCGCTCACCTTGCGCGGGGTGGTGAATAACGATCCGGACAATCCCGAAGGATTGGTGCCGAAGGATTACCGCACCTATCAGATCTTCGAAGCAGACGACCTTGTCTTCAAGCTGATCGACCTTGAAAACGTTCGCACAAGCCGAGTTGGCCTTGTTCATGAGCAAGGCATCATGAGCTCCGCCTACATTCGGATTGTGCCGCCCAGCGACTGGAATGCACGCTTCCTCCACTACTACTATTTTCATTTGTATGAGGCAGAGGTCTTCAACAAAATCGGGTCTGGTGTGCGATCAACGCTCGGCCAAAGCGGCCTCCTTGAACTGCCAATACCCATTATTGACCGCGACACCCAAGGCAAGATTGTTCGCTTGCTCGATGAGAAGTGCGCCAAGGTGGACGAGGCGGTGCGGATCAAGGAAGAGCAGATCGCGCTTTTGCGCGAGCGGCGGCAGATCCTGATCCAGCAGGCCGTCACCCGCGGCCTGAACCCCGTCGCTCCCATGAAGGACAGCGGCATCGACTGGATCGGCCAAATCCCCGCGCATTGGGACGTCATGTCGATCCGCTATGCCTTCAAGTTCAGGAACAATCAGCGCATCCCGCTCAGCGCGTCAGAGCGAGAAGGCAAGCAGGGTGAATATCCCTACTACGGTGCAAGCGGCATCATCGACTATGTGCAGGATTACATCTTCGAAGAGGATTTGATCCTCATCGCGGAAGACGGCGCAAACCTGCTGAGCAAGTCAACGCCTTTGGCTTTCGTCGCGACTGGAAAATACTGGGTAAATAATCACGCGCACATCCTTCAGCCGCTGTTCCCTGGCTTCAAATACTGGGCCGAGGTACTGAGTGCCACTGACTACACGGTTTATATCTCAGGCGCAGCGCAGCCAAAGCTGACCAAGGATCGCCTCGGCAGTGTTTGTGTCCCGGTCCCTCCGCCAGAGGAACTATTGGCTATCATCGAATTCATTGAGCGTGAGAGCGAGAAGTTCGCGAATGCCATCGCAATCAAAGAAGAGCAGATCGCCGCGCTCAAGGAATACAAGACCAGCCTGATCAACGCGGCGGTCACGGGCAAGATCAAGGTGGCGTAAGGGGGGATCATGGTAAGCAACACCAAGGAAGTGGCTCTGGAACAGGCGATCCAGCGGCACCTGACGGGCCTGACGACCGAGGAGCTTGCCGGACAGCCCGCGCCGGATGGACACGGTCCCTTTCGCCTTGGTCTGCCCGCCGACTTCGACGCCGAATACGCGCTCGACACCCGCTTGTTCTGGGAGTTTCTGGCAAACACCCAAGGCAAGGAGCTGGCCAAGCTGAAGGACCGCAATCCCGGCGACTGGCAGCGCAAGATCCTTGAACGCTTCGATCGGATGATCAAGAAGAACGGCGTGCTGCATCTGCTGAAGAAGGGTCTGGCCGTCGACGATGCCTTCTTCGCGCTGATGTATCCCGCGCCGCTGGCCAGTTCCGCCGCCAAGGTCCACGAAAACTTCGCCGCCAATATCTTCAGCGTGACCCGGCAGGTACGCTATTCGCAGACCAACCCGGGCGAAGAGATCGACATGGTCCTCTTCCTCAACGGTCTGCCGCTGATCACCATCGAGCTGAAGAACGCCTGGACCGGCCAGACCGCCCGCTATCACGGGCAGAAGCAATATCGCGACAGCCGCGACGCCTCCCAGCCCCTGCTGCAGTTCGGCCGCGCGCTGGTACACATGGCGGTGGACACCGACGAGGTGTTCATGACCACGAAGCTGGCCGGGCCTGCTACTTTCTTCCTGCCCTTCAACAAGGGGCACAACGAAGGCGAGGGTAACCCGCCCAACCCCAACGGCCACAAGACCGCCTATCTGTGGGAAGAGGTTTTCACCAAGGAAAGCCTCGCGGGCATCATTCAGCACTTCGTGCTGCTGGAGGGCAAGGCCACCGACCCGCTGGCCAAGAAATCGATGATCTTCCCGCGTTACCACCAATTGGAGGTGGTGCGCCGCCTGCTGACCCATGCGGCCACGACCGGCGTGGGGCACAGCTATCTGATCCAGCACTCGGCGGGTTCGGGCAAGTCGAACTCGATCACTTGGACGGCCTATCAGCTAATCGAGACCTATCCGGCCAAGGCGGGCATTCCGGGCGCGAAGGGGCTGGACCAGCCGCTGTTCGACAGTGTGATCGTGGTGACCGACCGGCGGCTGCTGGACAAGCAGCTGCGCGAGAACATCAAGGATTTCTCCGAGGTCAAGAACATCGTCGCCCCGGCGCTGCGGTCGGCCGACCTAAAATCGGCGCTGGAGAACGGCAAGAAAATCATCATCACCACGATCCAGAAGTTCCCCTACATCATCGAGGGGATCGCCGACCTGAGCGACAAGCGTTTCGCGGTGATCATCGACGAGGCTCACAGCGGCCAGAGCGGCAGCGCGCATGACAACATGAACCGCGCGATGGGTGCAGGCGACCAGGACCCGGACGAGGATGACCCGCAGGACCGGATCCTCGCGGCCATGCAGTCGCGCAAGATGCGCGGCAATGCCTCATATTTCGCGTTCACGGCGACGCCCAAGAACACGACGCTGGAGAAGTTCGGCGAGCGCCAGGCCGACGGCAGCTTCAAGCCCTTCCACCTCTACAGCATGAAGCAGGCCATCGAGGAGGGCTTCATCCTCAACGTGTTGGCGAACTACACGACCTACAAGAGCTATTACGAGATCCAGAAGTCGATTGCCGACAACCCCCTGTTCGACACGAAGAAGGCCCAGAAAAAGCTGCGCGCCTATGTCGAGCGCAGCCAGCAAACGATCAGCACCAAGGCTGAGATCATGCTCGACCATTTCATCGAGCATGTGGTCACGCCAAAGAAGCTGCGCGGCAAGGCCAAGGGGATGATCGTCACCCAGAACATCGAGGCGGCCATCCGTTACTACAAGGCGGTGACCCAGCTACTGGCGGATCGCGGTAGCCCGTTCAAGGCGCTGATCGCATTCTCGGGCGAGAAGGTCGTGGACGGGGTGACCTATACCGAGGCCGAGATGAACGGCTTTCCCGAAGCCGACACGCGGGACCGGTTCGACGAGGACGATTACCGGCTGTTGGTGGTGGCCAACAAGTATCTGACCGGTTTCGACCAGCCGAAATTGACCACGATGTATGTGGACAAGAAGCTGCAGTACGTCCTCGCTGTGCAGGCGCTGTCACGGCTGAACCGTTCGGCTCCGAAACTTGGCAAACGAACCGAGGACCTGTTCATCCTAGATTTCTTCAACGACGTGACCGACATCAAGGCGGCCTTCGACCCCTTCTACACCGTCACCACCCTTTCATCCGCAACAGATGTGAACGTCCTTCACGAACTGAAGGGATCGCTTGACCAGGTCGGCGTCTACGAATGGAAGGAGGTCGAAGAGTTCGTCACGCGGTACTTCGCGGGTGAGGATGCTCAGACGCTCAGCCCTTTGATCGACGTGCCGGCGGATAGGTTCAACCAGCAACTGGAACTGGCCGAGAAGGACAAGATCGACTTCAAGATCAAGGCGCGACAGTTCGTCAAGATCTACGGCCAGATGGCGTCGATCATGCCGTTCGAGGTTCTCGAATGGGAGAAGCTCTTCTGGTTCCTGAAGTTCCTGGTACCAAAGCTGAAGATCAAGGATCCGGACCAGGACATGTTGGACGAGCTGCTCGAGGCGGTCGATCTGTCTTCCTACGGCCTGGAGCGGACCAAACTGAACCATACGATTGGTCTCGACGCATCTCCAACCGAACTCGAACCCCAGAACCCGAATCCACGGGGCTATCGGGATGGTGAACCCGAGAAAGACCCGCTCGACGAGATCATCCGGTCATTCAACGAGCGATGGTTTCAGGGGTGGAGCGCCACACCGGAAGAACAACGGGTGAAGTTCATCAATGTCGTGAACAGCATCCGGTCGCACCCCGACTATCGCGATAAGTATGAGGGGAATTCTGATCCGTTCAACCGCAGCCTGGCATTTGAAAAGATTCTACATGAAGTCATGCTGAAACGCCGGAAGGAAGAGCTGGAACTATACAAGCTTTTTGCCTCGGATCCGGCATTTAAGTCAGCATGGACACAAAGCATCGCAACCGTCCTCGACGGGGCATAAGAGACTTGGATGAAGGATAGCGCGTTTGCGCCCCAATACGACGGGATAAGGACTAAGAAGAATGTGGTCAAACGTGGTGATCATAGGAGACACGACGCGAGATTTTGTTCTCGCAATTGCTGGTCTGCTAGTTGAAAAATATACACCTGGTCTCGTCGCCCTCGCCCTCTTTTTTGGGCTGGTGGTCGCCAGCCTGCTGTACTGGCGGCAGGTGAACAGGCAGATCAAGACTCTGAAATGGCTCAGGTCCATCATCAACGGTCACGAGACCCCGCAGTCCTTCACTGCGGCCATCACCGACATCGATATGGCCATCAAGGACAAGCGGAATGACAAGTCCTACGCCTCTGTCGTGGCTGCCTGGACCGAATACCGAGAGACCCTTGTTCTTCATGGAGAGGGCGAAGCCCGTCATCTGCGCAACTCCGTTCGTCCCTCAACATTCCTGAACCTCGAGGACCTTGAATACGGGGCTGGCTTCTGGCGCATCGTTCCTGGTCTCTTCGTGACCGTCGGTCTGTTTCTGACCTTCTTGGGGCTCGTGGCAGCACTCAGCGTCATGAACGTGAAAAGTGCTGATCCTGCTACCTTGCAGGCAAGCCTCGACAACCTTCTGACCACGGCATCGGCGAAGTTCATTATGTCGCTGACGGGTCTGGCATGCTCAATCGTCTTCACGGTTGTTCTGCGGATTGGTCTCGGACGGCTGGAGCATCACATCCACGCCCTGTGTTCGCGGGTCGAATACCTCCTGAAATTCATCTCGCTGGAGGACATCGCTGTTGAACAGCTGCAGGCCATCAAAGAGCAACGTGAGCATTTCCGCACCATTGGCATGGAGCTGGTGGCTGAGCTCGGTCGTCCGCTGCGCGAAGAACTGCCCCAGACAATCTCCCGCTCGATTGCCGAAAGCATGGGCCCGATGATGGACCGTGTCGCCAAGGTGGGAACCGACGGCGTGGGTGGCATGATCAACGACCTCTCGGAGAAATTCTCCTCGGATGTCAGCGGTGCCCTGGCCAATGCCAGTGACAGCATCGAACTGGCGGGTCGCAAGATTGGTGAACTTGCAGCTCGGATGGATCAAAGCTCCGGCAATATGAACGAGCAGCTGATGGCGTCCATCGCCACGCTGACAACAACCCTCGGCGACATCAGAAAGAACACTGAAGACAGCGCCGCCCGTACGGGTGAGGTCTTCCGTGAAGGTGCCGAGAAGATGCTCTCCGTCATGTCCGAGACCCTGCAGGACATCCGTCACAATACGGGACGCGGTGCCGAAGCCATCAAGGATGCGGCTGCCGAGATGCGCTCTGCAGCGGAAACATTTAAAGACGAACTGTCCAACGCCGCACAGGCAGGCGCTCAGCAGGTCGAAGGCCAGATGGCTAAGACGGCAGATGCCGCCAGCGGGGCCATTACTGAAGCCAGCCAGAAAGTACTGGGGTCCTTTGGGGAGACAGCACAGCGCATTGCAAGTATGTCCACGGAGATGGCCGACAGGCTTTCAGGAGACCTGCTGCGGCCGCTGGATGATATAGGCGAAAAGCTCTCTACCCTCAGCCGCGAGCTGGGCAACGGAACTTCTGAATTCCGTCGTCTTGCAGAAGGGGTGAAAACGGGCGCCGATGCGACGGTCATGGCGGCGAATACCTTCCGCTCGGCTTCTCAGGATATGACCACGGCTGCAGCCCCCATCCGTTCCTCGGTCGAACGGATCGACGGCGCTGTCAGCAAGCTACAAACGAGCACCACCCAGACCGCAGACATTATGGCCAAGGGTGCACAGAACACGGTCCAGTCGGCAGAGGCGGCTCTCAAGAGCGCAAGCGACATCTTGGCTGGCAAGCAGCGTGCCATCGAGGCAGCTCTGGAAGGTGTCAAAGAGGTCGTGGATCGCATGAAGGGTCAGGGCGACAAGCTGGACAATCTAGATGCGAAGCTGGGAGAAGCCTTCGAAAAGTATGCCAAACATGTTAGCTCGGCCCTCGAAATGATGGTCGACCATGCCCGTGAAATGCAGGCTCAGCTCAGCCCTGCCATCGATCAGATGCGGGAAGTCGTCGAACAAGCTGAACGCTTCATTCCGCAGTCGAGGACTATCCGCTAATGCGCAACCTTCGACGTTCAAACAGGGAAGAGGAAGAAGAGGAATCCGTCTTCGTCCCGATGACTGATATGACTGTGTCGTTCCTGTTCATCCTGATGATCCTGCTGGCGTTCTTTGCCGTGCGGTTTTCCGACAAGGATACCGTTCCCAGATCCGTCCATGAGGAACTACGCAACGAGTTCAATCAAGTAAGCCTCGAGCGGGACAACCTGATTATCGAACGGGATAATCTTCTTGCAGAAATCGAGCGCTTGAAGCTCGAGATCGAACAGCTGCTTGCCCAGATAAAGGACCTCGAAGAAGAGAACGCAGAGTTGCGGGAACAAATCCGCAGGCGGGACGAACGCATTGAGGAACTGCTCGCCGAAATCGAGGAACTGAAGCGTAAACTGAACGAACAGAACCCGTTGGAAGCCTATATCGCTCTGACACAGGTCCAGCGTCTAGAAATCCTGCGTCGCATCGAAGAAGCGCTAAAAATCGAGTTCAAGGACCAGATCTTGGTCGAAATCAGCACTGAAAACGATGCCCTTCGCTTCAAGGGCGAGGGTTTGTTTGCCAGTGGCGCAAGGAGTCTTTTGCCCAACAAGAGGACCATCGTTGACAGGCTGGCAGAACTCATCACGGAAGCGATCTCCTGCTACACCGTGAATGAGCGCGAGGTGAACTATAGCGAGTGCAACCCCTATGGCATCGTCATCGAGGCGGTGCAGATCGAGGGGCATACGGACGATGTGGGGACGGACCCGTTCAACATCGAACTGTCAACTGCGCGGGCAAACGATGCTTTCTTCACGATGCTACGCAGTCAGGATGACTTGCTGAGCTACCGCAACATTCGTGGCCAACCCGTCATCTCGGTTGCTGGTTACGGGGAAATGCGCCCCATCGCGCCGAACGAGACCCCAGCTGGAAAAGCGGAAAATCGCAGAATCGACCTGCGCCTGATCATGTATACGCCCCGTGACAGCGAACAGGTCGAGCGCATCCAGCAAGATATCAAGAACGGTCTTCGGCTTGCAGTAGAGGAGGCAGCGTCAAGTGGACCTTGATCTCGCCCTCAACTCTGTCCGCAGGCTAACGCCTCTGGTCCTGCCCGAACTGACGCGCCTGATTGCGGCGAAGAAACGGGTTCTGGACCGTTGGCCAGATATCGTTCCCGATCCCCCTGAACGGGACCATGAAGCCATCATCCTGCAGATGCTGGCGCTGCTGGATAGCAACCGCTGGGAGGACGTGAAGATGTCCTTCGTGCTGCGGGCGTTGAAGGTGGCATTTGGTCCGAATTTCAGAAATCGGGAGGATGTGGCAC
>ERZ761610.1206-NODE-1206-length-15017-cov-12.760192_pt1 | contig 15017 bp, 14 predicted proteins | sample MGYA00512164_ERZ761610 | MGnify/ENA primary metagenome ERZ761610 (study PRJEB28899, sample SAMN02850038) | bioreactor sludge metagenome | biome: EBPR Sludge; feature: EBPR Bioreactor; material: flocular biomat | place: Australia: Thorneside Wastwater Treatment... | reverse complement strand
GAGATATTGGCGTGACTGGAGTTCAGACGTGTGCTCTTCCGATCTTTATTACCACTCACAACCTCTTTGCCGAAAAGATTGGTTATTTTGGGTCTTTTCCGATTACTAACTCTCTTCTCAATTCTTGGCTAGCTTTGGCTATAGTTATCGTCTTGTCACTAGTTTTGAAAGCAAAAATCCAAAGTATTCCAGGACTTTTTCAAAACTTCCTCGAGTCTACTATCGACTTATTTTTAAATCTTTTTGATACTATTACTGGTGATCGCAAGCGTTCACTGCTCTTTGCACCACTAGTTCTAAGCTTTTTCTTTTTTATCCTGATCAACAACTGGCTGGGTATTTTGCCAGGCGTAGGCTCTATTGGCCTAGTTGTTCTGGAGCACGGTCAAAAAGTCTTTGTGCCTTTTTTTCGTGGTGCTACTGCTGATCTCAATACTACATTGGCCCTAGCTAGCTTTGGCGTAGTGGCTAGTCATGTTATGGCTGTTAGTCTGATTGGTGGCTGGTCGCATTTTAATAAGTTTTTTAAACTGCAAGCCTTGCTCGATATACCTAAACAGGTCATCAAAGAGCCTAGTGTATTACTTATTAACCCTATCAAGGTCTTTGTTGGGCTGATTGAAATTATTGGAGAATTAGCCAAATTAGCTAGTTTGTCCTTTCGACTTTTTGGTAATATCTTTGCTGGCGAGGTTTTACTAGCCTCTATGTCGGCGCTTCTCGCTTTTGCTATACCTATTCCTTTTATGTTTTTAGAGATTTTGGTTGGCTTGGTCCAAGCTTTGATTTTTTCCTTACTAGTGCTAATCTACCTCTCGTTAGGCTCAGTTGCCGAAGAACACTAAGAGCTACCTAGGCAGTAATTCATGATTTTGATCGTGGCTTACTGTGTAGGCAGCTACATTACTAAATAATTAACTAAGATATTTTATGGAGAATATTATGTTTGACAAAGCGATCGCTATTGCCATCGGCGCTATCGCTCCCGCTCTTTCTATCGGTTTGATTGGTGCTAAAGCCATGGAATCAATTGGTCGTAATCCAGAAGCAGCTAGTAAAATCATGGTGCCGATGTTACTTGCTTGTGCCTTTGCTGAAGCTATCGCCATCTATGCTTTAGTTATTGCCTTCAGCATTCACTAATTAAGACTTTGCTTACTTGTCCGTCAATGCTGACGGACAAACAGTAGCGCCTTATTATGGACTCAATTATTTCGACTTTTCATCTTGATCTCCGACTTTTCATTGCGCAGTTATTTAACTTTGCTGTTGTTTTTGGTGTGCTTTATTTCTTTGTCTTCAAGCCTTTGCTCGCAGTCATGACTGAACGTGCTCACAAGATCGAGCAGGGCCTAGCCGACGCCCAAAGCTCTGCTGATAAATTGGCTAAAACCCATTTAGAACAAGCTGTTATTATCAAAAAGGCCAAAGAAGAAGCTCTGCTGATCATTAATAAAGCTGTCGAACAGGCTGAGCTTCGTAGAGCCGAGATGCTTGCCGAAACTCGAGCTGAGCTAGGGGTAATGATCAATCAAGAAAAAGACAAGATGCAACAAGAAAAAGCGCTTGTGCTGACGCAAATCAAAGCCGAGCTAGCCACGCTAATAGTTAAGGCTATTGCTAAGATTATGCCTGATAAACTCTCTGCTGATGATGAAAAAAAATTAATCGAGTCTCTAGCTAAACGATAATGAAATACTCTGCTAAGCAATACTCTCAAGCTATTTTTGAACTCAGTCAGACTAAATCTATGACGGAGTTGCCAAAACTAATTGACGACTGGCTAGCGCTAATCTCTAGTCAGGGTCAAGTTTCTCTGTTACCACAGATCACTACTGAGTTGGATAAGATTTTTAATGCCCAGCAACTACAAGTAACAGTAACCAGCGCTCGTCCTCTCAGTGACCAATCAAAACACTGGCTAATCGAGTATCTTCAAGTCATCGCCCCTGACAAACAAGTTGTCATCATTGAAAAGACTGATCCAGAGATTTTAGCTGGCTGCCTGATTAGATACCAAGACCAAGAATTAAACCTCAGCTTACAAGGAGTATTAACTGATTTGCATGAGCAAATCATTGCCTAACCTACTACTATGTCAAACACCAAAGATTTTATTCTCGACCAAATCAAAGATCGTATTAATGGCTTTAGTCCTAGCGCTAGTGCGAGGACTGTTGGCGAGGTACTAAAGGTTTCTGACGGCATCGCCACGCTCTCTGGACTTTCGGATGTGATGATGAGTGAAATTATTGAATTTGTTACTACTGAAGGCGTGGTCAATGGCGTTGCTCTTAACCTAGAAGCTGACACTGTCGGTGCCATGATTCTTGGTCAGAGTTCCGCTGTCAAAGAAGGTGATCAGGTTCGTGCTACTAAACGTATCTTGGAGCTACCAGTTGGCGGGGCTATGATTGGTCGTGTCGTTGATCCTCTGGGTCAGCCACTCGATGGTCGTGGGACTATCGTCTCCGAGCGCTTCAATCCTATTGAAAAGATTGCTCCGGGTGTTATCGCTCGTGCTTCAGTCAATCAGCCGCTCCAGACTGGCATCAAGGCTATTGATTCTATGGTACCAATTGGCCGTGGTCAGAGAGAATTAATTATTGGTGATCGTCAAATCGGCAAAACCGCCCTAGCTATTGACGCCATCATTAACCAAAAAGGACAAAACATCAAATGTGTTTATGTAGCTATCGGTCAAAAAGAATCCAAGGTAGCCAGTCTCGTCGCCAAGCTACAAGCTGCTGGCGCTATGGCATATACTACTGTCGTCCTCGCTGGTGCCAGTGCCCCAGCTTCGCTAGTTTACCTCGCTCCATATGCTGGCTGTACTATTGCTGAGTACTTCTTGGACAAAGGTGAAGATGTTTTGATTGTTTATGATGATCTATCCAAGCACGCTATTGCTTATCGTGAAATCTCTCTGCTATTAAAACGACCACCAGGCCGTGAAGCTTATCCTGGTGATGTCTTTTATCTCCACTCTCGCTTACTGGAGCGAGCTTGTAAACTGAGCTCTGATTTTGGTGGTGGCTCTATCACTGCTTTGCCTATTATTGAAACTCAAGCCGGTGACGTCAGCGCCTACATTCCAACTAATGTTATTTCTATTACCGACGGGCAAATCTACCTAGAGGCAGATCTGTTTTACAAAGGTAATCGTCCAGCTATCAATGCTGGTCTCTCTGTCTCCCGTGTCGGTTCTAGTGCTCAGATCAAGGCTATGAAAAAAGTTGCTGGTAAAATTCGTTTAGAAGCTGCTCAGTTCCGTGAACTCGCTGCCTTTGCTCAATTTGGTTCTGACCTCGATGAAGACACCAAGAACAAGCTAGAGCGTGGTAAGCGTTTAATCGAGATCTTTAAGCAAGATCAGTACCAACCTCTCGAAGTAGCCAAGCAGGTCATTATCTTCTACGCGCTCTCCAATGATTACCTCAACAATGTGCCGGTAGAGCTAGTCGCAGTCTTTGAAACCGGTCTCTATGCCTATCTAGATAGTCAATATCCAGCGATCACCAAGACTATTAACGATACTAAAGAGTTGAATGATGAACTGCTAGCCACTCTCAAGCAGGCTCTGGTGGAATATAAATCGACGCTGGATTATTTAACAGCCTAATCTCTATATGGCCAAGACCAAAGAAATACAGCGACGTCTCAAGTCGATCAATAATATTCAGAAAATAACCAAGGCCATGGAAATGGTCGCGGCTGCCAAGATGCGTCGTGCTGTCGAGGCTGTTGTGCGTACTCGTACTTATGCCAACCTGAGTTGGGAGATAGCTTTAAATCTATCTACTATTAGCCAAGCCAAACAAGAGCCTTTACATCCGCTTTTGGTGCTCCGTTCCGAAGTCAAACGGGTAGCTGTGATAGTTATCAGTTCCAATCGCGGTCTTTGTGGTGGTTTTAATGCCAATCTACTGAGCAAGGTAAAACAGTCTGTCAAAAAGTATCATTTTCAAAACGACGAATTACTGATTTTGCCTGAGTTTATTTTGGTTGGTCGCAAGGCTCGCAGTCTTGTTAATTTGGGTTACAAAGTCGCTGCTGATTTTACCAAGTCAGAACTCACTGATGACATGAGTGTTACTGAATCTTTAGCGGAGCTTGCGATAACTGATTTTCTAAACGGTCACTATGATAAAGTTTTAGTTGCCTATACTGATTTTATCAACCCGATGAAGCAAACCCCTCGCATCAAGCAACTTTTGCCGATTGATATGGATAGCAAAGATGATTATCTCGGTCTAGCTAGTCGAGATCCGCGCATCGGAGTTACTAAGAATTTTTTACAGCAAGAACGCAAGGAACATTTGCATAATATTCAAGACTCACTCTTTGAACCTTCGCCCTACGAAGTTATGGATGCTATTCTGCCCAAGTTAATCAGAGTTCAGTTACGGCAAGCGCTTCTGGAAGCTAATGCCTCAGAACACAGTGCTCGTATGGCGGCCATGCGACAAGCTAGTGATGCAGCTAGAGATATGGCTGACGAACTAAAGTTATCATTTAACAAGGCTCGGCAAGCCAGTATCACCGCCGAAATTGCCGAGATCAGCGCCGGTGCCAGTGCTTTAATAGCTAACTAACTACCCATATGACCAAAAATACAGGACTAATTAAGCAGATCATTGGCGTCGTCGTTGATGTCTATTTTGAAAATACCGTTCCTCAGATTTATAACGCTCTCGAGTTGGATAATCATGGTCAGAAACTGACTTTGGAAGTTGAGCAACATCTCGGTGGCAATCTTGTCCGTACTATTGCTATGGGTACTACCGATGGCCTCAAAAGAGGTGATAAAGTGATTGATACCGGCGAGCCTATCAGCGTCCCAGTTGGACCTGAAACACTTGGTCGCATCTTTGATGTGTTGGGTAATACTATTGACGGTTTGCCAGCTGTCAGCACCCAGAAACGCTCAGCCATTCATCGCAGCGCTCCTAGTTTCACTGAACAATCCAACAAAATTGAAATCCTCGAAACCGGTATCAAGGTTATCGATCTAATCTGTCCGATTGTTAAAGGCGGTAAAGTTGGTATGTTTGGTGGTGCTGGCGTCGGTAAGACAGTAGTTATTATGGAATTGATTCATAATATCGCTAGTGAACACGGAGGTTATTCGGTATTTGCTGGTGTCGGTGAAAGAACTCGTGAAGGTAATGATCTCTATCACGAGATGAAAGATAGTGGTGTTATTGATAAAGTCTCCATGGTTTTTGGTCAAATGAATGAACCACCTGGCGCTCGTGCTCGTGTCGCTTTGTCAGGACTAACTATTGCCGAAAACTTCCGTGATGAACAAGGTCAAGATGTTCTATTCTTTGTCGATAATATCTTTCGCTTTACTCAAGCGGGCTCCGAAGTTTCTGCTCTGCTTGGTCGTGTGCCAAGTGCAGTTGGCTATCAGCCAACTCTCGCTTCTGAAATGGGAGCTTTGCAAGAGCGTATCACCTCGACTGACAAAGGTTCTATTACATCTATTCAAGCGGTCTATGTGCCAGCTGACGACTTGACTGACCCTGCTCCTGCCACTACCTTTGCTCACCTAGACTCGACTGTCGTATTATCTCGTTCGCTCAGTGAGCTTGGTATCTATCCAGCAGTTGACCCACTCGACTCCTCATCAACTATTCTCGATCCTCAGATTGTCGGCGAAGAGCACTACGCCGTTGCCCGTGGTGTACAAAAAATTCTTCAGCGCTACAAAGAGTTGCAAGATATTATTTCCATCCTTGGTATGGAAGAGCTATCAGCTGAAGATAAATTAATTGTCGCTCGTGCTCGCAAGGTTCAGAAGTTTCTTTCTCAGCCATTTTTTGTCGCCGAAGCCTTTACTGGTCGTTCTGGTAAATACGTCAAACTAACAGATACTATTGCTGGCTTTCAAGATATTCTGGCTGGTAAATATGACGACAAGGCCGAGGACGCCTTCTATATGCAAGGTGGGCCAGCTGATATTATTTAATTATGAGCACAGCTTTGAATTTTAATTTTGAATTAGTAACGCCTGAAAGAACCGTCTTGCAAGCTGATTTAACTCAGCTCTCGGTGCCAACTACTAGTGGCGAGCTGACTATTTTAGCTCACCACCTGCCGCTGGTCACTATTATTAAGGCTGGTGTTATTGAGTTAAAAAAAATCGATGGGCAGCTCGAAGTACTAGCTGTCTCTGGCGGTATCTTAGAAGTCATGCTTAATAAAGTTGTGTTACTAGCTGATACTGCCGAACGAGCTCAAGAGCTAGACGAGGCCAAGATCAAAGAGGCTAGACTGCTCGCTGAGAATCTAAAACAAACCAAAGAAGTTGATCTATCTGTCATCACCGGCTTGATTGAAAAAGAGTTAGCTCGTGACAAAGCTGTCAGGCGTTGGAAGAAGCTAAGAAATATTGAAACTATTAATTAATTTTATGCCCTATCATTTTAAACACGCCGGCCAACATAGTTGCGAAGCTGTCGTACTATCTTGTATTGATTTTCGTTTTTGGTCAGCGATAGTTGAACATATCCAAAACGAATTAAAAATTACTGACTTTGATTTCCCATCCCTGCCGGGTGCTGCCAAAACTATCAATAATAGCCACAACGACAGTGCCGATCTGGCTCTTAGCTGTATTGACGTGCCAGTTAGATTACACGGTGTCCAAAAAATTATTATTATCAATCATGCTGACTGCGGTGCTTACGGTGGCCGAGCTCATTTTAACCACGATCAGCTTGCTGAACTAGCCTTCCACAGCGCTGAGCTACAGGCTGCTAGAGTCAAACTTAGTGCTAAATATCCTGATAAAGAAGTCATCACTCTCTTTGTTCAATTCAATCCTGAGGCCGAAACTATCGATATATTGACTATTAATTAACTTTGTGCTATGATAAAGAACGGCTTACAGTTCTTTAATTAGTGTTTTTTTTAATTTTTGGGGGTTTTTATGGGTTTCCTTGAGAGCGCTGTTGTTGATCATAGAAAATCAACAACTCTGACTAGCAGAGAGTTATTAGTTTGGACTGGCGTGGTAAATGATCATCCTGATTGTTCTGCCATCGTGCTAACTTGCATGGACAAAAGATTTCACAGTGAAATCAGTCGGTTTATGAGGAAGGAGTACGGTGAAAATAAATTTTATTTTGTTAGTTTGCCAGGCGGTGTACAGAGTTTACTTGAGAAAAAGCGCGGTGCGAGTATGAGAGCGCTTGATCTAGCTATCGGTAGCTTCGATAAAATAGACATTGTCCTTATCAATCATAGTGACTGCGTTGCTTACGGTGGCCTTAGTTGCTTTAACCATGATCATGACAAGGAAAGAAACTTTCATCGTCAACAACTCTTAGAGGCTAGGCAGAAAGTAGCTGTAGAATATCCGGGTAAGAATTTGCGCACTCTCTTCCTGTCTTTTCATAAAGATGATGACCTACTTAACATAGAAATAACCGAAATCCACTAATCACCACACAGCTCACCAATAAAGGTGAGCTTTTTATTTGACAAAAAGACTGTATTATTTTAGACTGCAGTGGTCCTAATTTAGGCAAGAGCAGCATAGGCTCTAGTTAAATCAGTTCTTTTAAATTTTTTTGGGGGATTTATGTCCGAGCAGCGGTTCGCAGTAACCAGTATCAGTAGTTGTAACCTTAGTTTAAGTCAAAAAATGCTTCTTTTGAAAGCGGTAAAAGACCGATTAGATGACTTAGATTATGAAAAAAAATGCCTCACAGACAATTTGCCGAGTGTCGATACAGTAGGTTCTTTGCATGATCGAACTCAGCAATCTAGGATTTTTTTGCAAGCTAAGCAAGAAACCGATCTCAAGATCGAGTACACCGATAAAGAGATTAGGAGGCTTCAGTTGATGCAAAGTCAGTTAGAATCAGCCGAGGACAATTTTTCCAACAAATGTAGTAACAAAAAATGTCATCGTTTTATTGAGTTTAACAGACTGTTAATTACTTTTTCAGACAGATGCATAGAGTGTGCCAAAAACACACAATATCATTGTTAATAATCAAAAAGACTCTTTCTAGGAAGAGTCTTTATTTTTTTATATTTCAGAAAGTAAAATCAGTTTCAAATCTCTAGCTTCATGATCATAACTTGCCATGGTGGCTGGATTTCTTGAACCATCAAGGTTGCCAGGGTTGATTACTCGACTTTTAGCTTTTATCTCTTCCCAGGGTTGATGAGTATGACCGTAGAATATAAATGCTGGTTCTTGTTCTAGCAGGGGATTGATCAGTCTTGGTTCATGACAGATGCCAATCTTGATATCCTGATAATCAAAGACTCCACCAGATCTACCTAGATCAACTATCTGGGGATATTTTTTTAACTCTGATCGTTCATACAATTCTCCATTGCCTTGCACTAGATAAATTGGCTTAGTCCAAGTTGTGGCGAGTAGCTCCAAAGTATCACTATTGGTCAAATCACCACAGTGCAAAATAGCTTCTGCCTGATTATCACGAGCCCAAGTCAGAGCTTTTTGCAAATTAACTAAATTATCGTGGCTGTCGGAAATTATCACTAACATATAATTCAATATAACACCGTATTACTAGTTTCAAAGACCACCCCGACCTTCGGTCACCCCTCCTTATTAAGGAGGGGAAAGAGTCGAATAGCTTTGCTCCCCTTACTAAGGGGAGCTGGGCGTTAGCCCTGAGGGGTCTTGCCTGAAGAATCAGTCTGTCCGTCAGGACTGAGGGGTAGGCTCCAAACAAGTTGAGCTGGTCTTTAGAACTCTCAAATTACTTAGCAACTCGGAAAACTTCTTCGACAGTGGTTTGCCCCTCTAGGGCCTTTAGTAAACCATCTTGCAAGACGCTGACAAAGCCGTGCTTTACAGCCTCTGTTTCTAGATCGTTTTCAATGGTTCCTGGATTAATAATTAATTTCTTGATCTCGGCATCAACAGTGATGGCTTCGTAGAGACCAATACGACCCTTGTAACCAATGCCGCCACAGCTTGGACAACCCTTGCCATGATAAAATTTCAACTCATCAGTGCTGAGTTTTAAATTAGCCAAAGCTTTTTTAACCTCAGTCAAAGTCTTTTCATCTAAACTAAGTTCTGATTTGCAATCAGGACAAATCTTGCGCACCAGCCGCTGGCCAATTGAACACTCGATGGAACTCGCTAGCAGCTGTCTTTCTACTCCCAACTCATAAAAACGAGCGATCGCACCAGCCGCACTACTAGCGTGAACTGTTGAGAGAACCAAGTGGCCAGTCATAGCCGCCTCAATGGCGGCACGAGCTGTCTCTCTATCACGAACTTCACCGATCATGATCACATTTGGATTTTGACGCATCAGTGAGCGAATGGCTGCTTCAAAAGTATAGCCAACTTTTTCATCAATCTGGGTTTGCATGACACCTTCGAGATTGTATTCAATCGGATCTTCGATGGTAATAATTTTTAAATCCGGTCGATTGAGTTTGTTAAGTAGGGCGTAAAGGGTCGTAGTCTTACCACTGCCGGTCGGGCCAGTGTTAATAACAATGCCCTTGGTCTTAGTAATAGAGTTATTGATTGACTCGAGTGTTGAGCTTTTGATTCCCAAATCTTCAACATGAAGATTTTTGGCTTGTTGTGACAATATTCTGAGTACCGCAGTTTCGCCATAACCGCCAGTGATGATCGAGACGCGGCAATCAAGGCGATTGTCGGGCATAAAGATCGCAAAACGACCATCGTAAGTAGCTTGCTTGTCTTGAATTGAAAAACCAGCCAGCTCCTTGATCTGACCGATCAAAGGCACGTAGTATTCTGGTCCCAAATTAGCAATGTCATGAAGGATGCCATCGATTCTCAGGCGCAAGCGCACACCTTGATCAATCGGATCGATATGAACATCGCTTGCTTCAGTTCTCACTGCCGCCGCCACCAAGACCGCCAAAATCTCGCTGGTTTTATAATCTTTAATTTTGTCAGCCGCCTTAGTAAAGTCTTGAGCTAAGATCTCTGAGTTAAGGAGCGCCTCTTTATCAATAGTAATACCGTGGCCAATCGTCTTAGAGACTACGATGTCATAAAGAGCATCAACATAATCCATCTTGCCAGCTACTTTGTAAACTTCTTCTAAGCTGGTTAAGCCCTCCATAGCCTTCAGCACGCCGTCTTGCAACATGGTGATCATGCCTGACTCAATCGCTTTTTCCAAGATTTTAAAAGCTGGTGCAGCTTCAGTGGTGATCTGCTTGAGCTCGTTATTCATAGTGAAAATCTCGTAAATACCCACTCGGCCTTTGTAGCCGACCTGACCACAAGCCTCACAACCACTACCAGCTCGGTACATTGTCGGTAAAGTGCTTGGAATATTAATCTGCGCCTTGGGTGAGATGACTGCCAAAATCTTTTTGAGCTTCTCAGTTTCGCTAACAGTCAATTTGTGTTCCACTCGACATTGTGGGCAAAGTTTTCGAACCAATCTCTGTGCCATAATGGCATTGATCGATGGAGTCAAAAGAAATGGTTTAACTCCCAAATCGAGTAGGCGAGGGATGACGCCAGCCGAGTCATTGGTGTGGAGTGTGGACAAGACCAAATGACCAGTCAGAGATGATTGGATAGCGATCTCAGCCGTTTCTAAATCACGAATTTCACCAACCATGATGATATCCGGATCTTGTCTGAGGATTGATCGTAAGCCTTTGGCGAAACTATAGTCTTTCTTTTCGTCAATCTGACTTTGGTTAATGCCAGCTAGTTTGTATTCTACTGGATCTTCTAGAGTAATAATCTTGGTGTCAGGTTTATTGAGCTGATTTAAAATAGCGTAAAGTGTAGTAGTTTTACCGCTACCAGTTGGGCCGGTGGTGAGGATTAGGCCATTTGGCTTGGCGATCTCGGCTTGCAAAGTGGCTAGTACCTGAGGCATCATGCCGAGCTTATCTAGTGCTAGGCCCGTGACAGTTGATTCTAAAATTCTCATGACTACACTTTCGCCATAAGAGGTCGGCAAGAAAGACACTCTGACGTCAATCTTGGCTTCTGACAAAAAGATCGTAAAACGACCATCTTGAGGCTTGTCATTAACATTGATCTTGACGCCTGCCAAGATTTTTAATCTCGAAATAATCCTTTGCCAACGCTTGGCTTCGATTTGGGCAGCTGTTTGCAAGACGCCATCTACTCGCAGACGCACAGCAATCGATTTTTCGGCTGTTTCCACGTGGATATCACTGGAGCCAAGTTTTAAAGCACTAGCGACAATCAGAGTCATTACTTCGCTGATATTAACCTTGTTGATTTTGTCTTCCAAGCTGTTAATATCGGTGATTTCTCGTTTAAAATTTTCTAAATCATCACCATTGATTTCTAGGCCCAGTTTGTTTTCAGAAATTTTTGGCAATAGTGTATAAAGCTTAAAAGCATAGTCGAGGCTATGCTGTGACACTAAATAAACAGCGTTGTTAGGAGTAAAAAAACGTTGTTTGAGCTCTTCTAACTTAGCTAGTACCGCTGGATTATGGGGGTCGGTACTCGCTATACGAATATTTTCAAAGTCATAATAAAAACAAACAGCCTGTAGTTCTCGGGCTTCTGACTCTGGTATCAGTGATAAACTCTCTGGCGTAATCGGAAAACCTGCTAAATTAAGATAGCCAAGACCTTGAGCTTCAGCGAGGCTATGAGTAGACTCCTCAATCTCTCGGAGCTTGATCTCCTGCATTTTTTTATTAAATTTGCCCAGCGAGCTATCTTCGTCACTTGCTTCTTCTGAATTCAATAGGTCTTCAATAGATTGTTTGTCCTTACTCATATATTAACAACATTTTACAATAAGCTTATTGTATCATTTGCCCCCGCTTAAAACAAATTATCCTTGACTTTTAACAAAAACTGTGCTATAATACCTAAACATTAAACAGTCCTTTTTAACTATATTTAGGAGTTTGTCATGCCTTTAATTTTTGCTCCGCCTCCAGGGTTATCTGTTATGGAAGAATTGCGTCACAGAATAATTTCAACTATTTGCGCTTTTCTAAACATATCATCAGCAGACAGTCAGAATAAACAACTAGGAAGAGTTCTGCGAACAAAAAAGCGTTGTCAGGAAATGATTGACTACCTTAACGCTAGGGGCATTCACAACCCAGTCTGTCCTAACAGCAGAAGATCTATAACAAATGATGAGCTTTGGAGTTTTATATACGGAATATCTATCAAAGACACTCCAAAGTTCTTTCTCCTCCATTAACTAACTATCCCAGAACTCCATCACCCCAGACCACAAGTCTGGGGCTTTTTTATATACAGCCACTATGATATTATATCGGATATGGCTAAAAAATCTAAAGATAATCCTCTCGACTACATTACCATGCCTGATTTGGATATGGATCCAGAAATCAAAAAAAATATCTGGGCTCTAGTTATTCTAGCTCTGGCTATAGTTAGTGCTCTCGGCATCTTTGGCAATGGCGGTGCTGTTGGTGTTTATGCTGAACAAGGCTTAACTTGGCTTTTTGGTTGGGGTCGTTGGCTTTTGCCAGTGATTCTGCTCGCTTGGTCGGGTTTTATTTTTTTTCAAGAAAAACTGGAGATCAAGGCCCTACACTATATCGGCCTACTTTTATTATTCATTTCGGCGCTCAGTCTCTCACAATTAGTAGTCGACGCCTCTGACTGGCAATACGTCCTCAGTCGTGGTCAGGGTGGCGGTCATCTCGGTTACTGGCTCGGTGGTCTAATGGTCACAGGCTTTGGTTTGGTGGCTGCCTATATCATCAGCTTCTTCATCGGCCTTGTCGCACTGATGTTTATTTTTAATACTACTTTATTTACCATTTTCCATCACGGTTCTCGTCCTTTCCGTTTTGCTTTGCGTCCAGTTAAGAATGCTATCTTGGGTAAAAAACCAAATCAAAAAGAAGCAAGCAAAGAAGATGAAGACGAAGAAGAATCAGAAGATGACGAAAACGAAGATGAGTCAGAAGATGAAGACAAGGACGAAGAAGAATCTGAAGACGAGTCTGACGAGGAGGAGAATGACGAAGCTGACGATAGTGATGATGATGATCAGCACAAGCGTGAAGTCAAATTAGAAGTACGAGAAATGTCTCTAGCTCAGCCAGCTATTGATGAAGCAGTTAATATCTGGACTCCTAGTGGACTAGATATCAAGCTTCCGATCGCTCTGCTTGAAAGCCGTATCGGCAAGCCTAAGAGTGGTGATATCAAAGAATACAGTCAAAAAATTCAAAACACTCTTTCTACCTTTGGCATCAAAGTCGAAATGAGCGATGTTAGTGTCGGTCCAACTGTCACTCAGTATTCGCTCCGTCCAGCTGATGGCGTTAAGCTTTCCAAGATTACCAATCTCCAAAACAATCTCTCCATGGAGCTCGCTGCCCACCCTCTACGTATCGAAGCTCCAATCCCAGGCAAACCTCTGGTCGGTATCGAAGTGCCAAACAAAGTCATTGCCACCGTTGGCCTGCGTGAGATTATTGAAAGTGAACAATTCAAATCCAAGGGCAACAAATTAACCTTCGCTCTCGGTAAAGACGTGGCTAACAAACCTTGGGTCGCCACCATTGATACTATGCCCCACTTGCTGGTCGCCGGTCAGACCGGTAGTGGTAAGTCGGTCATGGTTAATTCCATCATTGTCAGCTTGCTCTATCACAATAATCCAGATGACTTACGACTCATCATGGTTGATCCAAAACGTGTCGAATTAACTCAGTATAATGACATTCCTCATTTGCTCACTCCAGTCATCACTGATGCCTCCAAGACCGTCAACGCTATCCGCTGGACTATCAATGAAATGGATCGTCGTCTCAGGCTCCTAGAAAAACAAGGTAAAAAAGACATTATCAGTTTCAATGCCGTCGCCAAACAAAAATTACCTTATATCGTCTTTATTATTGACGAGCTGGCTGACCTCATGATGCTAGCCGGCAAAGAGGTTGAGCCGGGTATCGTCCGTATCGCTCAGATGGCTCGCGCTGTTGGTATTCACTTGATCCTCGCTACCCAGCGCCCAAGCGTCAATGTCATTACCGGTCTGATCAAAGCTAATATGCCAGCTCGTATTGCTTTTGCGGTCGCAAGTGGCATCGACTCTCGTACTATTTTGGACACGCCGGGCGCCGAAAAACTCATCGGCAAAGGCGACATGCTCTTTAGCAGTGCTAGCATGCCAACGCCGAAACGTATCCAAGGTTCATTTATCAGTGAAAAAGAAATCAAAAAGATTGTCAGTGAGATCAAGCGTCAAAGTGGTGAACCGCTTTATGTCGATGGTATTATTGAGAAGCAAAAAGTCAGTGGCAGTTTTGCTATGGGTATGACTGGTGGCTCTGGCTCCGATGATGCTGATGACAAATTGGACGAGGCTCGCGAAGTCATTGTCACTAGCGGTAAGGCTAGCGCCACTATGCTCCAACGTCATCTCGGTGTCGGCTATGCTCGCGCTGCCAAGATCCTCGATATCCTCGAAGAGCAAGGCGTGATTGGCCCTAGCCAAGGTTCCAAGCCTCGTGAAGTCTTGATTACCAAAGAGCAATTACAATCCGGTATGGCTATGTCGGCTATGCCACTGCATAAGCCAAGTGAGTCCGTTGCTCCTGAAGAGTATCTAGATCAAGTCGATGAAGCTGACGAGGATGATGAGGAAGATTCTGAGTCTGATGAAGAAGATGATAGTGACGAAGCCGATCAAGATGACGATAATAGTGATGAAAATGAGGATGATGCTGAAGAGGATGAAACTGACGAAGGCGACAATGAAGATAATGACGATAATGACGAAGAAGAATCTGAAGACGAGTCTGACGAGGAGGAGAATGACGAAGAAGAGGAGCTAGAAAAACCAGTCAAAGCTCCCAAAGCCAAGGGTGCTAAAAAGCAAATCACTTCCTTTGAAGATTTAGTAGAAGCCGACGAAGATCTTGCTGATCAAGAACCAGAGTTTGTCGCTCGTCCAGCCAAGTCTAATAAAAAGGCTAGCACTGATTTTGATCGCTTTTTCTCTCGCTAATAAAATTAATAATTAACAATT
>ERZ761610.1204-NODE-1204-length-15051-cov-26.975860_pt1 | contig 15051 bp, 10 predicted proteins | sample MGYA00512164_ERZ761610 | MGnify/ENA primary metagenome ERZ761610 (study PRJEB28899, sample SAMN02850038) | bioreactor sludge metagenome | biome: EBPR Sludge; feature: EBPR Bioreactor; material: flocular biomat | place: Australia: Thorneside Wastwater Treatment... | reverse complement strand
CTCCAAATGAGTTTTACTGATCAGTCTTTCGGTTAAATATTTGTGCCAGACTCGGACTTCCAAATCGGCGCTTTTGGTCCTATTTCAAACCGTCACCTACATCAAGATAATCATTTTTTCCGAGATCAATCTCCAAATGAGTTTTACTGATCAGTCTTTCGGTTAAATATTTGTGCCAGACTCGGCAAGTGGGCTCTAAAAGTTTAGCTGTGTTTAAGCAATATAAATCCAGTTTTAGTTATGCCATAATTTTTGTTTACCTGATGGAATCGAGCCTAATTCCAAAAACATCAGGTCAGATTTAGGTTTCCACAAAAGTATTTCTCGGAGGGACCTGTATTTTTAACACCAAACTATTTTCACTTTTGACTTTAATGTTCCGTACACAATGGCATTTTGTTCAAATATAATTCCAATTTTTTTTGCAAATTTGAGATCTACATTAAAAACACAATAGCCTAATTCAGGCTTCCAACTTTTTGTATTGGGCCTTGAACTTGCTTTCACAAATCTAACTTTTAGCATTTTAAGCAATATTTTTAGCGATTTTCTTCTTTTAGCGTTTTCTTTTTCTGAAAGTTGTTTAGAGAAAGGATTGTCAGAAGTAACTAGTGCGAACGATTTAATCTTTTTTCTTTCCAAGAAGTTGATAAAATCGGGGCTGGATTTATTTTCAAACAATTCGAAGACTTTTTTTCCAGTTAAAACCAAATAGATCGTTTTTGAATACTCATCCATCAGCTTGGCTGTTTTACGTTTCTTTGTCATTAACACTAACTCCAAAAACCGTTAAATTGCAATTTAGCAAAACTAGGAAAACGATTAGATTCAATTTTAGCTATTATTCGCCCAAGCTACAATTTCATTTACACAGCCATTTAAATCTTCTTTCAATTGATACACCCAAAACCGTTTAACGTACCAACCGAGTTCGATAAGCGTTTGATTCCTAATGGTATCAGACCTAAGCGGCTGCCCCGTCCAAGATTTGTGGTACATTTCACCGTCAACTTCAATATCGAGCTTTGCTCCATCTTTCCTGAATAATGCAAAATCCAAAGCGTATTTGTCCTCACTATATTGCGGAATTGGAGACAGCCCCGCTGACCTTAACGCCGCATACAGCTTTACCTCCCATATGGATACTCTGGGATCACTGCTTAATGGATGGGATAATGGCAGATCAGATTCGTTAATTTTTTCGGAAATAACCGAAGATTTGAATTCAGAATAGTACTTAGCAAAAGCAGTCATATATTTAATTTCAGAGTTTTGGCAACTTTCAAAATCGCCGACAATTACTAAGTGGGAACGTGCTCTTGTGATAGCAACATTAAAAAGATTTCCTTGTGACCTAAGAAACCCGACGGCCTTAGAACTAATACCTCTAGATATCACAGGTGAAAATACTATTACGTCTCTCTCGTCCCCTTGAAATTTGTGAACAGTATCTATAATTAATTTGGAGCTTTCCAAAACAGGCTGAAGAACTGTATCGTTTTCAATTAAATTTCTTAACTGGTTTGCCTGCTTTCTAAACGGAGTCACCACCCCAACCGTTCCTTTGTAACCACGAGTGATCAAAAGTTCTCTCAAGTAAGTTTGAACAGCCGCTACTTCGTCGGAATTCAATGCGCCAGAACCAGAAGGTGAAACTACTTGGCCAGTGATATTCACCCAATCAAGACTGGGCGTAGACTTAGAGTGATTAAGCTTACTGAGTCTTGTCGCCACTATCAAGTTCCCATCGTAAAAGTGACGATTTGAGAAGTTAATGATAGCCGCATCCGACCGGTGATGTTCATTTAGGGTAATTCGATTAGCAATAGGATTAGCTGCCATAGCATCAAAAAGTGAGTTTATAGAATAACCCCAAACAGGGTGATCGATAATTCCATACTTTGACATAAGCCTCGAATCCGAAGCCTTTGATAGCGATGTAATATGTTTAAGCTGTTGAGGATCACCAATAATAACTGCCCGCTTTGCACGATATAGTAGCGGTATTGCCGATGCGATATCGCATTGGCTGGCTTCATCAATCACTACAAGATCAAATAAGCCATCATCAAACGGTATCCGATTTCTAAGTGACAATGAAGTAATCGCCCAGGCAGGCAGTGCATGAGTCATTTTTTGAGTGAGTTTTTTGATCCTCTCAGAAACTTTGCGCTTTTCATTCTCTTCCCCGACATTAGCTAATTGTACGAGCGAAGCATAGTTGTTAATTGTTTGTATTTCTTCCGACGATAGTCGATCAGGTAAAATCCTAAGCCATTCTTGCCAATATTCTAAGTCAACAGTTGCTAATTGATCTTCAATTTTAACTAGCCTTGATTGATTTGCGGACATATCAAATGAGGTAAGTATTGATAGATCTTTATAGTAGAACAAAACTCTTTTTGAAATAACTAATAGGTTCTCCAAAGTTAATATTAGTTTTTCCGAAAACTCGAGCAACTGGGTGTAGCTTTGAACATTTTCAATTGGAAGAATTTTAAGTTTGTAGTCGTCGTTAATTTTCCGCAATAAGTCACTATTTGCTTTTAAAAGAGATTTTTTTCTAAATGGCCATACAATTTTTTGAATTAAACCAAATTTTTGAGTATCTATTGAATTCTTTCGTTTACTTAATTTTTCTAAATCAATCGTTATTTTATCGGAGAACTCCTCAAGTAACTTTGCCTTATCTAAAACAGATTTATCGCCCCTTAAATTGATATGGTTCTCAATAAAAATTAGATTTTCAGGCAAGGTTTTACTAATTTCATCGATCTTATTTCGGCGTTCAACGGCCTCTTCTAGGATTACTTGCTGTTTGTTTAATTCACTTCTTAATTCCTGAGAGCGCGCTCGCAAAAGTTCGATACTTTTGGTGTCAGTGTTGCGAATTCTATTCGTAAGGATATTGACAAGAAATGAAATGTCACTGGTGCTGCTTTCCGATCCTAGCTTTATTAAAAAGGGTTGATTAGATAGGCCATTTATTCGCTCTACAACAACATCAACGGCTTTATGATTTCTTGATGAGAAAAGTATGCTCTGCTTATTGATCGCAGCATTGCTAATAATTGATCCAACTACCTGCGACTTTCCAGTTCCTGGTGGACCAGTGATGACAGTAAGTGGGTTACTTAATGCAGAATGAACGGCCTCTGCTTGCGACGGGTTTAAAGGTAAATGCCTGTGAATCTCCTTTTGATCAACTCCGGTATTTACTTTTGAACCCACCTCAAGTATCTTAGACAATACACTGTTCGAATATCTATCGGCAGTAAGTGAACTAATCTGGGTCAACTCATTTTCAAGGCCTTGGACATATTTAGAACCTTCACCCCAAAATAATATGGCCGAATTATAAAACCCGCCATTCTCTTTTGAATCTAATGAAGATATGGACAAATTTGAAATATCAAGTAGTTCTTGCCAAGGCCAAACAGGAAATTTAGTTTTCAATCGTTCAATTAATTCGACAATATTGGGCAATTGGCTATCAATTTCAACGTCCAACCCTAAAGTGTTACGAATGTATTTCAAATCATCCTGAATTTCACCAAATCCTTCTCTAGTTTCTTTGAATGCTTCTGAATTTATTCTTGGTGGGTCTATATCTAAAGATGGGAATCCCGTTAAATCCGCTTCATTCAGTTTCAAATTGAAAAGGAAAAATGGAAATACGATATCAGAATGGTCTGGACGCGTTTTTTGAACAAACACGGGGTAGCCTATGTATAAATTCACATTTTTAGATCTAGGCTTAGAAGCTATGTACTCACGAGTATTTGCAGGCCAAACCGCAGTATTGTCGTCGTAAATTGGAAGACCATTCATCATTAAAAAATTTGGTTTTGCTTTATCAAATGGTTTTGCAAAAAGTTTAATTTCTGAATCACGCTCATAAGAAAGAGCGTCGAGATAGTATTTGGTTAAGTTCGATAAATTCAAACTATTTTTGAGCAATTGGTTAGTACCACTCAAAGAATTACCACTTAAGGCTGTATCTATCTTTGGTTCCGAAGAGGAATTTTTGCCAACGAGGAATTTTTCCGCAATTGAAGCATTTCTCGACTCAAATTTTTCAACTGTATCCTGATTTAAAGATTGCGAGCTATAAGTTGAAGCCTCTGTGTTATTTTTTATTGACCACTGATGAAGATCATTTTTCGTAACTTGGGCTCGAAGCTCGCCGTAAAGAAGGCTGTTAACTTCTTGCTTCGAAACGTCCATGCCAGTTTTCAAATTAATTAGACGAGCAACCTCTCTGCCCAAAATCGGCTGATGTTTTGTTATTGTTTCTAAAACCAAAATTTTTAAGTCCATGTTAGACATTAACTTTCCAATTATTTGTTAAAAGAGATCTGACTCTTTCGCCAATTTGTGTTTGGTATTTTAGGTGAGTAGATTGCTTGAATTGTAATAAAAGAACTTGGCTTTCAAAATAGGCACAATCATCGTAGGTTTTAAACATAAATTAATATCGGTCTTCAGATGAAGTTATAAACTTATAATTTTGCCTATGACATTTGGCCAAAACGCCTCTTAGTAAGTTATGTTACAGCCAAAACATCCTTCCAATACTCGACTAACATAACCATTGCAAATGTATCGAGCTCACAATACTTCAACAATGAATTCTGTAATGCCAACCGCTCAATATCTGTCATGAGAGTATATTGGGATTTGCAATAGGCCATCATTGCCGCCCCTCCATTTCGAATCGAATCTTCTTCAGAAATCAAGTTTTCAATTCTAACTAGCTCTTCTTTAGTAAAAATTTGAGGCAATTCTTTGTAGGGATCACTTGTGTAGCCAGAGCTGGTTTTCGAAACCCACCTATGCTTCTCAAAATTCAGCGATGGCAAAAACTCACTACCATAAATTTCTTTAGAATACTTCCCTTGCAGGAACTTGGATTCTTTTAGTATCGATGGCAATACATTTTTAAGCGAGTTCGATCCCCCTGTCAGTGGACTATAGTAATACTTTTTAACAAACTCGCAAAGGTCGATCATATTGCGATCGCCCTCCCATAAAATGGTCTTTTCGTCTTTATCTTTTTTCTTTGTAATAGTCTTAAAAAAGGCCACCAGCGAATCACGATCTGGCTCTTCGGATCGTTCAAGTAAAAAAATTGCGCGATTAAGAACGCTGTTTTCATGGGCTGAATATCGAAAGATAGTGCCTTGATCTGTTTCTAACTGTCTCTTTAATTCACGGCAAAAATCAAACGTAGGAAATTTTCCGGGACTCAAATCTATATATTCGCCAATGTGTTTTATGTTACCCTTTTCATCCATCGTGTGATGAGAAAATTGAAACGCAATTTCAGAATAAGGATAAAAACCTTTTTTAAAAGGAATCGCCGGCATACAAGTTTCAAAATCTATAAAATGCAGTGGATACTTCCATTTGCTCATTGCCTCGCCAAGACCCGCTTTATCAAACCAAGGTGACTGTTCACCTGTAGATTCTTTTTTGATTTGGATAAGCTGTCGCTCTTTTAAAGCAGCACCTTTGCCAAGGTCATCTTCCGTTAAGTTTTTAAGTTCAAAAATATTGTTTTCAATTGCTTTGTCGCTACCCCGAAAGTTCCATAAGTCTATAACTAGTTTTTTAGATGAAGCCGCCGCAATATTGGCTCTTTCTACCCAACACTCATCAAACCCGGATTTTAAACCTGCCTCATTACCTCGGTATTCGCACTTTTTGCACTGACTTCCCACTATGTAATTTACTGGTACTTTTTCGTTGTCTAAATAAATATCAGAAAGTCGTTTGGCGGTTTCAGCCATGGTTCCGTTCAAAAACTTTTCTGAACGCTCCTCACCCTGAATTATTGTATTTACGATATCTGTAAGGTCGACTTCGCCTAGAATATTAAACCCAGAAAAAGAGTCGTCCACCTCTCTGGTTTGAGTGACTTCAATATTACTTCCATTTGATTTTACTAAAAAAAGCTGATGTAAATCATCGACGTTCGTTGCCGTATTGCGATCAAGAGCCATCAAATATGGAATTACAGTTAGATCGGGATAGTTTTTTCTGGCTACATATGTTTGAAATGCTAAATCATAAAGATATTCAACCCACTCACTCTTTAATGCAATCTTTCCGGATTTTGCGGCAGTGGCGTTAAGATATTCACTTTCAAAATCTAAAGCGTCAAATGATTTAGATTTTACTTCAATTAGTTTAAGAGTTTTCCCTGATTTTACTACAATATCGGATCGAACAAAAAGTTTTTCATAACTAAATGCGCCTTCGAACAAGCAAACGTTCTGACTAGTTAATAGCTTAGAGGTTTCTAATAGAGCTTCTTCATGGTTTTTCGAAAAAATCTCGATTCCATTTTTGAATTTTAGTTTTGCTAGTGCGCCAACCTGATAGCCGCCTTTAGCAAGAGCTTCTAAAAATGGATCGGAAGATTTGTTATTAAAATACTCTTCGGGTTTATTCAAATATAATAGCTTACGAGGACATTCAAGACCGATCTTAAAACTTGATTTTGTAAGGTATTTTCTAGGTTTCAAAATGGCCTCGTTAAGTTAATTTTTGGTTAAAATAAGTATATCCTTAATTTATGTCATAATAGGTCGCCTATCTTTACAGACTAAACGAAAGTGGTTTAATGTCAAAATTCTGATCAAAATAGATGAAACATTTGAGTACTTTCTCAATTTGAATCTTAAGTTTAATTGCAATCTTTCGATCCAATACCTATGTCCAGAAATATCCAAGTATCCAGAATTCTAAGAGTCCTCCATTTTCTTGAAATAAACAAAAATGGCCTTACCATTAAAGCGCTTCATCAAAAGTTGGCCGAAGAAGGGTATGATGCTGGGATTAGGACTATTCATCGTGATCTAGAGGCCCTGGAAGATGCTAGGTTTCCAGTAACCAACGATCATAATGGAGAAGAATCACTTTGGCGCTTGGACAAGGTTGCTGTTGTGACTCAAAAAGTAAGTTTTGACTATCATGACCTTTTTGCTTTTTACATTGCTCATGAGCAAATTGATTCACTTAAAAATACGCCGCTTCACGCACCGCTATTGCATATGTTTTCAAAATTCGAAAAACTTATCGGGCCAGATGTATCTAAAGCTCGAAGTGAATTCGAAAGGTTCTTTTTTGTTCAGCAAAGACATAAGTGGAATATCAAACTCGACTCAGAGCTTTTCAATACCCTTCACGCCGCTTGTGAAGAAGGCGAATGGATTGAATTCGAATATTTGACAGCAAATAAAGCCAAAGATGGATTTAAAAAACGGAAATTGGGACCAGAAGCAATTTATTTCGCAGACAATGGGGCTTATTTAGTTGGGCTGGATCCTTTGTCCAATGTAATGAAGACTTTCTCATTAGCCCGAATGAAAAATGTAACACGTTTGGATGAAGTATATAAATCTCAAAATATCAAAGTAGAAGATTACTTCAAAAGCAGTTTTGGTATTTTAAAATCTGGTGAAAATACTCAGTATGAAATCAAGATCAAACATCCAATTGCAAAATATGTCTCAGAAAGAAGATGGCATGACTCCCAAACTGTCGAGGAAACAATTGATGGTATAATTTTGCGACTCAGCGTCCAGCGAAACGATGAAATCGCTCGCTGGATACTAAGCCTTGGAGATCATGCCGAAGTCATAAACCCGAAGTCAGCAAGAGACGATATTCAAAAGCTTGCCGAATCTATAACTAAACTTTACGCTAAAAAGTCGGCGGCATAAACCAACTCGCCTGTTTACTGCCTGGTGTACGTAATGAAACAGTATCCACCGCTGCCGTCTGAGTAGGTAGACAATAACCCTATTACTTTGCTTGTGCTATTGTAAATATAAATAGCACCAATTGTATCACTTAAAGACTGCCCAGTTGAATACGTATTAGTCGACGCACTAGGTGTTATTGAGGGATTTGATAGAGTTTTGGTCTGACTGCAACTGCCCCCAGTAACAGACGAAATCTTAAGGCCTGTGATATTCATTTTTAGAGAATCAAGGACAACAACTTTTCCGGTATAATTGACTGTGCATGAACCATATGTCGCGACCTCCGTTAATGTGTTTCCGGTCAGCGTAACGACATCAGAATACCCAGCACCCCAAGTTGCGCTATTTGTAAGCGTAGTTAGGCTTGAATTATAACACTCAACCCCTTTCAGACTATAAGTTCCAGAGTAGTCGATACCCTCAACGGCTGCCGTAGCAGACGGCGAATCCGAAGACTTGTTACATCCTGTTAAACTTAAAAGCAGTACTAAAGCTATCATTTGAATTTTCATTTGGTCCCCTTTATTTTTGAATTTAGTTTACAAATTTTCTTAGAATCCAATTTTTAGACCCAATCCGAATCCAGTTGCAGTCGTTTGGTCTGAAGTAATCTTTGTCGTTGAAACTTTCAACACGCTAGAATCAATACTTTCACCGTAATAACCAATTTGAAATGCTAAATCCTTGGACAACGCATTTTTGTATCCAATCAGATATGATGTTGAGCCGTAGCCGGCCGTTTCATAAGGCGTAGTATTGTTTTTGTACTTTGTGGTGCTCGAGTCATATTGCTTGCGGCCAATCTCAATACCAAAGCTTGCATTGGACTCGATAAAGACATTTGCGCCAACTTTAACTGTAAGAAGGTTTCCGCCCGTTGTTTCGTTTGATGATTTACCGTCATCATATGCTTGAGCCATATACGACCAGTAGGAAACTCCCGTATTGAATTCAATTTTTCCGTTTGATTTATAGAGATCAAACCCAAATCCAATCGCTGATCCCCCTCGAAGACTATTAGTATCACTTGCGCTTCCAAGACCGGGGGATAAATTAACTGCACCGACGATGCGTAAATCATCTGCATTCTTAAACAAACGATCAACGGTTAGTACTGACTCAGCAAATCCTTTTTTAGAGGTTGAATAGTCAGAATAGCCAACAGATTTCGCGTCTGCCGTGTAATTGTAGGAACTACCTTTATTGAAAGTATTCTCGACAGAAATTTTAATATTCGATTTATCACTTAGTGCATAAATGTAATTCGCTTCCACATAGGATGCGGTAGATTTAATATCTGCAAACTTAACGGAACCGCTGATGGTGGTCGAAGACGCAGTCAGGCCCATAGTGTAGTTATAATTGAAGTAGTTTAACTCTAGCAAAGAATCGGAAGCTCTAGGCCGATAGCCCGAACTAATTATAGAATCAAACCTACTACCGTCTGATATTTTATTGACGTCACTATTCTGAATTGCAGGACTATGTGCCTCCGGGAATGTTTCGGTCTGCGCAGCTGCAACTGAAACCATATAAACACAAATTACTATTTTGATCACAAAGTTTAACTTTCGCATGACAAGCCTCCTAGATTATTAATTTTTATCTTTAACTTTTCTTAAAACGACTTCATATACACCGGCATTAATTTCCGGAAAGTATAATTCAATCTCGCGCGAATCAATTTCGCCAAATACGAGCGAATCAAGAGTCACCTTGAAATACCTTGCTATCTTTTTAACTTGGTTAAAATCCTTGGGATTATTACCAGATATCCAGCCATAAATAGTTTTTGCAGGCACATGCGTTTCACGAGCCAGCTGGGCAATAGTGATCCCATTTTTAGACAACAATGCTTTTAATTGCTTTTCTAATTTAATCATTCACATCCTTACCAATTAGAATGAACTATTTAGCTTTAATTAATCCTATTCTCTATGGCGGGTAAGTTTCCCGTTTAGAGAGACAAGATTAAGGTCTAACTGGTGTTCAAAATTAGAATAGGATATGGGCGTGTCAGGTGAGGTCACTTGCCGTAGGTGATATCTAATTGATGTAAATTTTGAAAATAAAATAGATGAAACCTTTAGCCCCAAATTTTTTGGTTATGCCTTAGAGTCGTCAAAAACTTTAAGAATTTCTTCTCCAACTCTTTTTATATGGTCTCTAATTTCATTTTCATTATTCGTTTTTCCAATATCATAAAGAAATTGAGCGAACTTGAAAGGTATTGTGTGAATATTTTTGGTAACTGAAGCTCCATCAACATCGTAATCAATCTCGATAATATTTATATTTTGGCAGTCAAAATATCTTATTTTTCTGTCTTGTCTATCTAACAATTCCTCTTCTTTAGCAAGTCCCACCAGTGCATAAAAATATTCTATATTACTATTTTTTACTTTAAATGATTGTTTGGAATGAGTCGCAGCATATGCCACAATTTGGTAGTAGTCTTCACGATCTAGTTTATTCAAATTTTTTTTATCAGAAAAAAATGACTTGTGCTTAGCATCGACTATATAGAGCAAATCTAACCCCGCTTTATAGTCTTCTATGATTCCAAAGCAATCCGGATTCATCCATCTCTTCGAATCAACATTCATTGCTCTATTTTTTAGCCTAATTCTATTTATTTTTCCATCCTTTACCTGAAGCCCCTCTCGTCTTCCACGATTTAATTTAAGCGCCTCACCTAACACATATTCGAGAAGATAATTTAGGTTTAACCTAATGCCACCGACTCTCATTCCGGGTGAATTCACATTAAAATCGCTACCGAGAATGAAATCCAACGAAAATTTTATTACAGGTGTTAAAGCATTAAGTTTCTTCGGTAATTTTGCAAAACCTATATTCCCATCCTGAAGATGAATTTTTTCACTATTAATTATATTAGCACTTTTAGCAATATCGCCCATGCTCGGGACTGGGCGTAACATTTTTAGCGCCTTCTGAACCTGAAGATAATTGCCTTTTTCCAATGCACTTTGACCATTTCCGAAAGCATTGGATTTAGAAAGAAGTTCAAAAGCTTCTTTAATTATTCTAAGGTGCGGAATGTCGTAGTTGATCTGATTGACAGTAGTATCGATGCTCCCTATTAGACCGAAATTCCTCACAAGACTTTTTAGAAAATCAATTTTTCCCCTAAATTGATTAGATTTAATCTTTTTTGAATTGAATGTTGGAAGCAAACTATTTTCCAATATTGAATTTATTTCAGCTAGCCAAATACTCATCAGTAAATTGAAATATTTGCTTCTTTCACCGGTTCCAAATGTATGAGGGGCTGTTTTTACAACAGAATCCTTTCTAAATCTAAAATAGGTGCTCCATAATTGAAATATACCACGAGTAGCTCGGTCGATATCTTCCGCTTTAGCGTCTTTCAAATTAGAAAGACATTTAGCTTCTAAAACTATCTCTCCATCAATGCCGACGAATTCAGAATTTTTATTCAATTTTTTTTAGCCCAATTTCTTTTCAGTTTTCTGGAGATCTCCAACTTTCATTGTCTCCCCGTATGTCCACATTTGGATAACTTGATTATAAAGTTGGGGACTATGGGAAACAATTGCCTTGATCTGTGGTTTCAATTCACTCTCTATAGATTCATTCCAAATTCGAAGTATTTTTTGACTAGCTTCAAAAACGGCGGCAGAGTTTTCAATCTGTGAATTTAAACTACTGCCAAATCGATCCAATACTACTGTTGCAATCAGCCTTGCTATTTTAATAAAAAATGAATGTCCAATTAATTTTTCACTAGCTTCAAAAATTGCCATTTCATCCGATATTAATATTTCATTAATTTGTTTTAATGATTCACTTAACAACGGGAGGCGTACCCCAGGGTATGATTCAAGTATTATGTTAGCAGATCTAATTGCGAAATCACAACTTGAAATGTTTTCTTCTCCTTTGATTTTAAAAGGATCTTCATTGAAAAGTTCTGAAATTACCTTTACTTGAAAGGGATCACTACCGTACGCAAGTCTTTCGTGCTGTGGATTCACGTGAATAAAATTAAATCGCCTTTTTAATGCCTGATCCAAATCGCCAATCGACCTATCTGAAGCATTCATTGTTGCAATTATTGATAGGTTTTTGGGCCATACAAAGTTAAATCCGCTATACTGAAGTTTGACTGGAGTCGATTCCGAATGGTTTTCTTCAGCCAATGCATAAAGTAGCTCTCCGAATATCTCTGGTACGTTCCCGCGATTAATTTCATCCACTACGATTACATAGTTTCCCGTTCCCCACGACTCAGATAGAAATTTAATTTGAATATTTGCTTTTTCACGAGGCCCCATGAATTCTGAAAGTTTAACATTCTCTTTACAACTGGAAATAAAAGAATCTCCATGATGCGAATCGAATATCAATTGCTCGTCATTCCAGTATATTTTAATATTATCATTTACATCGAAATCATATTTTCTAATTGTCCCGATTGGAAGATTAATCGTAAGAACATCATTCCTTTTTTCTACAACAACTAAAAGCTCAACTGGACAACCGTTTGCTTTGCGAAATTGAATCATCAACGCGCCATCCACAACCTGATATGCAGTTGAACCATCCGGAAAAGGGGTTGGAAAAACACCTTCTACAAACTGTTGATAGGAATAGGAAGGATGGAATTGCACAAGGGCACAACGTTCTTTCGTAGAAATTGCGTTGGCGCCAATAAATGCTATCTCCTTTGCCACATAAGTTTTTCCGGTCCCTGGTGGCCCAGATAGTATTATTCGATTTGAAACATTATTAGTAATTGTAGCGGCGCTTGAGAGCCTGACTTTAGTGCCTATTTTATCATTTGAAGTCTTTTTTTGAAAATCAATAACAAATGACGTTAAATCTGCAAGTTCATCCATAAAAATATTTAAATCTAATGAATGCTTTTTTAAAAAAGCTTCAACATCCGATTTTGATATACTTAAATGTTTCGCTATTTTTTCCTCGTAATTTTCACTAATAACAGAATTAATTGCTTTAGCTATTGCTGATGAATCAAAATTTGAATCTATGAGGTTTAATTTTTTAAACCTACAAAGCCAGATAACTAGGGGAAATCGAATTGTCTCTAAATTATAATCCTCTGCTAAGGCTTCGTCTAGCGTATCCGCGAACTTTACAAAGTTCCGACTATCTCTTACCACAATTTCTAATACTGCTTTGCCTCGCCCACCGCTTTGACCAGGATAGTATCCCCCGTAGCGAACCATCGTAGTTAAAAAATTATTTCCTGCTTTATAATCGCTGGCTTGGTCAAATTCTCCGTAAAAATCCTTAGTATAGTTTCCATTTTCATCAATACGTACGGTCTCGCCAACTGCCTCTTTAAAATCTGACCTATGGCTACCAATTGTCGGAGTCAGATCAACTTCTCCATTTTTTATTTTGTACTTCTTGATCAAATAAGATACCGCAAAAAGGTGTCTCAACTGACTTACCTTTGTCTTCCTATTACCATCGATTTCTTCAGGCGTAATTTCTTTTAGTCTACTAAATGCTTTGGCTAAGCAGGTTTTCGCGAGGTACACTTATGCCGCCAAATCTTCAAATTCTAATTGCTTATTTACTTTAAGGTCATTTAACGCAATTCCAGTGTTTTTATGTTTTATAGGATGTCCGTTTAAACAAGCAATTATATGTTTACCAAAAAGATAACCTATTTGGGGTGGAACCGCATTCCCTAACTGCTGATATTTCGATTTAATAGACCGTCCTAAAAAAACGAAACTATCCGGAAAACTTTGAAATCTTGCAACCTCTCTCACAGAATAAATGCGATTGTGAATCGGATGCCAAACTGCTGCAATTTCAGGCTTGAAAGCAGCCGTCACAGTGCTCATAACAGAGTTGCGAGAACACCTTCGGTAAATCACGGGTGAACCGTAGGCCTTCATATCACTTCTTATTTTTTTAAGCCTTTCTGGCAGTAGTCTTGTTGGGATATCCTTCCAACTTCCACCTTCAGGAACATGTTGCCCTAACTCTAAAGCTTGAGGATTTAGTTTCATAAATTCATTGTGATTTGGAACTTTATTGTTTAAACCAGCTAGAGTCTTTGATATCGATAAGTCAACGCCAGTTACAACTTCGGGAAATACGGAGTTAATGTAATTACCATTTTTTAAAGCAATCAGAATAACCCTAATACGCGACTGAGGAACTCCAAAGTGACTAAAATTTAGAAGGTGATACCTTACCGTGTACCCCTTATCTTCAAGATCATTTACCATATAATCAATTAGCAATGAATCATCTAGCTTCGCCGAAAGAAGTCCTCTTACATTTTCAATCAAAACTGCTTTGGGCTTCAACTGAGCGATATAATCTAATGTTTTCTGATAATAGTGTCCACGATGATCCTTCACGCCTTTTCTATTTCCGGCACTTGAAAAAGGCTGACAAGGAAAACCAGAAACTAAAAGATCTAGGTTCTTAATATTGGGAGTAGGAATTTGGTTAATATCACCGCAATGGATCTCACCAATGTTTTTTCGATACGTTTCACAAGCATCAGAATCAAAGTCGTTCGCCCAAACAACTTCGAATCCAGCTTTAGTGAGGCCAAAATCCAAGCCACCGCATCCAGAAAACATACTGAGTACTTTGGGTTTCGATTTACGATTTGCCATTAAATCTCCTGGTTCATTAATTATCTATTTCGGAATATTGAAGTTTTTCTAACCTGTCTAAATGTCTATTTTGATAAAAATAAAATAAAATTATTACGCCTCTAAATTTGGGAAAAAGAAGTAGACGGTAAATACCACCACTAAAAATGCTATTTCCTTTTTTAGAAAGTATTTCAAAGAGGACCAACATCTCTTAATTTAATTCAAATCTGGAGAGTATAGTAGGACATGAAAACAATAATAGACCAAAGACGAAAGACCAATGTCTAGAGATACTGAGTTAAAATTCCAACACCTCAAGTTCGAAATGAAATTAAAAATCAAACTGCGGTTCAATAAATCCAAAACAATATATCTCAACCGTATTTTAAAATATTATCTCAAATTGAAGAGCAACCTTCAAAATACTCAGAATTTTAAAGTACGTTTTAAGAGATTTGAAGATAAGTCAGAAAAAATGAAATCCTAAAATGGAGCAGTTAAATTGGAAGCAACTCTGGATCTCAAATAATTGGTGCCTAAGGCACAAAGGCAACTGCTTTATTCAGAAACTAGTACCATTTAAATTCCATGACCTGCTCCCAGATGTTGATCCAAATACTAAGAGACATATTTAAAATCAACTC